>Ga0208375_1001820_pt1 | contig 22094 bp, 18 predicted proteins | sample RifOxyD1_FD_184038 | JGI IMG/M metagenome (GOLD analysis project Ga0208375, IMG submission 184038) | Soil microbial communities from Rifle, Colorado - Rifle Oxygen_injection D1 (SPAdes) | ecosystem: Environmental > Terrestrial > Deep subsurface > Rock core/Sediment | place: Rifle, Colorado... | reverse complement strand
GGCAGCGGTAACGGGAGTGGTTTCGATAGAACATTCGGGAGACGGGTACCGTTCCTGATAAAAAGCCACAACCGAATTTCCTGAAGAATCAGAAGCCGCATCAAAAGCGACAGTCTCAGTGTCGCTTAAGTTCGTCGAAGTATTGCTGATAAGTTTTATAGAAGACGAATTTAGAGAAGAATATGTATTTCCGACAGCAGCCCAAGAAACAGCCTGAATTACCGCGTCGCCTTCTGCGGAAACCAAGCTGTTAACAGGCGTCAACCTTTGAGTTGTACTGTTATCCCCTATTTGTCCGTGAGCGTTATCCCCCCAGCATTTTATCGTCGAATCGCTCAGCCTCACACACGTATGTCCACTGCCAGCAACAATTGAGACAGCCGGAACACTGAGAGTAGAAGTGTCATCAAAACCACTGACGAAACCAGGCACAAGCGAATCGTCTGTAGTACCATCCCCAAGTTGCCCTGTACCATTTAAACCCCAACATTTTACTAAACCTGTCTGTAATGCTGCACAGGTGTGCGAAGCACCGGCCGAGACGGCAACGACACCGGAAAGATCTGAAACGTCATCAGGAATAGATGCGGTAACAACAGTGCCATTGCCAAGTTGGCCGCTGCCATTATGTCCCCAACACTTCATTGCACCACTAATAACAGCACAAGTATGATTAGCTCCGGCGTCAATTGAATAAACGCCCGAAGAAAGGCCAGACACGTCATCCGGTGCATTATAATCTAGATCTTCGCCATTACCGAGACGATTACTTCCTCCCGTTCCATCACCCCAACACTTAACTCCACCCGAAGTGGTCAGAGCACAGGTGTGATAGACTCCAGCAGTAACAGCTGACACTCCTGAACTCAGGCCTGAAACATCAACCGGAGTCGAAAACGAAACGTCCCAAGTTCCATCACCAACTTGCCCGTCTGAATTCGACCCCCAGCATTTTAACCCTCCAGTATTTAGAAGTGCACACGAGTGATAATACCCTACCGCCACCTTCACGGCGTTTGATATGCCAGAGACAGAAACAGGAATATCGCTATCAGTTGTTGACCCATCACCAAGTTGTCCGAAGTCATTTATGCCCCAACACTTAACCTCGCCCGTACTTAAAACCGCACAGCTGTGTCCGTAAGAAGAATCTATCATCACCACATTTCCACTTAATCCATATACCGAGGTTGGAATCTCCCTATCCGCTACTGCATCATCTCCAATTCGCCCATCTTCCCCAAACCCCCAGCACTTTGCTAAATTATTGATATCAACCGCACAATTGTGGTCATAATTTGTACCAATAGATAACGCCTTAAACGGCGCATCGCCTTGCCAAACAAACGTATTACTGATTCCTTCGTTTAGAACTTGTATGCTGCGCGCAGTCCCCGGAAAAGTAACTGCCGTGCCCCACGATGTCCCGTCATGTTTGATAATACTTGGAACACTACTAGTACTCACGTATCCGAAGTAAGAACTACCGCTCAATCCCCAAGCAACGGAACTGCTGAGACCGAACGGGGCATAGTTATTCGCGCTATCAGCCGCAACCAAAGCGATCGCAGCGGCCGCGCCCCATGAAACGCTTAATTTAAACGCAGCACTGACTTCATTTGTATCATCAATAAAAGCAGCCATTAAACTACCTGTTGAACTGAAAGCGGCAGCAACGTTTTTTATGTCACCAGCCGAACCTATGCCCTCTGACGCTTGCCAGCCTTCGCCACCCAGTGTGTAAGGAATGTACGCTCGTGCACGAGGAGTATAAGTAGCGGCTGAATAGGTAGAGACAGCGAGAGACGCAGTAGTTGAAGCTTGTACAAGTTTAAAATCGCCGTACGCGAGTCCGGTTGCTATATCTGTTGTATTAGAAAAAAGAGAAGTGGCCGTTTTCCATTCGTAAGGAAGCGCCTTAGCCGTTCCGGCTCGAAATACGGCCTGGCTCTGGCCGCAGCTAGAAAAAACAACCCCCGCGACAACAGCCGACAGTAAAAACAATAGTGAATGTTGGAGCTTTACGAGCCCGCCGCTCACGTACATCTAACCCCTTAATAACAATACTAAAGTTCTTGACCATTCTTGTCAACAATTCTTACCATCACGAGAACGATTATATCTTTAAAATTTCCTCGCTAATTCAACGTCTTCTGTCTGCTTAAAAACAATCGTTAAGATCGAACGTCTGTATCGAGGGCCTGAGAAATGCAAAATTTAGATGGGAAATCAAAAACAATTTTCAAGGAGAGTATTGATGTTAAGGAACATTATCAAAAAAAATATTATTACCGTCTCGCCCGATGCTTCGATAACTGATGTCGCAAAAATCATGAGAGACAATAACATCGGATCAATTGCCGTAACAGAAAACCAAAGACCGATCGGAATCATAACGGATAGAGACATCGTCGTTCGCTGTACTAGCGAGCACAAAGACTTGAGCGGATGCCAAGTTAGAGATCACATGACAAGCTCGCCCGAGACCGTCAAGGACACAGATGGGATTTATGAATGTGCTCGCAGAATGCATCAAGCCCATATCCGAAGACTTCCCGTCGTCGATGAACAGGGCCAAGCAATAGGGATAGTTTCGTTCGGTGATCTTTTAGCTGTTCTAAGTAAAGAACTCTCAGATCTCACGTTAGCTGGCACAGTTGTCGCTGATACTGAGTTGAAAAAAACAGCAGCATAAAAGAATTTTTCTAAGATCCTTGATTAACCAAAACAGTTTCTTCACACAAAAAATACGGAAAAATGGCTTTTTGCCGAAATCAGACAAGACAAAAATAATGCATAATTAAAAAAAACAAGTTGCAGTGCGGAAAAAAGGCTCCTACAACAATTAGCAGGAGAACATTATGTCGAAGAAAAAGAACAACAAATATTCCTTTATTAACCAGGTTCATGAGACTCTGCTCAAGTGCGCATCTCTCACTCGTAGTGGCGAAGTGAGAATTAAACGCGCAGATTTGAGAAATTGCCTCGAGCAAGCTTTTCAGAACGGCGCTCGCGCCGCAGCAAGTGGTGAGAGAGTTCGTTTTCCTGTAATCGGTGCCCTTGTCCGCAAGGATGTTAAGGCCCGTAAAGCAGGAAAAGGCGTGAATCCTTTCACGGGCGAACAAATGGAAATTAAGGCCCGTCCAGCTTCTAAGAAGCCACGATGGTCCTTTCCACGTTCCTTGAAGGATACTTTTGGTAACAAACGTAACTGGTAGTTCTTTTAGGCTGATTGAGTTCACACTCAATCAGCCTACTTTTCTGATCACATTCCTATAACAATCCAACTTTAGTCATCCAGATATTAACCAACCCTAAAATATTTTTTATCGCTTGTTCAGATCCCGGTTGAACATGATCGCCTGGCATTTCTATCTTTTCCACTCTAGCCGCTGATTTCTGCAAACCGTCCCATAAGGCTTCACGAGATTTTTTGGGTATAAAACTGTCTTCAGTTGCTTCAATAACAAGTACTTTTTGATTTCGATGCAACGCCCATGCTGCTTCCTCCGGCTCGGGCGGGTTGAGATAAAAATAGCCGAACGTGGTTATCAACCACGCGGGTACATGCGATATTAAGCCGAACTTGGGTTTCCAACTCTTAATAAATTGATGTTTTGCCGTTCTACGCAAATCGGCAAAGCCGTGCACCAAAACCAATCCGGAGAACCCCGGATCTTCTGCTGCCGCAGCGATTGCAAAAGGAGATCCAAGACTAGCTCCGATAATTGTTATCTTTGATGCATCTACATCCCCGCGAGCAATCAAAACCTTTCTAAGCTCTAATATTCCCTCTCGAGTATCAGCTATCATCTGCTTGACTTGCGGTGCGTATCTTAAACTCGCCGGAAACATGAATTTGCGAGGAGGATCAAATGGGTAATCAAAACCTGCCAGAATTATCGGTTCCTGGGTTTTGACAAGCTCAAGCACTCTTGCGGCCTCTTTAAAACCTCCAAATACCATTAATACAGGAAGTTTTCCGCTCGCTGTATCAGGAGCCTTGATTGTAGCAGTTATGCTGCGCCCACTTCTTAAATTGAACGTGACCTGATCAGCCGCAAAAGCCTCTAAAGAAAAAACCAGCAAAAATGCAATCGCCAACAAACTGAACTTATTCATTCGTTAAAATCGATAATAAGTAAAAACAGCAGAAAATATCAACCCTTGCTGCAAAGCACCTAATAAGCGCGTCGGCTCGGTTCGTGCAGATGGACAGCCGATGGCGCGGTTTCTCCCTTTCACGCTAATACTAGCATTTTATGTCGTCACTCTTTTTTCCTGTCTAATTGCCCGACCGTTGATGGCTCAACCGATAGGGATAGCGGCAATTCTGAATCCGGAAGGTAGTCGCCTATTTCCTCAATCCATTATTTTTCCACGTCATCCCGGCAAACCTGATCCTAGATGGAAAAATTTTAACTGGCAGTACGTCGACTTCAAAAAAGAACAGACGTCCTACCGCTTATATTTTTATGAAGAAGAAGCCTGGACTGCTCAATTTACCGCTCCCTTAATTGCTGAACATATTCAGTACTTGGGCGAACTGTTTAACTACTACCCGACTCAAAGTTTTTCATATCTTCTTTTTGGCTCTCTCAGAGAGTTTCAGCAGGCAAACATCTTTAGTATAAGCGAAGGTGTACAAGGCATAACGAGCACTGAAGAAGCAAGTATGGCAATCCCATACTGGGGAGATGTTGAAGCGTTCAGACACGTCAGCACGCACGAACTCGTCCACCAGTTTCAGGTTCAAAAACTCAACACCCTCGCTGGTGCGACAAATCCAGAGGCATTCTCCTTAATTCCGCTATGGTTCATTGAAGGCATGTCTGAGTACTACAGCCTTCGCGGAATGGACGCAGAATCGCGCGTTTTTATTAGAGACCTCTTGCTGCATCCGGACGAGAAAAATGAGCACAAAGTGCCAAAATTCTTCGATCCAGGACCAATGAACTTCATTCAGATATATAAGATGGGCCAAGCTAGAATTGATTTCCTAGAAACCCAGTTTGGCAAAGGAACCACACAACGAATTTTCGAAACTGCAGCAAAACAAGTCATCCAGGGCAAGTTGACGTTTGAAGCCCTGGTTTTAACTGAACTAAAGACGAGCGTCGAAGAGCTTGAAGCAAAATGGAAGGATTACCTGAATCGAGATTACGGCGCTGAAGCGGCTGCTTTAAAGCAACCGGTGGAAGCCTTCGAAGAAATAGAAAAAGCAGGCGAAAATCTCGATGAATTCGAAATTTCACCGGATCAATCCCTAATTGCCATTCGTGAAATCGATCCTCTCATCGGAACCACTTCCGTTTCTCTTATAAACGTAAAAAAGAACGACAAAATGGAAATTGTTCGGGATCAAAAGCCCGATTTATTGACGTTATTCTTCATGCAATTTCCTATCCTCGCATTGAGAAACGATAAAATCGCCTTCATCGTCGGCACTGCAGGCGGACCGGAACTCGAGATCCGAAACATCAGCCGCGACGAAGATGGTGATATAGACATCGGTCGAGCAGAGCGGATCTACCTGCATAAATACCGGCTCGTTTCAGCCTCATCACCGACGTTTGATCCTTCGGGTAAGAAAATCGCCTTTATCGGCCAAAACAACAAAGGCTGGCTTAACGTCTATGTAATTGACTTAGCCAATAAAACGAAGCCTGAGGTAAAGCAAATCACTAATAACTACTACGCATGGTCTTCGCTTGAATGGACAAATGACGGCATTTTGGCGGCATCAGATCGTACAGCCAATTCAAAATTCGGCGTGTTTTTACTGAATGCGGACACTGCTGATATTAATCAGCTTACGGTGCCGCTTGCTAACAACACTTCTCCATCCGGAACTAAAAACGATTTTATTTTTATTTCATTAAAAAGCGAAACTCCTCAAATCCATCGGAAAAAAGACGGCAAAGAACAAAAACTGACGGAAATTAAAACAGGGTTTGTTAATCCGTTGATGCGCTCCGGGAATATTTACGCTCTCGCCTTTAAAACCGGTAAATACCACTTGTATAGAATCCCCGAAAAAGCGTTACTCAACGAGGAACTAGCTCAATCAGCAGAACAAGTTAAACTTGTTTCCGCTCCGGCTTGGCGAGCAAAATCGGAGCCCTTTTTACCTGGACAGGTCCAGAAATATCGGCCCTTTTCCAAAACATCAGGAATCAGATTAGATGGACTCGGGGGATTTTTCAGTACAGGCGGCGTCGGGGGATTGTCCGGAACCGTAAGCGATCTGATGCGTAACTACAGTGTTTCCGGAGAATTCGCCGTTCTCGGCGACATCAAATATACCGATGCATACGGTTTTTTTACCAGTCAGGCAGGACGGACAACATGGACAAGTGGTGCCTACCATTCCATCCAGCCAAGACTGGATGGAATGTTTCCGGATGCTCAAGCTTCATTTATTCATAGAGAGTTCGGTGCGCTTGGCGCAATTCAATATCCCCTCACAGTTTATAGCTATCTGGACTTGGAGTTGCGACTGGGCGGCGTAAAACGAAGTGAATACAGTGATTTGTTTTTGGCAGCTAACTGGGAGAGAGAAAATCCAGGAGTGCAGTTCTTAACAGCCCCAATGGTGAGAGTGGGTTACGATCAAATATTATACGAACTATACACCGGACCGATCAAAGGCTACGGCCTGCTCGCCGAAGCAGATACCACTATTTACCCGTTTTCCTCTGACATTTCTGAACGACTACGTTTCGACGCCGCTTATTACCTGAAAACCTTCGGTAGAACAGTCGTTGCAACGCAATTGATGATAGGAGGTTCTTTTGGCGGGCGCTATCCAAATCCTTTCTATATCTCTAGCGATGATATTCTAAGAGCCTATCCGTTTTTTGATGATCGTCTTCGTGGAAACTATTTACTGGCTGGTAAGGTAGAGCTACGTTTCCCAATCGGCACATTTTTCAGATTTCCTTTCCTGAGGGGTATAATGGCCTATGACGTAGGAACCGTGACCATCAATCCATCTTTTGCCGGACGAAACGTAACCTCTTCCTACACAGCAGGACTTGGATTAAATCTCCCCCCAATTGGCATTACATTGATGTTTTCTTATCCCGGCAGGACCGCGCCGGGCCCTGTCGATAGACCAATTACCCATTTTACTCTTCGATATCTTTATTTATAACGGTCCGAGCGATTTCGGCGGAAAAACCTCTCCGCAAAAGAGCACGAAAAGCTCTTGCTGCAACTTTTCGATCTGCTCTTGCTGATGGATACTTACATTTAATAATGCTCTGAGCCATATCAAGTTCGTCGATTCCTCCGGCCGCTACAAGCAGTGATTTGAAATCATCTCCGCTGAGCCTAATCCCTTTTTGCTGCAGTTTGTGTTTTATGAACAAGCTCCCTTTAGCTCTTCTTACTTGTTGGCGGATAATTGAAATTGCACAGCGTGAATCATCCAAAATCTTTTTTTCCAGAAGGAATGAGACAACTTCATCTATCAGGAACTCCTCGGTCCCCTTCTTTTTTAGATATTGTTTAATCTCTTTTACGGAATAGTCCCTTCTTGTAAGCCTCCTCAGAACAAGGTTTTTCGCTCTTACGAAAGCTTTATTATCTTCAGATGTTTCCATCAAATCCCGTATTACACGGCTTGAGTTTTACTACAACAAAAAGTAGGTTAGACCACTAGACTCAATGAAAATCACGGCCTATACTGCCTTTTTTATCGAGACTAGTGCTGTTATTCGGGGGAGAAAAATGCAGGACTTCGTAATCCTAGTTGTTAATCCTGGTTCAACTTCTGATGAGATCGCTCTCTTCAAAGGTGAAAAGCAGATTTTTCATAAAGTAGTACGCTACTCGCCGCAAGAATTGGAACCGTTCGAGGGTAAAAAGGTGACATCGCAGTATGAGTTCCGAAAGGAGCTGGTTTTAAAAACCTTAAATGAAAACAAAGTCCCCCTGAAGGAGATTGATGCCGTAATCGGGCGAGGAGGACTCGTAAAACCAATTCCCAGCGGTACTTATGTAGTCAATCAAGCATTACTGAACGATTTAACGGAAGGCGTACTTGGTGATCATCCTTCCAATCTAGGCGGTATCATTGCCCATAGTATTTCCAGACAATTCGAGAAACCCGCTTTTATTGCTGATCCGGTAGTTGTCGATGAGTTGGATACTATTGCTCGCTATTCAGGGATGCCCGAAAACCCACGTATTTCAATTTTTCACGCTCTCAATCAGAAAAGAGTGGCACGAAAAGCGGCAGAAGAACTGGGAAAACGCTACGAAAACTGTAATTTTATCGTCATGCATGGCGGCGGTGGACTGACGATTGGCGCCCATCTCAAGGGAAAAGTCGTTGACGTAAACAACGGGCTAGATGGCGATGGACCTTTTACGCCTCAACGTTCAGGCGGCGTGCCCGCAGGCGGGCTCGCTAAAATGTGTTTTTCAGGAAAGTACAGCCACAACGAAATAAAACTAAAAATTAAGGGTCGAGGTGGAATGGTCGCTTATACCGGTACTTCCGACATGGTCCTTTTGGAAAAATTCATGGAAGGTAAAGAATTGACCGAAGCAGAAAAAAAACAATTGCTTCCAAATCTGACGCCGGAAAAAGTAAGAGAAGTGATGGAAGCTATGGCGTATCAGATTTCGAAAGAGATTTGCTCTCTTGCTGCCGTTCTTAACGGCAAAGTTGACGCAATTATTCTTACTGGCGGTCTGGGGTATTCTAAAGACTACTTAATACCGTGGATCAAAAACCGTTGTGAATGGCTAGCCCCTATTAAGATATACCCCGGCGGAGACGAAATGAGAGCACTCAAAGATGCGGCTCATCGAGCCTTAACCAATCAGGAAACAGCGCGCACTTACGCATAAACAGAGAGAAGGGTTTATGAAGAAACAAATGACCTTAGACACGTTACTGACCGGAGCAAAAGCAAATCCAGGCCGAGTTGTTGTCCCATGTGCCGATAACCATGAGGCGCTAGAAGCAATTGTTATGGCCTTGAAAGATGGGATTGTAAACGGTGGCACGTTAATAGGAAACCTGCTCGCCATCGAAGAAGTTGCAAAATCAGTAAACCTTCCTCTTGCTGATTTCGAAATTGAAGAAACTGACGATCCGGCAGAAGCAGCAAGAATGGCAGCTAGAATTTTAGCGAATGGTGAGGGCGACTTCTTATTGAAAGGCCAAATCGATACGAAGATTTATATGAAAGCGATTCTGGACAAGGAGTTCGGCTTAGTACCGTCAGGCAACACGTTGTCTCACGTCGCCATAATGGATATTCCTTCGTACCATAAACTTCTCCTTGCGACCGATGCGGCGATCACTATAGAGCCTACGGTCCAAGAGAAGGTTAAAGTTGTCCAGAACGCTATCGATATTTGTCATGGCTTAGGAATCGCCAGGCCCAAAGTATCGATGGTCTGTGCTGTTGAAAAAGTTAATCCAAAAATGACATCCACCGTACATGCAGAACAAATTGTAAAACTTGCACGCGATGGAGTGATAAAAGGCGGAATCGTAGAAGGACCGTACGATTTCTATATTTCGGTTTCCAAAGAAGGAGCTGCCGTAAAAGGCGTAACTGGTGAAGTGGCTGGAGATGCGGACATTCTGATGTTCCCCGAAATAAATGGTGCAAATGTTTTTTATAAGACTATTCATCAATTTGTCCCTGGCGCAAGAGTCGCCGGACTGATTGCTGGCGCGAAGGTGCCGATTGTTCTGCCCAGCCGTGCCGATCCGGCAGAAACCAAACGAATGAGTTTAGTAGCAGCGGCCTACTTAAAAAAGCGGTAACTAAATCGACGAAGAAGCTCAGCCCTCAGTATTCTGGTCCAGAATACTTACCTTTACTGCGATACTCCTGCTTTCCAAAGGTCCGAGCAAAGCGCAAGTTCCTTGTCTATGGGCCACTTCCAAATCGTAAGGAACGGTCGTACACGGTTCGAGCATTAATACATAATGATCGCGCCAGGAACCGAAACTTTGAAAAATCCAGACGTACGGAAGCTCGTTTAGGTCGAAATCCAGCCTAAAAATACTTTTTGTTCGATCATTTCTTAACGCGCACCATCCATTTGATAAATCTGTCGCATACACGAACTCCTGTTTCATCGCCTCCTTTTCAGGGACGTTATTGATAGAAACGGGAGTTCCATCGGCAGCAAAAGCAAACGGAAATTTAGTTTTAATATTCTTTCCGATTATTGTGCTGAAACCGAGAGCAACAGGCTCGATATAGGATTCCGGCATCATTATTTTATCCCCGGCCTCGATTCTAATAGCGGGGTGCAGCTTTAACAAAAACGGAATAAACTCGCCCGATAGATTATGGAATGCGTAGTTTATCTCGAATGTCTTTCCGGCATCACTGAGCTTAATGCTCTTTCTTGCTATAACCGGTACCGTCTGACAACTGTACTCCATTACGCACTTCGTTTGTTCGGCAAGAACGAGTGACCATGACTGACTCCATAACTCTCCATGATCGCTTAGTTCTCGCCCAAAAACGCTGCCCGACGCATCATTAGGAAAAATGTCATCCCAACCGCCTTGCCAGTTTTCGTTGAAGTTTTCGCCGATTGCCAATCTTCTTGGAAGGGATTGATAGCCATCAGGGTGCCACAGCCAGTTCTTGTTTTTCTCAATGTCAATTATGTCATCGATCCTGCCACCGAGGCCCGGTCTTACCGCTATTTTTATCCTACCATTGGATAACTCAACCATGACCACCAACCAAGCAACCGTTGTACCAATCATTGACAAATAGATAATTTCATTCAGCAACCGGGCATTGAAATTGCTTTTCATACTGGCGTTTTGTTTCCGCATTGGACGCACAATATAAAGGCGGACAAGCATTGAATGAAGCGATGCATTTACTCGAGGAGTGATAACTATGCGCAGACTTCGAATTTTCACATGGAATATACGTGGCTCTTATCTGTACTATCTTCTTCACTCCGGCCACGATTTCTATGTACCACGTAAGTTTGATCGCTCCGAAGGGTTTATCGGCATAACAGACGGCTATCCGTGGTCCAGTAATCTCCATGAAGTTCCAGTTGATAGGATTAAGGAACAGCAGTTTGACACCGTCCTTTACCAATCCCGTAAGAATTATCTTGAAGACGCTATTGATATATTATCAGGTGAGCAATTAAGACTGCCCAGCATCTATCTTGAGCATGACCCGCCACGAGAATCCCCGACCGACTCCAAGCATCCAGCAGACGATCCGAATATTCTCGTTGTTCACGTTACCGCTTTCAATAAGCGGATGTGGGATTGCGGAAGGTCTCCGTCTATCATCATCGAACACGGGGCATTGGAATGGGGACAAAGTGCAGAGAAGACCGCCATTGATCGATTTAATATCGATCGCTTCGCCGACGATTGGAACAAAGCCTTTGCTTTTGTCACAAACACAGAACATAAAACGGGAGCACATGCCTAAGTTACCCCCGTATTAATCGGTAAAGCAGCTTAAGCTTCGGAAAAGCTCGCAAGTATAGTTTCGATCGGAATCCATGCTGCTGACGGATTTTGTTTCACCTGTTTCTCCAATTCGATAAATGCGGCGTTAAGCGTATAAAACCGAACCAGGAAACGACGGTCTAATTCAGACCCAGAAAATAGTTTAGCGCAATTCGGGTTTCGCCAGTAAGTATCAAGAAATGTGCTCTTTATTAGCTCTTGCCAAGCTTTTTTCCATGGCAAAAGTACTGTTCGGTCGCTCTCTCTGATATTTTCCGCAGCAAGTGCCACTGACGAAGCGGCATCAAGCGAATTGAACATAACTGCAATATCGAACAGCGGAGATCTCTTAATTCTATGTTCGCTCCATGTTCGTGAAGTACACCCCTCGTAATTGACGACAACAAACTCACGACCGGTAAACAATATATTTTTTAGAGAATAATCTCCATGATATCTGATTCGCGAAGTGCTCAGCTTCCTTCTGTAGATCCACTTCAAGTAATCGAATATCTGATCTTCCAGCAACAGCAACTTGTTCGATTCGCTTCGAGTCTTTTCCGGTAATTTATCGAGTGATTCTTTTAAGGAAGCCAAACTACTCCTCACGTTAACCCTGACTGACTGATACAATGAGCGTTGATAAAGTTCGGTGAAGGGTTCCGGTTTGAACACCAGATCCTCGCTCTCGCTCATTGCGAGGTGTAAATCCATTGTTTTTTGGCCAAAATTTGCCCAAGCGGGTAGAAATCCGGCGCACAGTTCCTCTGCGGCCTTTCTGCGAACACTCTGTTCGTCAGAGGTGACACTTTCGACCGAGTGGAGTTTGGATAACGCAGCCTCATAGTAACGGCCAAGGACATCCAATGTATAGTTCCACACCGATTGATTGTTAGAAACGAACGACTGAACAAGCACTAATGTCAAACGCGTTCTATCGCTTTTTGGGTCTTTTAAATCAATACTCCCGACTAATTTCGGAACTGGTAATCCTTTTTGTTTTTTATGGAGATATTTCCCCACCTCTGCCTCAGGAGCCTCTCCTGTTTCAACTCGTCGTACTAGTTTTAAAAACACCTTATCATCAACGGTGAATGACGAATGGTCTGAGTCCGTACATCGCCACTCGGTGATTTCCGAAACGGTCTTTTTGAAATCAGCATCCAAGTTAAACATGAACGAGTGCGGCTCTCTTCCGATTGTCCGCCTGACCTTTAAAAAAGACTTGAGCAACTCCGTTCTGAATCGCTGATCCCCAAAAGCGTCATAAAGTAAACCGGTCTGCCCCGTTTCTTTTTCTCTTGTAACGGCTATTATTGAATCTGGTATTTGCTTCCCTTCACCGCAAGCACAATTATCGACACGATGCAACACCGGTAAACTGTAGCTCTCTGACTCACCCTGATGAAACGTAACATCAAAGACGAGCCATTTTACGCTATCATCAGCAATTGGTAGTGAGGCCACTTCATGAATGGTTACGCTCTTGACTTTCTTTTCCTGGCCAGGAAACCATGGTGCACGGCTCACGTAATCAGCAAGTATTTTTTCAAGACCTACTTTTTGTGCCTGAGCGAATAGCTGTTCCCAATCATCGTTATAAGTCATTTCGCGATATTCCTCTGCACCACCACATTGAAGCCGATTAGCTTCAGCCTTCGGCTTTTGCAGTTGAAACCAATAAAACTGATGTCCTCCTAAAGTTAGAAAATATGGCTGATCTCCAATGATTGGAAACTCCGATTGTCCGAACAGCTCTTGAGGAATACACCCCCTGTACTGGCTCAAATCCAATTCCACTGACTGGACGTTTCTGGACATATTAGCAACTATCATCACCGCTTGGCCTTCATACTCCCGAATGAAACTCAGTACTTTTCTATTACGCGCGTTGAAAATTTTTATATCGCCACGCTTTAACGGCATTGAGTCATTTCGTAGTGCAACAATACGTTTCATCCACCACAAAAGTGAGTTCGGATTACGCTGCTGAGTTTCAATATTCACTGCCTCATAATGGAATTCGTGGTCGACAACCACGGGTAAATATAACTGCTGTGGATTAGTGTTAGAAAACCCCGCATTTCTATCAGAACTCCACTGCAATGGAGTTCTGACACCATTTCTGTCACCGAGATAAATATTGTCTCCCATACCGATTTCGTCCCCATAATAGATGACAGGAGACCCCGGAAGTGAAAATAGCAGACCGTTCAAAAGTTCTATTTTTCTACGATTATTACCCAAAAGTGGAGCCAACCGTCGGCGAATTCCAACATTAATTCGTGCCCTCTCGTCTACCGCATAGACTCGGTACATATAGTCCCGCTCTTCGTCACTGACCATTTCTAATGTCAGTTCATCATGATTACGAAGAAATATTGCCCATTGGCTGGAGTCAGGAATTTTTGGTGTCTGCTCGAGAATATCCACAACCGGAAACCTGTCTTCCATCTCTAATGCCATGAACATTCTAGGCATGAGAGGAAAATGAAAGCACATATGGCACTCCTCGCCGTTTCCGAAATATGACATGGCATCCTCAGGCCATTGATTTGCCTCAGCAAGAAGCATTCTGTTCTGAAATTTGCGATCTATATGTGCCCGCAATTTTTTTAAAAATTCATGTGTCTCCGGCAGATTTTCACAGTTACTGTGCTCGGACTCAAATAGATAAGGAACCGCGTCCAAGCGTAAACCATCCACTCCCATTTCAAGCCAATGATCTACGATTCGAAACATTGCGCGCTGGACTGCCGGATTATTGAAATTCAAATCCGGCTGGCTCGAATAGAATCGATGCCAATAGTAAGCCTTTGCGACTGGATCCCAAGTCCAGTTTGATCCTTCAAAGTCCTTAAATATAATTCTGGCGTCCTTATATTTTTCAGGACTATCACTCCAAACATAAAAATCCCTTTCAGTCGAACCGGCCACCGCGAGCCGAGCTCTCTGAAACCAAGCATGTTGATCAGACGTATGGTTAAGCACGAGTTCAGTTATGACCCTTAATCCTAGCCGATGGGCGGCACGCATGAACCGTCTAAAATCACTCTTACTGCCGTACATGCTATTGATATTGGTATAGTCCGCTATGTCATAACCATCGTCCTTAAGCGGCGAAGGATAGAATGGTAACAGCCAGATGGTATTAGCACCGAGATCTTTTATATAATCTAGTTTCTTGGTTAATCCGGTAAAGTCGCCTACTCCATCCCCATTGCTGTCACAAAACGCCCGCACGTGCAGCTGGTAGATGACGGCATCTTTGTACCAAAGCAGATTCTGATCGAGCTGTTCCCTTGCGTCCGCTTTAGCTTGTTCCATCACCCATCCTTCAGCTGGGCACTATATCAGAGTTTCAAATTACCCAAAGTGCGATTTCGTTTTTTATCTAATTCTTATATAACTAATGCACGCTTGCCCGAAGCCTGACTCTGGATTAGAATCTACTCCTAATTTATGAAATCCAATTTGCTACCGCCAACCAGCTCTGTAGGCCATGTTACGCTCAACTGCAGATACACTCACACCTCGCCCTCGATTCGCATCCTGAGAAATATTTCTCACAACTTTGGCATAGAAAACGCATGGTGCCAGGAATTTTCGCTATCAGAACCTTTATGGAAAATTGCCGGCTCTATTCTCGATAGGAATCCATCCATTGTAACGTTCAGCATCTATCTCTGGAACCGAAACACAATTCTAGAATTGGCTCAATATCTTAAGAAACTGCGACCGGATTTGACGATAGTTGCTGGAGGGCCGGAGGTATCTTTCGAAAATGAGGCACCGCCAGCTTTTGACTATTTACTGTGCGGAGAAGCAGAATCGGAATGGCCGAACTTTCTGGCAGCGCATCTAACAACTCCGCTACACCCTCAGAACTATGACTGGTCGTCAAAGAACGCAATCTGGCCGTATTTACCGGCAGAATCCGATGTTCTTAGCGGTCGAATCGTATATTTGGAAACAACAAGAGGCTGCCCCTACAACTGTGCCTTCTGTCTGAGCGGTATTCATGATCTAAAAGTAAGGGAATGGATGCCCTTTGACCAGACCACCTACTTGATGAAGATAAGAGAACTAATAAAGGAAGGAGTTTATTGTTTCAAATTTCTCGATCGGACATTTAATTATAATCCTGCAAGGGCATTAGAATGGTTTAAAGCGCTGGCAGAGGTTGAAGGTGCGACTTTCCATTTTGAAGTTTGTGCGCACCTTCTCGATGATAAAACCATGGGGTTTCTTTCTACTTTACCACCCGGAAAATTCCAGTTTGAAATCGGCATACAAAGCCTCAATACGGATTCGCTCAAATCCGTTTCGAGCCCATATAGGACTGATGTTCTGCTTCGGCGTACGGAACAGTTAATTGCGCTTGATAAGATTTTAGTCCACGCCGATCTACTATTTGGTCTACCGATCGAAACTTATGATTCTGCCCTATCAGGTTTTGATCGTATTGCTAAGATGTTTCCGAACGAACTGCAGCTTGGGTTCTTGAAATTTCTACCCGGATCAAAACTACGCCAAATTGCAGCCGAATATGACTACTGCTACCAACAGAAACCGCCGTACGAGGTTATATCAAATAAAACGCTCTCAGCTTCTGACCTCCTTCAGTTAAAGGAGATTGAGTATGTATTCAATCTTTACTACAACTCAAACCGTTTTAGACAAACACTCAGATACTTGATTAAGCGGCTTTCACTGCCTCCTTCGGATGTCTTTTTGGCTTTAGCTCGATATTTCAGAAAAAATGAGCTTTTCACTTTGTCTCTTTCCTTAAATTTGAAATATCAACACCTTCTAAATATGCTCTCACAAGCTTTTCTAACGATAGAAAAAACCGTCTTGCTGGATTACCTGCGACTTGATTATGTAACTTCTCAGGTCGTCACTAACCTGCCACCTTTTTTGAGCGTGCCAGCGGCGTGTAATTCCGAATGTTTCACAAACACGTCAGGTTCTCAGAGCGTGTATTTTGAATACCAGTTAGATACTGACGCTCTTATTTTTTCCGATCGGCACTCTCCTGCTTGGTATGAAATTAGAAAGCAAAAATTAAAGAGGATATTTTAGAGTAAGTGATAATAAAGTGACCATTATCAGAACGATAGGGGTCAGAACTAAAAACACTAAAAGCGTATAGCCCATTACATCACGAGCCTTAAGACCTAAAATGGCCAGAGTTGGAAGCATCCAAAAAGGTTGAATTAGATTAGCAAGCGCTTCTCCCAAATTATAAACGGATACCATCCATCCTAAATGAACCTTCAAATCGTGAGCCGCTGCCATGACGTACGGCGCTTCAATTATCCATTTCGATCCGCCGGAAGGAACAAAAACGCCCAAAACGGCAGAATATACCGCAATCAAAAAAGGAAAAGTCGTTTGAGTTGAAATCGCGACAAAAAAATCCGCAATCTTTGCGTTTAATCCGGTATAAACTATCATTCCTGCGATGCCCGCATAGAACGGAAACTGCAGTATCACGCCCCAAACAGCGGGAGTAGCGTCCCGAACTGCTGACATCAAACGGGCGGGGGTCCAATGAAAAAGAAAGCCCAGAATAAGAAAGGTAAAATTTATTATATTCAGAGTGACTGCACTCGCGGCACTTTCGGCTGAGGAGAAATGCTTATAAAGATACCAAAAACCAAACGCAAATATTATCAAATTCAGATAGGGCTTGCGCTCAAGCCACTCACCTACGGTTGACGCTTTCTCTTCTTTTTTGAAACCCAGATCGACATCTATTTTTATTCCCAGTTGTTTTGCGGTCCTTATCTCTCTCGTTGGGGTTATAAGCCAGATAACACAAGCAACAATTACTACTTCAACGAAGACCGACAGAAAACTTTGCCAAAGAAAAATTGTGTCCTTCAGTGGAATTAATCCGCCTGATACAATTCCTCCTTTTTCTATAATAGTCCTGATAGCAGGCTGTAACGCTGACGAAGTAGCCATTTGCAAAGAAGCGGAGCTTGAGAGCCCCTGTGCCCAAACGCTTCCCAGACCTAGGAAACTTGAGGCGGCAAGAGCGCGATAATCGGTTTCAGGCACTTTTTGCGCAACTCTTTTTGCTAAAATCGCCGAAAATACCAACGAAAAGCCCCAGTTGAACCAAGACGACAGCATTGCAAAAATCGCAACCATCAGAACCGCACTTCGACCGGTCTTCGGAACTGAAGCAAGATAATCAATAAATCTGAAAACGGGGGGAGAAGACGCTAATACGTAACCGGTAATTATGATTAGAGCCATTTGCATTGTGAAAGGAATAAGTTCCCAGAAACCTTGTCCCCAACTTTCGATAATTTTAGATGGAGGGGCACCAGCGACACAGAAACCAAGAACGGCAACAATAACCGTAGCAATTAACGCAAAAACGAATGCGTCTGGAATATATTTTTCGGACCAAACCGTGAATCTAACCGCTAACGAAGAAACTAAAGAATTACTCCGCCCATTCCCCATAACGAAGATTTATAACACAGGGTGGATAAGTGCTAAAGTGGGGTCAAATAAATATTATTTTTCTCAGTAACAACGATTCGGATTAAAAGGAGTCATCGAGTCGGTCTGCGTCGGAACGCCTGTCTTATCAAGACTATCCCACAATTCCTGATCAAATAGAAAGTCTCCATTCTGCTGTTTGAACCAATAATAGACTCCTCTATCTGTTTTAGCATAAAAAGAACCGCTATAGCTTATCTTCTGATAGTCACTACCAAGATCAAGTGTGAGCGTCCAATAATCGCTACTGTTCCAGAACGAAACCAATTTTTCGATATGCCATCCCTTTCGGCATACGTCGCATCTTTGACCTTCAGCTTTGGTTCTGAAGCCCACCTCGACAATCATTCCATCCAATCGGAAGTTGAGCGTTTTGACGAAAATATTGAACGCTCTACCACCATCAGTATTTTCAAAAGATTCGATTTTATCGATGAAAATTTCGCAATTTTTTGCCTGAATATGACTACCGCCAGCTACCGCATTAACGGAAACAAAAACCAACATAATAATCAAAGCTAAAATATACTTTCTCATCTGATTTGTTCTCCTTAACAACCCGTCGTCCAGTTATCTGATGATGCTAATCGTTTCAACCTATTTCTGGTCGGTTTGGATTTTGCTTAACTCGCAGATGTGAATGCCGCAACGCAGTCAGCAGGCATCGTCATCGTAATTTGGAAAAACGGATGGAAATTTCTGGTTTTGCGCGTTTATAATCGCTGGGATTTTACAAAAGGGATAATTGAAAATAATGAAACACCGCTTCAAGCCGCTCAACGCGAAGCGAAAGAAGAAACTGGTCTAGAAAATCTACTATTTAGCTGGGGAAATGTTTCTAAAGATACAGAAACTTATGGAAACAAGAAAAATGTAATATTCTTTATTGCTGAAACATTCACCGCGAATATTGTACTTCCTATTAGTCCCGAGTTGGGGAGGCCGGAACATCATGAGTTCAGATGGGTGTCATATATCGATGCACGAAGACTTCTAAATAAAAGACTTGTAGCAATTCTGGATTGGGCTAATAAGCTAGTTACGGAGAGTAAATAATGAAAAAATTAACCGTTCTTTTTGTGATCCTTATTATCGGCGTTCTTTTCTCTCTAGGAATGACCATCTACGCTGCAATGAAAACTACTCGGCCTGAAACTCCAGCTCCTGTGTCCATTCCGACTCCAGCTATTAAGTAGTTTGGCATCTAGGACAAAAATACGTAGGTCTTTGCATTACTGAAGTTTTTACTAGTTTTGATTTACAGACCGGGCAAGAACCATTTTTTCTTCTGTTTGTGATCAAGAAATTATGAGGCATACGCTCCGGTTCTGCATCGGAATTTATGGCTTGGTTTAAAACGCGCCGAATGAGTCCAAACAACCGAATCCAGGACTCTTCTGTAAGCGCAGTCGCTTTTGTTTTCGGATTTATTTTTGCTTGAAACAGAATTTCGTCCGAATAGATGTTTCCGATACCGGCAAACAACGACTGATCCATCAACACAGCTTTCACAACCCGACCGTTTTTTCTTACTCTATTCAAAAACTCTTCCTTAGAAATCGATAAAATATCGGGTCCTAATCGTTTTTTCTTGATGAAACTGTCTATGGAAGACGTGTAACCGAACAATCCTATTCTTCTCGGATTAACATAGGTTATTGTGTCGCCTTTTGAGAAAGATACGGTTAAACAGCCGTACTGAGGAACAGCCTGACGCGGAGAATAGTAAGTAATCGAACCACTCATTCCGAAATGCAAAATAAGAGCACCTGAATCGTTACTTAGTTTTGCAAATAGATACTTTCCTCGCCGCTCAGTACTCACGAACGATTGGTTTACTAAGTTTTTGATGAGTGCTTTGGGACGCCCTTCCTTAACAAGATCCGGGCAGCTTATTTCCGCACGAACTATTTTTTTTCTTAACGCTTTAGAATCGACAAACCTTTTGAAGATTTCTACTTCTGGCAATTCTGGCATTCAACGAAAGGAATGCAAATTGTGTAACGGCGTTATGGTCAATCAAAAGCTGATAGGCGGTTTTTAATGGTAGGCGCGATTGGGGTTGAACCAACGACCCCCACCGTGTCAAGGTGGTGCTCTCCCACTGAGCTACGCGCCTACAAAAATTTTCGACAACTAAGATTGTATAGCCGTTAAGAAGCTCTAGAGCAACTTCTTTTTAGTGCCCTGAAGATACTATCTCAATTGAATTGAAAATACCGCTTAAAATAACTACTTCCAGAACTGCTTGAAAACTTGTTCTACTATCATAAGGCCAAGTTCTTCGAAATCTGAAGACTGTGATGCATCAGACAACAAAAACTCGGGGCTCGCATCAGTTCCACAAGGCCTGATTCCGAAAAAACTTTCCTTGGTTCGAAAGCCATTTATTGCCAAGCCGTGAAGCAAAACTCTTTTTTCGATATGCACACCGACCGAAGCTATTTTTCCTGATGGTCCCCAGACGCCTGTGGTTTTTCCATCTCGAATTTCGGCCTTTGCTTGATACTGTCCTGCAACTTTAAGGGCGATGTTCAATAACCCTTCCACTGCAAGCCGTACCCCGCGAGAATCACCAGTCAGATTTTCTAATGAATCAACGACAAAAACGACCCACTGTCCAGGTCCATGATATGTGGCCAGCCCCCCCCGGTCCACCCGAAGCACCTCTACCCCTCGTGCCCTCAACGCTTCCTCGGTAGCAAATATATCCGTTCGTGGCGTCCGTCTACCGAGAGTGATAACTGGGGCTACTTCTGACAGTAAAAGAACACCCTTATCACCTTGTTTTACTTTTTCAGCAATTTCACGCTGTCTTTTATCAAGAAGAGAATATGACCAAAGGCTTTCCGCCCTGTTTCGTCTAACTTCAACCTTTACCGGATATGTCCGATCCTCAAGGAACATCGAAGATCCTAATAGAGCTGAACAACGTCACCTTCTTGAAACCCGCCGCCAGTATGAATCTCGGTTGAGGCTCCATCCGGACCAATAAAATCGACAACCTCTAACGTTCCCTTTAGTTGCCCCTCGGAACGACCAAGATAAGCACCAGTCGCCGGATCATAAATGTCATCGCCGGGTGAGAGTACTTTTAGAATATCGCCCGAAATCAGACCTGACACCTTACCAGCATTAACGTAAACCTTCTGTCCGACAATTTTTGCAACATGTCCGGACCAACTCATTTTTTCAACCGCTTTAATCACGTCGGGCACTAACATGCCGACAGCGTTTCTGACCGCAAGCTTGGTCAACTCGGCACGATACTCCTTGCTTTCAAGATTATTGGATTCAAAAGCCACCATAGTATTGCTTGAAGACTCGCCAGATTTGCCTGCCGCCATTATTTCTCTTCCGCCAGATACGTCAAAAAGCTTAATCTCAACATCAACAGCTGCTAATGATTGTTTTTGTCTGAGCAAACCTACTTCATCCCCTCTTTGTCGAAAAACGATCTTCGTTATTCGACCAATTACTAGAACAGCGACTCCCATTCTTCGTCCTTCGCGAATGAGCTGTGCAACCTTCACTTTATCTCCATGCACGAAATCTTGAGTTCCAAATTCAGTTTTAAGATCAGCCGGAATGATCAATCTCTGCGTTTGATGAATCCTTCTCTTAAGCTCATCGGCAGCAAAAAGCCCGATGTCACCTTGCTTTATTGGCGTATCATTCCAGAAATTAAGCACCATTACGCGTTTCTTTGGCTGCCCCATCGATTCGATCCGGTGGGTGGGAGACTTCCCTCCGGCACCGCCATAGTACGCCTGATTATCTCCCTTATAGTAGTTTTGATCCTGTTTATATGCTGGCGATCGTGCACATCCGACAACATAGAAAATCGATAAAAGCCAAATGAGGCAATAGAAACATTTTTTCATCTTATCTCCATCTTAATACTCTCATCGTTTGCATCAAGAACCGCAAGGTGTCCTGGTTCCAACCCAATTCCTGAAAGTACCAGCTTCAGATCACTGGTCGGTTTAGTCGATTTAACGGCAAAAACCACTTCTCCACGCGAAAATCTTTTTTCTATTATCGAACTCAACTCCTTAACCTGTGATGTCAGCTTTGTTTTTAGACTCGAGTACTGTTG
>Ga0208375_1001819_pt1 | contig 22102 bp, 19 predicted proteins | sample RifOxyD1_FD_184038 | JGI IMG/M metagenome (GOLD analysis project Ga0208375, IMG submission 184038) | Soil microbial communities from Rifle, Colorado - Rifle Oxygen_injection D1 (SPAdes) | ecosystem: Environmental > Terrestrial > Deep subsurface > Rock core/Sediment | place: Rifle, Colorado... | reverse complement strand
GAGATCGGTTTTTTTCAGGGTTTCTTTCGCGTCCTTGAGGATTCCAATGAGCTGGATCCCGATTACGATCAAGATCACACTAATAGTGAGAATAACTACCAAAAGAATAATTTGGGGCAGGTCCATAGTTAGATGGTATCACGTTACTTGGAAACCGTGAAGGTGCGCTCGAGGAGACGAGTTTTGCCTTCGCGACTTTGGGCTTGGATCAATACTCGGTGGGTACCGGCGGGAAAAAGTAAGTCAAGACTAAACTCGCCGTTTTGGCCAACAATAACTTTTTGATCGTTAATAATGACGGTGGCATCGGGAGCAGTCAGACCTTTAACGGTAATTTTCTCACCGTAAGTCTCGCCATCCTGAGGCTCTAGGACGTTGAGTTTGGGGAGACTCCACCAAGAAAACAGTTGGAAACCCAAAAAGGTCAGAAAAACCACAATACAAGTGATGAGTAAAATAAGATTGATGGGAAGAGGGGGATGGCGATCCAGAACTGGTTTGACTAAACCACTAGGAATAATTTCGCCAGTGTGGCTTTCGGAAAAATCACGACGGAACATGGCGAGAATAGTTTCAGGATTGAGATGAAGAACTTTGGCATAACTACTGAGGAAACCCTTGGTAAAGGTACCGGAGGGAAGTAACGAAAAATCGGAGTTTTCGAGAGCCTGAAGGTATGATTCTTTGACCTTAATTTTTTGGGCAATGTCAGCAAGAGAGAGCTCGAGGAGGAGACGTTTGTCGCGAAGTAATTGACCGGCGGTTTTCATATTATGGTTGGGGAGTCGATTCGCGGGCTTTGAGTTCGGCGAGACTGGTAATTAAAACCGATCGGGGTTTGACCCCTTCGGCTTGGCCGACAACACCAGCTTTTTCGAGTTGATCCATAATCCGGGCAGCTTTGTTATATCCAAGAGACATTTTGCGTTGCAAATAGCTGGTACTAGCTTTGCCGGCGGCAATGACCACATTGACTGCATCATCGAATTCGGCATCGCGTTCGTCACCAGAACCACCGGCAACGGTTTCTTCGCCCTTGAGATACTTTTCGGTGACATCGGTTTCATATTGAACCGGTTTTTGAGTAGTGGCTTTTAGATATTCGATTAAACCTTTGATCTCGGTGTTGGTCACAAAAGTTCCCTGAATCCGGGTAGGCAAAGGCCGATCGGGTGGGACATAGAGCATATCTCCCCTACCCAAAAGTTTTTCGGCTCCCGGTTGATCAATAATAACCCGAGAGTCGATCATGCTCGTGACGTTAAAGGCAATCCGGGTGGGAATATTGGCTTTGATCAGACCGGTAATGACGTTAACGGATGGGCGTTGGGTAGCAATAACTAGGTGGAGTCCGGTAGCCCGGGCCATTTGAGCCAGGCGAACAATGAGATCTTCCACTTTGGTGGGAGCGGTCAACATAATATCGGCGAGTTCGTCGATGACGATGACAATATATTCCATGGCAGTAAAGCCGGAGGCTTCGTTATACTCTTCGATATTTCTGACCCCTACTTCGGCAAATATTTTGTAGCGTTTATCCATTTCTTTGGTAGCCCAATTGAGAGCGGAAATAACCCGTTCGGCATCAACAATGACAGGGGTAAGCAAGTGAGGAATGCCGTTATAACCGGTCAATTCGACTCGTTTGGGATCTACCATGATAAAGCGGAGTTCTTGGGGAGAGTTGCGAAAAAGAAGAGTGGTAATAATGGTGTTGATACAGACAGATTTACCAGAACCAGTCGAGCCGGCAACCAGAATATGCGGCATTTTTTTGATATCAGCAATGGCCGGAGTACCAGAAACTCCCAATCCCAGACCCACAGCCAGACGGGATTTTTCTTTTTTCATATCTGGGTGATGCATGATTTCGGCTAAAGTCACATATTCGGGGGAGCGATTGGGGATTTCGATCCCAACTAGATTGCGACCGGGGATCGGAGCTTCAATCCGGATTTGACCGGTCGGGGCAGCTAGAGCAAGCGCCAGATCAGTTTGGAGAGCTTTGACTTTGCTGAGTTTGGTACCTTCGGCGATTTTGATCGCGTATTGAGTAATGGCTGGTCCACCATTCACCTCAATGACTTTAGCCCGAATATTAAAGGATTCAAGAGTGGATTCGATAATATCAGCGTTTTCTTGAACATTACCACGATCAGCCTTGGTACCTTTCTCACCGGAGAGAAGGGAAAGCGGGGGGTATTTCCAGATTTCGGGAGTTCCTTCTTTGGCGGGAGAGAGGGAAGAGGCAAATTCAAGATCGGGGGGAGCTTCTTTGGTGGGAGCTGAAGAAGCGGATTCAGATGATTTGGCGGGTTTGTTTGATTCGGGTAAGTTAATTTTGGTGGTCATGTTTTTATCAAAGGAGGTTTGTTTGACAGCTGATTTTCGGGAGAAGAGTGCTGATACTCCCCGGCCAACTAAACGGAAAAAACCAGCAATGACGAGAAAGAAGTCCTCGATCGGGGTATTGGTCAGAACAATAAGACCGATCGTCATGATGGCAAAAAAGATAATGCTGGCGCCGACAGAAGTAAAAAGAGCGGAGAGGGCTTCATTTGCTTGAGTACCCAGCTCCCCAGCACCAGTTAAACCGAGGGTACCAAGAAAGAGTAAGGTGCCTCCCAAAAGGAGACTGGGGCTGGCAATCGCCCACTTAAGAGTGGTCATCATAAGTCCGACTGATAAGAGGAGGAAAGGCAAGATGAGCATGGTCCAGCCAAAGGCGGTGTAAACGACTAAATAAACTTGGGTCAAGAGTGGACCAGAACGGGTAAAACTCAACATAATGAGGATAGAGAGAAGAATAAAAAGAATCGAGACAATAGAGTAAACAATTTCCTTGCGGAGCTTGAGTTTGAAGGGTTTCTTGCGGCGGCCACGGCGATGCGACATATGAATTAGCTTTCAATAATAATCGGAATTACCAAGGGGTTTTTGCCGATTTTTGCCACAAATAAACGGCTAACCTCTTTGGCAATTCTATCCTTACTATACAACTTATCTCTGGTAATGTCGTCAGGCCTGAGGATAGTAAGTAATTGTCCCTTGATGTCAGACAAAATATCGTTACCAACGGGCGGGGTCAAGCCCTTGGGGATAAGATCTAGGTCAAGGGTGTGCTGGCGAATGGTGATGGCCGCAATGACTACCCCCTCTTGATACATGAGTTTGCGATCAGTTAGCGGAGCGTCAGAGCGGAAGATTTGGCCGGACTCAACGTAGACACTTTTGATATCGAGTTTTTCGCCGTAGTGAACGATACCGGTTGGTTCGAGCACAATCACTTGATTTTCGGGCATTAAGATATGATCGGAGGCTAACCCCATTTTGGCGGCAAGTTTGCCGTATTGAATCATGTGCCGATAAGTACCACCGGTCGGAAGAACATATTTGGGTTTGGTCATAGCAATGAGCATCATGAGCTCGCTACTGCTGGCATGACCAGAAACATGGAGATCGTCGGCGATATCATAATAGATGACTTCCAATTGATGAGCACTCAGCATATCAACTAAGCGGTAAACATTGGCTTCGTTGCCAGGAATAGGGTCGGAAGAAAAAATGACTTTGTCGCCGGGGTCGAGATGGACGACCTTGTGCTCACCGGTGGCAATTTTCTCGAGGGAAGAGCCGAGTTGGCCCTGGCTGCCGGCGATAATTAAACACTGTTCGTTTTTGGGAAGCGCGGCAATTTTCCGTTTATCAATCACGAGACGGGGAGGGATTTTCAAAAATCCTAGTTCGGCGGCGACTTTGACGTTGCGCTCGATAGAAAAGCCGACAAAGGCGACTTTGCGGTTGTTGCGTTTGGCCACCCAAAGAGCTTGTTGAATTCGACTGATGTTGCTGCTCATGGTAGTTAGGACAACTCGATTGGATTCATCACGAAATTCGCGTTCCAGAGAGTCTTCGACACTCGCCTCGGAAAGAGAGTAACCTTTTTTCTCACCGCGCAAACAGTCGGACAGCAAGAGAGTAACCCCTTCCGCACCAGCCCGAGTAATGGATTGAATGTCGGGAAGTTCTTGGCCGACCGGGGTCCAGTCAAACTTGAAATCGGAGCCGTGGTAGATATTACCGTAGGGAGTTTTGATCACTAAGTGTTTGGTATCGGGGACAGAGTGAGTCACGGGAATCATTTTGACTTCAAAAATACCAAGTTGAATAGGTTGGCGGTCACCGACTACATTGATCAAACGAAGATCAATATCAAATTCGCGAAATTTTTCTCGGATGAAACCGGCAGTTAATTTACTCGCATAGATCGGGATCTGCCCGCCTAGTTCGGGAATGATATAGGGGAAGCCGCCAATGTGATCTTCGTGTCCGTGGGTGACGACGAAGCCGCGGATTTTGCTGATTTTGTCTTTGAGATAGGTGATATCGGGAATAGTTAAATCAACCCCGGGAACTCCTTCGTCGGGGAAACCCATGCCACAGTCGACGATAAAAATATCGTCAGCAGACTCATAAACATACATGTTATCGTGGACGTTGGGCATGCCCCCCAAGGGGACAATGCGGATGGGGTAGTTGTAAGACATAGATTCCTTTCTTAATTATATGACAAAATTGCTTTACCAAAAGATCGGGGTTTCCCCATGAGCGACTAAGTAAGTATCACAGCGAGAAAAAGGCCGAGAACCAAAGAAGCCATTATGAGCGGATAAGGGAGAGGGATGAGCGGAGCGAATCACCAAGTGACGGGATTCGTCGATGACGGCACCTTTTTTCTGAGCATAAGCACCCCAAAGGATAAAAACCAAATTCTGTTTTTGTTGGGAGAGCACGCGAACAACAGCATCGGTGAATTGCTCCCAACCGAGGTTTTGATGGGAACCGGCTTGATGAGCACGAACAGTTAAGGTTGCGTTTAAAAGCAGAACTCCCTGTTGGGCCCACTTGGTTAAATCGCCGTCTTTCTGGCTAGGAGGTTTTCCTGTATCAGACTCGATTTCTTTGTAGATGTTTTGCAGGGAGGGAGGGAGTTTGACTCCCTGGTTAACGGAGAAACAAAGCCCGTTGGCTTGATCCGGCTCGTGATAAGGATCTTGGCCCAAAATAACTACTTTGACTTGATCAAAAGGGGTTAAATCGAACGCGCGAAAAATAAAGCGAGGAGGAGGATAAATGGTCGCACTTTCATATTCTGATTTAACAAACTTGGTGAGTTTGCGAAAGTAGTCTTTGTCAAATTCTTTTTGAAGAACTTTTTCCCAGCTGGGTTCAATTTTTACTTGCATTTTAGGGTTGATATTGTTCGGTTATACTAGTTACCGTTCCGTTGGTAGATTCTATCCAAAATAAGGTATTAGTCCATTTTTCTGGTTTTTTTTGAAAATCATCCAAAAACTGACTAAAGGTCACTGATTCATTTTTGACTTGACCATCCGTTTCTAACGTATATGTTTGAAGGGTAACTTTGGGTTCGGCTCCTGGAACATCTGTATAGAACTTCTCTGTTAGTGTGATTGGATTATTTATGCGATATCCATTAGGGGCATTATTGTCATTAATCCATTCAACATAGTCTATATCTAAAGCATAATTATCGTAGTTTGGTTTGATTGATTTGATATAGCCAATTTTTTTCGTATTTTTACTATCGACATTCTGTGTTTGAGTAAACTTGAAGGTGGAGAGAATTTGATTGGCTATATTTTCTTCTTCTGGTTTTACCCCAAAATTGAGCATGTATATCCTATTATTTGCAGACACCCAAATAATATAGTCAGTGTATCCTACAGAAGATTCTTTTTTACTAAATTTTAGTGCTTGTAAATTACCAACTTTGATATCCGATAAAACATGCGTGGAGATGAGTGGGTCTTTTATTTCTAGATTTTCTTTGGCTAGAAAATCGCGAGGAGTTAAATTATTTTTATTATCCCGAACTGATATATAAAGTATGGCTCGAGTGGGATCTTTTATTAAAGAAATGCCTTCACCAGTTGTTTGAATTTGATAATCTACTGGGTACATGAAGTTATATGTTGTGTTTGTATACGTTTGCCAGTCAGCGGTGGGGTCGGCGGAAGAGGTTGGACTGGGAGACAAAGGAGTTGCTAGCTGACGGGTAAGTGTGCGGTTTTGGATAAAAAGGTAGATGGCTGCAGTAAGTGAGAGGATGGCAATAGTAGTAATAATGATGGTAGCCCAAGGAAATGGTTTTTTGGGCATGAGTGGTGTGACAACTGGGTCTGTAACTGGATTGAGAGTTAATGGTTCCATAAAGTCCTTATTTATTTGATTGATTGATAACTTTCTAAAATTTGATCCATTATCTTCACCGTTTTTAAGTCGTAATTGATAGGGGCGGAAAGTGTAATGGGAGGAACGGTTACAAAATAATTTTCTGAATTTTTCGTATATACCGACCATTCAACGTGATCGGAAAGAGTGCTTGGTTTCTCTAGTCGGCGATGTGTGTCCTTGGCTAGGCTCACAAACTTGCCTTCACAATAACTAGCAAATTCGGGAGCGCCATCACGAGATTCGTCGTCAAACAAGCACATGTTAGGCCCAAAAGCAGAAGGCCAAAGGATAGTAATCTTGTATTGTCCTTGTGAGATGACGAGCTTAGCTCCTTTGATGTCGTCGAGAGGAAGGCTAGCTTCCGAAATATCTATGTTCCAATTCGGGGGATATTTTATCGAATATTTTCTGAGCTGATTAGTATAAGTCTCCCAGTTTGCGGCCTGATTTTCTTGATCATCGATGAATTTGAAGGTGGAGAGGATTTGGTCAAAAATGATTTCGTAAGCGGAACCATTTTCATTGGAAGGATAACTTAGTGCGAAAGAATAAGTAATTCCATTAACTTTAAATACTCCCAAGGTATTTTTGAGCTGGTCTGTAATTCCTATACCCTGGGTGCCGTTTGAATATGTACGGTGATATTTGTAAAGTTGTTTTCCATCGAGTTCGAAGGGTTCTCCTTCGAGATCCATCCCTAAGCCACCAATCCCAACTAGATTAAATGTCATACTAATTTTTGCTTTTTCGTGTGTTAAAAAAAGTACGGTGTTGGAGGTTTGACCATTGTCATTGTCCCCTGCGTTTTCAATTTTCAAGTCCCATGACGAGGGATACTTAAAAGATACTTTATGTTCATTGTTAATGTAGGTTTGCCAGTCGGCGGTGGGATCAGTCGGTGCCATGGCTATGGCAGACGCAGTCGGTGAGGGAGAGGCAGTAAGCTGGGATTGGAGGGTGCGATTTTGCCAGAAGAGGTAACCGGAAATGCCGAGAAAAATTAGAAATATGGGTAAAAGAAGCCATGGACTGAGTGAGCGAGAGGGTGCTGGAAGAGGACTATCGGGGACAGGGGCGGGCTGGGGAGGTAGGGACGATTCGAGATTGGGGCTGGGTGCAAGTTGATGAGAATTGATTTCCATAATTCCTTTCGGCTAGTAAGCTTTCATGTATTGTTTGTAGTTGGCCATGTCGATTTTGACTGTTTGGGCCTTGCCTTCAACAACTTCCCTGGCCACGCGGCGAGTTAGGGCGTTGATGGTCCGCTCGAGGGTGCGGATCCCAGCATCATAACCAAGAGGTCGGGTAACTACCGGCCAAACGGCAGGGTCGATAGTGAGTTGGGAGGCTAAAAGGCCAGCGTCTTTGAGGGCTTTGGGAAGGAGAAAATCTTGGGAAATATGAGTTTTCTCTTCGTCGGTATAAGAGGGCATTTGAATGATTTCGAGGCGGTCGAGGACGGCGGTTGCCACATTGGTAGTATTGTTGGCGGTCGCCACAAAAAGAACTTGCGAGAGATCAAGTGGATAGTCAAGGTAATGGTCCAGGAAGCGATTGTTTTGGGTGGGGTCCAAAAGTTCGACTAGGACACCCATAATATCGGCGCGTTCTTCGACTCCGACCCGATCAATTTCATCGAGGAGAATAATGGGGTTCATACTCCCAGCATCACGAATGGCTTTGACAATGGCACCAGGCTCAGCTTCGGCGAAGAGACGGGATTTGCCGCGTAAATCACGAGCACTCCCCAAGCCACCAAAGGGAATACGGGCCAATTTTCTCCCAAGAGTGTTGGCAAGACTGTAGGCAAAAGTGGTTTTGCCGGTACCAACCAGACCGACGAGGAAAATAGCAGGGGCCCGAGGAGAGGATTCTCCTCCTTGGTTTGCGCGCAGTTTGAGAGTAGCTAAGTATTCGAGAATTCGGTCTTTGGTTTCGATCATACCGTAGTGAGAAGCGTTCATGGCAGAAGCGGCCTGAGTAATATCAAGTTTATCTTGGGTGTAAATACCCCAGGGAAGATGGGTAATCCAGTTGATATAGTGGGCACTCCGATCGTATTCGGCGCTATAGACTCCAGTGTCGACCATACGCTCTAGACGGGAAAGCATGTCTAGGGCTTTGACCGACAAATCGGGAGGGAGTTTTGCACCACTAATTTGGGATTTAAGACTGACTAGTTCGGCAGCAAATTGAGTCGAGTGAGTATCGGGCATAGATCTATGGTAACACAGCTCTTGATTTATCGGGGAGGGACGCAAGACTTTAGTTGGAAAATTTGAAGGTAGAGAGAATTTGATCGTTGTATTCCTGCGAGTGATAAGCTAATTGAGAATCATTAAGATATATTAATTTTCCTGGTTGGTATTCTATCCAAGCGTGAAAGGTTATTTCTTCTGTTGCTCCCTGATTTGGAAGTATTTGTGAAACAAGCTTAACGACATTTTTCCCATCAATAGTAAAAGTTTTTAGTTCAAGGACTTTTTCGTTTAATGCTAAACTATATTCTATGTACTCTGGTTCCAAAAAACCATTCCGGTAAAACATTTTCTCTTTTATAAATTCTTCGAGACTGGTGTTGGGCGGTAAATCGTCGTATGGCCGAACCCACATCCATTGATTAATTTTATCGCTATTATTTATAAAAACTAAAATATCAGCGTTAGGACTTGGATCAACATAGCCTTTTTCTCCAGCATTCTCCGTAAGACGAACTAGTGAAGATGGATAAGAAATAGTATAGCCAAATTTGTCATTGTGATAAGTGGACCATTTTGAAGTATCGCTAAGTAAATCATCTGTGATTTCTGGCACAAATACCTTACCTAGTTGAATAACTTCACAGCTATTTGGCCAAGTAGTTGTTTTTATGCTGGTTGGTTCGGCTAAACATTTTTCATATGTATCAATCGACTCTAAATATAAAAATCGGTGATAAGCTTGATAGACGATGAGCGTGAGGATAATAAGAATTGCGGCAAAAAATAATTTGGTTCTCATGAGAGTAACTGTATCACAAGAATACTTTTAAAATCAGACTATTGGAACAAGTCGTAATTACCGGCGAGGACGGAAGCCACCGCGGTCGCCACTGCGCCCGCCAAAACCACCTCGGCGGGGACCACCAAAGTCATTAGAGCGAGGAGGACGAGGAGCTTCTGGTTTGAGTTGATCAAGAGGCACCATGGAAAGATCAGTCCTGCCCATGTCGTCAACACCTTTGACCCAGACGTGGACAGAGTCACCTTCTTTGACCAAGGATCCGGCGTCTTGTACGTATTCCGCACTCATGCGAGAAACGTGGACCAGGCCTTGTTTCCCGGGCAAAAATTCGACGAAACAACCATAACCCTCGACTCGGGTGACTTTACCATCGTATTCTTCACCGGCTTCGGGCACATGAACCATACCTTTAATCCAATTGACGGCTTTGTCCATCCCGACGGGGTCTACTCCACTCACGGTGACTTTACCAACTCCGGTTGCGTCATCGATGTCAACTTGGACACCACAATCGGCCATGATTTGTTTGATGTGTTTGCCTCCTGGGCCAATCACTTCACCAATTTTGTCATTGGGAATTTCGAATTGGACAATTTTGGGAGCATACTTACTGAGTTCTTTCCTGGGTTCGGGAATAGCTTTGAGCATGACTTTCATGATTTCCATGCGAGCATCTTTGGCCTGAGCTAGAGCTTGGGTTAGAACTTCGAAGGAAATACCACTGACTTTAATATCCATTTGGAGGGCGGTAATCCCATCACGGGTTCCAGCCACTTTAAAGTCCATATCTCCCACATGATCTTCGATTCCGGCGATATCGGTTAAGACCACACTCTTTTTTCCATCGGTCATGAGACCCATGGCGATCCCAGCAACCGGTTTCTTGAGGGGAACTCCGGCAGCCATTAAAGCCATACAAGAGCCACAAACGGAAGCCTGACTGGTACTACCGTTGCTACTCATAACTTCAGAAACGACTTGGATGGTGTAGGGAAAGTCTAGTTCGGAAGGAAGCATGGGGACAATGGCCCGTTCGGCCAAGGCACCGTGACCAATTTCACGGCGACCAGGAGCGCCAAAGCGACCGGTTTCACCGCTAGCATAAGGAGGCATGGCATAGTGATGAATGTAGTGTTTCACTTTTTCGTCTTCCATAGTCTCTAAGATTTGACCTAAGGAAGGGGCGCCCAACGTCGCAATAGAAAGTACTTGAGTTTGACCACGCTTGAACATGGCACTCCCGTGGGGGCGAGGCAAGATATCGACCTCGGCCTCTAGTGGACGAATATCGACAGTTTTGCGGCCATCGATCCGAATGCCAGTATTAATGGTTTTGGCTCGAGTTTCCTCGCCCAAAACATCGTGAATAATCTCCCCTAATTGGCGAGAGTCCAGTTGTTCGGCGTAACTATCTTCCAGGGCGGCCACAAAATCTTCGACTAAGCCGTCTTCACAGCCGGGGACACCAAGGCGCTTGGCAATGTCGGGGCGAACTTTGTTGGTGATCTCAGCTTTAAGCGCGGCGGGAATAATTTCCACGGTAGGAAATTCGAGTTTGGGTTTGCCGATTTTCTCCCGAAAATCTTCGATCACGGTGACAATTTTTTTGATTTCACCGTGGGCAAATTCTAGGGCTTTGAGCATATCCTCTTCACTAACTTCGTTAGCTCCAGCTTCGACCATAACAATGGCTTCTTTGCTACCAGAAACTATTAGGTCGAGGGAAGAAGTAGCGCGTTGTTCGTAGGTCGGGTTGGCAACAAAAGCTCCCTCGATCATCCCAACACGAATGCCGGCGATAGGACCATCCCAGGGAATATTACTAACGTGGAGAGCGGAAGAAGTGCCGACCAAGCCAAGCATGTCGGCATCGTTAGCACCATCGGCAGAGAGAACAGTAGCAATAATTTGAACGTCGCGTTTGACGTTTTTGGGGAAGAGCGGGCGAATTGAGCGGTCAATAATCCGGCCTTTGAGGATGGCTTCATCGGAGGGTCGGCCATCACGCTTGACCCAGCGACTGCCCTTGATTTTGCCACCAGCGTAGAGCTTTTCGGCAAAGTCGACAGAGAGAGGGAAATAGGACAAAGTGGTATCACTTTTACCCATTACTGCAGTTACGTGGACGACGGTATCGCCGTAACTAACGAGAATGGCGGCATTGGCTTGTTCGGAAAAACGACCGTATTCGAGGGTAAGGTCTTTGCCACCGATGGCGGCTTTTACTTTGGTTGATGACATGAGATTTTAGACAGGAACTCTATTTCACGAGGTTTAAAGTCTTGACTAGGGTACGATAACGGTCTTCGACGTTGGTTCTTAAATAATTTAAGAGCCGACGGCGCTTGCTGACCATTTTTAGTAACCCGCGGCGAGAATGATTGTCCTTCTTGTGAACCTTCAAGTGCTCGGTAAGCTCCTTGATGCGCTCAGTGAGAAGTGCAATCTGCACCTCGGGAGATCCAGTGTCTCCTTTCGTTGTTGCAAATTTTTTAATAATTTTACTTTTGTCGTCGATTTTTAGCATAGCTAGAGGTGGATTATAGCGGATACGAGGGAATCTGACAATGGGAAAGTTCTTACAGGGTTGTGGGGGATGGATAGGCGGAAATGAGTGGAACAGGAATGGGAGTGGGGGTTGGAGTAGGAGTTAGTTTGGGAGTGGGGGTTGGAGTAGGTTTTGGAGTGGGAGTTGGCAGAGTAGTAAGTTTGTATTGAAAGTAACCATTGCAGTTCAGCCATTCAGAACGAGCATAACGAGGGGCACATTTGCCGTCAGGACTTTTGGTACCAGTAGAGAAAGTAACAGCACTTTCACTTTGAAAAACTTTGCCGTCAATGGTTATTAAATTAACCCGTAAATCTCGTTTGCTAAAATCGTTGGTAAAGGCGACTTGAAGTTTGTCGGTAGGCAAAATTTTTGTAGGGTGAGTGTAGGTAAATTTTTGAAAAGTGCGAAGAAATGGATTACCACGAACGTTTTTCCATTGCATGACTGTGCGACCATTAATCCGTAAGGCCATGGTGGGATAAAGGTCAGCATATTTGGTCCCAGCGGCGAGAATAGTAATCGTACTTTTCTGGGTGGTGAGAGAACAATCTTTGGGACATGATATGGGAGTTTCGGGACAAGGACAGCCGGTGCCGAGACAAACAATTTCTTCACAGGTACCATTGCCACAGGTGTTCTTGCAGATAATCGAAGGACTCGGTGAGGGGAAAGTTGAGGGAATGGGTGGAAGAGAAGGTTGGGTTTTGAAAGCTAAAAGTTTGAGGTTTTTGAACACAAGATATCCCTGGTATTTACCTGAAGTGCTGGTTAAGACAAAACGATTAATAAACCTAGGTTCACCATACCAACCCATGCCGTTACGATGATCATAGTAGATCCAATCACCGGGAGTTTTGCCATCGTAGGTACGGATTTGAGAAACACCCCATTGTTTGAGAGTACCATTGGTAGTCGCGACGTCTTCGGCATAAAAATAGATATTAAGCCGCATCTCGCGGTCTTTCTCATGCCAGGTCGTTTCGAGGGTGGTGTAGTTGGGATTGCCTGGGTCAGAATGGAGGGTAACTTGGGTGTTACGACTATCAAAACGGACGCCGTCAGCGACTAAGTAAAAATCATCGGCAGATAGAGACACCTGGGGAGTTTCCCAAGAAACCTGATTGGGGGGAGAAGTGGGGACGGTTGATTCGACAAAGACTAAACCATCTCCGACAGGGGTTCCGGCGTGGGTTTGCCAATTCATCCCATTAAGATAATCGTTGTTCAGTTCGTAGCTGGCGATGATGCCGGGTTGCCAAATGGGCTCGCTGGGAATATCAAAATCGTGGGCGTATTTAGGCTGATCATAGATATAAATGTTGTCCAGTTTACCGAGAAAAACATTGTTGAGAGTAAGATTGTCGATGGGTTGAGAATTGTATCCTCCTAGAGTAAAAACGAGTCTGGAGTGTTTGGGGGAAGTGGAGCTAGTGGTAGTGGTGGCAATGATTTTCCCGTTAAGGAAAATTTTTACCCCTCGCAAGTCTCTTTGAAAAACTACGTGGTGCCAAGAGTTGGGGGTGACAACAAAAGGAGTGCGAAGTTCACGAGGACCAGATTCTTCCCAGTACCAACCAACAAGACTGCCCTTACCTTCGTTAAAATCGGCATTGCCCTGAAGGGAAAGTGAGGTTTGAATCCCACTATTATTACTGGGTTGGGAAAAAATATAGCGATCTTCTGATTGGGATGTGAAAGAATTGGGATAAATCCAAGCTTCAAAGGTAAAAGAACCGTCGGAAATTAGGGGGGGAAGGATGACGGCAGAGTTTTGATCGGTGATTTCAAGGGCTTGTTTAAATGGTTGGACTCCAGCGATTTCAGCGATTCGAGCAGGTTGAGAGAAACTGCGGTAGAGATAGACAAAAAGAGTTCCCAAGAGTAGAAGTAGCAGAAGAACAAACCAGGGTGCTTTAAAATTTAACTTGTGAGATCGGGATTTTTTGAGAAGGCGGCGCTTTTTTGATTTGGCGGGCATGATTTGATGGTAGGAGGTTGAGAGGGAGCTGTCAACTAGCAACTGAAAAGGTTAGTTAGACTTACTGCCTTTGAAAATTTTGGGCTGGAGCCAGTCCTCTTTGATGGAAGCGGGAGTGGTGTTATCAATAATCGGCATGTCGGCGACAATTTTGGCTTCACGTACGGGAATGGTCGCAGTTTGGCGGCGAGCGCCAGCGCGATACAGAATAGCGAGAGCTTCGAAGGTGTCAGCTGTTAAGTTGGGAGCAGAGAGTCCACTGGTGGCTGCCTCGATTCCTTGCATAAGGTTATTGGCAATATCAATATCGAGAGGAAGGGAGAGTTCTTTAATGAGGGCGGTAATTAATTCGGAATTGCTACTGGCGGGATCGGTCAAATTGACGGCGCCAAAACTACCGACCTGACTACTGATGTTAATAATTTTGTCTTGGACAAACAGAGTATTTTCCCGCTCGGCCAAAGCGCCGAGATCACGGAGGTCAGAGGCACCAAGGATGATGACAAGATCAGCGACCGCTCCTGAATAAGAAAAAGTCACGTCTTTTTCGGTTACGGGAGCAACCCCAGTACGAGGATTGATGATCAAGTTGAGATGACCACCTTCGGTGTTACTGGTTACCTTGTCGACCGCGTCTTCGGGAACATTGAGGGTGATAACCAAGTTATTACCTCCCAAGTCGGTAGTGATTTTGTCGAGGCCAACCAAGTGTGAATCGCGAACGGTCGGGGGAGTACTGGTAACGATGGAGACGGCTTTACCAGATTGCTTAAGGGAGAGATACAGGGCTAAACTGGCGGCCACGACGTCTTGACTGGCGACAGCAGGGAAAGTCAAAAGGAGACTACTCGCTAAATCGAGTTTAGTTTTGAGAGCTGAAAGCTGATCGTTCATAGGTTAATCTTCGGTATTTATTTTCTTATAGGATATTATAAGGTCTTTTTCTTTGATGTCAAGATTGGGGGAAAAAAGCAGACCACATTCATGACCGGTCTCGACTTTTTTGACCTCTTCTCTGCCTAGCCGAATACTGCGAATTTTGGCATCTTTGCTCACTTCACTGCGGACAAGGTGGATGGTGTCGCCAGTTTCAAAACGACCAGAGTCGACGCGGGTTCCGGCAATATGACTTCCATCAATATCAAAAGTTTTGAGGACGACTCCCCTACCCAATTCTTCTTCATCGATAGTTGGTTCCATGAGTTTAAAGACTTTCTTTTCCAAATAATCGAGAAGTTCGTAGATGATCGTAAAGCTTTTGACAGCAACCCCTTCGGCTTCGGCAAGTTTTTGGACACTACTAGGGATCCGAACGGCAAAGCCCAAGACGAGAGCTTGAGTCGAGATGGCGTGAAGAATATCGCTTTCAGTTAAGTCTCCGGTTCCGACGGTAATGATGTTGATTTCGGGGGTAAAACTGGCTTCAATGGCTTCGAGAGACCCAAGGGTGTCAGCACGGAGGATGAGGTTGAGACGATTGGGAGCCACGCCGTCGCCAGAGGCTATGGCGGGCGAGGCAATGTCGTCACTAGGGGCCATGGCGGGTTCGGGGGGCAAAGCCACCGAGCGAATAATTTCACCGACAGCGGGAAGAATTTTGAAACCAAGGATCTGGACGGGCATGCCGGGAGTAGCGAAAGGAATAGACTTACCCAAATCATTAAACAAAGCCCGCACCCGACCGCCAACTATATCTTGACCAACTTTGATAGTACCTTCGCGAACGATAATGGAGACAAGGGGACCGCGGGTTGAATCAAGTTTGGCTTCGATGACGGGGGCAACGAGAGGAACGTCTGGGGAAGAGACTAGTTCTTCGAGTTCTGCCAAAAGGAGAATGGTTTCGAGGAGAGAATCTACCCCCAGGCCGGTTTTGCCCGAAATGAGCACAAAAGGAGTGTTCCCTCCATAACCTTCGACAAAAACTTGGTGCTCGGTCAATTGGGCTTTGACACTATCGGGATTACTCCCCTCTTTGTCGACTTTATTAATGGCCACAACAAAAGGAATGGCGGCTTTTTGAATATGTTTGATGCTCTCGATAGTTTGGGGCATGACACCATCGCCGGCATCGACAACGAGGACAGCAATATCAGCAACTCCAGCACCGCGAGAACGCATGCGGTTAAAGGCAGCATGACCAGGAGTATCAATAAAGGTTAGGGGGTGACCACGAAAGTCAACTTGATAAGCACCGATCTTCTGGGTGATTCCTCCGGCCTCGCGGGCGGCAACGTGGGTGCTGCGAATATAGTCAAGGAGGGTGGTTTTGCCGTGATCAACGTGCCCTAGAATTGCCACAATTGGCGGACGAGACGGTACAGAAGATTTTTGAGGTAGAGGTGTTTTTTGTTTCTTCATACGACATAGTTGCCCAGCTTATTTGGACTCAGCGGCACGGTCGGCGAGATAGTGAGCCATTTTTTCGGCTTCTTCGCGAGCCATGTTTTGTTTTTTGTACCAACGGGTAATTGCTTTGCCGGTCTCTTCGAAGGCACGGGGATCAAGCTCGGTTAGTTGATCTTTGAGCGAAGGCAATTTTTCTTCGAGGGCTTTGATCGTGGTAATCTTGAGGTCAAGCAAGGTATTTCTAACTTTGCTACCCAAGCCCAGTTGATCGATCTCAAAATCTTCGGTACCCGTAACGGTCACAGTGTCTTTGATGGTTTCACCCTTGATATCAATCTTGTAGCCGGTCAACTTGGCAGCCAGACGGGCGTTTTGACCGCCGCGGCCAATAGCCAAACTAAGCTGGTCGTCTGGGACGGTGACCGTAACTTTGCGTTTTTTGTCATCGATTTTGACGTCAAGCCCCTCGGCGGGAGCAAGCGCGGATTTGACAAATTCGGCCAAATTATCAGAATATTCGACAATGTCGATTTTTTCACCATTTAACTCGTTGATGACCGCTTGAACACGGACACCTTTTTGGCCCACACAAGAGCCGACGGGGTCAACCCCATCTTCGTTGCTCTTGACGGCAATTTTGGTGCGATGACCACTTTCGCGGGCGATGGCGACAATCTCGACAGATTTACTACCGACTTCGGGAACTTCACGAGCAAATAATTCTTGAACTAATTCGGGGGCGGACCGGCTAACAATGATAGCTTGTCCTTTGTAGGTGTCACGGATTTCTTTGATGTAGACAGCGACGCGTTGATTGAGACGGTAAAATTCGTTGGTAATGGTTTCGGTTAGGGGCATGATAGCTTGGCCACGACCAATATCTACGACCACGTTGGGGCCATCGAAGCGAAGGATCATCCCGGTGACCAAAGTGCCGATTTTATCCTGATATTCGGTAATAATGGCGTCCTTTTCGGCTTCGCGAACACGTTGCATGATGACTTGTTTGGCGACTTGAGCGGCGATCCGACCAAAGCCGGCGGGGGTGGCATCTTGGCCATCTTTTTCAACCGCAATAGCTCCGGTATCTTCGTTGACGCTCACAGCGTAACCAACGAGAACCTCTTCTTCGGCAACGCCGAGATCTCGTTTGAGGGCGGCGAGAATAGCCTGTTTGATAGACTCAATAACAACTTTGGGGTCGATGCCACGTTCAGCACAGATTTGGTTAAGGGCGAGGGCAAATTCTGATTTTACTTGACTCATAGTTCCTCCATTTGGGTTAGGGTTATGACTAATTTTGGTTGTTTGTGCAAAAAAAGGTGGGAACCCCACCTTTCACGTATGCACACTACAACAGGTGTGATTATAACACCCGCCTACGCATAAAGCTACGGCGGGCAAGCACTACTCTAGATTGGAGAAGTCTTCGTCTAAGATTACGGTGTTATTGAGATCGGTTTCGAGACTGGTGGCATCACTACTGGAACTAACCGGCTCGGTGGACTCGAGGGCGGAGTCAGGAGTCGGGGTAGTTGTGGCAATGGGTGAGCCGGTAGTTGATTCTCCCCCGGAGGGAATTAGGTTAGATAGGGAGCAACCACCCAATAAAAGAGCACAAAAGCCGACTAGAATTAGTTTATTCATAGGGAGTTCTCCACTCCAGCGCTACTGGCAGGTAGGGCCGGTTTACTAATGGTTTTAAGTTCCTTGAGGGCATCCTTGAGTAGTTGGTGAGCTTCCTGGAAAAGCTGCTTGGCAGAGAGCGCAAGATCTTTGGCAGCTAAAAGTTCGGTCTTTTGCTCGGCAAATTTGGCGGGATCGATAGCCTGAAAAGCGGCAATAGCGTCGTTCCCCTTGGCCTTGGCAGCGGTTAATTTGGCTTCGGCAAGATCTAGTTTGGCTTCAATACTCGTCACGGTTTTTCCGGCAGTGCGCAAAATTTCGAGGCGAGCGCGGAAGCGAATAATGATGTTAGTCAAGCGATCAAAGTAAAACTGAAAGCGACGAGTTAAACGGTTGGCGTGATTTTCGGCCACCTGGGATCTGATTTGTTGCCGTTCAGCTTGGATTTCTTGAATTTCAGCTTGACGAACTTCCCTAATTTCATCACGGCGTCTCAGGGGAGAGGCTTCGATCGAAGCGTCTTGGGCGAGAGCGGGGAGGGCAATACTGAAGAAAATGAAGGAGAGTACAAAGAGCCAAGTAGTTTTTTTGAACGACATAAACAACCTCCTTTTTTCTATAAGTTGGTTATAACAGAATCAAGAGGGATGTCAATCTGGCAGAGTAATAGTAAAAGTGCGAGTTTGTTCGGTTTTATTCCCTCTGGCATCGGTAATTTTGACGCTATAGGTGTGGGTGGTGTTGTGCTCATTGGCAAAACAGTACCTAGTACCAGTAAAAGCAGTCCAGTCGGCCGAGTCGACTTTTTGTTCGATTTTGAGAGCGGAGACCAAAGTCACATTGTCAGAAATATATTGGGGGAAGAGACAAACTCCGGTAGTACCCTCGTAAACAGGACCCATCAAAGTAAAGTTGGGAGGGATATTGTCCGCTAGGTTGGTCCAGTCTACCCGAGCCAAGTCGTTGGCATAATTTCCCTCTTTTAATGAACGGGTGGGATTAAGGACAAGTTTGGCAGTGTGAGCACCGAGTGCGGTCGTGACATCGTGGCACCAGTCATAAATTCTGCCAGCTTCCATAATGCCAATACTAGAAAAATTATCTTGGACTTCGGTTACATTGTCGAGAGAAAAGGTGTAATTGATCAGCGCGCCGTCTAGTTTTTCGTTGGCAATAAGATGATAACAGACGGTAACACGAGGAGACCAGCTAGAGGGAAGTTCATCAAATTGACCAGTTTGAATACTACTGTATTCTCGGTTAATTACCCGCCCAGTGCCGGAGCCATCATCAAAGGTCTGTTTGATGTTGGCACTCGGGTTGCCAAAGCGAAGATCAAGATTTATGGGGGTAAAACTGGGAATGGTCGGAAGAGGAGATGGTTTGGAGGTGGGTTTAAGGGATGGTTTGAGAGAGGGCTTGGGAGAAGATTTGGGAGAAGCCGAAGGGGTTGCACTCACTGAGGGGGTGGGAGAGACGATGGGGGAAGGAGAGGGAGAAGAATTAATTTCTGATTTTAATTTGGTGAGATAGTAAAAACCGCCAAGCCCGCCGGCTAACAGAAAAACGAAGAGACTACCTAATAAGAGTGGCCAAAGGGGAAAACTCCGCCTGGGAGGAGTAACGGGGAGGATGGGGGTAGTTTCTAGTTCGGACATGACAAGATTTAGTATAGTTCAGCATGGAGCTGTTGTACAAGCTCTTTGCCACGACGAGATAGTTTGGTGGGGAACATCACCTTAAATTTGATGTAAAGATCGCCGCGGCCGCTTCTTTGCAAGTGTTTGACACCTTTGCCGGAAAGCCGGATGCTAGTGCTGGGCTGAGTAAGCGGACGAACTTTGATAGTTAATTTGCCTTCGAGAGTGGGGATCTCGGTTTCTCCTCCTTGGATAGCCAGGGTGAACGGAATAGCGTGGAGAAGAAACAGATCATCTCCTTCTCGGCGGAAGGTAGAGTCGGGACGGACATTAAGGGAAATATCAAACTCGGAATAGCGAATCCTGGTTCCATCACTGGCCCCGGCGGGGATTTTGACAGTGTATTGTTTACCCTGGTGGACAAAGGTTTTTTCCGCACCGCGGACTGCTTCAAGAAAATCGATGGTTAAACTGTAGTGGGGTTTGGGACGGTAACTTCCGCCAAAAGGATTACTCCCACCAAAGAAAGATTCAAAAATATTAAAGGGGTCAGAGAAGCCTTGGCCTTGGGTACCACCAAAAAGATCTTCAAAGCCACCACCTGTGGAATAGGTGTAGGTAAAGGGACCAGAACGATAACTTTGTCCCCCACCCCCATAGTTACCAAAACCAGAAGAGGGATCGAAAGCGGCATGACCAAATTGATCGAATTTGGCACGTTTATCGGCTGAGCTTAAAACTTCGTAGGCTTCGTTAATTTCTTTGAATTTGGCTTCGGCACCGGGCTCTTTGTTGCGGTCTGGGTGCCATTTGAGGGCAAGTTTCCGATAGGCACTTTTGAGTTCAGCGTCGGAGGCCTTCCGGCTGACTCCCAAAACTTCATAATAATCGCGTTTAGAGCTCATGGTAGCAATTTTAACACGAGAGTGCTAAGAACCGGAAGCGGAGCGTTCTTCTTGAGTTTTGAACCAGTCGCGCATGGTATTGACCATTAGTCGTTTGAGAATTTCGGGGAAATCGATCTCATAGAGCGAGAGAATATTGGCGAGAGCAACGTCTAGTTCTTTGGGACCAAAGGCGGGGTTACTATTACTATCGATGAAGTAATAACGACCAGATTGGTCGACGCGAATATCAAATTTTCCGTAACCACCCATTTTGAGAATATCAAAGGCACGGCGGACTAATTCGTTGAGGGTAGGATCACTGATTTTTTTGTAAGTATAGGTTTCGCCACCTTCAACCCATTGTGCATCGAAAGTGACAAATTGCATGGGGTCAGTAGCGTCCGGAAAGACTTTTTCGGCAAGATAGACTTTGGTATTGCCACCCTCTAGAACAATGGCGGTATATTCGCGGCCGGCAATAAATTCTTCGGCGATAATTGGTTGTTGATAGGTTTTGATCAAAAATTTAATACGGTCACGAAGGTGTTTTTCGTCAGGAGAGATGGCATCTTGAGTGACTTCGACAGCTCCATGAATTTCGTTAAGTTTGGTAATTAGGGGGAAGCGGAGCTCGGGATTAAGAGGAGTTGTTGCTGAGGTTAAAAGTTGAGTACGGGGGACAGGAATGCCATGACTAACTAGGAGTTCTTTGACCAAATACTTGTTGTAAGCTAAGGCTTCCCCCAACATCCCGGCGCCAGTATAGGGGATATCCATCGCTTCGAGAATCCCGGGGATGGTGGCTGACAAGTATTCTTGACCACTAATAGAGCCAACTAGATTAAAGATCATGTCGGGTTTGTCACGGAGAATACTTGACAAAGTTTCGGGACGGCCAGCGTAGAGTTTGGTTTTGATCCCCATTTTCACTAAATAGGTGGCAATGACTTCAGCTTCGTGAGTAGCATCTTTTTCGGTCAAGTATTGAGTTTCGGTCGGAAAGTATTCTCGTTTGACCTCACTATGGAGGATACCCACAAATTTGGGAAGGGGAAAACCATTGCCGTTAGTTTTGCTAGTACCTCCAGGTTCGTCGGGTTTTTTGGGGGGTTGATCAGTGGCCATATTGATTCAAGATAACGATCAGACGACGAATAGTCAAGTCAGCCGAACTTTTAATATATTCGCCAGGGAAGTCAAACCAGATACGAAAAAATTTGCTGCGGCGCATGGCGCGCACATGGCCAATTTCGGGGTCAAGGAGATAGATGTTTTCGGTATCAAGATCAACCACAACCGAGTAATGACCATCATCTTCGGAGAACCAGTCAACAATGACGGGAATTTGATCGGTTTTGACTAAACGTTCGAGATCTTCGAAAGTTGAATTGTCTTGAAAGTAACCCTTAAAACCGAGGGACTCGGACGCTTCGATCATGCGAGAGGCATCAACACCGACAGCGGGGTCAGCCCGCATTAACTCGGCAAGTTCGGCTTCGGTTTTCTCGACACCATAGTAGGAAAGAACCATCTTGATGGTGGCGGGGCCACAGAGACCGGTTTTTTGACGAAAAGGTTTGACTTTGAGCATAGTTATTTTTGCTCGTCAACGACTTCACCCTCTTCGGCCTTGGCCGCGTCTTCGGAGGCGGCAGTCGGCTCCTCGGCCTTGGATTCACCTTCTTTGGGAGCAGTCTCGGCAGCGGCTTTATACAGGCGTTCGCCGTATTTGGAAAGAGCTTCGGAAGCCTTTTTAAAAGCTTCGTCGATACTTTCGACAGTTGCATCCTCTTTGTCTTTGGCTTCCTTG
>Ga0208375_1001818_pt1 | contig 22109 bp, 16 predicted proteins | sample RifOxyD1_FD_184038 | JGI IMG/M metagenome (GOLD analysis project Ga0208375, IMG submission 184038) | Soil microbial communities from Rifle, Colorado - Rifle Oxygen_injection D1 (SPAdes) | ecosystem: Environmental > Terrestrial > Deep subsurface > Rock core/Sediment | place: Rifle, Colorado... | reverse complement strand
AAAAAATTTATCCTAGACAAAGATTGGTGATACCGGTCTTATTGTAAGAGCAAGGGAAGGGATTTTAAGCACATGAAAATTGCATTTGATGCTAAAAGGGCGTTTCATAATTTTCGAGGTCTTGGTAATTACTCAAGAACGCTCATCGAAGGTTTAGTTTTAAATTTTCCAGAAAATGAATATATTCTTTATACTCCTCCCTTCAAGGATGAAAGGGCACGAACTTGGTATGATGATCTGAAGAAAAAAGGCAATTTAAAATTAGTAGTGCCTAGTAGTTTTTTAACCCAAACTTTTTCTTCTTCTTGGCGCAGTCTTTTTTTAACTAACGTTTTAAAAAAAGATAAACCGGATATTTTTCACGGACTTTCCCACGAATTACCACCTAAAATTGATCAACTCGGGATTAAAACGGTAGTGACCATCCATGATTTATTATTTATGCGATATCCGAATATGTTCAGTTCAGTGGATCGGAGAATTTATAAGAAAAAATACACCTATAGTTGCCAGGTGGCCAACAAAGTGGTGGCCATTTGCGAACAAACTAAAAATGATTTGGGCCAATACTTGAAAGTGGAGGCCGATAAAGTGGATGTGGTTTATCAAAGTTGTGATCCGATTTTTTACAATTTGGAAACCAAGGCAAAGCAGGATGAAGTTCGTAAAAAGTATTTTCTACCTCACCACTATATTTTGTATGTGGGGGCTTTTACTAAATTAAAAAATTTAGAACATCTTATTACTAGCTATAAATATGTAGCTCAGTCTCATGACTTGCCATTGGTTTTAGTAGGGCAAGGATCTAAATACAAAAACCATCTTTTTCAACACGCCTGTAAACTCAATTTAGAAAATCATGTAATCTTTTTAGAGGATGTTCCAAGTAAAGATTTGCCGGCCCTTTATCAGCAAGCGACTGTATTTGTATTTCCCTCTTTGTTTGAAGGCTTTGGAATACCGATTATTGAATCATTATTTAGTGGTGTTCCCGTAATTACTTCCACCGGATCATGTTTTGGCGAGACCGGAGGTGATGCGGTGGAATATGTAGATCCACACGACAGTGATAAACTTGGGAAGGCCATGACCAGATTGGTTGAAAATGATAAGTTACGTCAAGAGATGAGCGAAAAAGGGTATCAATGGGTTAAGAAATTTCATCTAGAATTAACCTCTACCAATATGATTAAGTTGTATAAATCATTGCTATCTTAAACCAATCGGTTAAGTTTCTAGTAATTTCTTTATTTATAAGTTAACTTATTTAGTAATATTTTTTCTACAAGTGAGGTGCATATGGCTATAAAAAAAATTATGGAACAGGCTTTGAACAATCAGTTACAAGCAGAATCAGAATCAGAGTATTTGTACCTTTCCATGAGTGCTTATTTTGAAAGTATTAATTTAAAAGGGATGGCCCATTGGATGTATGTGCAATTTCAAGAAGAGCAAACCCATAAAATGAAATTTTTTCGTTACATTAATGAACGGGGAGGACGCGTAAATTTCAAAGATCTGAAAGCCCCAAAATCAGAATGGAGTGGCCCGCTAAATGTATTTGAGGAAACTTTTAAGCATGAACAGCAAGTCACAGAGCTGATTAATAATCTAGTGGAACTTGCGATGAAAGAAAAAGACTATGCGACTTATCAATTTTTACAATGGTATGTAAATGAGCAAGTTGAAGAAGAAGCAAATGATGTCGACATCATTGAAAACTTAAAAAGAGTGCAAAATTCCGCAGAAGGCTTGTATATGCTGGACAAGGAATTGGCCGGTAGAGTGTTTGTTGATGCAACGGCGACTGCGGTTTAAGTTATGGATCAGATACTACTGGCGCGATTGCAATTTGCTTTTACTATTGGGTTCCATTACATTTTTCCTCCGCTGACCATCGGTTTGGCGTGGCTTATATTTATTTTTGAGTCATTGCATATTAATGATGGTTCTAAACTCTATCGGTCAATTTCAAGGTTTTGGCTTAAATTGTTTATTGTTTCGTTTGGCGTGGGTGTGGCCACTGGAATAACCATGGAGTTTCAATTTGGTACTAATTGGGCACAGTATTCGAAGTTTGTGGGAGATATTTTTGGTGCCCCACTGGCAGCGGAAGGAATCTTTGCTTTTTTTCTGGAATCTTGTTTTATTTCCATTCTTATTTATGGAGAAAAAAGAGTGTCATCTAAAATGTACTGGTTTTCCACGTTAATGGTAGCGATTGGATCGACTCTTTCAGCTTTTTGGATTATCGTCGCCAATTCCTGGCAACAAACTCCGGCAGGCTTTGAAATGATTCAAGGAAAACCGGTGTTAACTAATTTTTTATTGGCAGTATTTAATCCATCTACAATCCCTAGATATTTTCACACGATGAGTGGGGCGCTTATTACTGGAGCCTTTTTTGTCATGGGAATTTCTGCATACTATTTACTTAAAAAAATTCATATGGAGTTTGCCAAGACCTCTTTTAAAGTGGCCTTGATTTTTGGTTTTATCTCAGTTTTTACGCTGCTACCTATTGGGCATTTTCATGGAGTGCAAGTGGCAAGGACTCAAGCCGCTAAAATGGCAGCCTTCGAAGGGCTTTGGGAAACCAGCTCTCATGCTCCAATGCTAGTTTTTGGAATTCCCGATGCACAGGCACAATTAACAAGATATAAAGTGGAAATTCCAAGCTTGTTGAGCATTTTAATTGGAGGAACAACTAATCAAGTGGTTGTGGGATTAAATGATTTTCCCAAAGAAGAAAGACCTCCGGTTTTTTTAACTTTTGCCAGTTTCCATTTAATGGTTTTATGTGGGCTTTATTTTCTGAGTTTTACCGTAGTAGGTCTTATTTTACTTGGTAAAAATCGACTATTTGAAAATAGATTTTTTCTTAAACTTTCGATGTTTTCCCTTCCGATTCCGTTTATTGCCAACGAACTTGGTTGGATAGCTGCCGAAGTTGGCAGGCAACCTTGGATTGTTTGGGGAATGCTAAAAACAAAAGAAGCGATCTCTTTCAGTGTGCCGGCAATTCAGATATTGATGTCTCTTTTGATCTTTGGTTTTATTTATGCCTTGCTCTTTATTGTTTGGGTGGCCGTGCTTAGAAAAAAAATATTAATCGGCCCAGAATCATTTTAAAAAGTTAAGGAGATAGCATTGGAAACTTTACAAATTATTTGGCTATTATTGATTGGCGTGCTTTTTATAGGGTATGCCGTCTTGGATGGATTTGATTTGGGGGCAGGAGTACTTTACTTATTTGCTAAAGAGGAAGAGGAAAAAAAGGCAATTCTTCGTAGTATCGGGCCTTTTTGGGATGGCAACGAAGTCTGGCTTTTAACTGCGGGTGGTGCTTTGTTTGCTGCTTATCCAGCGGTATATGCAGCTACCTTCAGTGGTTTTTATCTGGCCATGATGTTGGTATTGTTTGGACTTATTTTTCGCGCAGTCAGTATTGAATTTAGAAATCAAAGTAATGCTACACTTTGGAAAAAAATCTTTGATGTTGGGTTTGTGGTAGGAAGTGTTCTTCCCGCGCTGCTTTACGGGGTGGCCGTGGGAAATGTAGTGAGGGGATTACCTCTGGATGCTGATTTCAATTATACCGGAACATTTTTTGATTTACTAAACCCCTATGCGCTAGGGGTGGGACTTACTGGTCTTTTTATGTTCATCACTCACGGAGCAATATTTTTGGCCATGCGTACAGAGGGCGAATTATCAAAGAAGGCAAAACGTTGGGCACAAATAAGTTATTGGCCTTACTTAGGATTATTTATTGGCATCTCCCTATGGAGTTTTATCTCTCATCATCGAGGTCCGTTCGTGCTTTCTCCGTGGGTTAATATTACTGCCTTGCTGGGTATGATTGCGCTTAGAGTTTTTATTAATTTCAATCAATTTGGCAGGGCCTTGCTGTGTTCTGGTGCTGTGATTATGAGTATTATGCTGACGGTTGGAATTGGCATTTATCCTTATTGGGTACCACCACTTTATGAGGGAGGAATTGGTCTTACGGTTTTTAACTCATCTTCATCGTTCAACACATTATTCTCTATGCTGGTTATTGCAATTATTGGCATGCCGATAGTAATCATTTACAATATTTATATTTATAAATTGTTTCTCAAAGAAAAGATTAAATAATATCTAATCGGGAGTGAAAATGAACAATCAAGGGAATAAGGTTTTGGAATTCACCATTTCAGCAGTAGTTATTGGAGTGGTAATTGGTGTAGTAATGACTGCCGCTAACGTTTACCTAGGACTTTATGCCGGTATGACTGTATCTGCGTCTATCCCCGCAGCGGTAATAGCTATGGGGATTTATAAAGGGCTACTGAAAAAAAATAGTATTTTAGAAAGTAATATGGTGCAAACCATTGCTTCTGCGGGTGAATCGTTGGCTGCCGGAATAATTTTTACACTTCCAGCATTGGTATTAGTGGGGGCCTGGCAAAACTTTGAATTTTGGCCGACGACTTTGATTGCTATCTCCGGCGGATTACTGGGAGTCGTTTTTATGATTCCTTTAAGAAGAGCATTGATTGTGGATGATAAAGATCTTACTTATCCCGAGGGTGTGGCCTGTGCCACGGTTTTGGAAGCTGGTTCGGGAGAAGGAAAAAAAGGTTTTATCACTATTTTAATAGGTCTTGGTATTGGTGGGATTTTTAAATTACTTACCTCTGGTTTTAAAGTGGTCCAAGGAAGTGTAGAAAAAGCTTTTATCGGAGGAGACCGGGTTTGGTTTATTGGGAGTGATATTTCTCCTGCACTGTTGGCGGTTGGTTACATCGTAAATTTAGAAGTAGCTTTACTTGTTTTCATTGGCGGATCACTGGGTTGGTTTATCACGATGCCAATTTTAGGTATAAGTGGGGAACTTGCTTCCAAAGATGCTTTGGAAATAGCCTGGGAATTATGGTCCACACAAATTAGATATCTTGGAGTTGGGGCCATGTTAACCGGTGGAGTATGGTCAATTATTTCAGTGAGAAAAGGTATTGTTAAAGGCGTTGGCGAACTTAAAAATACTTATTCTAGAGGAAAAAACCAGACGGTTAAAAGAACCGAACAGGATATGAATTTACTCGCTATCTTGATTATGTTTATTATTAGTTTTGTAATTATGCTCTTTGTTTACCAGTCCATGATTCACCATTTGGGATTAACCATTTTTACCAGCGTGGTTATGACTATTTTAGCTTTTTTATTTGTAGCTGTTTCTAGTTATATTGTGGGTTTGGTGGGAAGTTCCAATAATCCAGTTTCAGGAATGACGATTTCTGCCTTGTTGGTTACCGCCTCCTTATTTTTAGTTTTAGGTTTTACTGGTAACTCGGCAATACTTGCAACCCTCGGTGTGGCGGCGATTGTTTGTTGTGCTGCTTGTACCGCAGGTGATTGCTCCCAAGATTTAAAAACTGGATATTTAGTGGGAGCTACTCCTAAATATCAACAGATCGCTGAGATGATTGGAGTGATTATACCTGCCTTTGTAATTGCACCGGTTTTATCAGTTCTTCATTCTGCCTACGGAATTGGGACTGGGTTAAAGGCCCCTCAAGCAACGTTGTTTGCCAGCATTACCAACGCACTTTTTGGTGACGGCAGTTTGCCCTATAGGATGGTTATTATTGGTGCAGCTTGCGGAGTTTTGATTATCATTTTTGATCAAGTGGTGCTGAAAAAAATTGGTAAATTCAGACTTCATTTAATGCCTATGGCAGTTGGTATCTATTTGCCGATTACTTTAGCCGTACCTATGCTGATGGGTGGTTTGATCCGCTACTTTGTTGAGCGAAAAAATAAATCCCACGACGAAGCAGGAAATGGAGTTTTACTCAGTTCCGGTTTGATTGCAGGTGAAGCGATTATGGGAGTAGTTTTAGCTTTTATAATTTATATGAATATCGACATATCCGGCAGTTTCTCTAACTATGCACTTAAAGATTTGGTTTCAGTCCTGCTTTTAATTCTAGTAAGTGTTTATTTATGGATATTGGCGAGAAAAAAATCATAGCTAGTAATTAGTTGGCATACAGTCTGAAAAGATAATTTTTAATGATACCCAATCTATCGGGATCAATGGATTGACTTTCTGAGTATTGGGGATAGTCGACTATCACGATATCTCTTAAGGCAATCCAGTAATTAAACCCGTCTAAATTGATTTTTTGTGCATGATGGTTATTAAAAGCACTATTTACGATAATGGCTTTCTGGTTGATTTGAGCTAGTTTGACAATTTCACTTAACTGGTGATCACTAAAGAGCTCAGCCTGGTCTCTTACAATGAAACCCAGGGTACCTACGCTGGAAACAGCTTTTAGAGAAATGAAAAATAGTACAACAATTAATGGCATATTTTAATAGTACATTGCCTTTATCAGATAATAAAAGAGGGGGATTTCTTTTCCTTATTTGTTTGAGCTGGATACAAAGATAAAATAAGAATATGTTGGTAAAAATTAATATCTCAATCATTTTATTTTGGTCTTTGGCGATATTTTCAATGCCAGCTGATGCTTCTTCGTTAAGTGACACTGCAAATATGAAGACCATGCCTCGAACGTTTACCATTATGGAGGCTTCACCGACTGGCAGAACTCTTCGAATTGATAGAGGTTATTTTGATGATATACGAGTTGGGGATGAAGGGGAGTTTTATACTGGATATGATCAATCTCAGTTGATTGGAGTTGGGGAAGCGGTAAAAGTCGATAATGCCTCCTCATATTGGTTTTTCAAAAAGATTGTAATTGGTGGTGATTTTTTAAAAGGGAAAATGACTATTTATTTTAATACTAGCAGTAGACGTACCGTGATCGATAAGAACATCACTACTGAAACAAATGATATAGATTACATAGAAAGAGAATTTTATTAAATTGGAAAAAAAATTATGAACAAAATTAATCTAGCTGCCTTAGTCCCTAATTATGATGTTGACTCAATTAGTGATGAGATTATTGAAACCATTAAATTGGTCTCCAAGGAAATTGATCAAATCAAAGTTAAAAATTTAATTTCAGAATTTAAGAAAATTTTCCAAGGTGAATATCCTGGATATCAGGCCTGTTCAACGGATTATCATGATATTTTCCATACCTTGGATGCTACCTTGGCGTTTGTGCGCATTGTGCACGGAGCTTCGTTGGCCGGAAAAAAATACAAGTCTTGGGATATTTTTTTAGGTGTGCTGGCAACGCTTTTTCATGATACAGGCTATATTTTGCCAGTGTCTGATAAATCGGGAACGGGGGCAAAACACACCCTGAATCACGTGGAACTCAGTGTTGATTTTGTAGAGAAATATCTGCAAACCAAAGGTAGTTATAGTGATCTTGATTTTGAAAAGATCGCTGCCATGATTAGATGTACCGGGGTAAGTATTGATTTAACCAGGATTAAATTTCCATCCAAAGAGATTGAGGATTTAGGTAAGATTTTAGGAGCCGCTGATTTAATCGGTCAAATGTCTGATCGAAATTATTTAGAAAAACTATTATTTTTGGTTAAAGAGTTTGATGAAGGAAAGGTTCCTGGCTTTGAGGGAGAGCTGGATCTTTTTAAAAAGACCATATCCTTTAAAAAAGACGCTGAACTTAGATTGTCGAAAACTTTAGGCGGTTTTCATAAATATGTTCATTTGCATTTCAAACACCGGTATAATATTGACGAGGATTTGTATCAAGAAGCCATAGATCACCACATTGCTTATTTAGAAAAAGTTTTAAAAGAGCAACCAAACTTTTACAGGGATTTTTTGCGCAGAGGTGGAATTGTAAAAAAATTCCAAACCAAGTACGAAAAATAAAAATATATGATGAAATTTTCAGGTTATATTAATTGTTACAGGTTTTTCGATATTGGTGGAGAGGTCAATCTTCTCGAAGCCGATTCGATATTAAATAATTTGACGGCCCAAAAGGATTTCAATCTGGGAAAAATTTCTCGGGCCTTGGTAATTGAGGAAGAGCCACTGGTAGTATTTTTAGGCAAGGAGATGCGAGAAATCCAAGGGGCGGAGTATCTGGTTACTATAACGGGAAAGATATGGAACTTTGGGGCGCTATCGATCATTATAAAAGTAAATATAGCTAAAGAGATGGAATTGAACCTTCTTAAAGACTTAGCCCATTTTTTAGAAAAAGATTCTTCTATTCATGAACTTGCCAGAAAGAAAATGGAAGATGTCTATACCAAACTCGCCAGTGCAATCCGTGAAAAGAAAGTATGGGTTGAATATGAGGATTATCTTATCTTTGTTCATGATGCCGATAAATTACCTGTTACCGATGTTGATCAGCTGCTTTGTAGCAATGAATTGTATGAATTAGTATTGTTAGAAAGTTCCAACAATCTTAATGATCAAATGATCGCTCCCATCAAAAAATACACCTTCCGCTATACCAACGAAGATGCGGTTTTACTTGATTGGAACAGCTCATTTATTTTAAGCAAGGACGATGCTAAGGATATTTGTGATGTAATTGAATTTTCCGTATGTCAGTTATTGGAACTGCGTTATTATGATGATTTGCTGGATAAAGAATTAAATGCTCTTTATCGTTCGATTAAAAAAAATAGTGGATTTGCCTGGAAAAACAAGTATTCCCAGATGTTTGAAAAAGCCTCTAGGTTATATATTGAGATCAGTGAAGTTATTGAAAAGGTGGAAAACTCTTTAAAGCTAATCGGCGATGCTTATTATGCCAAAATATATAGGGCCTCTAATGAAAGACTTAGGCTGAATGATTGGCAGACCAGTGTTGACCAAAAGCTTAGAAACCTTTTAGATATTTCTACCCTTTTTCAAAGCGAAATACATAGTCGAAAAAATCAATTGCTAGAGATTGTGATCATTATTTTAATTGCTATTGAAGTTATCCCCCTACTTTGGAATTTCTTTAAAGATTTAAGTTTTGTTTAACTAAATTTACTGGTATTTTAAAAGAGTAGTATTTTTAGGGATAATTTTATGCGCATTGTTTGCGACCTTCACACCCATACTAGTTGCTCAGATGGAATCTACTCACCGGATGAAATTGTTGATTTGGCACTTAAACGAAAATTAAAAAGTGTGGCCATTACCGATCATGACACAGTGGCGGGAATTTCTTCGGCAATTAGTTTTGCGGATAACAAGATAGAGGTTATTCCCGGAATAGAATTATCCACCGAAATAGAAAACCATGATGTCCATATTTTAGGATATTATGTGGATTATAAAAATAAGACTCTTTTAGATGTTTTAAAAAAGTGTAAGGAAGTCAGACAAGAGCGGGGACTTAAAATCGTCAACAAGTTGATTCAAGCAGGCGTTAAAATTACCTACGAGCAAATTCAAAAATGTGCAGGCCTCGGGGTAATTGGTAGAATGCATATTGCCAAGGTTTTATACGACAACGAACAAGTGAATTCAATTCAAGATGCTTTTAAAACTTTTTTAGGGGATCAAAGTCCGTTTTATGAACCGAAATTTAAAATCACCCCCTACGATGCGTTTGCCTTGATAAAACAAGCAGGTGGTATCTGTGTATGGGCACATCCCGGATGTGAAGACTTAGATCCTATGCTCAAACAGTTGGTAGCGGATGGGTTACAAGGTTTGGAAGTCTGGCACCCCAAACATTCCAATAAGAATGTCCGACATTACTTTGAACTAGCAAAATTCTATAACTTGTTGGCGACCGGTGGCAGTGATTTTCATGGTCATAATAATTATAGTTTAGGTGATTATGGATTGGATGAGGAGAATTTTGCCAAATTTAAAATGAAGGCCGGGAAATTTCCCGGCCTTCATCCTTTCAATCCCTAAAAGAGAAAAGTTTATTCCATCAAACCTTTGATAGTTATGTTCAAATAATTCAAGGTACCGGTATCATTGTTGGCATCATCGGTTACAATTAACTTCCAAGTGCCATTGGCCGGTTTGTTTTTAAAATTTTCAAAAGCGCTATTGGCAATACCGCCCATGCCATAAATGTCATCGATATTATGCGAATCGCTGCCTTCTCCGTCTCTCAGTTTTATTTTGGTTCCATCAGGGTGGACTAGTTCAATGGTGATATCGCCTACATACGTGTGGGATATTTTAATATGAAGTCCCATGTCCTTTATAAAGGAAACGTCATCATTTATTTGAAAAGTATGGGTGATGGAAGATTGATCTGGAATATCTAATGAAAGGTTTTGTTCCAACCAAGTAAGGACGTATTTACCAATTTCAAAAGCCACTTGTCCGGTCAGGTCTATCTGAGTGCAAGATCCATAACTGCCAACCAGTTTTAATTTTGCGATCTGGTTATTTTGGCAAGTGTTATTCAAGGTTACTGAAAGTGGCGTTGTCGCTCTATAGGTCTCTCCAGGGGCCAGCTTGTCAATAAATACAGCACCGTTTATGGATTCGACACAAGTATCAATTTCTGGATAAAGATTAATGTTTTCCATAATGGCACTGCCGGAGTTTTTGATGGTTAGATAGACATCACCTGTCGCACCTGGTTGGATGCCTCCGTTAGTTGGATTTTGTATATCGCCATAGTCAAGTGAGCTGATAGCGACATTTCCTCTATTAACCAGTAAAGTTACTTTACTGAAACCAACTTGTCCTTCTAAAGTTACCCACTTAAGATGAGCAATGATGCGTTCTTGATCAGCGGCATCGTCAATTTGAATTTTCAGTTCGTCTCCTGTGTGTTGATAAGAAGCATTTGACCCCAAGGCAGGAATCACTACATGTTTTTCTCCAATATTGCTGGCAGCTCCCTCAATTTTGTCAATGGACACATAAGCACCACTGGTTCCTACCCGAGCTGCATTCTTCACCTTAAAATTGAAAGCCACTTGTTCAAATGGGTTTACCTTTAAATCATCTTGTCCGTTGATAACCACGTTACTTAAAATAAGTAACGGTTGGTTATCAAGTTCAACCGTAAAATCTTTCTCAACAATTTTGGTGTTGATACCATAAATTTTTATTTGATAGTTTCCTGGGTTTAAATCTGCAGGAATATCTAATTTAACCATTCCTTCATTGTCAGATGTAGCAGAAGCCTTTAATACATTATCTTGCATGAGCATGACAGTGGCGTTAGGCGTGGTGGTGCCATCATCATAAGTTAATTGAAATTCAATATTGGTCATGCCTACGGGTATAGAGGATGGGCCATTTAAAATAATATTTTTTGTATGGCCGGTGCGAAGCTTAATAGAAGGATCGCCAAAGGTTACATAAGTTTCCCAATAATATTTGGATCTATTTTCACCACCATACCTGCGCCAAAGTTCCCTGAGGGCGTATTGGGTAATTTCAGAGAATGCGGATTTGTTTAAATCATAAATTCCTTTATACATATCTCTTTCTAGAAAATCATCTTCATCCCAGTAAGAACTATCCATGGATCCCCAGTACATAATAGCTCCAGCGGGATGTTTGATCCAGGTTTCACCAAATGATTCGTCTGAAGTAAAATCGCCTGTAACGCAGGCATTAGAGATAACAAAGGGGAGGGCGTTTGAATGATTTAGAGATCGTACATCTTCCTGGGTAACTGTAGGTCCTGCCCACACAGTAGTTCCACCGTGTCCAGAATAATTGATAATCGTTCGTCCAAGATTCATAGTACTTACAACCTGATCGTCTCTAACTCGGTAGGTGATAGCATAAAGTTTATCTCCACCAAGTTGCTCTATGGATGGGAAAACCCCCATATAACCTCGGGGTGCCATGTAAGTATCAATCGCAAAGTTGTGCGAACCTTCAGCAACTTCATAACGATCATTGGTAGCTATAAATGCAATGTTATCCAACCAAGATTCATCACTAAAATTAGCGTTTTGATATTTGATAAATTTTTCTACTACGCGGGAAAGTTCTTGCTCGTTTTTAATAGTTACACGTCCCACGCCAATATCTGGTCCATTTATGTCAGATTCATAGTCAGCATTGTCAATGGCACGATAATAATGGTCGGTGACTCCTGATATATTGCCGGCCATTTGGGAAGGGACATGTTCCACATCACCAAAAATTAAGGCATATTTTAGATTGGAAGAACGGTATAACTCTTGGAGTTTAGTACGTATGGCGGAAGGAGAATTCATTGCACCTTCAGCAATAATTCTAACCACATTATAACCTAATTGTTTTTTAAAATTTTCATATTTTAAGATGGCGGGACTATTTTTGAACTGTCCTCCTACTATGAAAGCAAAAGTTTGTTCAATAGAATCATTATTTTTCTGATCCTGATTTTCCTTAACGGTTATATTGAAGTGATCAATTAATTTATAACTTTTTGAGACTGGATTCCATGAAAGTGGATAAACGGTAACCAGCATAGTGTCTTGGCCGTCTAACGATCCTGCATTCATGATTTCGTAACTGTTACGGGGATAAAAAGCATTGGATTTTTGAAATGATTTATTGATAAAAAGTTTTCTTTGACTGCCGGGAATTTTTTCCAGTGATTCCAAGTTGGGAACAATATCATTAGTCAATTTGACTGAGTCATTCAGACTTTTGGCATCAGTGATTTGAACGGTAACTTCACCTGCAGGAACATACAATCTAACCACCGGAATTTCGGGCATACCAAGTTTAAATTTTATGGCACCAAACTCATCAACTCCTTGCAATTTGGCCTTGACAAAGGACTGACCTTCCACCAAAACTTTCTGAGTTTCTAAAGAAATATCAGTAAAGTCATAAGAGGTAGTGTCGCCTCGTTTGGTAATGGTGACCGCTGCAAAAATGCTAAATGAAAATGAGAAAAAAAGCATGAAAGTGAGAAACTTCTTCATATAATCTTCCTTGAGTAAATCAATAATGAATTAGTATTACGACAAAATCATAACCAGGTGGAAAACACCCAGTCAAAAGTTTTAAGTGGAATGTAATATAATGTTAGTATTGGTTTGATATTAAAAAAAACAACGTTTCTTACTTTTTTAGTGATCGTAAGAAACGTTGTTTTAAAAAACTAAACGTTTAAGGTAAGACTCCGGCTAGGAAATCTTGATTACCATTGAGCTTAAGTTTGATAGAGGGGTCACCAAAAGTAAGATAGGTTTCCCAGTAGTACGCTGCGCGGTTTTGCCCATTGTATCTTCTCCAGAGTTCCTTGAGACCGTAATGGGTAATTTCAGAAAAAGTTTCTTTCTTTAGTTCAAAAATGCCTTTAAAGGTATCTCTTTCCAGAAAATCATCTTCATCCCAGTAAGTGCTATCCATTGATCCCCAGAACATGATGGCACCATTTGGATGCTTGATCCAGGTTTCAGCAAAAGATTCGTTTACTGTAAATTGTCCGGTAATACAGGCATTAGATATAACAAAGGGAAGAGCATCCGAGTGATCCATATTCCTTACATTGGCTTGAGTTACTCGTGGAGCATCCCAGAAAGTAGTGGCACCATGTCCGGAGTAGTCGATAATAGATCTGCCAGCTTTAATTGCGCTTACTACTTGTTCATTTTTAACCCGATAAGTTATGGCGTAAAGTTTATCACCACCTGGTTGATTGGCATTAGGAAAAATTCCGCTGTAACCATGGTTGGTCATATAGGTGTCAATAACGTGATTATGAGAACCTTCGGCAACCGTATATCTGTCGTTGGTGGCAAGGAATGAGGCGTTTGATAGCCATTCATCTGAAGTAGAATTGGTAGTTTGGTACTTGATAAACTTCTCTACAACATTGTTTAATTCAGTTTCATTTTTTATGGTAACTCTTCCTACTCCAATATCTGGGCCATTAATATCTTGAGCGTAATTATTAGTGTCAATGGCAGCATAGAAGTGATCGGTCACTCCCGAGATGATACTAGATTTCTTGGCTGGAACATGCTCAGCATCTCCAAAAATCAAAGCGTATTTTAACGTAGTGGATTTTAGTAGCTCTTGTAGTTTAGTGCGTATTGCTTCAGGTGTATTTACTGAACCCTCAACAATTATTCGAACTACATTAAAACCTAGCTGTTTTTTAAAAATTTCGTATCTAGCAATAGAGGGACTATTTTTAAATTGTCCACCTATAACGAAGGCGATAGTTTCCGATTCCAAACTTTTGGTTTGATCTTGACCTAAAGTTTTGACGATTACTTGGAAATTATTTACAAGTTTAATAGTTTTAGTTAATGGATTCCAAGAAAGTGGGTAAACGGTTATTAGCTGTTCTTGTTTTCCGTTGGTAGTTCCACCATTACTAATTTCATATTTTTTAGCAGGGTAGAAGGCATTGCTTTTTTGAAATGACTTATTCATTACAAGTTTTCTTTTGCTACCTGGAATTTTTTCCAAAGATTCAAGGTTAGGAACGAGGTTACTGGCAAGTCTTTTGGGTTGACCAAAATCTTTTTCATCGCCTAAAATAACTTCAACTTCACCTTGTGGCGCATAAAAACGAATTACTGGAATCTCAGGCATCCCTAGTTCGAATAAAATAGCTTCGTAGTCATTAGCACCAACTAGTTTTGTGCGGATGAAATCTGATCCTTCAATTGTCAGACTTTCTGTACTGATGGAAAGGTCAGAAAATTCATAATTAATAAGGTCACCATGTTGAGAAACTTCAACCCGACCAAGAACATTAGCGGCCAATAAAGCGAGGAAAAAGAGAGACAAAATTTTAAACATAGGATCTTCCTTGACGTGAGTTAATAAATGTAGCTTAACAACTACTTCTGGAGAATCATATCCGGCCAAAAAATTACCGTCAAAACTTTTTTGAAAAATGTAATATAATGTTAGATATAAATTGTTTTTTGAAAGTAGATAAGATAATTTTTAATCTATCAATTAACCTTGAAGGATTTAATATGCCGGTACCTAACACGCTCATTAAAATGATTAATAAGAACGCTCAAGTTGAAAGTTTTCAAATTTCCAAAGTTCAAAATGCCATCTCTAGATGTATTATGGATGTGGAGAACGCTGCTTCGTGGGAGGCTCAGGAAAGATCTTTTAAGTATGCCGATATGGTGAAAGAGAATGCTTATAATAACTTTTACAATATTGATTTTTTGGCCCAGTTTTTTTCCCGAGTGATCAAATCTTTTGATAAAAGTGAAAGGGAAATTCGCATCAGTCGAGTCGAGTTCGCGGGTCGGTTTACCACTTTGCTCTTACTTCACTTTGTTAGCGAAAAGAAAATTCAGCAATTGAACGACAAGAACAATACTGAACTAGCCGACTTTATTAGTACAGTATTTGCGAAATATTTTACGGAGAAGGCACTGTTGCATGAAGTGTCTGCACTTTTTGTGAAAAAAGTTATTTTAAAATCTCAAGAAGGGTTAATGGATAGTGATTATTTTCCCACCAGAGATTATATCCAAGATCAAATCGAAACCACCCTTAAGGATATTGGTGAAGTGATGATTGCTGAAGGGTTTATGATTTTCCGGGAAGGAAAAAAGAAAATCATGCAAGGTGAAATCTCCAAGGCCCAGTTTACCCATAATGGAATACATAAGGAAAGGGTAAGACAGACTCTTACATGGAATATTCAAAATGAATGTGACACGGTTTTTGGCCTCAATGATTGGATTATTGGTCGCAACGGAAAAAGTTTCAAGGAATTAATGAAACTTTCTGATCAAAGATTTTATAATGATATAGCCAGTGTGGTGACGAAAATTGTAGGGCGGAAAAATGAAATAAAGGTGGTGATTATCGCCGGACCTAGTTGTTCCAATAAAACTACAACTACGACGATTATTGAAAAAGAACTGGAAAAAAATGGACTCAAATTAAAACAGCTTAATATTGATGATTATTTTTATAACTTGAGCGAGCATCCCAAGGACGAATTTGGAGATTATGATTATGAAATGCCGGAAGCCATAGATATTCCACTTCTCAACGAAAATTTAAAGGATTTGATTTCCGGTAAGACTATCAAGCGTCCTAAATATAATTTTAAAACGGGCATGAGAGATGGCTATACGGAATTTAAAGTCGGTAAGGATGAAATTATTTTGATTGATTGTCTGCATGGCCTTTTTCAAAAGTTGACCGCTAGTGTTCCTTCTCGAAATAAATTTAAAATCTATACTGAATCCGCTAATATGCTGAGAAGTTCAGATAGTTCCTATACTATGTGGACAGATATCAGACTTTTAAAACGAATGATCCGCGATTCTCTCTATCGTGCTTACGAGGCCAAAAAAACCTTAGAGCATTGGTTTTATGTGAGAAAGGGAGAATTAAAGCACATTATTCCGTACGTTTATTCAGTGGATGCCGTACTTAATTCAGGTCTTCCTTATGAACTTCCGATATTAAAATCAGTATTAAAAGATAAATTGCCTGATAAAAAATATTTAAATGAGTTATTGGCGCAGGGTAGATTGGATGCCTACATCAGAGGTATTAGACTTTTATCCTTGCTGGATACAGTTTTGGAATATCCACAGGTAGAAGATGTAGATCGCTTTTCACCGATAAGGGAATTTATCGGGGGAAGTGGTTACGAGATTGCTCATAATGAGTAAAGAAAAAGCAATCATTGTTGATTTGGACGGGACCTTGGTCGAGATGGAGCACCGGGTGCCTTTGATCAAACAAAATCCGCCCGATTGGAAAAACTTTATGGAGCAAATTCCCGCTGATAAAGTCAATCATTGGTGTCATGAATTGTTAAAGGCGTTCTCTTCGCGAGAATATAAAATTATTATTATTACAGGTAGAGGAGAGCGCTGTGATGGTTTGTCAAAGCAATGGCTGAATGATCATAATATAAAGTATGATGAGTACTATTCCCGAAAATCAAAAGATCGCAGAGATGATGCTCAAGTGAAAAAAGAAATTTATCTAGAACAGATAAAAAATCGATTTGATGTTTTATTCGTATTAGATGATCGCTTAAGTGTCGTAAAAATGTGGCGTGATGAACTAGGGCTTACTACCTTGCAGCCGGATTGGGGAGATTTCTAATATCATCATTGTTTTTGAGAGAGATGATATTCTTTTCCACAAAACTCACAAGTGATAATGGCATCTTGCTCATTTGCATCTAGAAGTTTTAGAGACCTTTTTACTCTTTCTTCATTACATTCGCATTTGAATTTAATTTCCTGATGATGATTCATCGAGACCATATCGATTCCCGTTGAAAAAGCATGCATTATTTCATCGTGGGTGGCTTTATTTGAGATCATGGAAGAAATGGATTTAATTTTAGAAACATTGGATTCCAGCTGGTCAATTAATTTTTCGTCATGTCCTGGCATGAGTTCGACAATGATGCCGCCGCTTCCTTGAACTGACCCATCCTTATTCAGAAAGATACCAAGCGAGACAATGGAAGGAATCTGTTGCGATTGGTATAGAAAAAATGCCAGATCATCACCAATTTCAGAAGTTTGTAAAAGAACACGTCCTTGATACATTCCTTTATCACCCATATTATTAAAGACGGTCAGTTCACCCAGTCCTAGGGCATTTTTTAGACTGAAATTATCTTCGGCTTTTTCCATGATCAGACCTGGGTTACTGACACACCCTCTGGTATGACCTTCGTAATTTGCTTCAGCATAGATACTGCCAAGTGGGCCGGTGCCTTTAAATTGCAGGCCAACTTTATGATTACTTTTGGTATTGGATGAAAGTAGTAATGCCCCGGAGATCGCTCTACCAAGCCCAATGGTCGCGACAGGTGAGAGTTTTTGAATTTTTCTAAGTTCTTCAATCAAATGAGTATTGATGACAACTGAGATTCTCAGTGGGGAAATGTTTCCTACATATTTCTCGATATATTCGGTCAAATTGAAACTCCAAGGTTAAAAGGTCTCTATAGCAAAAACTATCATTTTTGTCGATCCAACTTAATTTGCTTAAGGTTAGATGCGTTAATCATTTTATTGTTTGTTTTGTTTTTCACATTTATGTTAATATCTGACGGTTTTTGTAACCTTAAGGAGAGAAGTTATGTCCTTACTTTATATCTACGACGATATATTTAAACTACATGAAACCGATGATCATCCAGAAACTAAGTTTCGTTTGGATTGGATTAATGCTGGAATAGAGCATTGTTCGTTTAGAGATAAGTTGGTTATCAAAAAACCAATTAAGGCCAAACGGGAAGATTTACTTCGAGTTCATCCTGAATCACATATTAAAAGAGTAGAGGAAGCGGCTATTAAGGAAATAAAGGCCCTCGATGCTGATACAGTCATTTGTAAGGATTCTTTTGAGGTGGCGTTGTATGCCGCTGGGGCCGGCATTTTAGCGAGCGATGAAATTATGAAAGGTAACTTTAAACGGGCCTTTATTGCAGCCAGACCTCCTGGTCATCATGCGGAATCTAATAAACCAATGGGGTTTTGCTTGTTTAATAATGTGGCCATTACCGCCAAGTATCTGCAGGCCAAACATCAGATTAAGAAAATATTAATTTTGGATTGGGACGTTCATCACGGCAACGGAACCGAAGAAATATTTTATGAGGACAGCAGTGTTTATTATATCAGCCTGCACCAGTATCCTCATTACCCGGGAACCGGTGCCAGTAATGAAAGAGGGCGTAATGCGGGGAAGGGATATAACCGAAATTTTCCCATGAAAATTCATAGTGGTGATAAGGAATATCTGGACGTTTTTAATAATGAGATAGTACCGATTGTGCAAAATTTTGCCCCGGATTTTATATTGATTTCAGCAGGGTTTGATGCTCATTCGAGAGATTTTTTATCTGGTATAAATTTATCGAGTGAGGTCTATGGTGAGTTTACTAAAATAATAATGGAATCGACACCTTCTTTTAAAGGTCGGATTATTTCTTACCTGGAAGGGGGGTACGAACCTCAAGGTTTGGCGGAAGGTGTTCTATACCATATGCGAGCGCTTTGTAATTAGAAGCCTAAAGTTGCTGAATTGGATACGGTGTCGACACTTGATCCATAAGGAATTGTGTCTTCGGTGAGTAACTGTCCACTACTGTTATTACCCCAACATTTAATCGTTCGAGAATCTATGGCACCACAGCTATGGTTTCCTCCCGAGAAAATATCAGACATAATCGTGCTTCCATTAATATTAATCACCGCTGCGTTGCTAGCGGTTTCCGTGGGGTCATCCCCCCAATCAGCAGAGTCATCAGATCCCAGCTGGCCTAAGTCGTTTCTTCCAAAGCATCTGGCCTGATTGTTACTGTAGAGCATGCAGTTGTGATTATAACCGCTGCTTACTTTTCTAATCGTTACTCCACCAGGTAGTGGTAGTGGATCTAGGCTTAACATATCACCAGCAGTATCGCCCCGGTTGATGGTATCGCCAAGTCCCAATTGTCCATAGATGTTTTCGCCGAAGCATTTAGCTTCGCTAGTACTAGCAGCCAAAATACAGGTATGACGGTGACCAAGAGACATATCGGTAAATACGGTGCCGTTTAGTTCAACATAATTGGCAGGTGAGAAATCTCCCACTGATCCACCAGTATCAATGTTATTATCATATCCCAGTTGCCCATCACTATTTTCACCCCAACATTCGAGGTTAGGTCCTGCAAATCTAGCACAATTGTGATTTGAACCGGATGCTACATCTCTCGGCGCACTAGTAAAGAGAATTGGATTGATATTAAAAATATCATCTGGAACAGTACCGAGGTTTAAGATAGAAGGTTGGCCTAGGTTACCTGAATTATTGGAACCCCAACACTTGATGGTTTGATTACTTAAAAGAGCACAGGTATGTTGTTCGCCTGCAGAAAGTTTAGTGACCGTTGCCCCTGGCTCAATATTGACGGTTGGTAAATCATCACCCATCTGACTTCCCAGTCTACCTCGATCGATGGCATCACCTAGTCCTAGTTGTCCCTCGTTATTAAGCCCCCAACACTTGACTAGACCGGCAGTGGAAAGAGCACAGTTATGATAGCTGCCTGCTACAATTTGTTTAACACTAAAGCCAGTTCCTAGATCAATGGTTCCTTGAGCGGTCAGTAGCGCTAGATCTTCTCCAGGTTCATCACCGAAAGCGTCGTCTATTACTTCCATTCCTCTTTGTCCGTAAGTATTGTCTCCCCAACAATAGACTCCACCATCTACTAATGTACAGGTATGCGCAGCTCCAATGGCCACTTTAATTTGATCGTTGTCGACAATGGACATGGTATGAGTTATGAGTGCGCCGACGTTAGCGTTGATTGCACTATCAAGATCGACTACGATGGTCTCGATGTTTTCAGTCAGTACATCATCATTGATATCAAAAATGGTAGTGTATGCAGTAGTCTGACCGGCTGGTATAACTATTGATCCGTCTACTAAATTGTGATCAATTCCTAATCCTTGTGCTGTGGATGCGAGTTGGACTGAGTAGTAAACGGTAGTGGTCTTTCCACTGGCCGGTGTAAGTGAGAATTGAATTCGTGATGTGCCGGTGTCTTCTTGGACAGTTGAGGCGGCCAATGTAAATTGCACCGTGGGTGGCAGATCATTATCAACGATGTGTACACTAGCGGTAGTGGTGGTTCCCAGCTCCAGATTCATTGGTGCCAGCATGGTTATTTCCACTGCTTCAGTGTCTTCGTATTGAGCATCATCAATGATAGTGAAGGTAGCGGTATAAGAGGATACCCCTGAAGGAATACTTATGCTTCCATCATTAGGTAAGTCATGGTCGAGCCCATAGGTTGCTAAAGTACCAGGCCCAAATTCATATGGTACACTCATGATTTTTTCAGAAGTGCTACTTAGAGTTATATCTAAATTAACTACTCCAACATTCTCCATAACGGTTAGTGATGTGGTAGCAAAGTTTACGTAGGGAGCTGGATCATCATCGATAATGGTCAGAGTATGATTAACAATTGGACCGATGTTAGCATTAATGGGTGGTCCCATTTGCACGACAATAGTTTCACTGTATTCATCAACGGCATCATTAACGATACTAAAGGTAACGGTGACGCTGGTATTTCCTTCCGTAATCGTCGCAGTACCTGATACCAAATCATGATCGGTTGGATTGATGGCAGTTGAAGTGGCCGCAATGGTATATGGAACTCCTACATCCTTACCAACGATATTATCCAGTACGAAGGTGAATGATCCTCCCGGTGAGGATTCATTGGTAGTTGCAGAAATTGATTGAAAACTGACTCTGGTTAACGCATCATTATCAAGAATTGTTACGGCGGCGGTGGCATTGGTTGTTGAGATCACCCCTGTGGATGTGCTAGTTATTTCAATGTATCCGATTTCATCAAATTCATCTAAGGTGTCGTCAACCGCGGTAAACAATACACTGGTACTAGTACTGCCAGTGGAAATTAAAATAGTTCCAGCCGAAGGGGTTATATCAGTAGGAGTAGCCGAGGAAGTAGGAGGAGGTGCTAGTCGATATGACATAGTGATATCGACGGTAATTGGCTCGTTAATTTGAAACTCAATTGCGAAAGTTGCTCCTTCAGTTACACTGATCACCGTAGGAGTCAAAGAAGCACTTGCATCTTCGGTTCCCGCATCATTAATTAAGACATGTAGGCTGTCATAAGCACTGGTTGAAGCACCAGTGACGCTGGTAATTTGAAGGTCAAAATATTCTCCTGGGTCAATTGCTGGAGTGTCGTCTAAAATTGTTATCAGTGCGTAGGCGGTAGTACTGCCTTCCACGATGGTAACCGGACTTGCTGGAATGGTAAAATCAACTCCATTAACTGCAGTCCCTGACAGAGAGAAATATATTTCTGTATCAAGACCAGAGGCTTCTGTTTGTGAAAAAGTGACCGTATAAGTGGTGGTGGCTCCCGCTCCTGGTTCATATAACGTGATACTATTTTGCAGCATGCTGACGAGCGGTTTAGCCGAAGTATCAAGTAGCGTTGCTGTAATAGTTGCCGGAGCTGCAGTAGCTGTATTGATGGGGTTTACCAGATCAATAACTAAAATTTCCTCGTCATAAAAACCATCATTAATTATATTAAAAGGTGTACTGGTAACGGAGAGGTTACCGGCTAAAATAGTTAGAGAACCAGTAGCAAAAGTGTGATCAACTCCCAAGGCCATAGAAGCAGTTGTTAGCAAATTATAATCCAGATCAAACGTTATATCATATTCACTGGTGGAGGTAAGATTAATGGTAAAGGCATATAGAC
>Ga0208375_1001817_pt1 | contig 22110 bp, 22 predicted proteins | sample RifOxyD1_FD_184038 | JGI IMG/M metagenome (GOLD analysis project Ga0208375, IMG submission 184038) | Soil microbial communities from Rifle, Colorado - Rifle Oxygen_injection D1 (SPAdes) | ecosystem: Environmental > Terrestrial > Deep subsurface > Rock core/Sediment | place: Rifle, Colorado... | reverse complement strand
CATCGGTGGTTCCGACAATAACCACTCCACTCCCAAAATCCTGCCTCGGTATTACAAATGAGATACGACCATCATCTTTGTTACTCATTACAATCGCACCCGGAACAGGCAGCCGCTTTATGTCAAAGACGAGATGTACTCCCCTACTGGGACTGAGCCATGGCTGCCAATCGGGCGAAAGAAGACGTCCAACCTTATCTGTCCACGGTCCCGCACAAATAATGATAGATTTGGCCCGCAGATCTACTTCACCCTCTCCTGGAGGTTTTTCAAGATCCCTTACTCTGAATCCCACAATTCGATCATTTTTCCAAATCGGAGCTACCGCTTCGACGTAATTAGCAATGTTAGCTCCGCACATACTGGCCGCACGTACGGTTTCAACTGTCAGAACATCGTCCCACATCGAAGCATCGTAATATTTAAATCCGCCTGTTAAACCCTCTGTTCGTAAACTAGGTATAAGCTTACTAATCTGTTTTTTAGACAGCCCTCGATGGAACTCGGGGGTTCTGAATAGCGCTAAAATATCGTACAAAAAAAGCCCCAAGCTTAGAACAAAACGACCATTCCTATCGCCCTTGTATACGGGCAGATAGAAGGGCAAGGGTTTTACCATATGAGGAACAGATTTAAGGAGAAGAGCTCGTTCGGCCAGTGATTCAAAAACCAACCCAAATTCGAAATTTTCTAGATAACGAAGGCCACCATGAATCAGCTTCGAACTTCTTGATGATGTGCCAAATGCAAAATCATTCTTGTCTACTAACGCTACCTTCAGGCCCCTCGAAGCGGCATCTTTTGCTACGGCTGCGCCGGTTATACCACCTCCTACTATGAGAAAATCAAAAATTTTCGATTTAAAACCTTCTAAAGCTTTCTCACGACTGTCGAACGAAAACTCTGTACTACCCATCTAAACTACTCCACTCTCCATTAATTTTTCTGCGGTTTTAGACAGATTCCAAGCTCGTCTAACTGTTCTTGAGATACATTAGACGGCGAATCCGACATCAGGCAGTGTCCTTTTTGTGTTTTCGGAAACGCCATAACGTCTCGAATCGGACCGACACCGCACAAGAGGGCAGCTAAACGTTCGACTCCGAAAGCTATACCTCCATGGGGAGGCGTTCCGTACTGCAAGGCTTCCAGAAAAAAGCCAAATTTCTCTTTTGCCTCTTCCGGACTGAGCCCAAGCAGCTTGAACATTGCAGCTTGTACATCTGGCCGATAAATCCTTAAACTACCGCCGCCCACTTCAACTCCGTTCAAAACCATGTCGTAGGCCGAAGCCTCTATTGTATCCAGATTTTGTCCGCGGATGAAGTCCTCGAAAAATTCCGGTCGGGGTGACGTGAAAGGATGATGGCAGGCAAAATATCGATTTTCTTTGTCGTCAAACTCGAGAAGCGGGAATTTGGTCACCCAAAGAAAGGCCGGCTTTCCATCTCCCAGCTTTGGGATCATACCGAGTTTTGCCCCAAGCGAGAGTCTCACTGCCCCTAAGGAATCAAAAACTGTTTTATTGCGCGCGTCAGCGACGATCAGAACCAAGTCTCCCGATTTTAGCGCCAACTCAGAAATGATCGATTGCTTTTCAGTAGCCGAAAGATGTTTGGCGACCGGAGACTGTAATTCGTTACCCGTTTGGACTTTAATCCAGATCAGCCCTTTTGCCCCCATATTAACGGCTACCGCCTGCAACTCATCCAGATCCTTACGCGAAAACTTTTCAGAAACTGCTTCTGCAACAATAGCCCTGATGGAACCGGTTCTTCCGTTTGAATTTGGCGTCAGTGCATTCTTAAAAACCTGAAAACCGGTTTCGTGAAAATATTTCGAAATTTCTTTAAGTTCTAAGCCGAATCTAACGTCGGGTTTGTCACTCCCGAATCTGCTCATAGCTTCGTTATAAGGCATCTGTGGAAACGGTAATTGAATCTCGACACCCAAAAGTTCTTTCCATAACTTCGAAACCATCGATTCGAGAATCGGAAAAAACGCTTTTTCGTCCAAGAAAGAAGTTTCTATGTCGATCTGAGAAAATTCAGGCTGCCTGTCAGCTCGCAAGTCCTCATCCCTGAAACACCTGGCTATCTGATAATATCGGTCCATGCCTGCAATCATTAATAGCTGTTTCAATGTTTGAGGTGATTGCGGAAGAGCATAGAACGTTCCGGAATTTAAGCGACTCGGAACAATAAAGTCTCTGGCTCCTTCTGGTGTCGATTTGTAAAGAATCGGCGTTTCAATTTCTAAAAATCCGTTTTGATCCAAATGATTCCGAACGATAGAAAGCATTCTGTGACGTGTCATTAGATTCTTTTGCAAACTCGGTCTTCTCAAATCGAGATAACGGTACTTCAGCCTGACTGTTTCTGCTGCATCGCAATCATCGTCGATCTCAAAAGGCGGTGTTTTTGATTCAGAAAGAATCATGAGTTCCGAACACGCTACCTCGATAGCGCCTGTTGCCAGCTTCTGGTTTGCCATTCCCTCTGGCCGCAGTCGCACCTTGCCCTTGCACCACAACACATACTCGCTTCGAATCCGTCCGGCCATTTCGTATGATTTCTCGCCGCCCATGAAAGCAGGATCGAAAACCATCTGGGTAAATCCATATCGATCCCTTAAATCTGAAAAAATTAAACTTCCATGATCTCTGCGCCTGCCGACCCAGCCGCATAGCGTTACTTCCTTGCCGACGTCTTCAACTCTTAACTCACCGCAAGTGTGAGACCTAACAGCGCGTGGTGCATTGTCCATGGTCCCTACTTATCACTCCCATTTGTATTAGCGCAAGCAACATAAGCCGGCACATTGCTTGCTGTTTAGCCTAAAAGGACGACTATGTTCTCTAAAAGATCATTTGGCCGTCTGGAATGGGCCGCATCATGGGAGGACATCTGGGAAGCGGGGCTTTATTTCCAGCGGATTTCTGAATTATTGGAAGACGCAAAGGAATATGCAGTCTTTGTAGGCTGGCAAATAGACTCTCGACTCCCGATGCTGAGAATCTCCCAGCGGACAGGAATCCCAGATCCATCCCTTGGCAACGAATCCCTAAAAAACAAAATCTTACGCATCTGTGAAGAAAAAAAGAACTTTCATTTCTACATTTTGATGTGGGATCACGCCTATTTTTATTCGTTCGAACGGGAGTTACTACAAGGAAGAGTTTGGGACGATATTCATGATAGAGTACATTTTGTTTTCGACAATCGGCATCCGTTCGGCACCGCCCATCATGAAAAAATAGTAATAATCGACGGAAAAATTGCCCTATGTGGAGGTGTAGATTTATGTGCTGAACGGTGGGATACCCCACTACATTTGTATACTGATCCACGTAGATCTCTTAATTGGAAAACTGAGCATCACGGACCTTTCCACGATTTATCGGTACAAGTAACGGGTCCGGTTTGCAGTTCGATCCTGGCTCATATCGGACAACGATGGTCACATATATCAAACATCCCGTTTCCCAAATGTGATGAAAAATATTTCAGTAAAATTCGCGGCGGACACCAAGTCTACATAAGTAGAACTATTGCCAACATAGATGCCGGTCAAAGAGGTTCTCCAATCACCCGTGAAATAGAATTTCTTCTCAGAGATCTGATAAGAAATGTGAAAAGAAGGCTAATATTGGAAGGACAGTACTATTGGTCCCACCTATTAAACGATTCGCTAATCTCAAAAATGAAGCAGATGAAAGGAAAAAACTTCCAGGTTTATCTCTTTCTTACTGATCTCACAAAAATGAAATCTTTGACCCGTTACATGTCCTTTTTTCAGCTATCATTGCTTCAGAAACTCCAGGAAGCAGCAAAAGAGTATGACACAAAGCTATTTATTGGCTATCCGTACTCTTATCCTCAGGATTTGTATCCGCATGATCCCAAGCCAATCTACGTTCATTCAAAAATAGTTATTGTCGACAACACCTTCTTATCGATAGGTTCGGCCAATTTTGCATCGAGAGCCTTCCGTTCAGATACGGAGTTAAATCTGACACTATCAGCGCAAAATCAGGCCGAAATGTCTTATATTGATCGGTTCAGCCGAAAAGTTCTTAACCATTGGAACGTGAAGAATGAGTCATCCAGCCATGTGCGGATACACCGAGTAAGAGCAAAACTAAAAAACAAGGAGATGAGCAGAAAAAATAGAATAATCAGCAAACTCCCCTGGCACTTGCTTTTTGATCCTATTGTTCCGTGGTTTTACTTAGCGAAATGGAAAATCCGTAAAATCGAACGCAAACACCCTTATCAGCTGATACTGTTTCTTTCTGTAATAGCCATAATCGGTTGCGTATTATCAGCTCTTATAGCCGGTGTGACCTCCTGGTCCGAATCATTATACATCATAGCCCTATCAGCCGTATGGTTAATACCAGTACCTTTTACACTCGTTGTGATAATTGCCATAATAGACGTTGGTCCTTTTCGAGCAGCAGAGATGACAGTAGCCTCATTATGGATCGCCGGAATAATTGGTTACATCTTTAACAGAATTTGTCCAAGCTTAGCCGAACGGTTCTATGGAGGAAATATCACCAAAAAACTTAGAGCGGCGCTCCATCAAAGAAAGTTCTCGGAAGTGATTAATGTCGTTTTTGATCCTAGACTTCCTCTTCACAATAAAATTTACTTTCAAGGCCACTACTTCATACCTTTTCCCTGGTTTCTAATCATCAACATCCTGGTTCTTCCAAGTGCTTATTACACCTTCTGTCTGCTGATAGGCTTGTTTATTCCTAAATCATGGTGAGATCAGCGTAAAGAGCTGCATGATCGGATAATTTGCTCCATGGCTTACCTGTAAAACAGTTTGCTTCGACTATTCTAAACCCTCGACAATAGATACGGTCAAGCCGTAAAGCCGGTAGCCAGCTCGGAAAAGTCCGGGCATGAGAGCCGTATAAATCCTCGAAAACTTCTTTAACGCTCACCGTTTTTTTTAGCGGTTCTGAGACCCGTAATCGCCAATCATTAAAATCCCCCGAAACGATCAACGGTTCATCCTCAGGTACATGTTGGGCGATACGGGCACACATTTTCCGAACTTGAATTTTTCTTTCGGTTTCAAGAAGTCCAAGATGAACGCAGATCACGTGCAACGGTTTTCGCTTGTGTGGAATCTCGACAATACCGTGTAATAACCCCCGTTTTTCCAACTTGTTTGTAGAAATGTCGATGTTTTCCCAAAAAGTAAACGGATACTTGCTCAAAATGGCATTACCGTGGTGCCCGGATTCATAAACCGAATTCTTGCCATAAGCAAAATGTGGCCATAATGAATCGGCAAGGTATTCGAACTGGGGTTGAACTGGCCAACTTTTTATTCTCTCTCTGTGCGTCATATGTTCTCCAAGGACTTCCTGGAGAAAAACGATATCCGCATGTACGAGCTGAATTGCTTCACGGATATTTGTTAATACAAATCTTCGATTTCCGGAGCTGAATCCCTTATGAATATTGTAGGAAACTACCCTTACTCGTCGTTCCATAAGAGCATTAAGAAAATGAAACTAAGCGGCATTGCGCTCTGCAAATACTTCCTGCAAAACGCCGATTAACTGTTCTAGAGTATACGGCTTTGCCAAAAATCTTGCGCCAGGCAGATTTCGCATCCGCGCCTCGCCATGCTGGACCGCTGACAATACCACGGTGGGTGGAACTTTTCCGAACCTTTCCCCTATTTTTTTGTAAACTTCCTCTCCGCTCATTCCAATAAGCGCAAGGTCCAACAATAGAACGTCCGGCCAGATTTTTTCCAGATACGTTAATGCTTCCTCGCCACTTTCTATCAAATCAGCTGAATGATTGTATGCCTCTAAGACAATTCCCAGAGTTTCCCGAACGGAGCGATCGTCTTCCACCACCAGAACTTTCATGGAGGGCGATGTTGCATATTTAGCGCCATAGCCGGCAAAACTAAATCATTGCGTCTGCGTTATAAGCTCGAGAAGTTCGTCACCATCTTCCATGCCTTCATTCTCTAGCTTGCTTTCCAGGTCGGGATTTGAACTGGTATCACAGCCCGGCGCACCAGCGTGATCTCCGATCCTAACGTGAAAATGATTGCGATGGCTTTTCACATGACGAATGAAGCGTCGATACTCCTGCCAAGCAGGATCGTCCTTTGCGTGACGCGCCAGTTTACTGATCAGTTTTCTATCAAGAAAAATAACCCTTATGCACGCGTAAGGATTTCTGAACATTTCCTTGAGTAACCACCAATTAGCTTTGACTTCGAATTGACGACCAAAACCACTCGGAGACTTTGCGTTTTCTTTAGCGACAAGAAAACCTATATCGACATCAAGACCAGAGGTGTGAGAAGCGTGCCCTCTTCTACCCCATCGTCCGGACAAGCATCCGCCCCGAGGAGCCGAAACATCTCCTATTAGTAACTTCACTCCCTGATATTTTTGATCTGAATAGGCAGAAGCGACTTGCCTTCCGAGCCATTCGATCATGGCGACCATTCTATCCGTACCAAAGTCAATACAGCGGCCGGGAGTGCGAAGTAAAATTCTATTACTTTCTGTCGGAACAATACGTCTTCCCCACGCCAAAAAACCGTTATTCACGGAACAAAACGACTGTTGTCCTTTGTGATCGACTTCTGACTCAATCAACGTCAGGATGTCCGTCACTTTGTCGCCGTATACGTTTTGCGAATAAAGCTTCTGCTCTTCGGTCATTTCATCACAGTAATTTGCTTTCACTCTTTTCGGGGAACACCAATTTTTTCTACGTTTTTTTCTCGGCAAAGACTTGGCGCAGCAACGATGTCCTCTAAACGCGAACTCGGGGTTCCATTCCGCGCAAAAACCGAGATCGTATCCTTCTTCTAATACTTCCAGGTAATCAGAGGTTGGTGTAGATGGAAGAAATTCGGTGCCAAATGCGGTGGTTGAAAACGAAATAAGAAGTACAAAAGCAAATTTTCTAATTAAGCTCACTAATCAACCTCATCTGTTCTTCTAGGTCCTCTGTTTCATCGCTCCAGTAACGATGAGTGTTAAAATATGGAAAAGCAGCGGGAAAAGCTGGATCTTCCCAGCGCTTGGCTACCCAGCTAGCATAATGCACAAATCTAAGCGCGCGCAACGGTTCAATTAGCTTAAGGGTTTTTCGATCAAATGCTCGCATTTCCTCGTATCCCGAAAGTAAAACCTCTATTCTCCTAAAAGACTCTTGATCTCTGCCCGGCATAAGAAGCCAGATGTCCTGCACAGGCGGTCCCATTACCATATCGTCAAAGTCCAAAAAAAACGGACCCCGATCGTTCCATAAGAGATTACCCAAGTGACAATCTCCATGGAGACGTTGAAAATGCTCTTCCTGAAACCAATTATCGACTTTATCACAAATTTTTTCTACCGCTTCTTTGTATCTATTCTGAAACTCAACCGGTATCCAGTTTTGTTCCAAGAGAAACCTGAGATTATTTCTCCCATAGGTATCGGGCGTTAAGATAATCCGATTTTTTGCCTGCTTAACAGCTCCAACGTTATGAATGCGTCCAAGGTAGCGTCCGATTCTTTTTAGCTGATCATCATTTAATTCATCGGGAGCTCTTCCTCCGACCTTCGGAAAAACCGCATAAAAAATGCCCCCAACAGATGTTTTATGAAGCGTTTTGCCGTCATCAAACCGAATAGGTGCGATGACCGGTATCTCTGCCCCTAACAAGTCATGCTCAAATTCGTGCTCTTCGAGAATCTGCTCTTCGGTCCAACGCCCTGGTCTATAAAATTTAACGACCCTCCGTTTTTCAGAAATGCTTTTCAGACTCACTGCATTTTCAACTTCCAACTCAACCTCGTAGACTCTGTTTTCGAAACTGTTCAACGCAGCACAATAGCCGGTGCATTGAAACCCAAGCGTTTCCATTGATTCAATTACAATGTCCGGGGTTAGGCTGAAAAAGAATTCCGTTTCGTTATTAATCATCAGTATTTTTGTGCTTGTTAAGAATCTGCTCGGCCGGAGTTTCTAATTTTTTATCTCTATTACAACTGGGGCATGCCGGAACAATGTTTCCTTTTGTACTCGCCCCCCCCCTTGCCAATGGAACAATATGATCCATGGTTATTTGCGTCCTTGGGTACTTTTTCCCGCAGTAGTGACAAATCCCCTTATTGACCTTATCGAGCCACCATTGAGTCTTTTTTAGCTTTCGAGCCTTTTCCCGTTCTTTTTTGATTCTCTTAGAATCTGAAAGTTCCGGATCGAGGTTATAGTATTCAGACATAATTCTATTGTGACGCAGCGTTTTCTTTAAGCCAAGTAACAAACATGATCCTGGATGAGATCTCCTTGCTTGAAAATCGTCAACAGAGAGAGTGGTTTTGACCAGGTCGTAAATCCTCGTAGCCGGGATGACCAGCTTCAACTAGAGAATAAATGTTGTAAGCATGTCGTATGACCATTTGTGCCACATTTCTCACCGGGATTCCACCAGGCGTCGTACCTCTTTCAGTACCAAAGTGTGAATGTCCATGAAAAACAATGTCGGCCCCAGCACAATCAATTGCATTTGCAAGAAGATAACTGCCTAAAAACGGGTAGAGTTCTCTTCGTTCACCGAGAAGCGTGCTTTCAACGGGGGAATAATGAAGCAGAACTATTTTGTAATCTCCTTCTGCTTTTTGAACGCATTCCCTCAATAAATCGGCCTGATTCTTCGCATGTCTGGCAAAGGCTTTCGTTTCGGGTTCTCCGAACTCGGTACAACAACCGCCGCCAAATCCACCACCAAACCCTTTTACTCCAACGACAGCCACGCGTTTTCCGTGAACCTCGACAACCGTTGAATCCCCTTCTATCGACAATATGTTGGCTGCTCTCAATACCTCATGGATCTGTTGCTGCTGATCTTGGTGATAGTCATGATTACCTAGAATCGCAACAACCGGAACTGAAATGCCCCTCAAATCATCGGCAAGCACCTCTGCCTCTTCCGTTAGTCCCGATTTTGTTAAATCCCCGGTTAACACCAAAAGATCCGCGCGACCATTAAGTGCCTCAAAAAAGTACTTCAGTCGATTGCGACAACCCCGGTCGTAATGCACGTCTCCGACCGCAGCAACTCTTATCACCGGATTTCCTCGACTTCAGAAGGTTCCCGAAGGCTGGAAACGCGTATTTGATTTTCGATTTCGTAAGCGGGAAATACCTCTTTAGCAACTTCAGTAATCGCCTCTCGTCGATCAACCGTTAAAACTTCGCCGCGTAAAATCAATTTATTATCAAAAATCTCAATTTGAATATCTAGTTCGTGAACTCTCGGATCTTCGGCAAAACATTCTCTCAGTTTTGCCACCAATGTCTCGTTATGTTTTCCTCTCGAAATAACTCTTAGCTGCGGTTTCTTTACTACAAAAGCTTCCGAGACTGACGATTTAGGGGGACTATCACCAAAAACTATCCGGTAAAGCCGGTCTATTGCGTGTTTTGGTACCCACACGTCATTGGATTGTGCGTAAATCAGGAGACTAAGAACTCTCCTAGGCGCTCGCCTTGCCCTTCTAATTAAATACTCCCAGTCAATATTGGCGTGTAAAAGCAAGGCAAGAGCATCATGCCAGTGTCCAGGTGTGACCTCACCATGTGCAATCACTTTTATGATTATCAGATCCTCGGGGGCAACTAACCTTACCTGTTTGCCGTGAAACTCCGCAGTAATCATTCGCTGGTACATTTCACTATCGAGATAAATGTCGCCCTTCGACTTGAATATGACGTCCACCATTATATTTTCTTTAAATCCCTTATATAGCCAATTCGGATCCGTATGCTCCGTTCTAAATCCGTGTTTTGTCAGAGCCCTTAAACATGATTCGGCATCCTCAGGTCTGACAAATACATCAATATCACGCGTTGTTCGCGGCCTTCCTAAGCCGCCGGAAGCAATACCTCCTATAAAGGCGTATTTTATTCCAGATTCCTCAAGAGCTTCAATTGCATCACTCAATACCCGGTCAAACCTATCCACCATTTCAGGAGATTCAGTCGTCGATTTTATCGCTCGCATAGACATTCTGTAGAGATCCATCCAAGAGCTAGGCCAGAAGAAGCACTTTTTGCTATCCCGTAATTTGTATTACCTGACACTGCCCTTCTTTATTAGTTGCGGCTTCTATCCGAATCGGCCGCTTCCTTTCTTTCGACAATAAGGACCTCATTTCAGCAGCGAGCATTTTGGCATCTTGACGCATTAACTTAACCTCTATGTCAGTTTTTACACCTGCTTTTCGAAACAGAATATAAGCTACGTCGGTTTGCAGATCTACGGGATATGTCATGATCCCTATCACGTTATTTTGATCAATAGTACCCGATCGGCATCGATAATTATGCTCAGTGCCAATAAAGGGGGTTATATTTAAAGGTTCTGCGAGTACATCCGTTGAAATATTAAATACTGTTAATGTAATCAATAGGGCTAATACTTTTGCTCTAATCATCATCTTTAACTTTGTTGCAATTAGCGGACAACTTATGGCTCGTGATACATGCAGCCGGGGAACGGGCTTTGCAGCTAATCGTTTTGAAACACCCAAAAGTTTTTTACGCGGACCTTCAGCATGAATGGAGGAATCATGCCGAATACCGAGCAAATGATCGGCGAGAGAGACGAAGACCGTTCTGAAGCACTCCAAGCGACAGAGCCTAGCAAGACAAGCCCCGAGGATCAGAAGGAACAATTCGCTGAAGGCAAAGAAGCAGACAAAATGAAAAACGCTCGCGGCACTGCCGCAATGGATCCCAAAACAAGACAGGAAGTCGCTCGAAAGGGAGGCTTGGCCGTTTCTCGCAATAGACAACATATGGCGGAAATTGGAAGGAAAGGCGGTCAAACCGTGTCAAAAAATCGAGAACATATGGCAAACATTGGACGTAAAGGAGGCGAAGCGTCTCGCGGAAATCGATAGTTCTCTCCACATTTTAAAACGGGGTGGTTCCAAGAAATCATCCCGTTTTATTTACAATTCTATTTCCATACCTTCATGGCCGAAAGACCATTCAAGTGCGAGCGCTGAGTGGTTAGATCGTTTAGCTTGTTTTAGCTGGTTTTTGAAATACCGATCCGCCTGCATGGCGGCCGCAGTTACCTTTTCGTCATCGGAGCCAGGATCATGATGAACAAAAACAACTCTTTTGATCCCTTCTCTCAAAGCCAGGTCAATTCCGATCAAAGCCGAAGCATGACCCCAGGTAACCTTTTCTATTGTTTCCATTAGAGTATACTGGGCATCAAAAATCATTAGATCAGCGTTTTTATACAGTGCAAGATCAGCTCCCAGCTGCTCCCTATTCACACGAGTACATTCGGTATCGACACAGTGAGCCAACGCCTTACCATTGTTTTCTAATCTGTAACCAAAACAAGGATCTGGATGATCCAATTCGTACGCCGTGATTGCGACATCATTTATTGAAAACGAAGTACGAGGTTGAATTTGGTGGTATTCAATTTTTGCCCCTAATTTATCTGATTCGACCGGAAAAAATGGTTTCTTAAAAAGCACTTTTATCATGTCACGCAATTCCGGCTGGACTGCGTAAAAATGAATAGTATTACCGGGAATAAAGATTGGTACGAAAAACGGAATTCCTACCAGATGATCCCAATGCAAGTGAGTGAGAATAATATGAACTTCTCCCTTACCTTTGCCACAGGGCCCCTGTAACATTTTATATCCGAGTTGCCTCAGACCGCTTCCAGCATCAATTATCACCTGCGTTTCCGAACTATTTACTTCAACACATAACGTATTGCCGCCAAAGGTAGATTTGAGATGTAATGGAAGATTTTTTACGAATTCCTCGATATCGCTTTTCTTTTTATAGCCCGCTTCGAAAAACCCAGTTAGTGCATTCCTTACTTTGTTTTCTACTTGCACTGGCGCTATAGGTGCCGGAATCGAGCCCCTAACTCCCCACAATTTTACAAGCATGAGAATAGCTTTCTCCTGTTCTCGTCTATGTATTAAAGATTACACCTGATCATTTCCGTTGTCCCAGCTTTTTCAGCAAATAATTCTTGGCAAACAAAGCTTTTAGAGCTAGATGGAAGACACTATGAAACGTGGTCGTCCTAAAGGTCGCTCTCGCGACAACCGTTCGTTTGGTCCTCTCGGTGATCTTATCCGCAAACATCGATTAGAAAAAAGACTGGGGCTTTCAGACGTAGCAAAAGCTTGCCGATGCTCAGTTCAATTTATTTCTAATATCGAACACGGCCGCGCACCTCTGCCATGGGAAAAAATCCCCCAACTGGCAAGCTATCTCAAAGTGCCAGTTGACAAACTTCAGGCTGCAAATCTATCGATTCGATCTGATTTTAAGTGCTTTGTTACAACAGCAAAAACAGCCGTAACGGGAACTGCTTCGGCTATGGCCGCGAGTGCTAAGGATGCCCAATTGCGACATGTTATACAAAGATACCAAGAAGCTTCGCCGGCATCCAAGAAGCGTTTTGTAAAAGCAGCGATGCGTTTACTGACTCATTAAAGCTTTCGTCCCAGAGCATAAACTATCACTCCAGGCCTAAACTCAATCGTCATTAGTTCACTAAATTGCAACCGTTTATAAAAATTGAGCGGACCTGCGCCACAAAAGAGATGTACGCCTTTAATGTTATTTGCTCGAAGCTGGTCAAAGTAATATTCCATTAGCTTGCTCCCGGTTCCTTTAGAACGACGAGAAGCATCAAGATTTATATGAAGATGTGCCGGAAACTCTTTATACATGCTTTGTCTAAAGGCCTTAGGAAACATTTCTTCCGGCCATTTTTCCACGCCAATAGTTCTCTTGATAAACCTTTTGGTATCCCCGTTTGATTCATAAAAACCAAGGAGGGTCTTAAAGAACAGAGGAAAAACCGAATACAATTTTTTCTCGGCTTCAAACTTAATTGTGTCAGGGCACCCCGTAAGGTAGCCAACGACTTCGGATTCTTCCTCCAAGACGAATGCCCAGTCAGAGCGAAGCTTTTGATAAGGTCCTACCCATAGCTCTCCGAAAAAAGGCCAGCGACTCTCATCGATAGAATTTCCCGCGTTTCCGGTTTTACAGCAGATTGCTCTGATTGCAGGCCAGTCTTTTACTTCAGCGCGTCTTATCAGGGATTCTGTAACGGCCATTGCGCGGGTATCGGTTCAGCGGTCTCCGGCAATCTGGTACAAGTATCTTGGCTCGGAGGAGAAACAAGTCTCACCGTTAAAGCCTCCAAATGACCAATGCCAGCTGCTTCAAGAACCTCACCCTGATCTCCCTCTCCTACAAATAGATCTATACGATCCCTTTTTATTGCTCCACCTACGTCTTCCGCCTTCCAAAGTCCGTTATGGCGAGTTCCGTCGGGAAGCAGCATATTGTAGGTTTCGTCGATATAGACAACTGATCCTAACGCAATCTTTGTACGGTCTACCGCTACCGTATGAAACGGAACCAATGCACAAGAACCGACACCATCGCCATAGATATTTTCGGTAACTCTATAACGAATCCTCTTGTTCTTAACACCGGCGTAATTTATCACTCTTCCGTCAATTAGTTTTCCCGTACCTTCAATATCAACCGCTCTTCTGAATTTCCTACTTACCTTTGCCAAAACTCGGTCCTGCATGTCCAAAATTTCATCATCAATGGCTAATTCTTGGTACTCACTCTCTAGTGCCGAGTAGTAATAGGTATTTCTAAACTTTCCGAGAACATCGTAATCAACTTGGGGGCTACTCTCGCTGAACATCCGTTCCGACATATTTGCGGTAATTTTTGTATCTGAAGTAAACAAGACAGTAACGGCGCATACTGTACTAACAAGCAGAAAATAGATACGGCGCTTCATCGAATCCCCCTAACCTGTATTTTCTTATATTCAAGGCGAGAGTGAGATTTGTAAAGACTGCCTGAGTTAAAGTTTCTAATTGCGCCCTTTTCGCTCAAGTATAACAAAACTATAATTAGGAGGGCCGACCCGATCTTCGCGAGCAGTTTCGGTAAATTCGTCTCTCAGATTCTCAATTTGGACCTCTGATAAGAAGGCATCGCCCTCAAAATCCTGATCAATGTGAGTTAAATATATCCTCTCAACTTTAGCTAATGCTTGTTTATATAACTCGGCACCACCAATAATAAACACCTCGGCATCTTTCTTTGATTCCTCTTCGGTTTTCGCAACAGCTAAAGCCTCTTCAATAGAACGCGTTACTATTGTTCCAGGAACATTATAATCGGCATTTCTTGTAATGATGATGTTCAACCTACCAGAGAGGGGCTTCCCTATGGATTCGAACGTTTTTCGACCCATTATGATCGAATGCCCCATTGTTATTGCCTTAAATCGCTTCAGGTCTTCGGATAAATGCCAGGGAAGCTTACCTTTTTGACCAATGACGCTGTTTCTGGAGATAGCAACAATAAGAGATACAATCATACAGCGATAGGAGCCTTTATGGCTGGGTGCGGGTCGTAGCCATTTAACGAAAAATCTTGATATGAAAAATCAAATATTGATTTCACCCCTGGATTAATTTTCATTGTTGGCAAAAGCCTCGGTTCTCGTCTTAGCTGAAGCTCAGCTTGCTCCACATGGTTTAAATATAAATGGGCATCGCCAAAGGTATGAACGAATTCTCCTGCCTTTAAACCGGTTACGCTTGCCATCATTAAAGTTAGCAACGCGTAGCTCGCAATATTGAATGGGACTCCTAAAAACACGTCAGCACTTCGTTGATACAACTGACAAGAAAGACGATCGTTAACCACGTAAAACTGAAAAAGAGCGTGGCAGGGAGCTAGAGCCATTTTATCAAGTTGGCCGACATTCCAAGCACTGACAACAAGCCGTCTCGAATCGGGGTTGGTCTTTATCTGTTCAATAACTTCTGAAATCTGATCAATCCGCCTTCCATCCTCCGTTTGCCACCCGCGCCATTGCGCGCCATATACGGGACCCAGACTTCCATCAGGTTTTGCCCACTCGTCCCAAATGGTTACACCGTTCTCCTGAAGGTAACGAACATTAGTGTCGCCTTTTAAGAACCATAAAAGTTCATGGATAATCGACTTGAGATGGACTTTTTTAGTCGTAACAAGTGGAAAGCCATCATCTAAATCAAAGCGCAACTGATAGCCAAAAACACTCTTAGTCCCCGTACCTGTTCGGTCACTTTTTTCGACACCCAGTTTTAGTATATGATCCAGCAAATTGAGGTATTGGCGCATCTGAATTTGGTTTAGCAGCTGATAGGCGGAAGATCAATCATAACTGCGGAATCAAGTAAGCTTAGCCAGCACATCACGGATGACTTTATGCGAACCGATCGCCCGCAAGGAATTAGCAATATCCTTTATCAGTTCTTTTGAGTCGTTTTCGAAATCAATACTATCAATGATCGGCAACACGGCTGATTTATCCTTAATCTTGCCTAAAGCAATTACAGCTTGTCGCTTTACAACGGTGTCTTTGTCTTTCAGTAAGGCAACCAACATCGGAACGCATTCTTGTAGCTCTGCCAAGAAAAGCTTGACGGACGGATCTTGGTTCTTCCATCTTTCCATTATCTTATCTTTTTGAACAAGCAACGTAAGCTCACCGATCGCAAAGGCGGCGCTACATCTCATTCCGGAATCAGAATGCATCAGCATCGGTTTAAGGCTTACGACAACTTCGGTATGTCCTGCCGCAAACAATGCCATCGCCGCATTTGCCTTCACACGATTATTTTTACTGCTCAATTTCGGTAAAATGTAATCCAAACATTTATCCGTTCTGACCTGTCCTAGAGCTTCAACCGTATTAGCTACAATTCTGTCGTTATCCGATTCTAAAAATTCAACAATAGTGAGAATTCTCTCGTCAGTACAAATCTTACCTAGCGATGATATTAACGCGGACATTACTTTCGTTGATTTTTCGTTATTGAGCGCAACCAACATCGGAGAAATAACCGCCTCGTCACCCGCGTCGGATAGCCGTCCAAGCGCTAAAACCGCGAGTAACCGCGTTCTCTCATCCTCGTCCTTCAAACAATCGACAAGAATACGCAAAGCTTGTTTATTATTAGATTGCCCCAAAACCTCAACGCTTTTCCGTTTCAGCTCGACGTCTGAACTTCTGACATTCTTAATTAATTGCTCCAGACTTTTTATTTGTACCAATTCATATACAGTTACTTTCTCTTCTTTTCCTGGAATCGGCTCTTCTTGCAAAACTTCGCACTCGACGAGTTCTTTCACGCGTTCTTCAATATTATTAGTAAAAACGATTCTAGTATGTCTGCCCTGTTTTGATATCTTTTCGATCCTGCTTGCCACATTAACGGCGTCCCCAATAACCGTAAAATCGAGACGATCTTTGGCTCCTATGGGACCCGAAATTACTTCACCATATGTAATCCCAACACCAATTTCTATTGCTCGCTTGCCCTGATTAACTCTTTTTTCATTGAAGTCTCTCAACCGTTCGCGCATTTCTAAGGCACAATAGAGTGCTTGCAGCGCGGTTTCTGAAGCCGAAGGCGCCGTTGCCAAATCCGTTGGCTTAATTGCTTGCCACTCCTGACCAGCGTAAAAAACAGCAAGAATAGCGTCGCCGATGAATTTATCTACTTCTCCGCCATGCTTATACACAACTTCAACCATTTCAGAAAAATACTCATTAAGCATTGACGCAACTTCTTCTGCATCCAGACTTTCACAGTGGCTGACGAAGTTCCTGATATCGGTAAAAAGCACAGTAGCAAAAACTCGGCTACAATTTACTCGCGGTTCACCTGAAAGCTCGGGCGCCTCCATGATTTGTCTATATGTTGAATCAGACAGGTATTTACGAAGTTCGTTCTTTTTCTTAAGTTCTCCGGCCATATTATTAAAGGCTAAAACCAGTTCCCCAACCTCATCTGTTCGAGATATGTCAATTTTTACGTCGTAATTTCCGGATGCGATTTGCGTAAGCGCTTGCATCATTCGTTTCAAGGGGGTTATCAAAAATCTTGCAAACAGAAACGCAATCAACAGTCCCAAAGCTAACGACGGTATTAGGTCAATCAAAATCTGACGCCGGATCGAACTGATAACACTTTTAAGAGATTCGAAAGAAAAAAGATACTCAACGTAGAAAAGGACTTCTTGATTTTCGTTTCTGTAAGTATTGATCACTGAAACAAGCTCTTCACTGTTTCTTCTTATTCTTCGGCTGACCAAATCCCTTGTTTTCAGCTCTGTCTCTATATCTGAACTGAAACCGGCTTTTGTCGTCTCAACTATCGGTTGACTATCCGCACTGGTTAACGCCGTCTCGCTATCAAAAAGAACGCTTCCGTTTCTGGCCGAAATCAATTTGATGCCTACGATATTCTCATTACTTGCTATTATATTTTTTATTACAGGCAAAAATCGGTCCGCGTAATAAAAGTAATAGTAATTTGAAAAATCAGAAACGATCTGGGACGTCGAAAATTTACTGAACAAAACAGATTCTTTTTCAAGTCGTGCACTTTGTTCTTTGCTTTGAAGAGCAGACAGGGTGAAAAATACAATGGCACCGGTAATCAGATTTATTACAATAATCGTCAATAAAAATTTTGCCTGTAAACCGCTCATCCTCTTTTTTGTGAAACCAATGATCGTCACAGGAAATTGCTTAATCATCGGGGAACGGCTAGCAAAAATCAGAAATCCAATGAGACCGAGAGTGAAAAGAATGCCAGAGACCAGAAAGTTTCTGATAGCTCTGCTTTCTACCTTATAAAGAACAGCATACTGTCCGGATGGTATTAATACCTGAAGGCTGAAACCTTTAGAAAAGAAACTTGGAGATGATTCCGAAAGTCTCCTTACAATTTCAGTTCCTGCCTGAACCCCTGTTTGCACTGGTTCTTTTGCTGCAAGATGCACTGAGCTGGTCGAATCAAAAAGAATTAATCCGTTCGCAGCTAATATTTGCAATCCGCCGATATTACGATTATTTTCCAAAACCTTTTTTATGTCCGGCAGAAATTTTTCTTTATAAAAAAAGTAAAAATTAGCCTGAAAAGTACCAACAACCGATTGATGTGAAGATCGAAGCAAAGTCAGATTTTCGAAAGCCGAACGGTGGACAAGAAGATTTTTTCCATAATTCAATGCAACGAGAGACAAAGAAAAGACCAAAAAAACAGAAAACCAAGCCCTACGAGAAAGAAAAGAACCCTTTTGTTTAAATTCGGAAGTTGCTGGCAGCATTTTTCTTGAGTATAACGCGCTGTGATGAGTGCGTCCACGAAACTAATTAAAAGCCTTGCCCCCCGCATCCTTTTTGAAGATCAAAACATCCTAGTGCTTTCCAAGCCGGCCGGACTCTTAAGCCAGGGTGAAAAGACAGGTGAAATCAACCTTGTCGACTGGCTTAGGCAACACTTTGGTCGGAATTACGTGGGTCTTATCCATCGTCTAGATCGAAACACCTCGGGATTAATGGTAATAGGAAAAAGGTCAAAAGCAGCAAAACGCTTAACCGAAGCCCTTCAAGAAGGAAAACTCGAACGACGCTATACGGCAATTTTGATCGGGAGCCTTAGAAAAGAAGCTGTTTGGAGTCACTACCTGATAAAGGACAACGACAAGAATATTGTCAAAGCAAGTAAGACGTTCGTAAAAAACGCAAAACAAGCATCTTTAACTGTTAAGCCCATAAAGATTATTTCAATTAGTGGTGCCGTACTGACAGTCGCTGAATTTTTGCTCGAAACAGGACGCTCTCACCAAATACGAGTACAAGCGGCAGCGGAAGGATTTCCGCTCCTCGGAGATACAAAATACACAAAAGAAAAATCCGAAATCATCAATAAGCTCTTTCAAAATATCAACCGTCCCGCCCTTCATTCTTCTTACCTCAGTTTTCCCCACCCGATTTGCAAAGAGACCATGCAGTTTAGCGATAAGCTTCCGGAAGATATGGAGCGGATAATTAGCGAACTAAAGAGCCCTAAGAATAAAACCTTTTAAATACCTTTCGGCAGGGTAACCAAGCTCTGTTGGAAAAGTCGAAGGCAGGTGAATTTCTTCGACGATTACAAATGAGGATGGCAGAGATTTCGCGGCTGCTGCTAGATCTGATTCAAACTTAGCGAGTGAAATATCCTCGGAGTTTATTGATGTAATTATGAAACCTTGTGGCGCTAAAAGCTTTATCGCCATTTTATGCAAAGTTTGAAGATCCTTAGCTGTGGAAAAGGTCGTTTTCTTAGAACGCGAAAACGAAGGCGGATCAAGAATGATTATATCGAATTTTTCCGCATTTCTGGCTAACCTAGGCAGCCATTCAAATACGTCACCCGCAATAAAATTGCCCTTGGACCCGCTTAATTTGTTAAGATCCCAGTTCTCTTTGGCCCATCCACTAGTCGTCTTTGACAAATCAATCGAAACGACTTCTGTTGCTCCGCCGATTCCTGCTGCTACCGAAAGACTTCCCGTATAGGAAAAAGTGTTGAGTACCCGAAGTCCGGCCGAGTTTTTGGTTAACCACAATCTTAAGGGTAAGTGATCCAAAAAAAGTCCGGGGTGTTTCACATTAAGAAACCTTATCAAAAACGATGCCCCATGTTCGTTTACAACCAAAGGCACAGACGGCGGTTCACCAAAAAGAATTCTCGGATCGCCCGGAACTTTACCCTTTGGTCTGAAAAGTAGTACCGCTGAAAGAGCGTTTTTTGATTTAAGAAATGTAATTATGCTGGAGATAGCTTTCTCGTTGTGTAACTCATTCTTTGTTTCCCAGGCCGTTATCCAGTAATGGTCCGAAAACTTATCAATTGCAATTGACCGCAAGCTTTGACCCTCACCTGGCCCATAGAAAACTCTTGCAGCTTGACTGCATTCAAATGCCCCGCATACTTCGCGCCAGCGCCAGGCAGATTGAAGTTCGAAAATCGGATCAGAGCGCACTTTCACCTCGTCCGGTTATTGTCAGCCAGCCTGAAGGCTATGCGGCCTTTTTTTCCTGTTGTTTGTCTAACCACTCTTTAAATGAAAGCCAACCGTTAATAGTACTCATCTCACAGACATACGAAGACTCGTCTATGGCGCCGCGAGACGCGGCTGTCAGTAAAAAGCCGGAAGCAAAGGGACCGTGCAAAGTTTTTCCATCATAGACCCACAGATTTGCCGACTTATCTTCGGAGCCCGAAAACATGGATGCAGACCTGATGCTCGAAGATTGCCCCACCCCTTCCAACCAACACTCACAATCAAAATCCATCTCCTGGGCAAAAAGCCGTTGAGCTATCTCTTCGGCTTCAAAAGGCCCAACAATTTGCGATCCGTTGTTCACAAGCCATTTTTTCAGTTTAGGTCGTTCGATGTTCGGTACTTCAACTTCAATTTTTTCGACCGGTTGCTCTGTTTTCGGTACTTCAACAATGACTGATTTACCCTCTTCGTCCTTAAATCCTTGCGGGTATATGTAAGAAACCAACCCTGTATTTGGGCTGAGTTTTGCTTCTCCGGCTTTTTCGCCTACAAAATGTCCCACCACTTGCTCCCACAGCGGTTGGGAAATCAACATATCCATTCCAGCAGCGGCGGCCACCTTTTCGAGCGTAGAAGCACATTTATTCACTTCTCCAACCACTGTTTTGGTCATTCGCCCAGCCGGGCCTACTCTTCCGATTAATCCTTGCCCTGTATGTACGGCAACACCGATCGATATTGCTTTAAGTCCGTCGACATTTCGAGACGCATTCAAAGAAATAATGTCTTTTCTTAATTCGAGAGCGCAACGTACCGCCCTCCATGGATCTTCTGCCTCTAGCGAGTTCAGTCCCCAGAAAGCAATAAAACCATGTCCATCATATCTTTCAAAAACCCCTTTGTAGGCCTTGACCCTCCATGCAGACATAGTCAAATAGTCATTAATCGCTTCGATCGCGTTTTCGGCTGCTACCTTAGAAACCCCTTTTTCCAAAATCTGTTCAACATCTCTAAGTACCCCGTACAGAACGATTACGGGCTGTCGATTGCCGTCAGCACTCGGCTCGACTTGCGAGACCGGTTCTTCATCAATTTCCTTGTTTTTAACGGCGTCTCTTAACGATAGTCTTCGACCCACATAATAACCAAGCCATAAAAAGACAACTAGTATTCCGACAAAGACTAGAAGCTGATAGTTCATTCCAACAATCTTATCGGCTAAAAAACTGAAGTACTGGAGATTATTCTCAGACATGAGCCGGGTAAAAAACGTTGAATATTAGAGAGTTAACATATGCAACAACTATTTCTGAAAAAACTGAAAAATTAATATTGAAAAAAAACTCTGAGACCATTAATCCCACGCGCACGAAAGCAAACAATGAACAAACTTCAGAGTTAAACTATCCAGAATCGGCATCAATTTGCAGTTCGGATCGCGCTCGAAGTCCAGATCAGGATAACAAAATGAAACATAAAATTCTTGTGATCGACGACGATTGCCAGATCCGTGACACGCTAGCGACTGTTCTTAGCCTTTTTAATTATGATGTGGTTACTGCAATGGACGGCCGGGCAGGGCTTGAGAAGCTGAAATCGGATCATAGTTTTGACTTAATTCTTCTAGATCTCATGATGCCAAATATGACCGGCTTTGAATTTCGTGAAAAACAACTTGAAATAGAAGCGCTCCGTTTCATTCCCACAATTGTCATGTCTTCTTTACCCGAGGTTAAGGAAATTGCAAAAAAAATGCAGACAAAGTCCTTTTTGAACAAACCTCTTGATCTTGATTCTTTAATCATGGCAATTTCGACGGCAATAGCATCAGAAAAAGCTCAAAACGAAGCGATCCTGAATGCTTAGTCATCGAACATGATTTTTGAAAGCAAGCTGCTTAAAGAAATTAGGGGTATCAAACACGGTTTTGGAACCAAATCAGAACCTGTGCCGGAGTTCATAAGCAACTTATGGGAAAACACCAAACCCATTTGGCGCCAGGTCCACGGTACGAATATTGTTGAAGTAGCAACCGTAAAACAAAATTGTGGGGAAGTGGACGGTCTGTGTTGTCGAACTCATGGCATCCCCATCGGCATTCAAACGGCTGATTGCGTCCCAATCCTGC
>Ga0208375_1001815_pt1 | contig 22129 bp, 19 predicted proteins | sample RifOxyD1_FD_184038 | JGI IMG/M metagenome (GOLD analysis project Ga0208375, IMG submission 184038) | Soil microbial communities from Rifle, Colorado - Rifle Oxygen_injection D1 (SPAdes) | ecosystem: Environmental > Terrestrial > Deep subsurface > Rock core/Sediment | place: Rifle, Colorado... | reverse complement strand
AGCGCATGAAGCGCGGCGTAAATGTGGGAGAAGACATCATCTTCCCTCTTGAGCAGCAGGATGATTTCGGTCGTATTGCGGCTCAGACAGCGAAGCAGGTGGTTATACAGAAGGTGCGCGAGGCCGAGAAGCTCTCGATGATGGAGGAATTCGGCGAAAAGAAGGGACAGATCGTTGGCGGCATCGTGCAGCGCATGGAGCGCGGCGCTATTTTTGTTGATCTCGGTCGCACAACCGGCATCATCCCTTACGAGGAGCAAATCCCAGGAGAGCGTTATCGCATGGGCGAGCGCATTCGCGCGTACCTGTACGCGGTAGATGAAGGATTTCGTGGCGTATATCTTCGCCTTTCGCGCGCTCATCCGCAGTTCGTGGTGAAGCTTTTTGAGCAGGAAGCGCCAGAGCTTGCATCAGGTGCTATTGAAGTGAAGGCGCTTGCGCGCGAGCCAGGAAGCCGCACCAAGATCGCACTTGCATCTCGTGATGCACACATTGATCCTGTGGGCTCTCTTGTTGGCCAGCGCGGCGTGCGTGTTTCGACCGTGATGAGCGAGCTTGGCGGCGAGCGCATCGATATTATTGAATGGAATTCTGATGCGCGCGAGTTCGTGAAAGAGGCTCTCTCCCCTGCAACCCCGACAGAAGTCGTTCTCAATGAAGATGACCACCGTGCAATGGTGACGGTATCTGAAGATGAACAGTCGCTCGCTATCGGTCGTGGCGGGCAAAATGTGCGTTTGGCCGCGAAGCTTACGGGCTGGAATATCGATATCGTCTCTACAGGCGGCAACGACATCGCAGGGTCTGATGGTGAGACCGTCGCAGTGATTCCGAGCGATGAAAATCCCGCAGAGGCTGCGGGCGTAATGCCGACCGAGAGTATCGAGATCGTATCTGAAGAGGTTGTTGAAAAAAACATTCTTCCGGCAGAAGAAGAACTGACGACGCTTCCAGCAAGCGACGAGACTGTTGCTGACAAGAGAGAGGATCGGGACAAGGCAAACGACGAATAATAGCTAGGATATACTCGGAGTATATGAACTTGCTACACGATATTGACCCAGGTTCGAAGGAAGAGATGCATGTTGTTATCGAGATACCGAAAGGATCCCATAATAAGTACGAGATCGATAAGAAGACTGGCATCATCAAGCTTGACCGCGTCATGCACAGTGCGCAGGATTATCCATTCGACTACGGCTTCGTGCCGCAGACGCTCTGGGATGATGGCGATGCGCTCGATGTGGTTGTGCTCACCACCTACCCTCTCGCGCCGGGAATCCTCGTCTCAGTTCGCCCGATCGGCATTATGCACATGATCGACGGCGGAGAGGCAGACGAGAAGGTTATTGCCGTCGCATCAGGAGACCCGCGGTACGCATCTATAAAAGATATCGCTGATGCGAATCAGCATGTCTTGAAGGAAATCGCCCACTTCTTCGCTACCTACAAGCAGATTCAGAAGAAGGAGGTCATAGTAGGAGAATTCGAGGGTCGTGCCGCAGCAGAAGCTGCGTTTGAGCGCTCGAGGGAGATGTATACTAAAGGAAAATAATCATATTCTTATGAACGAGCAACTTCCTCCTCTAGAAAAAGTTTCCACAACCCAAGCGATGCCGTCGCGAAGAGCGCAGTCGTGGGGAGCAGTCATCTCGATCATTATTATCGTGCTTATGATCGTCGGCGGTGCTTTCTATTCTTGGGGTAAGAGAGTTGCTGAAACCAACAGTATTCCGCCTTCGGCGGTAGAGGTTCAATAAAACAAGCTCACGAAACCCCGAAAGGGGTTTCGTGCTATTCTGGCCGAGTTCGGCCGAATGTAATACATTTAACGCTATGAAAAATAACATGCAGCCCCGCGCCTCGATGCTCGTCCCGATGGTCGTTGAAAAAAGCCAGTTCGGTGAGCGCGCATATGATATATACTCTCGCCTCCTCAAGGAGCGCGTCGTGTTCCTCGGAGGGCCGATTGATGATGACGTTGCGAATCTTGTCATCGCACAGCTCCTCTTCCTCGAAGCGGAGGATCCTAAGAAGGATATCTCGCTCTACATCAATTCTCCTGGCGGCTCGGTTACGGCGACCCTTGCAATGGTCGACACCATGAATCATGTGAAGCCGGCCGTTTCGACGGTTTGTGTCGGTATGGCTGCTTCCGGCGCGGCGATCCTCCTCTCTTCTGGTGAGAAAGGTAAGCGGTTCGCTCTTCCAAATGCAGAAGTGATGATTCATCAGCCGCATGGCGGTGCCGAAGGTCAGGCGACTGATATCGAAATCACTGCGAAACAAATCCTCAAGCTTCGCGAGCGTCTCAATAAAATTCTCGCGAAAAATACAGGACAGTCGCTCCAGAAGATTGAGAAGGATGTCGAGCGTGACTTCTTCATGACAGCTGATGAGGCGAAGAAGTACGGTATCGTAGATAAGGTTTTCTAAGGAAATTCCTCATAATGTGAGACAAAAAGTCGCGCAACTGTGTAGCGCGGCTTTTTGTGATACAGTCAGCCCGTACTGCCCCGCTGACCAACTGATTTGATAGCCTTTCAGAGTTTCCCTTCTTAGAGTTTTCAACCGTCCCATCGTTCGGGACGACTTAATACAACGGGCATATGTCACTCAAAATAATATTGATAATGCTTGCGCTTTCGGGCGTAGGCGGGATCGCGCTCGGATATGTGCTTCGCGTGCTTATCGGTCTTGCTCAGCGCGGTTCAGTCGAAATTGATACGAAAAGGAAACTTCTCCAGGCAAAGGAGCAAGCAGCAAAGATTATTGCCGATGCTGAGTTTCGTGGAGAGGTTATTGAGACGGAACGGCTTGCGTCTGTTGAAGGGCGTGAAGAAAAAATTTCTGCTCGGGAAGAACGTCTTGTTTCGAGGGAAGAGCTTCTCGATTCACGCCAACGTGATTTGGATGAAAAAGAAAGCGAGATTCGGGGCCGTGAACAGGAGGTGTCACGCGCGCGGAGTATAGCTGAAAAGCTCGTGACGGAACGTACTAGGGAGCTTACAAAAATTGCACATCTGTCAGAGGAGAAGGCGCGCGAAGAACTATTTTCTGAAATAGAGCGTGCGCATGAAGAAGCTATCCTGCTCCGGCTGCAAAAACTTGAGGCGCACGGCCGAGAGCGTCTTGAAGATAAGGCACGTTCTATCCTTATCAGCACGATTCATCGTCTTGGGAATGCGGTGAACGCTGAAACGATGTCGTTTACGGTTACCCTCCCTTCAGAAGACGTGAAAGGAAAGATTATCGGCAAGGAGGGGCGCAATATAAAGGCGTTTGAGCGTGCTACGGGCGTTGAAATGATTATTGATGACGCTCCAGATCGCATCACTCTTTCATCGTTCGATCCGTTGCGTCGCACTATTGCGAAGGTGGCGCTCGAGAATCTTATTGCTGATGGGCGCATTCAGCCGACCAAAATTGAGGAGACTGTTGAGAAAACTCGGGCAGAAATTGGTGAAATAGTGAAACAAAAAGGAGAGGCTGCAGCATACGAGGCCGGAGTAATTGGGCTTGATCCAAAGCTTACGACACTCCTCGGGCGACTGCATTTTCGCACCAGCTACGGCCAAAACGTGCTTACCCATTCCGTGGAGATGGCGCATATTGCAGGAATGCTCGCGACAGAACTAGGTGCTGACCCTGCTGTTGCGCGTGCTGGAGCCCTATTGCATGACATAGGCAAAGCGGTTGATCATGATGTTCAGGGTACGCATGTTGAGATTGGGCGTAGAATTCTTGAGAAATTCGGGGTTGATAAGCGCATTATTCAGGCGATGCAGTCGCATCATGAGGAATATCCTTATGAGACTCCAGAATCAATCTTCGTGCAGGTGGCAGACGCGGTGTCGGGTGGTCGCCCGGGGGCTCGTCGAGACACTGTAGAGCGATATCTCGAGCGTTTGGGAGATCTTGAACGGTTGGCAGCTACGTTTGAAGGCGTAGAAAAGGCATATGCTATCGCGGCGGGGCGTGAAATACGGGTGTTCGTGAACCCGGGCAAGATTTCAGATATCGCAATGCACACACTGGCACGAGATATTGCTGCACGCATACAAGAAGAATTGAAATATCCTGGCGAAATTAAGGTAAATATCATCCGTGAGAATCGAGTCGTCGAGTTTGCTCGATAATCAGAAGGAGATACTGCAAGAAACGCGGTGCCAAAGGCGCCGCGTTTCTTGTTTAGGGTGCCACAAAACGTGATTTCGACCTGTCCACCAGCACTTGGCAAGGCCTATTGCGAAAAAAGCCTCATTTTCTATACTTCCCCCATGCCCGCTCCTATAGGCTGCGGGATTAGCAATTAGCAGATATCCATGAATAAAGCAGATATTGTCGATAAGGTGCACGGAGTTCTCGGTTCAACGAAGGCCGATGCCGAGCGCGCTGTCGAGACCGTCATTGATTCTGTCGTTGCTGGCCTCAAGGCTGGTGATGAAGTATCGATTGCAGGTCTTGGCATCTTCTCGACGAAGGCACGCCCAGCACGCCAAGGTCGCAATCCTCGCACGGGCGAGACGATTCATATCGCAGCTACCCGCACAGCGAAGTTCCGTGCCGCAAAGGCATTGAAGGACTCGGTGAAATAAGATTCTCCCAGGGAGAAAACAAAACACGGCGCCCATGGGCGCCGTGTTTTGTTTTCTCAATCTCTCTCGGTGCGGGATAAGCATTGCTTGCACGCTTTCCTCCGCACTTTCGCTCACTCGAGTGCGGGATAGGAGAACCCTGATTACAGTTTCGGCCACGAATAATTCGCTCGTCGTCACTCGCGAATTTTCTCGGCCCCACCTCACGGTTTCGCCAGCTGGCGAAACATCGTTCCGGTTTTCGATTCTCCTATCCCAGCCATTACGCTCGCTGCGCGAGCTTCATGTGCGGGATAGGAGAATCGAACTCCTGCCATCAGTTTGGAAAACTGATGTTCTACCATTAAACTAATCCCGCTTCAGGACGAGAATATCAGGAAATCGGCCTCATGCGAAGCCCCGCTCTATTTTTTAAAGCAATTATGCGTTAGCGTATGTCTATGAATCGTACGCTCTACATTGGCGTGATTGCTCTCCTCGCTTTAATTATTTTTGCGGGAGCTATTTCGGGGGGTCTGATTTCCACGCAGTCTGTCGTACCCCCCATTAGTGCGGTCCCTACGTTTGAAGTTGTGCCAGTTGCACAGTCTCCAGTCGAATCAGCCCCTGTTTCAAAAACTGCTGCAACATCATCAGTGAAAATCACTGCTGCACAGAAAAAAACAGTGCAGGTTCAAACTGTTCCAGTCGCACTCTTCCCTGCTCCTCGCGCGGAGTCGATTGTACCGACACAAGCTACATATGATGCGTCTGCTGCAGCAGTGCGAGGAGCTCTCGTAAATATCCTCTGTTATGCTCCTGCAGGCAGCGGATTGCGTTCTATAAGCGGCAGCGGTGTTTTTGTGGACCCTAAGGGCATTATCCTCACAAATGCTCACATAGGCCAATATTTCCTTTTTGCTAATCGTGGTGTTTCTTGCACGATACGCACCGGTAGTCCTGCTACAGATAGCTACAAAGCCGTACCAGTTTATATTTCGCCTGAATGGATTAATAAAAATGCGTCGTCAATCGCTCAGGATGCTCCCACTGGGACTGGCGAATATGATTTTGCTTTTCTAGCAATCGAAAGAAGTGCAACAAAATCTGCCCTTCCTCCCCTGTTTCCTTCTGTTTCTCTTGCTCTTGTACCCGTTCAGGCTGGAACTCCAATCGTTATTGCATCATATGGAGCTCAATTCCTTGAATCTAGTCAGGTACTGTCTTCTTTGTTCCCGACGGCAGTATTCGGTTCTGTAAAAGATGTGTTTACATTTGCCACGAGTACGATTGACGTACTCGCTCTCGGGGGGTCGCCGGCGGCTCAAGAAGGCTCGTCAGGCGGGGGTGTTGCTAGTGCAGCAGACGGAGCACTGGTCGGGGTAATCACTACGAGCACAGTTTCCGGATCGACCGACACCCGCAAGCTCTCAGCAATAACGGCTTCCTATATTCGTGCTGAATATGCTCGTGACACGGGAAATTCCTTGGAACTACTACTGACAAAGCCAATTACTCAGGTCATCGAAGATTTTGTGCCAAAAATTTCACCACTTGAGGCTATTTTGTCTGCAAACCTGTCCCGATAGACTATACGCACCACGTTCGGGCCGCCGAGAATTGAACTCGGTCTATCTGCTCCCAAAGCAGACGTACTACCGGCATACTCCGGCCCGTTAAGTAGACTCTACCAGGTTTAAGCGATTTGTGGCAGGTACCGGACTTTTGCCATGCCGTCCGAGCGCCTTATCCACACGAGGCATCCGTCCACTTCCCACTCCCCTTCCCACTCCTTCTCAAGCGTATACCACTCTCCTGTTCGTGCTACCTTACGAATTTTTGTTTCATGAAGGTTCAGTGATGGATCATACACATCTCTAGAATCCTTCTCGTTCGGGAATTTGTCAGCAAGAATCGTTTTTACTTCAACGAAATGCAGAACTTCCCCGTTTCTTGCGACTATGTCGATTTCCCCCGTCTTTCGGGAAACATTCCTATCGATAATTGAGAAACCATGTTTTTCGAGGTAGTTCACAGCCACCGTCTCCCCCAGTGCCCCGATCTCCTTGTGAGTTTTAGAAATTACGTCCACGGCTTTTACAAATATGGCTTATTTACTAGCTATCTCACAGACTAGGTAAAAAGTTCTCATGTCTTTTATCCCCAGTATAAACATGTTTATCCACGGATGTCATATAGCGAAAAGACATGAAAAACGTCGTCCCTAAGCCATTTTTCGTCATTTGAATACACATTTACAAATTGTGAACAGTGGAGAAGTGAATAGCTGTGGGAATACGGAACCCTGTTCGTTTTGTGCGGGTAAGTAGGCTTGCCCGCAGGCGCTCTCTCGAAAATCTATAAGGTGATAAACACTTCATAGATTTTACTCGTTCGCTGTGCGGGTAGGGAGAATCGAACTCCCGTCTCGTCCTTGGCAAGGACGCATTCTACCACTAAACCATACCCGCTCTGCGCGACATGGTAGCATGTCGCCCGCTTGTTTTACTAGTGCCCCGACCAGGACCGCGAGTACGCGTATCGATCTTTACAGGATCAGTACACCTTGCGGATTTTATTTCGCACAGGAATGCTTCATAAAATGCTCGCAAGGTATTCGATTCCTGGACGCACGTCCCCCAGACGTGCTTCGGGGCACGTCCTCGCTTTGCTCGTATGTGCCCCGACCAGGAATCGAACCCAGAATTCGACGTCCGAAGCGTCGCGTGATATCCGTTTCACCATCGGGGCGTATCTGCCATAGTACTACCAAACGAACGAGAAAAGAATGAGGCACTTGCCCACCCTTTCGAGTTTGTGTCGACAGAAATGTTGATTATGTGCAGATTTGCGGTACAACGGCTTAAAAACCAGATGCACTGTGCTACGATTCTGCCATGACATATCGTATACCGGCCGAAGTAACAAAGGTTGGTGAATCTCTCCGAGGGGCGGGGTTTGATTCGTACTTGGTTGGAGGCTGTGTTCGTGACCTCATCATAGGCCGAGACCCAAAAGACTGGGATTTCACTACTAATGCGACTCCTGAGCAGATTCAAGCCGTATTCCCCGATTCTTTCTATGAAAATGAGTACGGTACAGTCGGTGTAAAGACAGGTTCTGAGGATCGTCGGCTTAGTATCGTAGAGATAACCCCCTACCGCACTGAGTCGGACTACTCTGATAGGCGCCGTCCAGACAAAGTTGAGTTCGGCACTTCCCTACTCGAGGATTTGGCTCGTCGAGACTTCACCATCAATGCGATTGCGTTAGACGAATCTAAAGGACATTTCGTAGACCCTTATGACGGTCAAAAGGACATAAAAGACAAGATTATACGCGCTGTAGGCAATGCCTCAGAACGTTTTAATGAAGATGCACTGCGTATGCTTCGGGCTGTTCGGCTTATTGCCGAGCTTGAATTCGGTATAGATAGTGGAACTGCAGCGGCTATAGGAGAAAATAGCAAGCATTTAAGCCATGTTTCACGTGAAAGGGTTCGCGAGGAATTTGTTCGAATACTCAATTCAAAGCAGCCTATGAATGCAATTCTCCTTTCGCATAGACTCGGAATCCTTGAATTCATGGTTCCCGATCTAATTCGCGGTATAGGAGTTGAGCAGAATCAGGCACATTCATATGACGTCTTTGAGCATAATTTGCGGACCATGCAGCATGCGGCGGACAAGGACTGGGGATTCGATCTCCGGTTAGCTGGGCTGTATCACGATATTTCCAAGCCAGAGACTCGCCGATGGTCCGATGAAAAGAAGGATTGGACATTCCACGGCCATGAGGTTGTTGGTTCACGTGTAACAAAAAAGGCGCTTGAAGACATGCGTTTTTCACGTGAAACAACAGAAAAGGTAGTAAAACTCGTGCGCTGGCACATGTTCTTCTCTGATCCTGAACAAATTACCCTTTCAGCGGTTCGCAGGATGATAAAAAACGTTGGAGAGGAAAATATATGGGATCTGCTTAATCTTCGTATATGCGATCGTATTGGAACCGGTCGCCCAAAGGAGCAGCCTTTTAGGTTTAGAAAGTATAAGGCCATGGTTGAGCAGGCTCTTAGGGACCCAATCTCTGTAACTATGCTTAAGACTGATGGTACTCGCTTGATGAGTAAGTTTCAGGTGAAACCTGGCCCAAGAATAGGTTGGACGCTTAACGCGCTTCTTGAGGAAATACTTGATGATTCCGGTAAGAATACAGAGGAATACCTGGATAAGCGCACTGAAGAACTGCTTGGAATGGATGACAATGAGCTTAGAAAATTGGGAGAAGCTGGGAAGCAGCGCCGCGAGGCTGCAGAAGACGAGGAAATACGCCATATAATGGAAAAACACCACGTGTGTTGACTCTGTGCACCTCGCAGTATGTTACATGTGAAACATTTCACGTGGAACAAAATTAAAAATTGCGCCTTAAACGCAAGTTTTTGCTTGTCTGAAAAACAAAAAAGCCACCCAAGGTGGTTAGAGACAAAAAGGAGCTGAGGCGTACTTGATGGGGTCTCCAACCCGAGAATGAGGGCGGCTTTGTTATATGCACCACTCGCGCTTTCACGTGGAACACCATGCACCAGGACTCAAACGCGGATCGCCGCGGACGTGGGCAGGGGCCTGTGGCTAAGCACTGTGATGCCGACACTGATATTGGCTGACAGATCTATAAAAGAACTTCTCCTCCTTTGCTGATGATATGCTAGTAAAAGACAATGTAAAGGACACACTGTGGATAATGTCCTTTATGAGAGGGTAATCGAAAGAGGGCAGTGGTCGGAACCATAGACGTCTGGGTGAATTTCAGCCTTTTTTATCTGCCTCATAAATTCTTGCGCGACGAAGAAATAATCGATGCGCCATCCCACGTTTCGGTCACGGGCGCGCGTCTTCATATCCCAGTAGGTGTAGGCTTCCTTTGTGTGGGGGTGAAGATGGCGAAATGAGTCTATATAACCTGCGGCTACAACTTCATCTATCCAGGCACGCTCTTCAGGTAAAAAACCAGTATTATCCTCATTTTCCTTTGGTCTGGCTAAGTCAATCTCCTCATGGGCGGTGTTTACGTCGCCGCAAAATATGACTGGCTTCTGTTTGCGTAATTTCTCTACAAACGTGAGAAAGGCATCATAAAAGCGCATTTTGTAGTCGAGGCGTTCTGGTCCCTGGCCGCCATTAGGGAAGTAGGCGTTAATAAGCCAGAAATCCTCATATTCTGCGCCGACAAAACGCCCTTCCTGGTCAAATTCTTTGATTCCCATGCCATAAATAACCTTCAAAGGCTCTATTTTTGAATAAATGGCTACGCCGCTATACCCCTTTCGTACTTGGCATGAAGAAAAGAATGATCGGTAGCCAAGAGGGGAGAGAAGTGCTTCTGGAACTTGTTCCGGACTCGCTTTGGTCTCCTGAAGGCAGAAAATATCGGGTTTTGTTGATTTCAGGAAAGATTCCCAATACCCGTTCTTTCCTAGAGAACGAAGTCCGTTCACGTTCCACGAAACAATCTTCATGGGGAAACTATACCAGAAGGCCCTATAGAGAGTCTCAAGGGAGGGGTAAAAGTCTATTCTCGATTTTTCCCGTGATATTTCTTATGAATTTCGCGCAGATGCGAGTCGGTGATGTGAGTGTAGATTTGGGTTGTGTTGATAGACGCATGCCCCAGAAGCTGTTGTACTGAGCGAATATCAGCTCCATTGCTGAGGAGGTCGGTGGCGAAGGCGTGACGGAGGATATGAGGGGTTACTTTCTTCGTTATACCGGCTTTAATGGCGCATTCTTTGATGATTCTCTCAACAGAGCGAGGAGTAAGGCGGGTAGGCATTGAGGATCCGCGCGGAATGTTTACAAAAAGCGCCTCCGACATGTCTTTGCGTGTTTTTATATAGGTAGATACTGCGTTTTTTGCAGCAGGGGAGACGAATACGACGCGGACTTTGTCGCCTTTCCCTCGTATTGAAAAGGAATCTTGCGTGAGATCAAGGTCGGTATCAAGCGCACAAAGCTCAGAAACACGCAGTCCGGTAGAGAACAGGAGTTCAAGCATGGCTATATTGCGTAGGTCTTTCATCTCGGTACCAGACGCCGCTTTCAGGAGTCGCTGGAGCTCTGTGGGGGTAATTAAATCAAGTTGGCGCTCAGGAAGCTTCGCAAGCTCTATTTTTTCAGGAGAAATGGCTGAAATATCACGTTTTCTGAGGAATTTAAGGAATGCGCGAAGCGCGATCATGTAGTAATTCTGGGTCCGTCGCTTCATAGATCCATTGTTTGTACCCGCTTGGCGGTTCAGCCAGAGACGAAATTCCCGAATACTCTGTTCGCTTACATCACGCACGTTCCGTATCTGCATTTGGGCGAAATACCTCGAGAGATAGTGGTCATAGTTCTCAATAGTCTTCACGGCACGTCCGCGCTCAATCTCTATATACTCAAGAAATTGACGTTTTGCGGTCTCGGCGTCCATGCAAAAAGTGTACCACCCTGCTCCGGATATATTGTGCGACCTTACGGTCTTTGGGGGAAGGTGATTATGCGATACTTGCATATAATGGCAAGGCGTGGTAGTGTAGGGGTCTACATGCTTACCACTAAGAAAAAGGCGGCAGTCATAAAAAATACTGCTCGGCACGACGTAGACACTGGCTCGCCAGAGGTCCAGGTCGCGCTTCTTTCAGGGCAGATTGATGAGCTCACAAAGCACCTCAAGAAGAATCCAAAGGATTTTCACTCTCGCCGTGGTCTTCTGCAGATGGTCGCAGATCGTCGCAGTCACCTTCGCTATCTCGAGACAAACAACAAGCGTAATTACAACGCGCTCGTGAAGAAGCTTGGTTTGAAGAAATAAGTTGGGAGAAGTTCCACTTCTCTTTTAATACACTTTCCCCGGTCTGGTCAGTATTTCCGGTGGTATCATGTAGGAGGGCGGTAGTTCCGCTACATTTTATTATTTTGTGCGCATAAGTATCTATTTTTATGGCAGTTATTAAACATCCGGCACAGCGGGTAGGAGTATTTATTGATACACAGAACCTGTACCACAGTGCAAAGCATCTCTATAAGGCACGCGTCAATTTCGGGAAAATTCTTGAAGAGGCGGTTGGGGGGCGTATTCTCGTACGTGCTATTGCGTATGTGATCTCTACAGAGGCGGGCGAAGAGAAAAATTTCTTCGAAGCGCTTACAAAGATGGGCATTGAAACAAAAGTGAAAGATCTGCAGGTATTTGCAGATGGTGCGAAGAAAGCAGATTGGGACGTAGGTCTCGCTATCGATGCAGTGAAACTTGCTCCGAAACTCGACACTGTAGTGCTTGTCACAGGAGATGGTGACTTCGTACCGCTCATCCAGTATCTCGATATGCATGAGGGATGCCAGGTGGAAGTAATTTCCTTCGGGAAATCCTCATCGGGGAAACTCAAAGAAGTTGCGCATGCCTTTACCGATATGTGCGATGATCCGAGGAAATTCACTATTACGTCCCGAGCATAGTCCTCAAGGGTTGTTTGGTGCGTTACTATAGGGAGCAATGGACGCGAATGCAAACGCATCGAATGACTCTTCTAAAAAAGAAGAATCAAAAAAATTCATTCGCACGTTCTCGAGCGATATAGATATCCTCAAGAAGGGAGGTACGCCTGACCTCACTCCCTTCACCGTCATAAAAGAACCGTCAGTCGCGGCGGTTCAGGGCCCTGTCAAAACCGATGCTCCTATTGCGGATGGGAAACAAGAGTTTCCAATATTTCACGAACTCCCGGAATCCGTAAAGGCTTCTTTCGACGAGCGTACCAAAGAATCAGGCGCCGCTAAGTCTGGAGGTCAACCGGAAGAATATGTGCGTACTTTTTCGCGTGACATGAAGACGCTGAAGAAGGGCGGAATTCCGGATCTCACTCTTTTCCGTAAATCATCAATGGTTCAAGAGAATATTGTTGTAGAGCATGGGATGGGCGCTCCGATTGTGGATTCTGGGTCGGCGTCGACACCAGTGTCGGCACCAGCTCAAACCCCTGCGCCTGCAGAGCGTCTCGTTGCTGGGTCACCATTGGATCAAATGCCGATCATGATTCCGAAACAAGAGGCTTTGGTCGTCTCTATTCCTGTCACGCCACCTGCGCCGCAGGCCCCGATTTCAGTGAAGACATACGCAGGAGATTTTTCAGAAAAAGTGAAAGAAACGAATGCTTCGGCAGCGACGGTGCTTGCCGCAGAACAGGATGCGGCGACTGGCGCACCAGAAATAACTCCGCCACCCCAGAAAAAAGTATCGCTCAGTAGCTGGCTGTATATTGTTGCCGGCATCGTGCTGTTTGCGTTGAGTGGTGCTGGAATATATGTTGCGTATACGCGATATTTGAGTAATTTTCACCCAATTATATTTGAATTTTCTATCTCCTCACCAATATTCGTTGATGATCGAGAGAAGATTTCTGGTACGGGGCCAGCTCTCTTTGAGGCAATCGTTACATCGATGGAGCGGCCGCTCATGCCTGGCTCTGTTCGACTCTTGTACACTGCGTCATCAACAGATAATTCAGAAAGTGTATTCACGTCGCTGCACGTACCAGCGCCCGATATCTTGCGCCGCAATGTGAACGTTTCTGGCAGTATGGCTGGCATTGTAAGCATGGGAGGAATTCAGAGCCCGTTTTTCATACTTTCCGTAGACTCTTATGCAGAAACCTTTTCTGGAATGCTTTCATGGGAACCGTCGATACAGGAACAGCTCAGTCAGCTATTTCCGCTCCGCTCCGCTCAGGGTTCAGGAGATGCATCAAGCACTCCTGTCACTGCGGCACCGACGAGAGTGACGAGAACCGTCGCTCGACCTACTGTCGCTCCAGTCGCTACTCCTGCCAGACCCACGAACTTTATTGATGAGGTTGTCGCTAATCACGATGTGCGCGTGTATCGCGATACAGATGGCAGTGGAGTCATGGTGTACGGCTATTGGGACGAGATGACGCTTATTATTGCGCGGGACACCGCTGCGTTTACAGAAATACTACAACGTCTTGCCACCTCTCGAGCCCGTTAAAATCTCTGGTATTATGGCGCTATGAAAACCGATCAGTTTAAAAGCAGGCTAGAGGAGGAGAAGGTCAAGTTGGAGACTGAGATGGTCAGTGTTGGCCGCAAAAATCCTAGTGTTCCTGGCGACTGGGAACCAATCCCGTCAGAAACAGGTTCGGAAGCTGATCTTGCCGATCAGGCAGACGTGGTCATGAGTCGCGAAAGTAATACGGCGATCCTCGCTGATCTCGAAGCGCGATATGACAATATCCTTGCGGCGCTCTCACGAATCGAGAAGAAAACTTACGGCAAATGCTCAGTCTGCGGTAAAGATATAGAGGAGGCACGTCTCGCGGCTGATCCTGCGGCGACTACTTGCGTTGAGCATCTATAAGCAAGCATGTCTGCGGCAAAACCGAATCATCTGTCGGTTCACATGCCCTCTGTTCCGCTCCAGAAGATTGGATACTCGAAGACGCTGGCCGCGCAGCCTATCGGTTCTGCAGCAGAGATCGTCATTGTGGAAGCTGATCTCACGCGAGGACTGCATGCATTTTCTATAGTCGGTCTTGCTAATAAATCCGTAGAAGAGGCTCGCGACAGGGTGAGTGCCGCGGTACGACATTCAGGGTACAAGTCTCCAAAGCAGCAAAACAAACGTATCGTGCTCTCATTTTCTCCTGCGGATTTGAAGAAAGAAGGTTCGCATTATGATCTTGCGCTTGCGGTCGCGTATCTTATCGCCGTTGGCGATCTGAAACAGCATGACGAAGACATGTTGTTCATCGGAGAACTCGCTCTTGATGGAACAGTGAGAAGCGTGCGCGGGGTCCTTCCGCAAGTACTCGCTGCAAAACGTAGTGGTATAAAGACCATATTCGTCCCGCCGGGGAATGTTCGTGAAGCGCTTCTTGCAGATGGTGTTGTCGTACATGCACCGAAGTCGCTCAGAGAACTTATCGGGCACTTGAAGGGAGAGAGTGTGCTGGACCGTCTTGTTCGTGATCGACAGTCCACTGCACCATCTGTTGCGATCGATCTTGCCGATGTGAAGGGGCAAGAAGGTGCGAAACGTGCACTTGAGATCGCGGCTGCAGGCCGTCACAATATCGTGTTTTACGGTCCTCCTGGTACGGGGAAAACAATGCTCGCTCGCGCACTCCCCGGCATTCTCCCGCCGCTCACTGCAGATGAGATGCTCGAAGTGACCGCGATACATTCGACTGCAGGATTGTTGCAGGATGGTGGAGCAGTACATTGGCCGCCGTTTCGCGCACCACACCATTCTGTTTCGCATGTCGCTATTGTCGGAGGAGGTACTTTCCCGAAGGCGGGTGAAGTTACTCTGGCACACAAAGGTGTGTTATTTCTCGATGAACTTCCCGAGTTTGAGTCTCGTGCGCTTGAAGCGCTCAGGCAACCTCTTGAGGATCGAGTGGTTACGGTGTCGCGTGCACGCGCGAGTATTACGTTTCCGGCTGACTGTATGATCGTCGCAGCGATGAATCCTGCGGACACTCTTTCAGGAGATGCACAGGTGGCGATACGTGCAGCTGCAAAACAGTCGCACCGCATTTCTCGACCCATCGTGGACCGTCTTGATTTGTGGGTAGAGGTTCCGCTCGTTCCGCATGAGACTCTTGCTGGTCTTGCCACAGGGGAGTCGTCCGAGACTGTGCGTGATCGTGTCATTGAGGCTCGTGTGCGTGCGCAATCACGCATCGGCAAGAAGGGTTCCGCAAACGCGACTCTTACGGGGCGAGATCTTGATGAGAAAAGCGGATTCGATGCGCTTGCAAAACAGGCTTTGACGGACGCTGCCGTGCGACTCAGACTTTCTCCTCGCAGCTATCATCGCACCATGAGGGTGGCGCGAACTATTGCTGATCTTGCTGGTGCTGATGTAGTCACTCCATCATGTATATACGAAGCGTTACAATATCGTCCGCGCGGATTATTTGGGTTTGAATAAGAACAAAAGCGCCGCACGAAGCGGCGCTTTTGTTCTTGGAATTATTCAGGAGAACAGACTGTACCGACTGTGCAGTTTCGGAAAGGGTTTGCCGCACCGCGGACTTCAAGATGGAGGTGAGGACCTGTCGATAGTCCGGTAGAACCAACGTAGCCGATGATTTGGCCAGCCGACACAAACTGTCCGGATGAAACGATTGCGTTCTTCATGTGTGAATAGAGAGTCTGGCTTCCGTTCTCGTGCGCGATAACGACATAGTTACCGTACCCTCCGTTCCATCCACCGTTGTTGCGGGCGATGATGACGGTTCCATCTGCAGCTGCACGGATTGGTGTGCCACGAACTGCGCCAATATCGATGCCATTCCACCCATGGAGGCCCTGTGTAATGGTGCCGCCTGGAATGGGGTTTACATAGTAGCCTGGCTGAGCTCCTCCACCTCCACCAAGGTATGGTTCGCGAATTGAACGTGGACCGCTGTTCTTAGATGGTGTAGATGGCGCCACAAATTCTCCGCCAGGAATGATAATTGTCGAACCTAGAGCAAGAGGTTCTGCCGGATCGAGGCCGTTATATTGAGCGATTTCTTCCGCATCGGCGTGGTACTTCTTAGCAATCGATGTAAGAGTGTCACCTTTTACAATTTTGCGTTCGATTCCAGAAATGGGAAGAATAACAAGAGTTTCACCTGGATGAACGTCGCGAGCACTCGAAAGATTGTTTGCCCAAATAATGGTGTTTACCGAGACGCCAAACATTCCTGCAATATCTGAAAGGGTATCGCCGCGACGGACTACATAAACCGATATTCGGTCAGGCGGGGGAATATTTCCTATGTCGGTAATGGTGCCGACTGGGCCGTTGTGGGGAATGAGGGCTGAATCTCCAGACATAGCAAGGCTTATAGGGGTTGCTACGCTTGGATTACTATTCACGCTAGCCACAAGCACCGGAGTCGAGGAGCTCGGTATATAGGTATCTACTGCCGCATCAGCATTCGGTGTAGAAAAAGGCCAAAACGCACTCGCGCGATTCGGTATAGAAGCGACAGCGAATGTGATGATTGCAGACCCTGCGATGAGCAGAGCGCATCGCTCAAGAACCTTGTATATATCGAGTCTCGTGTCTTGCGGCATCGAGCTGGAAGTTTTTGGATGGGAAGCTATAAGAAAACAAGGAAACTCTGGTGGGTCTGATCATACAAAAATGGCTTACATACAAGGTATATAAGCCATTTCTTGATTGCTACCGTATCAGTCGATACACAGAGTATAGGCTACTCAAGCTGGCAGTCAACCACCTCTTCGGGTGCCTGTGGAGAGCAGTTTTTAGGGTATATTCAGATGGTGAATTATCTCGATAATCTGAATGAAGCGCAGAAAGGTGCTGTCCTTGCAAAAGATGGGCCGATTTCCGTACTTGCCGGAGCGGGTAGCGGGAAAACAAAGGTGCTGACGACCCGAATCTATCACCTCATACGTGAAGGAGTGCCCGCAGCAGAGATCTTAGCCGTCACTTTTACCAATAAAGCAGCTCGCGAGATGCGGGAGAGGGTGCGGTCGGTGCTTGGGGACGACAGTGCGGTGCCCTTCATTGCGACTTTTCACGGTCTTGGGCGCGAACTGCTTGAGAGCTATGGGAAAGCCATAGGCATACCGCGCTTTTTCAGTGTGTATGACCGTGATGATTCTGAGAAGATGATCGCTACAGCACTCAAGGCGCTCGACGTCGAAACGAAGGAATTGTCTCCTCGAGCAGTGCTTGGCCGCATATCTCGTGCGAAAGGAGAGGGAATGCGTGCCAATGAATTTTACGAAAAATATTCTCGGTCAGGATTTGGTCCACGCATTGTCTCGGAAGTGTGGCTTCGATACGAGAAGGCGCTTCAGGCAGAAAAGGCGCTCGATTTTGACGATCTCATCTCGCTTCCGCTCAAACTTCTCGAAGAACATGCTGAGGTGCGTGCCCAGGCTCAAAATCGGTGGCGTTACGTGCACATTGACGAGTACCAAGACACGAATGCTTTGCAGGGACGCCTCGCGAATATTCTTGCAGCGAAGCATAAGAATCTGTTTGTCGTGGGCGATATAGATCAGACCATTTATACCTGGCGCGGTGCCACGATCGAAAATCTTCTTGAATTTGATAAGAAATATCCTGAATCGCAGACGATCATCCTCGAGCGCAATTATCGATCGACCAAGAATCTGGTTGATGCTGCAAACGGGATCATAGAAAAGAATAAGAATCGTAAAGAAAAATATTCCACGACAGAACGCGAACCTGGGGAGCCGATTATGATACATATGGCCAGGTCTGCCGAGACTGAAGCGTACTGGATAGCAAAAAAGATACGAGAATTGATGCGAAGCGGTACGCGTCCTGAAGATATTGCGATATTGTTCCGTACAAATTTCCAATCGCGGGCGCTCGAAGAAGGATTGCTTCGTGCGGGGGTGCCATACAAACTGCTCGGTACACACTTCTTTGCGCGCAAAGAAGTGAAAGATGCTCTTGCATGGGTGCGACTCGCGATGGACCCTTCGCGAGAGGCTGACAAATTGCGTGCAGCTGCCTCGCCGCCTCGCGGTATTGGAAAAGTAACGCTCGGCAAGCTTGCCGCTGGACAGCGGTCGCAGTTGCGAGCAGGGGAACTTTCAAAAGTCGAACAATTCGAGACAGTCATTAACGAGCTTTCTCTTGCGACTGATACGCTCACAGCGTCTGAATTTGTGAAGCTTGTCATTGAAAAAAGCGGATTGCGCCGCGCGCTTGTCGAAGAAGGGAATGCCGAGGATCGTGAACGTTTTGAAAACGTAGAAGAACTCGCATCGGTCGCTGCGCGGTATGATGGAACTCCAGGTAAAGAAGGAATTTCTGCATTCCTTGCAGAGTCCGCGCTTGCGGGAGATCAGGATGAGCTCGATCAGGGGGAAAAAGCGGGTGTGACGCTCATGACGGTGCATGCTGCAAAAGGGTTAGAGTTCGGTACGGTATTTGTAAGCGGTATGGAAGAGGGGCTGTTCCCGCATCAGGGTATGGGTGGCGAGAAAGATCGTGATGAGGAAGAGGAGCGCAGACTTTTCTATGTCGCCGTGACGCGCGCAAAAGAGCGGTTGTTTCTGACGCTCGCGCGCGTTCGGAAGATTTATGGAACAGACTTTGCTGCAGAACCATCCTCATTCCTCGCGGATATAGACAATTCGCTGTTGTTGCATGACGAGTCGGGCGCAGATGTAATCTATTTCTAAGTCGGGTGCGTGTATAATTGCCGGCACGATGCTTCATGAACGATCGGCAGAAACAAAAGCGCTGCTTTTCATTTCGGGGTTCGCGATTCTTTCTCTTGAAATTCTGGGGATTCGAATTTTGGCACCTTACGTCGGATCGACGGTCCCTGTATGGGCTGCGGTAGTCGGTATCCCCCTGCTCGGGAGTGCGGTTGGATACTATGTCGGAGGTGTTCTTGCGGACCGAATTCAAAAAAGAGAAGTGCTTTTATGGCTCGCAGTTGCAGCGAGTGCATATATTGCGCTCATTCCGATCCTTCGCGAAGTCATGAGTGTCGTCGCTCCTCATGTTTCGTATGGCATCGGCGCGATTATCGGCGCGTCGCTTTTATTTCTGACACCCGTTGCGCTGTTAAGTGCTCTTACGGTCTATGTGATTCGTGTGTTTGTGAACTCTATCGATTCTATTGGCCAAACTCATGGAGATTTGTATGCACTAACGACGATCGGGAGTGTGGTGGGCGTATTCGGCACGAGTTATATTCTCATACCGTTTTTCACCGTTCCTCATATTTTATATGCCCTCAGTGCAATAATTGTATTTTCCAGTCTGCACATGTACCTGACTCCTCATCTTGCTGGACTTAGAACGAATGCAGATTGACGAATGTGCTTGAGAAGTAATCAGTAGGTGCGAAATCGTCGGTCAAAATCGGAGTTTTTGAGTCTATGGATCCGTACCATCGGTGTGATAATTGATCGTCAATCTCTTTGTTGTCGTTAGGTGTGGTTCGAATAGTCTCCTTATTTTTGAACGCTACCAGGATAATATTCTGAACGGTCTCTTCTTTTGCGGGGGAAGTAACTGCGTATGCGCGTACCTCAGGAAATACTGATTGGTAGGTCTTGAATTCTGCTTGGAAAAAACCGCTATACGAACCCTTCAAGGCGGCAGGAACGTTTGCGATCAGTACGCCATTATCATTCAGCATTTTGAAAATGTTCTTAGTCGCTTCAACGGTCGTGAGCTGCCAAGGTACTCCATAGAAACTCTGGAATGCATCGAGATAAATGATGTCGTACTTGTCTTTCGAACGGTTCAAGTACGTGCGGCCGTCTTCATGAAAAATGCGTAAACGAGGATCTTGGCGATTCAGGTGAAAATATTTCTCCGAAAGTTCTGTTGTACGCGGATCTATTTCCACCACATCAAGCGCCTCGATTTGTTCATATCCATCGAGCAAAAATTCATCAAAGTGGCCGTTGCCATTATCGCGGTGGAGCATTGGGTATAGAACCTCTCCCTCTTTTGCTGTGCGGTCGAGATGAATCGTTACGTTAGTATTTTTACCCGAGATGAGCTGACTCTTTCCGATAATGGCTCGCGGACGTTGCAAGTATTCCTTTATAGGAATATCTGCGCTTATCACTCGCCCGGGCGTGCCGTCATTATTTGTTTCATGAATGTGCACGTAGCCCGTAGGAGTGGTGAAGCCGGTATCTAAAATATCTGCTTCTTTCACAATAACGCGATCTCCGGGCATCTGATTAGTTACTTCAATATGATTGAGCGATCCTTCTACTTGTCGTCCGACCGGCTGTACGTTTGATTTGTATACTAAAGTCGGTTTCTCGGCGCGTTTTGTTGGGTCGTATGAAAACAAGATGGGGAGACTGACGGTCTTGCTGTTATGGTACAGATTCCCAGCGATCCTCCAGATTTTTTCTGTATCGTATAGAGGTGTGTCAGTGAGGAAATAATTTGCATATGAATAGGCCCCTCCGCCGATAAGGAGCGCGCGCTTTGCCGCCGGATTAAAGTGCCCTCCCAGGCGGTTGTATCGCGCGTAGGCAAACACCAGTTCGTTACTATCAAGATAGGAAGCCGAATGAATCTCGCCGTTCACCAATAGAAATCGAAGTGGTTTTTTTGATTCGATTTCGGTGCCTTCGTATACCTGTAGGCGGCTGAATATGCTCGTTTTGTCGGCAAGCTTCGTCCATTCAGACATATCGCTCCTAATCTTTCCGTCAGAAAAAATGCGCTGCTTGTAAGCAACAAAGTCCGGCGGGGTAAATCCAAGTAGCAAGAGAAGTGAGATGGTTAAGACAGATGCAACATATTTCCAATGCACCTGTAGCAGAAGTGCTCCAAGTGCCAGTAGTACGACAATGCTGGCGAGAGCTATGCCGTATTGAAATCGCGGAAGAATGAATAATCCAACCAAGAATGTGCCGAATATACTGCCAGCGGCGGAGAGTCCGTAGAGGATTCCACTCGATTTCCCTGAAACTGAAATATCCTGCGTGTGTAGCTTAATGAGGTAGGGAAGCACCATGCCAAGGACGATGCTGGGAAATGCGAAAAGTACGCTTATCGTCAAAAATGATCCTAGTGAGTTTGTGGCAACAGCCCAACCAATCAGGCTGCTTAATGGTCCTTTCCAAGGGAAAATGAGTCCGATCCAGAGGGCTGCGATGCACAGCATCATGCCGACAGAGCGCACGCTCTTGTCCGGGAACATTCTTTCCAGGAGTTTTGGCGGACGAGTGTCGGCCCATACTCCTCCGAGGCGATATCCAATGGCTAGACTGATCAGTACGATACCAATGACGTTGGTTTGGATGAGGAGTGCTGTGCCGAAGTAGGGTGCGAGTATCCCTAACCCAATAACCTCGAGCGCCATAACTGCAGCACCGCTTGCAAATGCCGCATAGTAGATTGCAAAGCGACGAAACATACTGCAGTTATAGCAAAAAAAGTGTCTGACTGCCTTACTAATACGCAGATATTTTTCGCTGCGGATGGTATGGTACCTCTATGGTGCGTGCAAAAAAATCGTTGGGACAGAATTTTCTGATGCATGCGCGTATTGCGGAGCGTATTGCCATGGTTGCCGAACTTTCTCCCAGCGACAGCGTGTTTGAAATCGGACCCGGTACCGGAATGCTCACTCGAGAGCTCTTAAAGTGTGCCGGAAAGGTGATCGCTCTTGAAGCAGATCAGGAACTGTTCGAGAAACTAAGGGTCGATTTTTCGGAAGACATAGAAAAAGGTCGACTTGAACTTATATATGGTGATATTCGTACGTTCGATCCGGGTCTTCTTCCGAAAGGATATGCGCTCGTGGCGAATATTCCGTATTACCTTACTGGTGAGATATTCCGCATGTTTCTTGAAGCCGAGAATCAGCCGGTTTCTATGACACTGCTTGTACAGAAAGAGGTTGCAGAGCGTATCGCCCAGCAGAAAAAAGAGAGCATCTTATCTCTTTCTGTGAAGGCGTACGGTACGCCGAAACGCGAATTCATCGTGCCGAGCGGCGCTTT
>Ga0208375_1001814_pt1 | contig 22131 bp, 23 predicted proteins | sample RifOxyD1_FD_184038 | JGI IMG/M metagenome (GOLD analysis project Ga0208375, IMG submission 184038) | Soil microbial communities from Rifle, Colorado - Rifle Oxygen_injection D1 (SPAdes) | ecosystem: Environmental > Terrestrial > Deep subsurface > Rock core/Sediment | place: Rifle, Colorado... | reverse complement strand
CCAGATCAGAAAGATGGACGTGAAGTTCTTCTTGACGCCGTGTTATGGGCAGCGAAATATAACGGCTGCGCTGTTCACGACCATGAGATAGAAGAAATCAAGAAGTCTCTCTTGTCTTAGATGTCATAGATGATAACAACATTTTTAAATATTCTTTTTATTGATGATAAAAGATGGGAAAACGATGCATTGTCTGTGGGGAAGAAGCTGTCTACCGCATAAAAGATACTTCTGACTTTTATTGCCGCGAATGCGCTCAGGAAAATTTTGCAGACCTCGATATGCTTCTGAAAGTGGAAGAAGAAGTAACACGGCTGAAAGATGTCCTGAAAGAGAGATTGAAAGAAGGATTAGAGAAAGCACAACACGAAGAGGAAGCAAGCCATGAACAGAACGATTGAGATCGGAAAAATTAAGACGTCCCGCACAGAATTGATTGACATTACGAAAGCATGGCTGGCTCTCTCGTTGGCGTTTACCTTTGTCTATGCAGGTGTAAGTCTTTTTGGCGGTACGTTTTCAATTGGAAAATTATTTTCCTCCCAATTTGGAATCCTTTTTATCATTTCATTATTTACGGCAGGGTTAGGCTTTTTGCTGCACGAACTGGCGCATAAATTTGTCGCACAAAGGTACGGCTGCGTGGCTGAATTTAGAGCATTTGATCAAATGTTGTACCTTGCCATGGGACTGGCAGTGCTCTTGGGTGTGATTTTTGCTGCGCCTGGTGCTGTGATGATCTCTGGGATGATCACCAGGAAAGAAAATGGTCTTGTAAGCTTGGCTGGACCGTTAACAAACTACGTCTTGGCGATGATTTTTTTAGGACTTTCATTTATGTTTCCGGCATGGAGATTTATTTTTGCCATAGGTTTTGGCGTTAACATGTGGTTGGGATTATTCAATATGATTCCTTTTGGCAACTTTGACGGAATTAAAATTTTCCACTGGAACAGATATGTTTGGGCTTCAATGGTTGCCGTAGGCGTTTATTTTGTGTTTCTTTTTTGAAATAATATGTTTTTACTTTCAAAACTCAATATTTTTTTTCAATATAATTTCGTGGGCGGCAGAAAAGAGTGAGCGCATCTTTTAATGTAGAACCATTGTGTTGAGCACTCCAATCATACCATTGTAAAGGGTTAATCCCTTCGGAACGAAGGAGATCAATTTCTTCTTTTCGGTAATGAAATGGCGTTTCTTGTTCTTGAATATGCTGATACGTCTTGTCGTCATGTATATTATCTACAAGATCAAGGATAAGTTTGATGTTTTGCGTTCCTTTTATCACATGGACGATGGGCCAGGTCGGTTGATCAGCATGTTGTTCCAAAGAATGAACTTGTCTACTATCAACCAAAGGATAAAAAAAATATTGTTTAGGGGTTTTCCCAAGATGACTCTCCGAAGTGCTGGTGAGAGCATTAAGGTATAAATCTAACAAACGCATGTCAAAGCGCGGGGGTGATGATGCATCTTTCTTCTTTTCTTTATTATATTGGTCGATACGGTTGAGAGCATCTGGATTTGCAACGGTCATGAGAAAAGTATATGTTTCTTGATCTTCAATTCCCATTTTTTGAAACATTCTCCGAATGGGATCCTGTGCAAACCAGGAAGGATGATAATCAAGGTAAGATGTATCTTGTTCTATTTCTACCATCCCTTCTTTTTCGATTGTTCTTGTTGTTCCTCTCATTTTTTAGATATAAATAGAATAGAACTTTATATTTTTTATTGAATTCTACTATTTAGTTCAATATCCTTAATCAGATCGTGTGGAACTGCAAGAAAAAACAGAAAAAACTTTTTTTTATCCTCGATAAAAATAAGAACATTTATATACTTCATTAAATTTCCTAGACGATAAGGTAGGTGTTTCTCAAAAAAGAAGGCAACAAAAAATAATTAAAACTATTTTTTGGAACTTTCTCAAAAAAAGAAGGTGATGTAAACTGAAGCAACACATCTTTCAGGATGTCAAAAAATTTAAAATCCAGCGGTGTTGCAAAGGGTGCGGTCAACGGATTGTTGTGGAAAACGCGAATAGATATTATTGCACCGGATGCCGTGGGTATTAATTCTTTTTTTATTTTTTTTATTGTCTTATCCTGTTCTCTTCTTAGTGTATTGTCTTATTGTTAAGGTCTTATTTATGTCCTTCGTTATAATCTTTCTTCCTTTCCACGTTATTTTGTTCGCCAGCGAAATGTGGATGGAGTTGCTGGTGAGAACAATTACCATCACGATATGGATCGGAAAGAGAAGAAGTGCGGTGAATATGGGAAAACCTGAACTCCAGGCAGTAACGATGCGCTGCAAAAGGAGAGCGAAGAACACTATCGCAAAAGATCTGTCGAAAAATGTCAGCACGAAAGGGCTCACGATAATGAGGATAAACAGGGCAATAGCAGCGCTATAGGGCAGCGGTTTCATGCGCGCGCCTTGATAAAACGACCTTGATAAACCGTGAAATGCTTCTTTGAATGAGCGGTACATTCTGCATTGAACGAGATTTTTGCTTTTTACAACGATAATTTTCTCTCCCAGAAACTTCATTCGCCGGGCCAGTTCCGTGTCTTCGGTGATAGCTGTTTTTACAGCGGGATGTCCGCCGACATGAAGATATGCTTCTTTGGTGAAAAGCATGAACTGCCCTACGCCGATGCTGAAGGTTGTTCCTGTTGTGGTATTAACCAGACGAAAGGGAACGGACGTAAGAACGAGCCAGTCCATGACTGGAACAAGCAGTTTCTCGCCCACCGTCTTGGTGATCTGGTAGGGGAAGCAGGTGACTAATCCTGCTTTTTGTTTCAGAAGAAGAGAAACGGCAGAAGGAAGCGCCTTTGGCTGGAGGAGAACGTCTGCATCGAGAAAGAGCAAAAGGTCTCCCTTTGCAATTTGTACCGCTTGATGGCAGGCCCAGCTTTTTCCAATCCATCCTTCGGGAAGCGGTTTTCCTCGTATGAGTTTTACCTTTTTTCCGTAGGAAGAACTAATCTCTGCTGTTCTGTCTTGTGATTGATCATCGCAAACGATAATTTCATAGCTAGGATAATCCTGCTGGAGCACTGCTTCAAGACAACGGCCGACATTTTTTTCCTCATTCCTGGCAGGGATGATGATGGAAACAAATGGAGTTTGCGGAGGTTTTGCGTTCTTCAAATAGGGGAGCGTGAAGAAGTTGTAAAATCCAAGAAAAGAGCATACAAGTACGATTATCCCTAAGATGATGAGAAGGGGCATTACGACTTCTGAAAAAAGATCATATTTTTAAGCATTTAGAATGAGAAATGGAGATGCCAGAAACTGTGCAAGGAAGTAATCATGCAAAAAAAAGGTGGGACCACCGGGATTTGAACCCGGAACACCTACGTATCTTTCTCTCTCCGGGCAAGCAATCGCATTTGCTCCGAGATGAAACTTCAGCGTAGTGCTCTCTTCTCCTTGCCATTTCTTTCGAAAGGACAATCCAGGTTGAGCTATGGTCCCGTCTAGACTCAAAATTAAGAAATTCTTTATAAGGATTTTGGTAGCTTTTCTGGCAAAATTAAGCTGCCGGATTATTGTATCGTCAGGGTATTTCCGATAATGTTTATCGCAAATAGATTAAACAGGATGATGATCAGGGCTGCGATAATACAATAACTCAGCGTGCTTTTAATCAAATTCTTTCCCAATTCATAGCGTTCGCCAAGTTTATCGGCGCCATTTTCAATCCCGCTGCTCAGCACTGTCAGGATATAAATTATTTGGACGATGTAAATCCCTACGATGATCTGAAAATGGAACGTGGGGATGCCGATGCCAAAAATATCGACCAAATCTCCGTAGCTGCCGGCATCCTGCCCTTCTTCAGCGATGTTTGAAAGGTAGCCGCTTAAACTGGTGAGAATGGTGGAAATCATCGAGGTGATGCCGACCACTATTCCGGCGATGGCCGGCGTGAGAAATTTAATCTGCGCTTTCATGGAAGAAATGACATCGGCCATCAAGTCGCGCAGCCGTTCTTCAACCCGATGAATTTCTTTGATATAGCGGGACATGGAAAGCAGCGCTTGCGCGGCAATGCGCGGGCCTTTCCTGATGCTTTCCACCAACACTTTCATTGACGATTCAATGACTTTTGACGGAAAACTGGCAATAGCTCCCACTTGAGGGTCAAATATCGCCTGTTCCATGCCCATTCCTAATTTGGTGATGTTTTTTTCAGTTAGATTAAAGAAATCTCCCGACGTCGTGCCGCGCATGGTTTCTGCCACTTTGGCAAAGGCAATTTCTGCCGGCAGTCCGTCGCCAAGACGGTTACCCAGCTGAAATAGTGCAGAAGAAAACTCCTCTTCCAAGGCCCGTGTCCGTTCCCGAATCTTGATCACATTTTTTGAGCGCAGTGCATAGAACAACCCGATGGACACGCCCAGTCCGGCAATGATCACTAAGGAAATCACGGATGCTCCTATTCCATACGGTCCTATTTTTGCTCCCTCATCACAGGCGATGCCGGCTTCCGGCGGGCAGACATAATCTAACATTTTGATCTTCCCTTCCTTGTCAAAGGCAAAATCCTGCGTGCCGAGAGCGTGCAGGATTAAAGGACTGAAGCCGATGAGCATGGAAATGATAAAGACCATGATGCTGAAATAGAGAGGATTAACTTGCAATACAAACTGTTTTCCCAAAGAGAGATTCACGTTGCGGAACCTTCTCACGCCGGGCTGTTCTCCGATATCCACCTGTCCATACCCGGCAGGCCGTCTGGAGAGTATTGTTCTTCCTAAGTAATACACGCCAATAGGAAGGCTCACGTTATAGAGGACAGCGATATAGATGGCTGTCGTGAACGGGTTTGAATTCTCGCCGCCCATGAAACTGACGATGAGAGGCAAAATAACTAAACCAAGGATCGGCAAGATAATTCCCAGCATGTGGAGCATGGTCATAGGTGATTTTAAGTCGTGCGCGTAATGGAGCATGTTTTCGTAGGTTCCATTGAGGATGACATCCAGCGCTTTGTCCAGCAATGCCAGCCTGCGTTCTTCTGAGGATTCGAATAACGAAGATTCAATTAAATGGAAGGATTCCACGAATTCTTTATCCCATTCTTTCCACACGTCAAGGTAGCCGTTCGCTGAATCCCGTATGGTGCTGTAGCGCTGCGTTTCCACATCCCAAAGGATCTTCCGGAAATCAAGCGAGAGTGGAGCTTCCAGATGATCTGCCGCAAATTGGATCGCCCGTTCAAAATTGGACGTATGCCGCATGTACGTAACCATATAGAAAATGCTTTGCACCATCTGATTGGACGCTTTCATGCGCCACGTATTGGCCATGAAGGTCGGCACTTTCTGCAGCACGGGAATCAAGATCAGGCCGGTGATGATGGAAAAGAAAACGAGAAAAGTCATGGGCGGGAGACCGAATAACGTCGGCAGAGCAAAGGTGATGAGGGAGCCGAACACAATGATGCATAATGATGCCAGAATTGCAAATGAAAGGACACCGGAAGGAGTTACATTAAGATGGCAGAGGACAATATTTTTTTCTGTGGCAAGAGCCTTCTTCGGATCCGGTTTAATCTTCAGGAGATTTTCAGAGAAGTTGCAGGCTTTTTCATAGAATGAATAATGCGCAGGGTAAAGTTCACGTTTAAATTCGGTATATTCCCGAGTGCTAATTTTCGGTTCCCGTAACGGAGCTTCACCAAACTCTTCTTTAATTCGGGATTTGTACTTCTCAAGCAATTGCTGGTATTCGTCCTGTTCCATCTATTCCTCTTAGAGGACTTATTATTTCGTTGTTTAAAAAGATAACGAAAATAACAGGACTTAATAACATTTATAAAAACTATCTTGCCTGGAGTTTTTATATGAAAAAAATCTACCTTGACTATGCGGCAGCGACACCTGTGCGAAAAGAAGTAGTCAAGGCTATGCAGCCCTTTTTTTCAGAAAGGTTTGGAAATCCAAGCAGTACCCATGGGATGGGAGTAGAAACAAAAGAAGCAGTTGAAAGAGCACGCGCCATGATTAAATCCCTTCTTCATGCGACTAAGTCTGATACGATTATTTTCACAGGAAGCGGAACAGAGAGTATCAATCTAGCGATTAAAGGAATTGTCCAGGAAGGAGATCATATTGTTACGACGAAAATGGAGCATAAAGCGGTTCTGGAGACATGCAGATATTTGGAAAAGAAAGGTCAATGTACCGTTACGTATCTTGCTGTTGATAAATATGGAATGGTAAATCCGCAGGATGTGAAAGAAGCCCTGACACCAAAAACCAAATTGATTACCATTCAGTATGTCAATAATGAGATTGGCACTGTTCAGCCAATAAAAGAGATTTCCAAGATTGCTCGGAAGCATAATCTTTTATTTCATGTGGATGCTTGTCAGGCTGGTTTTTTAGATATACATGTTCAAAAATTAGGTGTTGATTTGCTGACGCTCAATGGAAGCAAGATCTATGGGCCTAAAGGAATAGGAATGTTATATGTTAGGGATGGGGTAAAAATATGGCCTATTATTCACGGCGGCGGCCAGGAATTTGGCGTGCGCGGCGGTACGGAAAATGTTCCAGGGATTGTTGGTTTTGCCAAAGCCTTAGAGTTGGTGCAAAAAGAGAACGAGAAGGAAAATAAAAGATTGACTCTTTTACAAAAAAAATTAATCTTCGAAATAAGACGCAATATTCCAGAAACAAAAATTAATGGGCATCCGACAAAACATGCTCCCCATATTACCAATGTTACTTTTCAAGGGATTGATGGGGAATCGTTGATGAAGCACTTAAGTGAATATGAGATCTATGTTTCCACGGGAAGCGCGTGTACCATGTATGATGTGGATGTGAGTCATGTTCTTACGGCCATTGGTTTGTCAAAAAAGGAAGCACGAGGATCGATAAGGTTTAGTTTTGGAAGAGAAACGACACAGAAAGATATTGACGTAGTGGTACGTAAAGTAAAAGAGATTGTGGAAGTGTTGAGGACTTTGTAGTCTTAGATTATCCTTTTTCCCCTTCTTTCATCCTTTCCAAGATAAACTCCAGGGCTTTGTTACTGTTCCTCACGGAAATAGTTGCGCCACCAACATAATAATGCCCGCCGCCGGCCCCGCTACCAAATTTCTCTCCAATTTGTTTACACAGCGAGCCAATATCAATTTTACAACGATCTTTATGGAAGATATTTGAACCAAGGGCGATCTGTGTTTCTTTTTCGTCAAGATTACGAATAACAAGGTTGTATGAACTCTGGGGGAATTTTACATAAGCATAGAACCGATCAGGGACGCCGGGAATAAATCTCACCTCCCTGTTATCCTGAACAACACAGTGCGACTCTTCATTGTATTTGATAAAAGTGTCAACAGCTTCCCGCCACTGTTTGTATCCTTCGAGTTGTGCTTTGTAATACATAAAGGGATTCAGGTCCCACAGTTGTTTCCCTTCCAAGGGAGTTTCTCCCAAAGGGCCGGAGAGAAGAGTTCTAAATATTTCATCATTTAAATTAGGATCTTTGGTATGGAACATCGCCCCAATCATGTGTAATCGTAAGAGGATGGAGGGATGGTCGTAGCTCCGTTTCGGATAAAAACAATCCATAATGTCATTTTTTGAGTATGCTGCGCTGTCCATGATATCAATCGCGTTCTTAAACTCCTGCAGATCTTTTGTGAAAGGCAACTTTTTTTGGACAGCAAGATCAAGAAGATACCCGGCGCAGCTGGGCGTTTTCTTCCAATAATAATGTTCTGGTAATCCTTCAGAAGGTTCGCTTGTGGAATGATGGTCACACCACAACAGAACTTTTTCTTTTGGCTGCGGCAAGTCAAGGACAAGATCGTTTTTCTGACATCCAAACAATCCCAGCTGGATGTCTTTTGGCTGCAGCCCTCTAACTTCTGTTACGTCAATCTTAGATGAATCATGCTCTGGAAGAAAGTAGCTAGTATATTTCTTCACAATAAATGCACTGGCATATCCGTCCGTGCATCCTCCATGCGTGATAATGCGGAATTTCATCGTCTTGCTTTCTCCATCTCTTTTCTTACTCCCTATTCTTTTTCTTGGCTTCCCTGCGCAGCCATTCCGTATATTGAAATAAAATTCTGGCATTGTCCAATTTCCCTTCTTTTTCTTTCACCCGATCGGCGATTAAATGAAATTGATCATTGGCTTTAATCACAAACTCTGCTTCCAAGAGTGAGGGTTCATTTGTTTCCAAAAACATTTTTACAATGGCTTGTTTTGCATCTGCACGCAATTGAATATTGTTCCAGATGGCATCCCAGTCGCCGGCAAATTCTTTAATTCGTCCCGCCATCCGTTTTAAGATGTCGGAATTTCCATTGCGCAAATCATCGGTAATCTCTAATTCATCTGTCACCGGGTTATAAACCATCAAGTCTACGAATGCATTTTCTCGCAGGGGATCATCTTCCCATTCCTTGCGCACTTCCGTAATCCGCAAGACGCGTTTAAATTTTTTTAGTCCGGAAATGACAGGATTCGTCGTAACAATGATATCAATAGCTTTGAATGAAGTCTTGGGAACACCAATATCATTAACAACCCGGTCAAAGACGCCGTAAGGAGAATCAGCGTGAATCGTTCCTGCAACGACGTTGGCCGCTGCGCCGATACGCATCGCTTCAAAAAGTGCCACCGCTTCCTTGCTGCGTACTTCTCCCACGAAAATAGCGGAATCACCCATCCGCAGCGTGGATCGTATGCCGATGGATGGATCTACTTCAGAACCCGGAGCGGACAGAGCTGATGCCACTTTCAACGATTCTAAATTATAGCCAAGCGCACGCATTGATTCCCCGGGAAGCTCAAAGGTGTCCTCAATCGTTAAAATGCGTATCCGGCGCATGATCTCCGTTAAAAATGAACCGAGCAAGGACGTTTTTCCAGAACTTCTCGTTCCCGCGACGAGAATGGCGGCGTTGTTATCGATTAAAAAACTTAACAATCCCGCGGCAATCGGGTTAAGATAGCGAATCTTGGGCTGCGTGTAAAGAGGAAACGTCCATGGATAGTCCCGATGCCGACGGAAGGAAAACGCCAGGCCGGTTGGACTTAAAGGAGCGGTAATCGCCGATACCCTGGAACTAAACCCGGTTACTTTCAGTTCAGTATCCAGAATGGGATTGGCTTCGTCCAACGGCCTTCCGGAAATTAAACGCAGCTTTGTCGCCCAGCTTTCCACTTCCAGTCGCGTCGGGTAAATATTTGTGTAACAATCCCCATAATCTTGATGGACAATAAAAATGGGAAGTTCGCCAGTAGGAGAATTAATATTGACATCCTGCACTTTAGGATCTGCTAACAATAATTCAATCAATCCAAAACCCACCGTGTAGCGCAGCAAGGCTTGCGCTAATTGGTCAACTTGCTCTTCTTCAAGCGTCATGCTTTTATGCTGCACTAAATCATTGAGGAGATCTTTCCCGATGTTAAAAAACACTTCTCGGATGCGCTGCGGGTCAACAAACTCTTCCCGTGTTGGTTTGTGTTCGGCCATGATCCGTTTGGCATCATCGAGAAGTTCATACACTTCTTCTGAAAATTGAAATTCCGGCGGCGTGAGGTGGTACATGGTTTTGATATTGTCCTCAAAAGAAAAAATATTGACTTCGGATTGGTCACTGCCGCTCATAAAATTATAACTTTCCGCGAGTTCTCCTTCAGGAAATTCCGTAATGAGTTTGGTGTACATGAAATCAGGGCGTGTCGTGGGATGGAAGACATTGCCATAAATTTCTCGTTCTCCTACTTTATAGTCGGAAGTGTAGGGCATGAGGAGTTGGATGATTTTTAATTGCTCGATCATGGCAATGATGTTTTGTATGATGTTCAGAAACTGCTGCTGGCTTTGCTTATGCCTAGGGTCGATAACGTTCTCAAACTTTTCTTTTTCCCGCCGTTCTAACCGTTTTAATTTTACATAAGCTTCCAGAGGATCTTCTTTCAACTTTTTGGAAATGAGGCGCTGAAATTCGCTGTAACTTGCTCTGATATACCGTTCATGCTGCGGATCGACAACCATGCGCTGGTACGTGAACCTGTCATCTTTGTTTATCCTCTTGTACAAGAGGGCAAGTTCTACCACGAGATGCGTTTGACTGTAATCATATTCATATTCCCTTAATTGGGTAAGGATGATGCTTGTGACTCCCGTATTTTGCAGCAGAATGTCGACAACCTTGGCCAGACACGTATCGCTATATTCAATGGACGGGGGAAACGTACACCTTTCCATGTAAATCTTGAGAATTTTATTTTCTCCTTCGTGGTACGTTTCATATTCAAAACATTGTTTATCGGTCGCCATTCTTTTATGAGAAAGAAGGGTCTGGGTTTATTATATTTTCTTTTTTTCTATACTCGGTTAGGATCAATACTTATATCCATAATCCCTGCTTTTTCTTTTTTGTTCAATACTTCGAAGATTTAATATAACAAATATCCTCCAAACAACCACTCTTGAATACTCACATAAGTTTATTATACGTTCTTTCCTCTTAAGGTTTCATGGCGAAACCAGCGCTTCCTCCCGTTCCAGAGCAAGGATTTGATCAGGCAAAGTTGTATCTCTGGGTAAAAGGGCTTGAAGGGAAGGTAAATACACTCCTGCGTGAAGTTGATATTCTCAAAAATGATTTTATCCGCAGGAGCAATGATCTTAAAAAAGAAGTGAAAACGCTGAACGAAGATCTTACGGAAACACGGCATGAGCTTTCCCAGACGGTGCAGAAGATGGACCTTATCATTAAAGAGCTTGGAAGAACCGCGGGCATTGAGGAAGTTGAAACGCTCAAAAAATATCTGGAGTATTGGAATCCTCTCAATTTTGTGACGCAGCGGGATATTGACCGCATCATTGAAACAAAAATGGCCCAGCTGCCTGCACTGGTTCCCGCGCCGGTACACAAAAATGAAGTAAGGAAAGAAGCAGAAAGAAGCACAGTGAAGAAGGAAAAACATAAATAGCCAGAGATTCTTCCAGAAAGATAAAAGATATAGGTGATAGGAATGGCGTTATTAGATCAGAGAAAAGGAAGTGCTCTTGAAGAAGTACGCTCGTTACGAGAGCAAGGGCTCACGGACAATGTGATTCTGGCTGAGCTTGCCAACAGGGGATACAGCCAAGACCAAATTCATATGGCCATTTCCCAGCTTGATTCAGTAGCTCCTCCAGAACCTTCTCCAGAAGAGGCGTTTTATCCCACTGCTCCAGGCGCGGCTCCTGGTTATCCCTCTGCGTATCCTCCTTCGTATCCTTCTCCTGCCTCTTCCACGGCAGAGGAGAAGAATGTCTATGAGCGCATGGAAGAAATCGCGGAAAGTCTGATTGATGAGAAATGGGACGATCTTATCGCAGAAGTGAAAAAGATTGTGGACTGGAAGCAAAAAGTGGAAGAACGACAGGTGAAAATGCAGAACGATTTGGATAAGCTGAAAGAGAATTTTTCGATGCTGCATCAGGGAGTGCTTGGTAAATTAGATGAGTATGACACACGGATGCGTGATGTTGGGACAGAACTTAAAGCGGTAGGGAAAGTGTTTAAGGATGTTATCCCGGAATTTGTCGAGAATGTGAAAGAACTCTCTGACACGACAAAGAAGTTGAAGGGAAAGAAAGAGCAGTAATTAAGTTTGGCAGACGAGCATTATTAGATAATATTTCGGTCTTCCATTATTTTTAATCAGAGTTGAAAAAAGAAATTTTTTAAGAAAATTTTATAAACTATAGTGGCTATAGCAACTATAATGCCTACAACAATCCAGGTAAGCGAGGCCACAAAACGCCTCATTGGAACTTTTGGTACGAAAGAAGACACATACGAAACTATTCTCGTCCGGATGTATGACTTAGCCGTAAAGGAGCAGCTGAGAGAATTCTTATTATCTTCAGAGAATACCATTACTCTGGATACAGCCATTGAGAGGGCTAGGAAGAAATGGCGAAGGTAGAGATTGTTACCTCGCTTTATGATGAAATTAACAAGAGATTTAAACAGCAAAGTGTTGAAATATTAGAACACTTGAAATCTCTGGAGTCTTCTCCAGGGAAAGGAAAACTGCTTGGTACGGTTGGAGGCATCATCATTAAAGAATTGAAATATGATAATTTCCGCTTTTATTTTATCACGGATGGTTTTAAGCTTAAATGCCTGAAAAAGGAAGATCTCATTGATCTTCTTCTGCGCTTTGTAAGAATGTCAGACAAGAAGCACCAGCAACAGACGATTGACGAGATAAAGCATATCTTAAGAACTGTCGGCGCTGGCGGGTTTTAATCTCATTTGAATATGTTTCCTTCTCACTTACCCGCTACTGAGGAAAACAATCGCGGCAATGACGATGGCAAATAAGATAATCAACCCTAGTGTTTTGGGATGAAATAACGTCGCAAAGATATTCTGTTCAAAACTTCCCGTGGCGACGCTTCCTGGCGCTCCTACCTCAGTTTCGTTTCCTCCAGCTAAATAAGGGCCGATGTTCTGCCCGAGAACTTTTCCGAAAGCTGCAAAGATGATGACCAGGCCGATGCCAATAAGAACCCACTGAAGAGATTTGTCTTTAATTGCTTTTTCTGGTTGAATGTTCTTTCCACCAAAGACCATAAACAAAAGAAGCATTAAGATCAAGAAAATAATGGCGATCGTAAACCAAGGGATCATGAAGTTGATAAGATCAATCACCGTTTGGGAGAGTAAGATCATAAATCCAGCTGCTGTGGCGATTACTGCATTAATTCCCGCCGACTTCGCGATTGCTTCTGTCTTCTGTAAGAGTGCGAATACTACCGCCCAGACGAATACGAAGGGGAACACAATGTCAAATGATTGGATGAGGCTGATGTCAAAGATGGTTGCCATTGTTGTTCTTCTTTTTGATATTTTTGAGAATCTCCTTTTTTATTTTTTTATATCTTTTATTTTTTTCGTTCTGTAATCTTTCCTCCTATTTCCAATAATTTATCAAACAGCCCTTTTTCTTCAGGTTTCTGTGGTTCTTTGGTGATCCACCAGATTAGTACTCCAAACACAAGCAAAATAACCATGAGTTCTGTCACGTCCGTCGTCCACCAGGAAAAAACATCGTACGGTCCAAACCATAATCCCAATGCTGCACCAAAAATGTAGACAACAAACAGAATGGCGATGAGGGCAACCCACCCTCCTGCCGCGTTCGTGAAATCCCGGCCGAAAATACCCAGCAAGAGAAGAATCATTACGGCTGCAACCGCAACTAAAGTTATACTTGGAAGTGATTCGTTCATGACTTGTACGGGATCATAACCAAGAGGATAAAGGCCGGTAATGTGCGGCACGACGAATAAAAGCGACAACACCAGGGCGATAATGACGCGGAAGTTTTTTTGGTCTTTAAATAACGGAACTGTCGCTGTTACCGCATAAATAATGGTGAACACAAGAATAAATGGAAGAAGAAAATCCATTACTCCGTAGCTCTGAAAATATTGAATTAGTGTGGAAAACCCAAATGTTACCATGGTATAAACCTCCTTTGCCTCTTGCTGAAATTTTAATTGGTATTTAATCTCTTTTTAATTTATTTTAATCTTTTTTTTTGTCTATTGCTTTTTTGTAGTCTTTTCTTATCCTGTAATTATTCTTTCCTCTTTGGTTTTTCTCGTGGTTCATAAGTGATAAAAATGATAAAACCAAGGATAATGATCATAAAGAGAATGGATGCAGCCCATTCGGCATCCCAGTTGAGGAATAACGCAAAAACAAACTGCAGCCAGCCGAGAGCGTTCAGAAAAATCAGGACAATGCCAACAAACATCAAGACCATGAAAAATTTTGTCCAAGTAGGAAATTTTTCCAAAGTAAATTCCTTGTCGCTGAAAAAGACGCCCACCAGCAAGAGGAAGGAGACGCCGAGAATCAGCAGAAGGACAATGTTGGCCATTACTTCATTAATGATGGCGACAAGTTGCGTTGAGGCAATAACCAGGAAAGCAATAGAAAAGGCAACGATAGCATTAATATTTTTCTTGGTGACTTCTCTCCCCTCAATTTTCTCTGAGCCAAGAATTTTTGTTTTCTCCAGAATGGCGAACATAATGGTAAATACTAACAGAAAAGGAAGAATGATGTCATAGACTCCTAGTTTGGTAAACAGGCTGATAATTCCGCGAAATACGCTCTCTTCTACCATGTATATTTTCCTCTTTTTAGATTTATTAACTAAAAAAAAGAACTATATAAATGTTTGCAAAAGTTTGCAAAATTGAAGTGTAGATGCAAAAACTGGCTGCGTTATGATTTTTTGAAGATGCTGGTGTTCGTTTTGATAGTGCCTGTTTTGAATTTCATTAATTGAATTTCATTAAATTCTATTTTTAAAAATTTGAAATGATCAGAACGCATGATGGACACTAGGACTTTGTAATCCTTATGGTTATTCTAAACAAAGCTAAAATAAATGGTAAACGAAGGGTTTAAATAGTAGTGTTATTTCTGTTTCATTCACTAAATGAAGGTGGGAAACGTGCAGTGGAATAAGAGATATTTCTTGTTGATGGCGGCAATGCTTCTTCTACTTGCCATAGTTGCACATGCTTCCGAGATTGAAGTTATCCCTCTTGATAATGATATCAAAGTAGGTGAGAAAGCATCATTTCAGATCAAGATAACCAATGCCGCAGATCAAACACAGCGCTACAGCATTTATTCGCTTCAGTCCGGGCAGGGGTGGAATGTTGATCCGTCTCCATTAAAAGACAAGATTGTGGAGATTGCGCCGGGAAAGAGCTATGTGGTCAAGATCATCGCCGAACCGTTGGAGGCATTCAATCCTGGAATTTATCCTATCTCTGTTACCATTGAAAGCGATCTTGGTGAAGAACAGGTTGTGAAGTTAAAAATATATCTCAGTCCTGAAAATCCTCCCGATTACATCCCTTTCATAAAAGCAACCGTAGATATGGATGAAAAGATTTCTCCGAGAGAGTCGCTTTCCATCAAATTATTTCTGGAAAACAAAAACCCTCTTAATCTGGAAGATCTGCGGATCAGGATCCAAAGTGACATCCCTGAGTTTGAGAAGGACGTGACCGTCGATCTTCCTCCGCTCGAAAAGAAAACAGTGGAATTTGCGATCACCCCCAACGAGTTTCAGCAGCCGAAAGAGTATGTCTTGTTTTTCGTGTTTGAAAGAAATGGCGAGCAGGTAAAAGTTATTGAGCAGAAAATAGAAGTTCTGCCGTTGCTTCCGGCATTTACGGTCACGACATCAGAAGAAAGCGTTTTCCTCAAAAAGAGCACCACGGTAGAAGCGTGGAATGAAGGGAATGTTCTCAATACACAGGCGGTGAAAATACCGGTTTCGTTCTGGCAATCACTGTTTACGACGGGAGCAAAGAAAATCAAAGAGAATGGGCAACGATATCTTACGTGGGAACTGCCTCTTGATGCGAATGAAAAGACAACAGTTGTGTACGTGACAAATTATCGACTCTTTATTTACTTATTTATTTTGCTTCTTATTTTCGCGGGATTTTATGCGTACGTTCAGTCGCCTGTCTTTGTACAGAAAACAGCAGTAACAACGAAAAGCGATGAAGAAGGAACATTATCAGAGATCAAAGTTACGTTGGAAGTGAAAAACAAACGAACAACACCGATCAAACAATTGTCTATCATTGACCAGGTGCCAGCTATCGCAAATGTTGAAAAAAGTTTACAGTTGGGTACCTTGCGTCCTCAAGAGATCAAGCATACCAAGCAAGGAACAAAAGTGATTTGGACATTAGCAGAATTAGATGCTCAAGAACATAGGCTTATTACATATAAAGTAAAAGCAAAGTTAAATATTTTAGGCACATTCAGCTTGCCTCGGGCAACCGTTGAATATACCACGAAGAGCGGCAAGAAAAGAAAAGCGTATTCCAATCTTTTCAGCTTAAATGCGTAGTCCAGCTTAAATGCATAAAGAAGGAAATTGGGCAAACAGAATGCTCATTGATATAGGAAGGAAAGAGGCGCTTTGCCGGTAAATCCTCTAGGAGAAATATGAAGTTTGCATGAGTTATTTCCTGCAATAAAAACATTTATATATGAGCGGCGATACTCATAGGACATCACATAAAGTTAAGATCGAGTGAATAAAGTGAGGGTGCGAACATGAAGGATTTTTTTTTGCATTTGCGCGAAAAATTGAGAAAGCCAGCTGAAGAAGAAGAGTTTACTCAGGCGAATGATTACGTAGAACTTGGTTCTGGTCAAAAGGAAGATAGGACAAAAGTTGTTGTCCGCCCGTTTGTAATGGAAGAGTTTGAGGATATCAAAGAAGTTCTTGATGTCCTGCGAGAAGGGGCGACCATTGCTTTAGTCAATATCAAGCCATTGAAAGATAAAGATTTAGTTGAATTAAAACGAGCTATTTCCAAGCTGCGGAAAACCTGTGAAGCAATTGATGGCGACATCGCTGGGTTTGGTGAAGATTATGTTGTTGCTGTGCCTTATTTTGCGCGAATTCATCGAAACAGCAGTTTGCAAGAATAAGTGTTGAATGTTTTTTTCTTTTGTTTTGTGTTAAACTTTTTCTGAGGGTTATGATATTTTTTATGGAATACACTTTTGTGAAAAAAGGTTTAAAAAATAAACCATCATCTTTAAATAAGAGCAGTTTTCTTTCGTCATCCATGCCGAGGTCGCATAACTGAATATCATAACCACAAGTTTAATAAAAAACAATTACTTTTTGTATTCTATGGCCAGAATTTTTCATGTACTTATAGAACAGGATGAAGATAGAGTTTACATTGGCAGAGTGCCGGAATTACGTGGGTGCGTAAGTCAGGGTGATACTTTAGATGAACTCCTGAAAAATATCAAAGAAGCTATTGAATTATGCCTTGAAGTTCAAGAAAGTAATCAGCAAGTCGCTGAGGAAAATATTAAATTTATTGGCGTGCAAGAAGTAGAGGTATAACCTTGAAACTTCCTGTGCTCTCTTCTAAGGAAGTATGTAAATTTCTTGAGAAAGAAGGTTTTCAGGCTATTAGGCAAAAAGGAAGCCACAAATTCTATCGTCATGCAGATGGAAGGACGACGGTCGTACCCCTTCATACAAACAAGTCCGTAAGTAGGGGATTAATTAAAGCTATATTACATGAAATACAGATGGAAAGAAAAGAATTTTTTGCAAAGTTTAAGAAATGAACCATCATCTTTAAATACGAGTTATTTTCTCTTTTTATAGTGGCGGTCATTAGTTTTCGAACATAATTAGCCGCCACTATATATGAAGGAACGAACTAATGATGTTCGAACATTTCGTTCCTTCAGTATATTCACGCCGAGGTCGCATAACCTGGTAGTGCGCCAGCCTGCTATCATTCCTATGATGGAGAGCTGGTTTCCGCAAGGATATCTGGGTTCAAATCAGATCTCCCAGATCTGGTAGGGGGATACGCGGTCACCTGCGTTCCCGCTCATAAGGTTTGGGAACTATGAAACTCCCAGCCTCGGCGTTTTTTTTATGTTTCCTGCAGCATAATTTTCTCGTTCATAAAAATCAAAAAACCGACACGTATATAAAGATACATTAATTTTCTTTTCTGGAAAAAGAGATAGAGAGTTGATAGTAATTCTTGCTCGTACCCTATGGTGTATAAAATAACGACGAGAAGCAGAAAGGCGGAAAAACAATTTTACGCAGTTTTTCATTCTCAACAAGGAGTTTCTTTAAAACTGCAAAAGTTGCAACAAAATCCACGTCGTGAACTTGATGCTCATAAACTAAAGGGAAAGCTTGCAGGAAAATGGAGTTGCTGGCTGGGATCGGACCTTAGAATGGTATATGAGATTGATGACGAAAATAAAGAAATCGTTGTGGTGGCAGTCGGCTCTCACAAAATTTATGGGTGAGTCTTAAGTTCCCATGTTTTAATTCCCTGTTTCTTGGCTTCATCACTTTCTCGTATTGCTTTCATCATCTTTGGATTTCTTAGTATCCCAACTTCTTCTAGAAGTTCTTCGTATTCCTGTTTGGAGATTTGAATCATTTCCTGTTTCATGACATGTAAAGAGGATCATTCTTTTTAAACTTTTCTTCGTCTTTTTTCGTTCATAAAAACCAAAAAACCGACAGGTATATAAATAAAAAACGTTTACTTATTCTCATACTTACAAGAGAAGTGATGTGATGGCGAACAAATCTGAACCCGAGGTTGTCGTTTTAAAAGGAGATACAACTGTCCATCATCGTATCTGGTTAATTCTTACAATTACGATCATTCTTCTGGCCGTGGCTTTTGTGGTGTTTTATCCCACGTTGAAAGAAACGTTTGCGGGAGAAGCGGTGAAAATAGCCCCAATTAAAGGCGATATTATAACCACTGAGGAAACAAAATATTATACCTTATCAACGGTCCCATATACCCCTGCCGATTTCTTTCTTGACGGCCAGAGGGAAATAAGTGGCCCCTATGTATATAGAGATGGGGGTTGGACCGACTACTATGCTCCCGGTTCTACTGGAAAAGATTTTCTCAGAATCTCAGGTAGCTCTCCAGAGTTTGATAATGTTGGTTTTTATTATGATGATGAATCAATATTTGTCCTTCCTTTAAGTAGACAATTCAACCCTAACGTGGTTCCACAAGAATATTATTCAGATTTAGATCCAAAAGTTGCAATAGGAATCAAAATTCTCTCTAAAAAGCTTGTTGAGGCTAAAGAGAAAGTTGAGGTTAAAGTTAGTTTAAGACGACACAATGGTGAACTCCAAGAGGGAGAAAAACATATTATAAAGGAAGGATCAACACAATATTTTTACCTTCCCGGATCAAATTTCAGACATAGTATTGCCTTATTATCTAAAGAACAAAATAAAATAAACTACCTATTGGACGGGTATAAATTTCCAATTATTGCTCAAGGTACTGCTGATGCAAAAAAGTTCGAAACGAAAAACATTCCACTCTTTGATAAGATTAATGTTGACATCTCTTTTTCTGAATACAAAGCCATGAAAGGATATTATTTTACCATTAAAAAAAACAGTGATTCATGCGCTGGAATACCTAATGGGCAAATATTCCTCTCAGGATATTCACCCCAATCTTTCCCAACTTTTCCTCTGCTAGGGTATACAAATTCAATATGCGCTAGCGGAAAACTTTTTACCTGCGATAGCAACCATCTTGGGGATACACTTGAGGATGAACTTCTTAGCGGTGTGTTTGAGTGTACACTAACCGGCTGGGAAATTAAAAAAGAAGCGACAACAGCACCCGCACCGACGGCACCTTCAACAGCGACAACACCGACAACAGCAAAACCAACACTAGGTGTAACTCCTGCGACGAAAACAACTCCTCCAGCTACAACTGCTGTAACCTCAGAATCAAGTACAGTTAATAGTTTTTGTGATGCGAAGGGACCTACTGTTTGTGTCGAAAGAGCAAAAGCACAAGGATATTCAGACATTGCAACAAATCCAGAATTTCAAGAATATCTAGTTAATTGTTTTGTGTACAGAGGCGTTATTATCTCAAAGTTCAATAATAAGTTATTGTACGGAAACGCGGGGGATAAACTGACATTCCTTAGTTCATGGAACCATAAATGTGAAACTCTAATATTTCCTCAAGGAGTTGCTGCTGGGCCCACGAATGGATGGGCGGGCGGAGGTCAAGTATATTATCCACTTACAGAAGAACAAGCTAGGTTATGTATCGATAATCAAGAGAAAGAATTTGACGGTTTTATTACGAGCTGTCCTGCAGTTGCTCCATCAACAGCACCCGCACCGACGGCACCTTCAACGGTGGCAACTCCAACAACAGCAAAACCAACACTAGGCATAACTCCTGCGGCGAAAATAACTTCTCCTGTGGCAACTCCAACAGCTACTCCCACTCCTGCGCCTACCCCTACACCAACACCTGCACCACCTACTGAACCATCAATCCATACCATCACCGCACAGGGAAAAGATATAAGTATAGGTGTTACGGAAGAAGTATCGTTTAAGTTTGATAAAGGAGGCGCTCCCGTTCATGTACTTGCTTTTGCTAATGTCAATGTTCCAGGAAAGTTTACCAGAATTCATATTGTGAAAGGAAATGAGGTTGTTTCTTATTTAGGGTATACTGTAGGTGAGACGCGAACTGTTCAGTTGGATACAGCAAAAGAGTTTGGTCTGGAGATTTCAGTCAGGGACTTGAATTCTCAAACAGCAACATTATTATTAAAAAAAGTGGAATTAAAAAAGGTAGGATAAAAGATGGTACGACATATCAAAAGAAAAAGAACGCAGGCTCAGGCGAAGAGTAATATTCTGCCACGCGTTGGCGTGGTCGTATTTGTCTTAGCGCTTCTCGTGGGAGCTTTTTTTATATTTAAGTCTCAGTTTGTTGGTCAGGCGATTCAGGCTGTTTCTGTCGCAACCCTTGATCCAAGCATTCCTGATACAGATACATTTACTTCTCAAGGTATAGTGTATAAAGTGGCGTCGGTGCCCATGGATAATTTTAATGAAATTCATATCGCGAAAGGCAGGATAGAGGTACATCTTTCCTTGCTTACGCAAGGTGATACAGTTGAAGATGATTTAAATGGGGATGGGGTTAGGGATATTCGAATTGTCCACAGTGGCAGCGCGGGAATAAAGTTTTGTGATTCACTATCAAATCCAGAGCAGTTTGATAATGATGGTGATGGAATAGGTGACGTGTGTGATCCTGATGAAGACAATGATGGTGTTCCTGATACTACAGATAATTGTCCTTTAACAGCAAATCCAGATCAAAAAGACACGGATAACGATGGTCAACAAAAAGATGATAATAATGATGGAAAAATTTATGGGCCAGAAAAGAACAAAGGCGGCGATGCCTGTGATCTGGATGATGACAACGATAGCCTAGAAGATGAAGAAGATAACTGTCCTTTAATAGAAAATCCAACTCAGCCAGATGCAGATGAAGATGGCGTTGGTGATGTGTGTGATACACCCTCTTTAGCGAAGCTACTTGGTGATGTTACAGGTGATGATATTGTGAATACTGGTGACGCGATTCAAGTCGTACGCTATTCGTTGGGTCTTGTTGGATTTACTGATGAACAAAAAGTGTTGGCTAATGTTGTATGTGGCAATGATCCCGCTACTGGCGCTCCTATAATCAATACGGGTGATGCAATTCAAATCATACGCTTTTATTTAGGCCTTCGTGGTCCTTTTGAAGCGTGCCCAGGATAGACTCATCAAAAATGTTAGCAACAAGGCAAGTGAGATACTTTTTGTTTGTATTGATTCTAAGTGCAGCAATATTGCCTTTTGTTGGCGCTCAAACATTTACATTAAATTGTCCTTCCACTGTTGACGCAAACAGTTTTTTCTCATGCACGCTAACATCTCCAAATTTAGATACTACTAATTTTGGTGGTCTTGACTTCAAGATTAGCGCTCCAAGTTATACGGTTCAGGGAAACCCTGTTTCCAATTTTGGTTCCGTGCAATATAACTCTGAAACTAAGAAAGGAAGTCTTATCTATGATTTTTCCACAACTACGGGGACTTTACTTACAATTAATTTACAAGCAGGAACTAGCAGCGGTCCAGTGAGTTTAACTAACCTGAAGTATTATGATATTAATTCTGTTTCCACGGAGGTAGTTAGCGTATCAAGTACTGTAAATATATTATTAGCAGCAGAAGAACCAACACCGATAATTGGATCCTCTGAAGAAGTTGAACAAGAGCCAGTACCTATACCTGAACCTGCAGAAAAAATTCCTGAAATTAAAGAAGAAATCTGCACCCCCAACTGGACATGCAGTCTTTGGACGACGTGTCAGAACGGAAACCAAATCAGAGCCTGTCTTGATTCAAATAATTGCGGAACTCTTACAGGAAAACCAGTAGAATCGCAGTCGTGTGAAGAAGCAGCCGAGCCTGTTCAGGAAGTAACTGCAGAAGAACCTGAAGAAAAACCGGGATTATTCGGTAAAATCTGGCGCTCAATTTGGTCTTTGTTTTCGTAAATTCTTTTTCCACAACATTTTTAAATAAGCACCCCTAAACAGTAAAAACATGTCACTCGAAGATCTCGTCCAGCGTGCTAAGAACACTATTG
>Ga0208375_1001813_pt1 | contig 22137 bp, 20 predicted proteins | sample RifOxyD1_FD_184038 | JGI IMG/M metagenome (GOLD analysis project Ga0208375, IMG submission 184038) | Soil microbial communities from Rifle, Colorado - Rifle Oxygen_injection D1 (SPAdes) | ecosystem: Environmental > Terrestrial > Deep subsurface > Rock core/Sediment | place: Rifle, Colorado... | reverse complement strand
TCATCCCCTAGTATTAAGGGATGGTGCCTTCCTCAAGCCCGCTTTAATTATATCAAAATATTTAAAACGTTACAATCTAATATAAATTTCGATGGACCACCATAGAATTAAACGACCTCGCTTTATGCGAGGTTGTTTTGTTTTTAGCGTGGAATATTTTGATTCAAATTCAAGAAGGCTCGGAGGGCGGTGGCCTACAGGATGTAGGTCTGCTGCGAAGGCAGGAGCCGAAAGCAGCACACTTGTGGTCCAAGGTCCAACCACAAACTATCATCACTACTGATATTTATTGCGAAGAACCACCGACCAAATTCTATGAACCTGATCAAGTTTCAAGTGTGAAAAAGATCAACTCCATAGACATACAAATCTTTTTCTAAGACACCTCATCATATATACCTTCCCTATTGGAAGTAAAAATGAAAACCAGCGAAAAGAAATTATTAGAAGTTACCAACAACATTCATATTTTTAGAGATCAAAAAGTAATGCTCGATTGGGATTTAGCAGAACTCTATGAAGTTGAAGTAAGATCTATAAATCAAGCTGTCAAAAGAAACCAAACGAGATTTCCTGAAGACTTTTGTTTTAAGCTAAATTCTAACGACTTACAGAATCACGGATCACAATCTGTGATTCATGCCAAGATAAGCACTGGAAATCGGACATACCCAACTGCTTTTACAGAGCAAGGGACCTACACATTATCATTTGTTCTTAGATCGCCTAAAGCAGTAGAGATGGGATTATTTATAGCGAGTGCTTTTACATATTTAAGACGATTTATACTCAAGAACGAAAATTTGATGATGGAGCTAAAAAATAACGATCATCTATCAAAGACCTTTTCCAACTTTGAAAAAAGAATTGAACAAGACCTGATTGTCCTCTATAGAAACAATTCAAAATATGAAAAAAAACTAAAAACAATCAATGACAGATTAGACAGACTTGAACAGATTTCAAAAAAATAATTCTCTCGCTGCCTTTTCAAACCACCTTTCTTAAACAACCAAACTCCTTAGAAATTCGTGAAAATGAATACTTCTTTTTTATATAAAAACCAGTGAGAAAAAAGTCTTGTGATAGCGAATCAAATAGACCGCCAATACAACGTTTTTAACAATCTCTTAAAATTTAAATCTTGCCGCCAGGCCCAAGTATGTCGTCTTTTCAAAATTAAAAGTATTTCTTGAGTCATTAATTTTTGGATTAGCAAACGCAGCAGTCATTTTATTGGAATAGAAAACTTCGCCACATTCATTATTATTAGCTCTTGGGCATAAAAATAATCCAATTTTATAGAAATAATATTTTTTTATATTAAAATTATTATAATCAAAAACTGCAAATTCATTATTATTCATCAATCCAAATTTGCTATGAAGATTTACCCTTACGTTGACTTTTGCAGCATGAACCAAAACATCATCATCAATAACAAAAATATTCATACTATCCGTAAAATCTTTGTCCTCTTGTTCGATTGAAAGGTAGTCTTGTTCAATCTGACGCTTGATACCCTTGGCATAGTCTTTTCCATATCCTCTTGTTTGCAATTTTGATTCAATGGTTAGCCATGAACGCTTATATGGCATTTCGATTCCTGCTAGATAGGCCATAGCACCATTTCTTGATGATATTTCTAAAAAATGTCCAAGATGTTTATACTGATGAGTAGAAAATAAAGAAATAAAACCCTGTTGTCCTCCTTCATAAGAATATGCGGAAATACCAGCCAGATTGTCCCACCAATCTATTTGCATGTAGAGAACATCTCCCCTTATGTTATATCCTCCAGTTCCATCAAGAATAAATCGAAATCTGAAACTACCTTTTTCAACATCGGTTAAAAGCCCACTCATCTCCTTGTCCTGCAATGTTAGACCTGCTCCTAAAGTTTGTCTGTCCAAATCAAAAAAGATCCCAGTAAAGTCAGCATCAAAAAGCCCAATTGTTTGAAGATTGTCCCTCCAAGTAACACCTAAAAAATGATGTATGCTTGAATCACTAGTAACTCCGTAGCTCGCCGCGGGATTCAATAAAGTTACACGTCCATTGAAGCGTAGATTTTCATTGGGAGATATTTCTATAAAATTATCGATCCAATATCCTCCGTGGTAATAGCTAGTTTGCCCGGGTCTAAAAAAAAGATGGCCGTCTACACTTCCAATAAAATAATTATTTCGGGGCAGAACTCTTGATGGATCATCGATGATTTGCTCTCTTAAGAAATGGTTTGTTAGCCTATCTTTTGAATAAGTAACGTTAACAAAATTAATTAGTATTAAAAAAATTATAAAAAGTTTAATTTTCATTATGTAACTCACTTAAAAATACAAAAGCCTCGCCTTATTGGAGCGGGACTTTTTTATTTATATTTTATCTTTTTGAGCAATTAAGAAAAATTGCTCTCGTTCTTTATCAAACAAGTATAGAGGAGTGATTTTATAATTACCATTACTAAACTCAATTTTTGAAATCTCAGACAATTTTCTCTTCCCATTTGGCAGTCTTTCTTGAAAAACTACATAATCAATGGTGCTAGCTATAATCTCCTTAACATCATTTATATCGATACCATAATTTTTTGCTAAAAATCTCATTTCCAATCTTTTTAATCCATCTAGCACATTTTCTGCATGCATTGAAACAATTCCACTGTAACCATTTCTCATTAGATTAATCATCCCCTCACTTGCTTCTCCCCTTACTTCATCCAGAACTATACAATCAGGACGCATCATAGAAGCCGCCTTGATCAATTCAGACATTGATTCAAGTTTATTTTCAATAGCCTCAAGCCGTACAAGTCTTTTACGATTGAGTAAAAGATTGGCGTTTTCTTCTAACACAACAACTCTGAAATGTTCCGGAATAAGTTCAATTAAATTATTTAGTATAGTGGTCTTGCCAGATCCTTCATTCCCTATAACCAATATGTTTTTCCAATTACTAACAATGTTATTCAACAGATCAACACCTTCTTTTGTAATGGACTTGAATTTGATTAATTCTTCCCATGACGGTTTTTTATCCAGAATTTTTTTCAAATTAAAACTGTGCCCTCCTAGCGCCATGGGAGGAAAAACCGCCATAAATCTAGTTCCATCAGCTAATCTACAATCAGCAAAGCTTTTGATATCACCTATATCTCGACCGACTAACTTAAAAATGTCGTCAATGATCTTTAAAATTTCTTTATCCGTATTGAACTTGAACTCAAAATTAATTATTTTCCCGTTAGCCACATAATAGACATCATCTTTAGCATCTACCATTATCTCTGTAACACCTTCCATCTTATATAACTTTGCAAGTGGCCCCAGTGCTTCAAAAATACTTTGGTTCATAATTATCTCCTATAAATTGATTATCGGACGAAATAGAAATTTTTTCATCCGCAATATGTCCTAATTTACCTAGGAATTACCCTAGGACGTTCAATATTTTAAATGTTTATCCAACCTTTTTTGACTGCTTTAGTGGAGGCTTCAGTTCGAGAATTCACCTCTAATTTATTAAATACTGATTTTAAATGAAACTGAACGGTCTTTTCGCTAATATTTAATTGGTATGCAATTTCTTTATTAAACATTCCCTCAGATACCATTTCTAAAATCTGTATTTCCCTTTGAGTAAAAGGATTTTCCTGATCCTTTACATCTATAAAATTTAAAAGATCCCCTGCGTCGCTGCCAAGATTCAAAATTTTATCTTTTAATACTGAAATTATCTCGCGAGCCTGAATATTGTCTGCCGGCAAAATAGTTTCATAGGCGTTGCAATGTACCAATAGATCCTCAATTTCAGCAATAACTGACAAGGTTTTTTCTACGATTTTTTTTTGTTTATTATTTTCAATCATTAAGATAGATCACTTTAAATATACAAGACAAAATTTCCACAGAGTTTCCATTCATAGACGTTTCTTTGCCTATTGATTGAAATATTAATTTATTGTCCCCAAGCATATTTATTATTCTTTCTGGAGTTGTGTGTCTCATACTGCATTGCTCTTCAACTTTAAAGTAACCAAACTTACCATAAATGTCAGAAGAAATTTTATATTTATCAAGAGGTTTTGTCATAACAAAATCATTAATGAGCAAATAGCCGCCAGTTTTCAATATGCGAAGAGCTTCTTGGATAATCTTGGCTTCTTCTTTAGGGGATGGTATGCAGTTTAAAACAGCGTACAGGAGAACAATATCGAAGGTTTTATCATTAAATGGTAGAGAAGTTGCCTTACTTTGTTTCAAGTTAACATTTCCAGGTAGTATTTCTTTTGCTCTTGATATCATAACGTTAGAATAATCGATACCATGTAAATTTGAATAACCGTTAAGAGCTAATTCGCTCAATGTTCTTCCATAACCGCAGCCAATATCTAAGATAGCACTTTCTTTTGCCAAGTAATCCAACTTAGTTAAAACCAAGTTTGGATTATTAAATGTTTTTTGACTTCCAGCCGTGTTCCAATATTCTAAGTTTTGATCAGAACTATTTTTTTTCATAACAAAATATACACAAGCTTGAGCCAACTGTCTTTATGAAGTAAGTGCTATTAAATTGTATAATTTTTCAACTTGGATACAAATAACTTTTTTCGAAATATTCACACCTATGGCCTTTTTGATCTTGAATTTTTGGTCATGCTTTCTTCCTTGAAAGGAGTGATACTGGGCACAGTATCTCAGACTGGGAAATCATTACAAAGTGATAATCAGACGCATCCCTAAAAGTCAGGCTGTACCTTCTTTAATCTTATTGAAAGATATTTAATTAAACATCCTCGAACCATTAGCTGATCATGGAACGTAATGTTAACAGCGCTATTGCTTATCTTACAAACCACAATGGTTGAGCAAATCAGTATTAGGTAAAATGTTTCATATTTTTTTATTAGAATATTTCAGCAAATTAGATATAATTTACCAATGAATGTAGCTATGACATTTTTTCTACTTTTATTTTTAGTTTTGAATAGTGGGTTTGCTCAAGATGATGAATCTTGCCCAAAACCGCCTAAAGGCGCTGTTGAATTTTCGACTGATTTAAGTAAAAAAATTTCATTAGAAACAAAACCTGATCTTTGTATCTCATCGCAATCAAATTCCACTCCGATTAGAATTTTAGACGAGGAATATTATCTATGTCAAAATTGTACTATTATTGATTTAAAAGAAAGGGATAAAAAGTATTCTGAGTCTCTTGTTTTTGCCTGTACAAAAGATCCTCTAGCGTTTTACAACGAAACCGATTTGGAAACATTTCGAAATTATTTCTCCTTGAAGAAAATTCCCGATAAACCACATGTACTACTCATGAAGAGCAGAAATTCTTCAGATGATGGTATTTTGTTATTCTATGAATTTGCTACTTTGGAAGAGTGCAGGCAAAGTGAAATGCACGCAAGAGAACTTATTCCGATTTTGGATAAATCACCATGGTGTTTTGATATAAAAAGCATGAAATTTATTGAATCAAAAAATTGATTAAAAAAACACTCTTATTGTAAAATAGGTTGTAAGAACCCTTCCTGATTTTGTTTTACCAACCCAATAATACCTTTTTTCATTTTCTGAATGTGCTTCATCAATTAATTGAATACCTTTAGGATCAAAGAAAGAATCAATCGCTTCAATAAAAGATACCTGGCGTTTCTTAATATTCTTCTTATCTTTCTTGTTATCCCACACAAATATTACCCCGCAGTCGTACAATATAAGTGAGTTAAGAGCTTTTTAATTTAAATTTATTTAACAAATCTACATTTGATGACAGTACTGATTTTTATTAATAAAATATTAAATATGACACAATATTTTGCATAACATGATACTTACTATCCACGGTTGGGCAGCGACTATAGGAAGGTTTGGGAAATCGTAAAAAAAAAGACAATTACCTTGGATTTATGGCAGAATTACGATAGATTTTATTGTCACTATAAACAATAAAGGAAGTACTTATGAATAAAATAACCATTGCCATTATCTTTTTACTATTTTTAAATAATTCTTTTGCAAATAACTTCATGGCTCCTGATGCAGAATTAGAGTACGCAGCTGCATTTGATTATCGTGTTTGTCCGCAAATAAATAATGCAACTCCTATAACAGATCAAATGGTTTTAAAGCTTGATAACATCCTTTCAAGCTTTACTGCAAACTGGAATCAAGATAACCAAAACTTCTGGAAAGTGATTTATGAAACATTAAATAAAAATTATCCCGACAGGGAGCTAAAAGCATCGTTAACACTTTGCTCTTCTTTTCCTGGAGCTATTGCATACCCCTTAATGATCAACGCCTCCCCCTTTATTAGAACTCAAGCACCACCATTGTATCTTTTAACCAATCTTATCTTTCATGAAATGTTGCATATTTTTTTAATTAATCATTATCCGTCAACCAATCCTCCTTTATTTAATACTCCACTGCTAATTAAATATAGCAATGAAAATATGGTGGTTAAAATGCATTTACATCTTTTTTCACTGCAATATTCTGTTTATAAGTCATTAGCTCGCGAAAAAGAATTAATAGATTTTATCCAGAGAACTGCTGATCCAGATTTTGCTCGTGCATGGACAATTGTACAAAATGAAGAAGTCCAATCTTTTATTGAAGAACTCAAAGAGCGTAATTGATAATCTCTATTTTCTATATTTTTGCCTGAGAAAAAAATATGAATTGTTCAACTAAAAAAATATGTCTCGTAAGTCAACCCTTCATTAAGGCAAATAAATTAGCTAACATCGAAATCTTCGAAAAAATCATATCAGCACACAACGATATTGATCTATTTCTATTTCCTGAGCTGAGTATTATCGGTGGACTATGGAAAAACTCAAATCAAGATTACATACAGCTTGCAGAACATATCCCTTCAGGCGAATCTATTCATGCAATAACCAGACTTGCAAAAAGATACAACACTACGATATGCACAGGTCTGGTAGAAGTTGATGAATCAAACAATTACTTTATGACCCATTTTATGTGTGACATGACCGGCTTTTTAGGGAAACAACAGAAATTTTTTCCAGGTAAATATAACAAAGAAAATATATTCCGCTTTGGAAAAAGCTTAACCTCAATTACTTTGTGGAATCAACATGTCGCTATACTGGCATGTGGTGATATTCTTCTGCCTGAACCTGCCATTTTGGCTGGGAAAAATAAAGTCAGTATGATTTTATCACCCACAGATTGCTTTGACTCCAAACAGTCAGCAGTAGTTTCAACATTGTTACAATCACGCGCACTGGATACCGGAGCAATCGTTATTGCTTCTTTTGGACATGATTACGACAATTTTAAATTTGAAAATGATAAAGTATTGGCTGCTATTGTGTGTGATCCGTCGTTAGGTATCCCAACTATCAACAGACAAAGAAAAATTAATGATACTGCAATCATCACCGCTGATGTTTCTTGTAAAGAACCACCGGTCCGATTTATTGAACCGGAAACAAGATTCAATATCATATTCAATGATTCTTTTAGCACCAACATGCTTGAATAAAAAATAATTAAAAATATTTTATAACACCAACGGAATATGCATTCTCCATATTATCAATTTTCTCATCTTTTAGAAAAAATCCAAAATTATCTCCTGAGTTATAATGTAATTGGGCAATTATATTTGTTACATACCGATCCAATTGATTAAGAATTTTCAGGCGATTCACTTCAAAGCTTGCTGCAAATATCTCGTTATTAAAAACAAGAAGCAATTCAGGCCCCAATTTCATACGGTAGTGTTTGGCATAATTAAATATCAAAGATTGATCAGCTCTTAGAAATATTGCGTAGGCAAAGTACTTAAATTGTGACGATACTCCAAGGGCCAAATCAAAATATGGAGAAACGTCTTGTCTGGGTATAAAACGTTGATCCATAACACCTGTTGCAAAACGCCAACTGAGAGGAATAGAAAGACGACCAATTGGCTTCAGGGCATCTATACCTACAAGACTGAATTTATCCAATCTTGGCCGGTTTTTTTCTACATAACGAAAATCAAGCCGTCCCATTTCGGTTTTTGAAAAGGGGATCCAGCCAGTTTGTCTGTCCAAATATTCATGAAGAGAAAATTTATATTGAAGTTCAAAACCCTTAAATGAATTTTCATTCAGATATCCTATCTTAAGCCTTCTGGTTTTGTGTCCAAGGTGTGGGGCATTTTTTAATTCTGTGTCCTGGTTAATCTGAAATGGTTTTTCCTTGATTTTGCTGCGAATAAGGTTTATCTGGAATTTTTTTTTCATTGCCTGGTTATAACTATCATTTTTTTCACCCAACAGGATTGGGGCGTTTTTAAAGTCATAATAATCTGAAGCCATTTCTGTGACATTACTTTTGGTAAAAGGGTCGTCAATCTTTTCAAGTTCATTAAAATTGTCATCACTGGTAACTTGAAAAAAATATTTTCTCTCAAGTTGGTTTAAGTGATTATACCTTTGAAGTACTTTTTTATTTAGGGACGACCTGTAAGCCACCTTGGTGACAATATTCTGACTCTCATAAAGCGCATAAATTGTTTCAATCGGCGGGACAAAGGTATTTAGTTGATCCATCAGTTTCCAATCCGGTCTAATAGCGTTTACAAATCCCAGGATATGATAAGAGCAATTTTCTCCAGTATAATAATAATCAAAACTGGCCTTCTGCATTTCAAATAGATGAGCCACAAATAATTCCAGATCACGCTTATCAAATGCTAATTCGTAGTTCCAAAGATCACGACTCTCCATATCGTTATACTCACGAATCTTATAATAATAGGGCATTAGTTTGAAATTTCCATCAAATCCACCGAAGATACCCATTATTCCGTAAAGAATCGGGTTAGGAGTGGTGACTGTGGCACTGAAATCTGCGCCATAGTCAAGCAGATCATTATCTTCGCTGGTGGAATCATAACTTCTGAGTTTAAAAAACGTATGACCAAAAGCTGAGGCAGGCTTTTCAATAAAATAGCTGGAGAAAACCAGAGATACCACACGAAGGTTCAGTTTATTTTTCAGCTCAAGGTATTTTATACAATGATCAAAACCGGAATTAATAAACAATCCCATTTCATTTAAAATCATTGCTCTAGCTGGAAAGTCACACATGTTGTTTTTGTTCTGCAGGAACTTGTTAAGTGTTTCATCAAGCTCCGCCTTAGGATCAAATTTTCCATTTGCATGATAAAAGTATGCTTTTGAATCAACTTCACTTTTATATCCAAATAAATTTTTCTTATATCGGAGAAGACTGAGCCATCGGGGATCTTCAAAAGAATTTGCAAGTGATTCAAAAGAAATAGTTAAAAAAAAAGATAACAGATAATTTTCATAGAAATATTATAGGTGCCCGAAGACACCTATACAAGAATTAAAGTTTTACGAGTTCGTTAATTTTATTATGAATATCCATAGAAGTATTTTTTTGACTAAAGATGGTTTCATAATTTGCTCTCAAGGTGTTTTTATCAGCAGAAGGTGCATTGATTAATGCCAGGTATGCATTCAAAGTTTGACCATCGCCTTTTGATACGTCATTGGAAAGAGCCACCATGTTGTTGTCAATAAAAGATACTGCAGCAACTTTAGCAGTTTGAGCATCTTGACATCCCAGAGTACCTGTTGACATAGCAAATGTTTGAAAAAAAGTGGCATTCACAGTAGCCGCCAATACGTTGAATGCAAGGCCTTTATTGTCTTTAAAAAGCATGGAACCCATTCCACATCCTGCTGGGCCATGAGCTGCCATCACTGAACTAGTTAAAACCATACCTATCACAATTAAAGTTAGCTTTTTCATAAATTCCTCCTGTTTGAACTTATTTTATAAATTGTAATTTACATTGTTTGATTTTATGATGAATGTGATTTTTGTCAACGAAGACTTATATTTACTATTTTAAGATTAAGTTAAGTCAGGAAATGGACCATTTTGAGTATTTTAGACAAGTATTGCATAAAAATTGTGGATACGACTCTTTACAAACTTTTATCCACCTCAAGCTAAAACAAATACTTCACCATCAACTGATAATAATCCTTGTCGGTGAACTCTCCAAAAATCCCTTCTCCACTTTTTCCCGAGAGGAAATTATACTGAGGAGTAATTTGCAAAGTGGAGGAATAAAAATAACTAAACTCAACTTTTGCCCACAAATCATGATTATCAAAACCAGAAAAAACCATAAATGACGGCCTAAAAGTTTCTTGCAAAAAACTATTTTTTATCTGCGCACTGATCCATTGATGATCAAAAAGAGTGTCCATATGCAGTTGTACTCCAAAGGAAAATCCTTCAGCTGTGCTATAATCCCCGCCAAAAATTGCTTGATGTCTATCTCCATAGCGGAATTTCAGATCATTGGTTGCATAAGGGGTGTCTGGCGTATACAGGTAATCCCCTCTGAAAACCAGTTTTTCCAAAACGAAGGAAAAGGTTTGACCAAAACTGCTGACTTTTTCCAAATGGGAATGCAGCTTATTGGAGGCAGAATCATGATAAATCACCGGATTTCTATTGAAGTGGGAATAATAAATAAATCCCAAATCAAGTCCTCCGCTGAATAAATATCTGATTTTTCCACCATATTCACTGTCGGAAAACATTCGGAAGGCAGGTGGTTTTTCTATGGGTAAATGAAATTTTGAGTAGGGATCAAACAAAGAGCTGTTTTGTGCTAATCTATCAATGCGGGCTTCCGGGTTATAAATAAGTTGCAGGGAGAAATTATTAAAAAAATATTGATAATTGACCAGATTAACCGGTATTTTACTCATGTGTAAATCATCAAAAATATAAAATGAATAGTCACGGGGATTCACGACATCCATGATATTTACTCCAAAGGTCTCACTCCAACCAATGTTTTGCATCCCAAGATTTAAGACATTATTATCATCCTTGTAATTAAGAATTAATTTACGAAACTCGCTCTTACCGCTTTCTCCCTCCTTGAAATTGGCGTATCCATAAAAACTGCCATCTATATTAAATAGTGAGGCCTTTTGTTGACTTTCACCCAGTGGAGTAAAAAAATTAACCATCACAGAAGGTCTAGATCTGACCAGATCCTCTTGGTCAGCAATCGCAGTCTTTGACAAATGGGCATAATCAAACCAAGTTTCTCCCGTAAGGGTAGGGGCACTGTAAGTGGGATAGGGCAAAGAGGCGATAATGAAAAGTAATATTTTTTTCTTCATATCTATTGAAGATTATCTTTTTGAAAATTAGACTCTGGAAAATCCTTAACTTCCATTTTTTTTATTTCAATCAGACTAGTATCTTCCTTGTTTAATGCTGATTCAATTAAAATCCTGGTTGGTCTGATACCGCCTGCGATTTGCTTGAATTCATAAAAATTTGCAATCTTTAAAACTTTTTCGTTTACTGTAAGATATTCTGCTTTAACCGGATGGAAATTTTTCTTCTTGACCCATATCCGGATTTTATCGTAAGTCAGTCCTTTTTTCTTTGCAGTTAAGAAAAGGTTCCAACTTTCCTTATCTTGGCCTATAAGCTTTGGTTCATAGTCACTTGCCCATCTCATCCGGCTAATATCACCGTTGGCAGCCTGTCCGGTTAATTTTTGAGAAAGGGAAACCCGTACAGCCCGTTTGAGATTTGGCACATACACCCACATATCCTCTTCAAGCATCAAAAGATTTCTGCCTCTATTCATGGTGGGCTTTATCGTTTTAATCAAAGTCTTATCTTTACCTTTGGTAAAAACATCAAACAAGCTTTCTTCACTCTCTCCTTTACTTTCAACTCTCACTTCCATAAAAAAAGAATCAGATGGATTTCGGATAGCATCCGCTTTCACAAGAATGGAATTGACATCATTCTCTTTTGAGCCAGCTGAAAAAACCTGAAAGCATATTGCTAAATAAAGAAACCGTCGCATAACTTCTCCTAAATATTTTAATGGGAACGCAGTAATTCACCTATGGGTCTTTTTACTACCTTTAATGTCGCTAAAAAAGTGGCAATAAATGAGGTGACCAGTCCCAGGGCAAATGTCACCAGAGAGTAACCGGGTTGCAGTTCGATAAAAACATGAAATTGCCTGGTAATACCAGGGCTGGGTGGCATCAATATCCCATTCATGAGTATGGTATTATTCAAAAGCCAGGCAGCCAACAAGCCTAGTAAACTGCCAATTATCCCCATAAGTAATCCTTCCAGGGAAAAAAGTTTCATAACATCGGAAACTGATTCCCCGTTTGCCCTGAGATTTCCTATCTCTTGCTTTCTCTCCAGCACCGCTGTAGAAATAGTATTGAATATTCCCAGAATAATTATAACCAGAATAATTGTTTTTATAGCATCAAATTGAGCCTTTAGAAAATCCACCGCATGTTTATAATAAACCTTATCCAGTATTTCAAAAGGAACACTCTCCAGATTTTTAAACCGATCAGATATAAGAGTTGATACTTGTTGCCAATCCTCATCTTTATAAAGTCCAAGGGATACGCTCTCAACTTTATTGGTATCCAGGAGTATCTGTGCCTGCTTAAGTTGTAATCTGAAAACAACATCATCAAAGTCCTTAGCCCCAGTATGGAAAATGCCAACTACTTGCAAGTCAACCCCATTCAAACTTCCATAGACCGTATTAGCAAGCACAGTTACATTGTCACCGATACCTACATTAAGCGTTCTCGCCAATCCTTTTCCCAGGATAACACCATCTGCCTCAGTGCTAAGATTTTTTCCTTCCTCAACATTCATGGCAGTAAAAAATTTATCCTCCTCAACACCGTCAATACCTTGTCCTCTTCCTGAAACATTGATTTTTCCGTTGGTTAAAAGTGCAAAAAATTGAAGACGTGGAAAAACATGTTTAACTTGGGGTTGTTCTTTAAGAAAGCTCTCAACCTCTTGGTAATTCTCAATCCAATGCTCCCAAGGTTTTTCGTAAGTCTTATCCAGATAATTTTGTAAATTGATCTGGCCATGTCCATATCTTGAACGAATACAATTAAACTTATATTGATTCATTATTCCGGAATTAAAACCATGATATAGAAAAAGTGCACCCATGCCGCAGGTAATTGTCAAGAGTATGGTAAATGTTCTCCGGGTATTTCTAAGCAGGTTTTTATAAGCAATAATAATCAGTTTCATTTAAAACTCCTGTAAATCTTGACTTCATCAGGTCAGCTTTCCATCTCTGAGTAAAAGTTTTCTGGGGGATCTCTCTATTACCATTGGATCATGACTGGCAAGAACAATTGTCACTCCCTGTTGTTGATTAAGTTCAAGAAGAATATCCACCACTTCCCGTCCGGTTTTTTGATCCAGGCTGGCAGTTGGTTCGTCAGCAATAATCACTGCCGGTTTTTTAGCCAAGGCTCGCGCTAAGGCAACCCTTTGCCTTTGTCCACCACTTAGTTCCAACGGTTTTTGACCTCTAAAATCCCATATCCCGACTGACTCCAAAGCCTGTTTCACTCTTTGTCTGCGTTCTTGTGTGTTTATACCCTGTCGCAAAAGAAAAAATTCAACATTCTCATAAGCAGAAAGGGTTGGCATAAGATGGAAAAATTGGAAAATAAAACCCAGCTCATGACGCCTTAAATGATTTTTTTGTGTTTCAGAAAGTTCGCTGACTTTTAAATTCTTGAAGGTCATTACACCTTTTTGTACCGGTTCAATCATCCCAAGTAAATTAAGCAGGGTTGATTTACCAGAACCGCTTGGCCCACTCAAACACACGAATTCTCCAAAATTTATTTCAACAGAAACTCCCCTTAGTGCTGGTATGATTTGACTGCCTGAAAAATAATTGAATTCCAAATTTTCACAATGATAGAGGTTTTTTGATTCCATATAGTATCCGGCAAAATTTTCAAACGTATAGACATATAATAGTCTTGGTATAATAGTCAGTTTAATAGACAAAAAAAGGTGCGGCTACAAAAAAGAAGACTATGAATAGAATTTACAGACATGAAATTTTCGATTTCGATGAAAACAACATCAAGTTATTTATGGAATTACCATCCATTGTCTACCGTGATGATCCCAATCGACTGATTTCTTTTAAAGATAACGAATCGAAATATTTAAAGGCTAATTATCCTATTTATCAAAAAGTGATTCATAAAAAATTTTTACTTTTTATGAATAATGAACCGGTGGCACGGGCAATGGGTATTATCCATCCAGATATCCGTTTAGATAACACTCCTACCGTTTTGATAGGTTTTTTTGAATGTATAAGCGATGATGCATGTTTTAGTACATTGATAGACATAATCGAAAGTTATTTCAAAAATAACTACGGAACCAAAAAAATTGTTGCCCCGGTCAATTTCACCACTTGGCATACCTATCGTTTTAAAACCTTTTCATTTAATCACCCCGCCTACCTGTTCGAGCCCTACAATCCTGTCTATTATCCGGAATTTTTTAAAAATTATGGTTATCGAATACTAAAAAGCTATTTTTCAAGAAAACTTACTCATCAGGATATGCAAAATCTGGTGCTAAAAAACACTCCTGCTTTTTTAAATACCATCAAGGAAGGCATCACGCTTCGTCCAATATCGCTTAAGAACTTTGATCAAGAAATTAAGAAATTATACGATTTTTGTAAAATATCCTTTTGTGATAATTTTCTCTATACAACAATTTCATACGACGAATTCCATACCATGTACCAAGAGGGGAAATCCTTGATCAATCCCAATTATTTTTGTATGGCAGAAAAAAATAATCATCTAATTGGTTTTCTGTTCTGCATGCCCGACTACATTGATGCAATAAGAGACATGAAAGGTAAACGACACCTTTTAGCAAAACTTACCTTTTTAATCAAAAAAAGGAAGGTCAATCGTCTTTTGGTTAAAACCATGGCCGTTCACCCGGATTACCGAAAAATTGGTTTGGGAAAAGCCTTAATGCATTGGGTACACGACCATGCCTTACAAGCAAATTTTAAAGAGGCCATTCATACTCTTTTTATTGCAGATAATCCTTCCGGGAATTATTCTAATAGTGCGGAAAATTTTGGAGTTTATGAACTTCTTTACAAGGAACTACCATGAATTTAGTTGCTCATGCCCTCCAAACATTCAAAAAATTCCCGCAAAAAACTGCCATCATCGAGCCAAATGGTCAATCCATATCCTTTGGTGATTTTAATCAAAAAGTTAATCAGGTAGTAATTGCCTTAAAAGAAATGGGGGTCCAAAAAGGTGATCGGGTCTTTCTGTTAGTCCCTGTCAAAATTGACCTTTATGTAATCATCACAGCCCTGTTTCATATGGGAGCCATTGCGGTGTTTATCGACCCTTGGGCCTCGAAAGATTATATAAATAGTTGTCTAAAAAAAGTGCGTCCTGATTTTCTTATTTATATTAGAAAAGCCGTTATTCTCATGTTGAAGGCAAACGAGATTTTAAAAATTAAACGTAAAATTATCCTGGATACGCTGATGTCAAAAGCCAATTTGTCTTCCAACCATGACCTTCCTTGTGAAGAAATGGATCCGGAAGATTCGGCACTTATCACCTTTACCACCGGTTCCACCAATAGTCCCAAAGGGTGTGATCGTACCCACGGCTTCTTGCGTGCGCAACATAGTGCACATGAAGAATATTATTTTCATGAGACCAGGGATATTGATCTTGCCATGTTTCCGGTTTTTGTTCTTGGTAATCTGGGAAGCGGAATTACCAGCGTCATCATAGATGCAGATCTTAGAAAAATTTCAGCCTTTTCACCCTCAAAAGTAATAGCTCAAATCAATACATATAAAATAACCAGCATGACTTGCTCACCTGCCTTGATTGAACCACTAGTGGATTATGCCTCCAAACATTCCATTATACTTCCATCAATGAAAAAATTTTTTACCGGCGGTGGTCCAGTCAACCCCTGGCTTTTTGCATCCCTTGAAAAAATTATGCCCAACGCCCGGTTATTTCTGGTTTACGGATCAACCGAGGCTGAGCCAATTGCGCTGCTTCCCTCTGGAAACGTTTTAAAAGACACCAATGATATCACTCTTCAGGGGAAAGGGATCACTCTTGGCATCCCCGTTGAAAAAATCAAGACCCGTATAATCAGATACTCCCGCACTAACCTGTCAGACATATTGCCATTACCGGCAGGAGAAATCGGGGAAATTATTTTAACAGGACCGTTTGTTGGAAAAAAATATTATCACAATGAAGAAGCCTTCAAGGAAAACAAATATACAGATGACCAGGGTAACATCTGGCACCGCACCGGGGATCTGGGTTATCAAAATGAATCCGGTCAGCTTTTTATGCTTGGAAGAATAAACGCCATAATAAATGAAAATGATAAAATCCGCTTTCCCCTGCAAGTTGAGCCTGTCATCAATCACCTGGAAGAAATAAAAAAATGCGCATACTTCCAGCTTGATTCAAGTAAAAAATCCACCGCCTTATTAGTAACTGTAAAACCAGGCTTCCCTCAGAATAATGCTATTTTAAACATTAAAAATAAATTGCGTGAACTTGATATTCACCCATCCAAAATCATCTTTACTGATAACGTCCCTGTCGACAAACGACATAACAGCAAAGTCGATTATAGCGAGGTATTAAAAATGTACAGCAACGAACAAATTGATCAACTTAGAAATGAAAATTTTTTCAAACGAATTCTCCTTTATACCAATGAACGCTTTCCCCTGATCGCTATTTTACTTTTTGTGACTTGCTTTTCGTTTAGCTGTTTTTACCTGGGACAACTTAGTTACTATGACAAGATAGACCATATTTTTAATTTCCCGATGTTGATTGGTTGGCTCACACTTTTTTTCATTTTTTTCCATATACGTCTTTTTGATGAATTCAAAGATTACCAGGATGATTGTGATGCCCACCCTGAAAGACTACTTTCTCGTGGTGTAGTTACCCTTAAGGATCTTGGAAGATTGCTCATCGGGATCATTTCAATACAAGTGATACTAAATCTAATTTCATCCAGAGAGCAGTTATTCTGGTGGGGAGCGGTGTTCATCTATTCCTTTTTGATGTTTAAAGAATTTTTTATATCGGAAAGACTGAAAAAATCAATCACTCTTTACCTGCTTTCACATCAGGCCATATTACCCATCATGATCAGTTATGCTATCAGTTCTTCGCTGCAAACAGGAACTCCGATGTTCCTGTTTAATGTTAAAATCTGGTTATCATTCCTCTTTATTGCTCTTTTATCTTTTTCCTACGAAATTTCAAGAAAAACCTGGTCAAAGGAGCGTGAGCATAAGCATGCAGACAGCTATACGAAAACCTGGGGAATTCCTAAAACTGCCACGGTTTTAACTGGCAGTTATTTTTTAATTTTTCTTATTTGTGCAATTTTTTATAAAATATTTGACATGAATCCTTGGAATAACATCACCAGTTTTCTATTATTCCTCATCAGTTCGTCACTATTATATAAATTTGTAAAAAACCCAACCACTTCAAATTCAAAGCTGGTCGAGCTGGGTGGAATTATTTGTCTGCTGGGAAATCATATTAATATTATTATCTTAGCCTTGCTTAAATAACTGAAAGGAAAAATCCAATATGAAAAATCGAACACAGTTAATTGGTGGAAAAGGAATGGGTCTTGAAGCTCTAAAAAAAGGCGGACTCAATGTTCCACCCTTTATTATTCTCGATATCACCATTTTTGAAGAATTCACCCGTGATATCGAACACCAGATAAAAGAGATTATTCAAAGAAGGTCTCTGGATCATATCAAGGAGCTGGAAAAAAGTGAGCAGGAATTAAAACAGCTTGTTTTATCCACAGATTTTTCATCAGCACTTAAAAATAAAATTTTGAATATCATCAAGGCAGAGTCCTCATTTAACCTGGACCATAGCTACTTTTCAGTACGATCATCAGCAGTGGATGAAGACGGAAGTGATTTTTCATTTGCCGGGCAAATGGATTCTTTTTTATATGTAAAAGGAGAAAACAATTTATTTGAAAAAATCAAAGGGTGTTATGCTTCGTCCTTCTCTGCCCGGGTACTTAGTTATCGTCATCAAAACAAGCTAGAATTACTCAATATCAAAATGGCAGTTATTGTCCAAAAAATGATTTTTGGGGAAGTTTCAGGTGTGCTTTTTACCGCCAATCCTCTTACTAATAATCCAGACGAGATGGTGGTCTCGGCAACCTGGGGTATTGGAGAAGGAGTAGTATCGGGTGTTTTAAACTGTGACAACTGGGTTATTTCTAACAATGCAACCGTCAATAAGGAGGAAATAGTAAAAAAAGAGCAGATGATCACGTTCAATGAAGAAACCAAGCAATCAACCATCACCATTGATGTGCCGGAGGAAAAGAGCAGTGTTGCTTGTCTTGGTGATAATCAAGTAACTGAATTATATTACTTGGGAAAAAAAATAGAAAGCGAACAGGGAAAAATACCTCAGGATATAGAATGGACCTATGAAAATGAATCCTGCTATGTTTTACAAACCAGGCCAATCACCACTCTAAAGGGTATTAATCGGAATTTTGAAAAAACTATCTGGGATAATTCTAATATTGTTGAAAGCTATAGCGGTGTCACCAGCCCACTTACTTTCAGTTTTGCCAGTTATGCTTATGACCAGGTTTACCGTCAATTTTACAATTTGATGGGTACTAGTATGGAACGTATAAATGAAATGGGTTCAATTTTTGCCACCATGCTTGGCAACATTGATGGTCGCATTTATTATAACCTTACTAATTGGTATAAAACCTTGAAGTTACTTCCCGGGTACAACTTTAACCGAGAATTCATGGAATCCATGATGGGGGTTAAAGATTCCGGTGATGTTGACAAGAAAGAGGAGAAATTGTCTTTTTACAGGCGTTATTTAATTGAGTTACCAACTCTTTTACGGGGCATCTTTCTTATTATCAAACAATTTGTGGTAATTGATACATCCATAAAAAAATTCTATCAAAATTATGAAAACACCAAAAACCAGGCAACTCGCATACCTTTTGACAATCTTAGTGAAGTGGAACTGGTTAATATTTACCGGGGATTACAACGTAATCTGCTGGGAAATTGGAAAACTCCCATTGTTAATGATTTTTTTACAATGATTTTTTACGGGGTTTTAAAAAAATTGATCATCTCTTGGAAAATTGATGAAACCGGAAGTATTCAAAATGATCTTTTGTGCGCACAAGGGGATCTTGAAAGTACCAAACCGACCAAGGATCTGATTAAAATGTCCAACTGGATTTCATCTCATCCCACTATTAAACACTATATCCTTGAGAACAATGAGGATGATTTAACCTGCCAGCTAATCAATCAGGCACCAGAACCCCAATTTCTTGATCTGTCGAGAAAGCTTAGGGAATATATTGAAGCATATGGATTTAGATGTGTTAATGAGCTAAAACTGGAAGTGGATTCCTTAAAGGAAAATCCGCGTTTTATTTTTACCATGCTTAAAAATTATCTCGTAAAAGGCAATATTGATCTGGAAACTCTGGAAAAAAGGGAAAAAGAAAAAGCATACCATGCTGAAAAACATTGCTTGAAATTAATACCAAAAAAGAAGATTCTGTTTTTTTTCAATAGAAAAAATCTTTTTTTCTGGGTGGTAAAACAAACCAAAAAAGCTGTAAAAAACCGGGAAGAGCTTCGTTTTACCCGCACCAAGGTCTTTGGACTTTCCCGGCAAATCTTCAATGCCATTTCACGGAAATTTTGTGAAGCTGGGATCATTTACAACCCTAAAGATATCTACTTGCTTTCTGTGGATGAAATTATCGCCCCCATTGAAGGAAGATCAATCACTTCAGATTATAAAAAATTAATTGAACAAAGAAAGTTGGAATATGATAATTATCAAAACGGCTCCGAACCTCCTGAAAGATTTTTCACCTACGGGCCTTACTATCGAGCGCATAAAATTACCCCGACCCTTCCTGATCCTCTGGCGGGACTTAATCTGGGACCTGATGTATTAAAAGGGACACCATGCTGTCCGGGTACCATATCAAAGGAATGTAGAGTTGTACTATCTCCCCAGGATGATTGCCAGATGAATGGTGAAATTTTAGTAACCAAGAGAACTGATCCGGGTTGGGTTCCCATCTTTCCATCTATTAGTGGTCTACTAATAGAGAAGGGTTCGATCTTATCCCACTCAGCTGTTGTAGCCAGAGAAATGGGAATACCAACCATTGTTGGCCTCACCGATGTAACTGAAAAAATTAAAAATGGCCAGAAAGTTGCGCTGGACGGCTCCAAAGGCTTGGTACACCTTGGTGCCAACCAAGAAGAGCTTGATAATATTAATCTTGGCTAGCCTTTAAATTTTAAAATGCAAAACTGATAGACTTGAACTTTCTCTTCTGCTATCAGATCTCGGTACTGATCTGTTACATCCTCATAACCGCTTTGATCACACTCGGGAATTCTCAGGTAGTTCCGGATAACAATAATGGCCCCAGATAAAAGACTGGGTTTAATTTTTTGCAGGAAGTTTTTTTCCATGTCACCAGAAAAATAACTGGGTACATCACTCATAGAGATAAAATCCACCTTTTCATGACAACAGATGGTGGTGATCAAATCACCTTGCACTTCAGTTATTTCAGTGCATTTTCTGTTTAAATTATTTTTCATCTCCTCAAAACAGACTTTTTCAGCTTCCAAAATATTTGCCTCTTGGAACATTATTTTTCCAAGGAAACAAATTTGTAAAAAAAAGTTTTCTCTTGCAAGAATCCGCTCAAATAAATAATTGAAAGATTCGTTGTAAAAATTTAAATATCCCCTGGCAATATTTTTTTTAACAAAATGGCCTCTATAAAGAAGTGCATTAAACATGGAACGGTTACCAAGTACAAACAAAATGAACGTCCATCGCCACCTGGGAAATTTCTCTTTGACATATTCCCTTTGCAAGGGGATGGTGGCACATTCAAAAAGTTCACATCTTCTATCTCCCAACACCCTATAAACAAACCGACTGAACAAAAAAAATGTTTTTTCCCATTTCCCCTCATATAAAATGGAATCCCAATTTTTTTTTACCAGCAGGTGATGAAAATAATTTCTGTCTGAATCGAGCAATGAAAGTTTTTCAAACAGCGCTTTTCTTTCATTTTGATTATGTGAAGTTTCCCCGTACGGGGCATATCCCCAAAACGCTAAAAATTCCTCGTAATTAAGCTTTTTAAGCACCTCTATACGCAGCCGAAGCAATGCCAGCTGCTGAGAAGCCAGATCAACACAGATCAATCTGGAAGGATTCGCCCCAAGTAAAGGCAATGCCCTGCTACCTGACCCACATACCGTAATCACGGTATTGGGGTTGAGTTTTTTAACCATTTCATATTCCACTTTGGTGTCTTCGTTTCCAAGTGAATAGTTAAGATCACTAAAATATTGATTATGCATATTTTAAACCTGTTAAAGAGATTTTGAATCATAGCAAGAGAACCTGATTCAAGAAAGAATTCCAGAAGATTTTACATATGCTCCAAGTCTTCATTGCCTTAAGCGAATAATATCTATATTCTCAACATATTATGGCAAAAATATCTATATATTTAAACGCTAAGGCCAGCGGAACTGATCGAATTGTATGGGAAAATAAACTTAAGGAATATCTTTTTCGCCATAAATTGATTTTTCATACTCCTTCTTCGATTGATACGTTAAAAAATAAAGTGGCGTCTGATATCAAAGATGGTACGGAGTACATATTTTCAGTAGGTGGAGACGGTACTGCCAACGTTCTAATCCAAGAACTTGCAGGAACCCAAATCAGATTACTGATTATTCCAACCGGAACAGCCAATGACCTGGCCTGCGAATTAGGTATAAGTAGAAATATAAAGAAAATCATCAATATGTTTCAAAACCGGCAAATTGAACCAATTGACCTGATTAATATCAATGGTAAATTCATGATAACCAACGGCGGGATAGGGCTTGCCGGCGATGTTGCCACTTCCATTAATACCCTTAGATCAAAATTCCCGATTTTTCGGGACATCATGAGACATACTGGAGATCAAATTTATTCCATGATTTTGGGACTTGAAGTTGCAAAATGGAATTTTCCTATATACAACATCAAAGTGGAGTCAAGTGATCTGGATAAAAAAT
>Ga0208375_1001811_pt1 | contig 22150 bp, 17 predicted proteins | sample RifOxyD1_FD_184038 | JGI IMG/M metagenome (GOLD analysis project Ga0208375, IMG submission 184038) | Soil microbial communities from Rifle, Colorado - Rifle Oxygen_injection D1 (SPAdes) | ecosystem: Environmental > Terrestrial > Deep subsurface > Rock core/Sediment | place: Rifle, Colorado... | reverse complement strand
GCGTCGTGGCGGTAAATTTCCAAGTGTTTTCTCCATAACGAAGGCAAGAATTGAATAGAAAAATAGATCATATTGAATTGGCAAAATTTAACCAAGTAGATAGAAATTTTTTGGACTATCGGTTTGAGTATGAACCCCTGTTGGCAGGACACCCAGATCACATAGATCATTCCCTAAATTTTTTAAATAAACGGATGAAATATCCTGTCTGGATTTCCAGTATGACCGGGGGAACGCCTAGAGGGAAGTTGATTAATGAGCGTTTGGCCTATATTTGTAAAAAATATCAATTAGGGTTAGGCCTTGGATCTATTCGTAAGTTAATGGAGGATGAAAGGCTATTTGATACTTATGACTTAAGGACTTTTTTGGGTGAGGAAATTCCCTTAATGGCCAATTTAGGAATTGCCCAGGTTGAAAATATTTTAAACGAAAATAAAATTGGTAAACTTGAACAAGTTTTAAATAAGCTTCAGGTTGATTGTTTAATGATTCATGTAAATCCCCTCCAAGAGTGGATGCAAAAAGAGGGCGACCGTTATTTTGTTCCACCTTTTATAAGTATTAAAAAACTAGCTGATCAACTAAGTATTCCTATTGGCGTTAAAGAAGTAGGTCAGGGAATGGGGCCTAAAAGTATTCACAAACTTTTAACATTACCAGTGCGAGTTTTTGAATTTGCGGCTTTTGGTGGCACTAATTTCACCCAAATGGAGCTGCTTCGTTTGGAAGATAAAATTTACCAAGAAACCCTAAATCCGCTTGTCACTGTTGGACATGATGCAATATCGATGATAAATACGTTTGAAAAAATTTCCCTAGCTGAATGTGAGACATGTAACCTAAAAGAAATTATTATTTCAGGTGGAGTTGAGTCATGGAAAGACGGGATGTATTTTATTGATAGATTTAAACACCGTGCTCTTAAGTTTAAGTTAGAAGTAGTTTTTGGACAAGCCTATCGGTTTTTAGAATATGCTGCCATTTCCAAAGAGGCTTTGGATGTGTATATGCTTGGGGTGATTCATGGAATGGATCTGTATAGAAGTTTTTTATCTTTGAAAAATAGTGTTGATGGTGAAGAGGTTTAAGGTTGAAAGAGTTATGTGGTTTTTCAAAACTTAGTAAATTAGAAAAATTAAACTTTGTGGTAGATGAGTATTTAAATGCTTCGGAACATGTAAAACAAGATTTCCTAAGTTGTGCCTACGAAAATGAAAAGTTTCAAAGAATACATGAGCAGTTTAGTGAAAATACTATCAGTAATTTTCATCTGCCTTACGGAGTGGTCCCTCATCTTTTAATGAATGGAGTGGATTATTGCGTTCCCATGGTGATTGAAGAAAGTTCAGTAGTGGCAGCTTGTAGCAGAAGCGCCAAATTTTGGAAACGACGTGGTGGCTTTCATGCAGAAGTTATTTCTAAAATAAAAACTGGTCAGGTGCATTTTTATTATAGCGGGCCCGTGAAAAAATTAAAAAAAATCTTTAATGAAAACAAAGCCATTCTTTTAACGCATGTTAGAGAAATTAATTGCAATATGTCCAAGCGAGGAGGCGGAATATTAGATATAGCTTTGATTGATAAAACCCAAGATGAGCCCAATTACTATCAATTAAGCTTGAATTTTAATACTTGTGACGCTCAAGGAGCTAACTACATAAATACCAATTTAGAGACTTTGGCCTTTGAGTTTAAGAAACTTTTTTCAGATAATGAGTTGGAAATTATTTTTTCAATAGTTTCAAATTATACTCCAGATTCCCTCGTTAGGTGCTATGTCACTTGTTCTCTTAGTGAATTGCATGATGATCAAATAGAAATGCCTCCAGAGCTTTTTGCTACTCGATTTAAAAAAGCGGTCAGAATATCACAAGTTGATATTACTCGTGCGGTTACTCATAACAAAGGTATTATGAACGGGGTTGATGCTGTAGCAATTGCCACAGGGAATGATTTTAGATCTATCGAAGCCTGTGTACATGCCTTTGCTTCTAAAGAAGGGACGTACCGTGGGCTTACCAATATTAGTTTGGAAAATAATAAGTTTTATTATGAATTAATTATTCCACTAAGTGTCGGAACTGTTGGAGGGCTTACCAATCTTCATCCTTTGGCGAGCAATTCTTTAAATATGTTAAAAAAACCTCATGCCGAAGATCTTATGAAAATTATGGCGTGTGTAGGTTTAGCGCAGAATTTTGCCGCTATTAGATCACTGGTGACCAGTGGCATTCAAAAAGGTCATATGAAGATGCATTTGATAAATATATTAAATTATTTTGAAGCGAGTGAAAAAGAGAAAGAGCAAACCTTTTTATTTTTTAAAGATAAACGAGTATCATTTAACGAAGTTAGAAGTTTTTTAGGTCGGGATAAGCAATTGCAATGAATATAAATAAAACAGCAACTAATTTAAAAAAGCGCCCAGGGCAAAATGAGCAGACTTATTTTGGTAGAGGAAAACTGTTACTTAGTGGTGAATATTTTGTTTTGGATGGTGCTAGTGCTTTAGTATTACCAACCAAACTTGGGCAATCCATGACGGTAAGATACAGCCCTTCATTTAATCCCATGTTGCATTGGAAAAGTTTTGATTCTAATAATGATTTATGGTTTGAATCGAAATTTGAGTTTTGGCACTTTGATTGCGTCGATTCAAGTTCTGATAGCACCGTGATGTTTTTGCAAAAAATACTCAGACAAGCGAGAAAACAAAATCAACATTTTTTAAGAGATGATGTCGATGTTTACGTTGAAACCAATCTGGAGTTTCCACTTGATTGGGGACTCGGTAGTAGCTCAACTTTGATTTATAATATTGCTCAGTGGGCTTACGTGAGCCCATTTAACCTTTTATTCAATATTTATAATGGCTCAGGATATGATGTGGCTGCGGCATCTTCGGATTGTCCTATTGTTTATGAAAAAGGAAAACAAGGACCCAATTGGCGTCTTAGTAAATTTGATCCAGTATTTAAAGATAATCTTTATTTTGTTTTTATGGGCAATAAAGTTGATTCATTCAAGGCCATTGAAGCTTATTTGAATAAAAAAATGAATAATACCGCGGTAGTGAATGAGTTATCTAAAATAAGTTGTATGTTGGAAGAAGCGACTACTTTAAAACAGTTTAATTCACTTATTAAATCTCATGAACAAATAGTTTCAGAAACGCTAAATATGACCACGATGAAGGATGCTTGTTTTAGCGACTATTGGGGAGAAGTTAAATCTTTGGGGGCCTGGGGGGGAGATTTCGTTTTGGTCACCAGCAAAAAATCAGCTGAAGAGACAAAAGAATATTTTTCGCTGCGAGGTAATCAGGTGGTTATACCGTACGCAGAGATGATTTATAATAAAAATTCAAAAATTAATTTCTACCCATTACCTGTCGCAGAAGACACCAATAAAATATCCCATTTCCTACAGTAGGTTCAATGAGCAATAGCAAACAATCAGGAATAATCAAGTCCAGTGCTTCTTCTAATATTGCGCTAGTAAAATACTGGGGAAAAAAAAACCATCAGATCCCAGAAAACCCCTCGGTAAGTTTCTCGCTTAGTCATTGCAAAACGTTCACGGAAACAACCTGGGAAATCAAGGAAGATAAATGTAGTGCTATGGAAATGGCGTTTTATTTTGAAGATAAGAAAAATTTTGAGTTTCAACAAAGAGTGCTTAAATATCTCGAAACAATTTCATCTTTTCACACAATTCCTCATAATATAAAATTGAAAATTAATAGCCGAAATACCTTTCCCCATTCATCTGGAATAGCTTCCTCTGCGTCCTTTATGGCGTCAATGGCCTTGATGATGAAGAAGTTGGATGAGCTTATAAATGAGCATTCATCTTCTTTGGGAGAATTTGCTAAGGAAGTATCAAAGTGGGCAAGGATAGGGTCGGGAAGTGCCTGCCGCTCGATTTTTGGGCCAATTTGTTTGTGGGGTAAGTTAGAAGGATGTGGTGAAAGCAGTGATGAATATGCTGTACCTATAAAAAATTATCACGAAATATTTTCTGATTATAGAGACACTATTTTGATTGTGGATTCTACACCTAAAAATATTTCCAGTCAGAAAGGGCACCAATTGATGGCGGAGCATCCTTTTAAAGAAATCAGATATCTTCAGGCCCGGGATAATTGTCAAAAAATTCTTAATGCTATAAAAATGGGTGATTTAGAGACATTTGTTAAGATTGTTGAAAATGAAGCATTGATGTTACATGGCCTAATGATGACCGGCGTGAACCCTTATATTCTGTTAAAACCAAATACTCTGACTATTATTGATAAAATCATAAGATTTCGCGATAAAACTCAGGTCCCCGTGGCCTTTACGCTCGATGCCGGTCCTAATATCCATTTGCTTTATCCTAATCGTTTCCACGCAGAGATTATGGTGTATATTCAAAAGGAGTTGATACAATTTTTAGATAATGGTAATTTTATTGAGGATAAAGTCAGTGTTAGACCTACTACAATTGAGTTCATATAAATGAAGCAAAAGATTTTTTATTCCAAAATTTTACTTTTTGGTGAATATGGAATTATTCATGACTCCATGGGGTTAGCGGTTCCTTACCCGTTGTTTCAAGGGGAACTTAATTTCCAAACAGACTTTCGTTCAAATCAAATAACTATTGATAATGAGCTTAAGGCTTTCTCTAGATACCTAAAAAATGTATCTAAAAATTATAGGGAATTATCTTCATTTGATGCAGATTCTTTTGAGTTTGATGTTTCTCAAGGTCTTTGTTTTCAATCAACCATTCCTCAAGGTTACGGAGTGGGAAGCTCCGGGGCACTTTGTGCATCTGTATATCACCGCTATTGCGCAGACTTACAAAACGATAGTTTTGAAAATTTTGATAAAAACCGTTTAGCAGAATTAAAAAAAATATTTTCGATCATGGAGGCTCATTTTCATGGGGCCAGTTCGGGGATTGATCCCTTGATTAGTTATGTAAATCAGGCAGTGTTGATTAAAGGACTTAATAATGTGGATATTATTAAGGAACCAGTTGTAAAAAAGAAATCTGCCGGAGGAATATTTTTGTTAAATACCTCAAGGCCTAGACGGACAGAACCACTAGTAAATTTGTTTTTAGAAAAATGCAAAGAAACTACATTTAGAAATCTTTGTGAATCCATTCTCCTGCCGATTATTAATGGGTGTATTAATTCTTTTTTATCGTCTGATAAAAAGGCCTTGTTTAATTATTTTCAAAGACTTTCTGATTTCCAATATAGTCATTTTGATCCCATGATCCCCCATTTATTTAAAGAGGTCTGGTATGAAGGGCTTAAGAGCGAAGTTTTTTATTTAAAGCTTTGCGGTGCTGGTGGAGGTGGTTTTTTGCTGGGAATTACCGAAAATTTTGATGAAGCCAAGGATAAACTGCAAGGCCATGAGATCAGGCCACTTTACTTTTTGTAATTATTATTCAAAACAAGGAAATTCAAGCTTCTCTTACGTCTTGTTTCCTGTGAAATTTCAAAACTTCTTTGAATTGTTGGGCAGAAATAAAATCCGGTTTTTCTCCGTTTATTTTAGCCTTCAGTGGCTTCTTCCAATCAGGGTCAAACATGGTACCAAAAGCAAAGTTTTTTTCAAATTCCAAAGTGTGATTGAGTTCACTTAGGATTGTCTCAAGCATACTTCTTTTGGCTTGCATCCTGGCAACTTGAGATTGCTGGCAGATTTGATTTAATTGATCCGCTATTAAGTTTTCTTCGTCGCTATAGGATTTGTAAATAAATCCGCTTTGTAATAATTCATTCATTTTAATGGCGTTACCACCAAGAACCCAGTTTTTAGCTGTACTTTTGGGAATTATGGAACTTAAAAAACCGATACCTCCACAACTGGGGATTAAACCCATTTCGAGGTGATTAAAGTGAAGTGTGCTTTTTTGGTGGGCAAATCTTAAGTCAGCTCCAATGGCGAGCTCACAAGCAGCTCCACTGGCCCCTTTTTTTAAATCTATAATAATAGTTTGAGGCAACATAAACATAGAATAAATAATCTTTTGAAATTTTTGTAAATATTGTTGGATTTTATGTTCAGGGGTGTTTAAAAATTCATGGTATTCAAAACCACTTGATAGAATATCCAAATTCGAAGTAAGTACAATGGCATTTATTTCAATTCGTTCACAGGCCCAGGAAAGAATTTGTTCAAGTTCAAAAATCATTTCAAAGTTAATTGCATTCTGTGATTTTTGTCTGTTTAAAGTAATGATTAAGGATTTGGTGTCTTTTTGAAGATCGATGTTTAGGGTGTTGAAATTGAAAAGTTTAGTCATTTATTACCGTCCCTGGATATAAACGTTGGACAATTAATCCGTTAATTATCCTGGCAGAAAGATTGCCCTGCCACTAACTATAGATTGTTTCAATTTTCATGGTTTGTTGTCAAAATAAAAAAATGTTTTTAGAAAAATTATTTTACCGGCGTAAAAAAAACAAAAGCTTAGATAACCCAGCAAAAAAGTACGAGTATGTTTGGTTTATCAGATACGGCCATGTTCCTCTAAAAATTTTTCCGCCTTGATCGCACTCATACAACCAGATCCGGATGCACTAATTGCTTGTCGGTAGTAGGGATCCTGGACATCACCAGCTGCAAAAACGCCAGGGATATTGGTGGTAGGTCCATTTTGGGTTACAATGAAACCTTGCTCGTTTAAGGTAAGCTGATTATCTAAAAAGGCGGTATTGGGTTGATGACCGATACCGAGAAAAAAACCGTCGGTTTTACGTACCGTAGTTTCTTTAGTCTGGGTGTTTTCTACTAAAAGTCCATTTAATCCTTGGGCATCAAATTTTAATTCCTTAATGATGGTATTCCAGATGATTTCTACTTTAGGATTATTAAATATTCGCTGTTGCATTGGCTTGGATGCCCGCAGTTTATCTCTGCGATGAATTAAATAAACTTTAGAGGCAAACCTTGCGAGAAAAGTTGCTTCTTCAATGGCCGTATCACCACCACCTGCCACATGTACAATCTTATCTTTATAAAAGAAACCATCACAAGTAGCACAAGCACTTACGCCCTTACCAATTAATTCTTTTTCGTGTGCCAGACCCAGATATTTGGCTGAAGCTCCAGTGGAAATAATGACCGTTTGCGCTTGCACTTGTTCGCCATTTTCTAGATCAATTAAAAATGGTCGGGTATTAAGTTTAGCTTTGATGGCCGTGGTTTGAATAAATTTTGCACCAAAGCGCTCTGCTTGCTTTTTCATGTTTTCCATTAGCAATGGTCCGGTAATACCGTCTGGAAAACCTGGGAAGTTTTCAACGTCTGTCGTAGTGGTTAGCTGTCCGCCTGGTTCATGACCTTCTAGTACGATTGGTAACATGTTGGCCCTGGCACAATAGATAGCTGCCGTAAACCCGGCGGGTCCTGTTCCTATGATCACCACGTCAGTTTTAATCATGAATTAATCTCCTTAATTATCCTCTTCTGCTTCAGTTGAATTATCTGATAAATTGTCCATGCTTTTTTCTTCTTCTTGTTTTAAAAGCATTTCTTTTTTCACTTTTTCTGGTCGATCGTCTTTATCAGGGTTTAACTCATAATAAGCATTAACCGAAACTAAATCCCCAGTGTTACTAATTTTTCGGGTTCGAAGAAACTTTTTTCCCGAAATGCTACACTTGTAAGCGAACGTTATTTTGGTTTTTTTGCGGGCCATTTTGAATATCCTTTTGATTATTTTAAATTATCTTTCTTCTTATATAAAAACTTGCTTAAGTACAAGCAAAACCTTAAAGAGAACGCGTGGCGTTGTCAGTTTTAAAAATTTTCTAGTCTGTGTTAACATTATAGTAACCGTTTTTAATAAGAGTTTAAAGCTTAGATTAGATAGCTTTGGGGGTTGATATTAAAATTATTTTTTTCTTAGGATTAGGAGTTGGGTTGGGACTATCTTTTATAAGTGCCGGTTATGCTGAAATTGCTTATTCGGGAAAAATTCTAGATATCAGCTCATCTGGGCAAAGTATCATTATTGATCAAGGCAAAAAGCAATCTCTGTCTAAAAACGATCATGCTATTTTTTATGTTTACGAAAAACCTGATAAAATAATAAAAGATTATCTGATGAGAGAAGTTGCCAGAGGGAAATCTATTGAAGTTAAGGATAATTCATCGTATTGGTATTTGCATCAAGTGGATGATCCTCAATTATTAAAGACCCAAAGAAAAATATATTTTATTACTTCTTCACAAATCCTACGAGGGCGAGCTCCAACACCCACTGAGCATGAGACGATTGTTCTTGGCAAAAATCAAAACGTGCAAAGTTATCAAGCAACCAGAGAAAATGGATTGGCCGATAAATTTGCCCACAAAAAAGATGAATACCGGCAAGATGAAAATGAAATAATTATTGTGGCTGACGAAAACCCCAAAATTCATTCTAATTATTATAGTAGTTGGAAAAGTGGAAATCCGCAGGAAGTAAAAGATCTGAAAAGAGAAATGGAGACTCGGTATTTTGATACCGTAACCGAAGAAAGATTCAAAGGGGAGATCGAACAAAAGAATGAAGAGGATATTTTTTATTCATCCGCAGAAGCTTCGATGAATTCATTTAATGAAAAACAGTTGTATGGTGAAAAAAGTGATGACGATGAACAAAGACTTAACGATGCCTCCGTGCAAAGGCTTAAGGAACCTGACTTGCGTTGGTCAAAGGACTTGACTGATGGGGAACTTCGTAAATTTTTTATCGAAAGTGGTACTTTTAAAGAGAGAAAAAGGCAAAAATTCGCTTTGCAAAATTCAATTGCCACTGAGTTTGTGTTTAAATATGGCAGTAGTATGGTCAAACATTCAACTGAAAATGATCTAGGCCAAAAAGAATTAACTAAGTTTTGGGGACTTGGAATTGAATATCATTTGCTTAGATTAAGTGAGAATTTTAGAAAGTGGACCATGGATGCCTATTATGAGCAGGCAGTTGGTTATTACGACGTTGCGGAATTATTTTCCCGGGAAAATGTTAAAATAATAGCTGAGGAAAAATATTACAAGCTAGGAGTAAATTATTATTTTTATAATTACCCATCGACTCTTTATAATCTTTTGGCCCATGTAGGAGTAAGGTTGGGGGTAGGTTCGGCGCAGGCCAAGTATGTGGAATACGGGGAAATGGATTCGTATTCAGTAATGGTATTTCCGCAAATCCATATGGGGCTTAAATATCGTTTCAAGGCCCAAGATGAAGATCAAAAAAGTAACATAGGTTTTGGTTTGAATACATTACTATCTTACGAGTTAATACAATTTAGAATGGATGAGAAAAAATCCGACAATAGTAGTGGATCATTTGACATTCATGATTTAAAATTATCTGTGGGACTAGGAGTTTTTTTCTAAGCAAGGATGCGTATGAAACTTAGAATTATACTTTTCATTTTATTTATCACTTTGATTGCATTACATGCAGTTGCTTTAGAAATTGATGAGAAGTTGACTTGTCGGGTGTTACGGTTGTCATCAACCAAAAAAACCATGTTAATTAATCGGGGTATGGAAGACGGTCTGGTGGTAGGGGATCATGCCAAATTTTTTATCACAACTGGGGTAGTGGCCAGAGGAGTGGTTTTAAAGGCTTCACCTTCGCGAACTATTTGGGCCATTTATCGAATGATCAATCCCAAAGAGATCAATGTGGATTCCGTAGTTAATCTTAAAATTGCGGCACCTGTGAAATTGACTAATGATTCAAGTCTTGCTTTTGGCGCTGATCAATATGATGATGGAAATTCGGAAAATCCTAATTTGGAAGATATGGGTAATAACGTTGATCTTGGAGGCAGATCAGAGGATGTGCCAGTGGATTTAAGAAGGACTAATTCTCGCGCAGGATCAAGAGGCAATTTACAAAATGATGAGAGTGATTTGGAAGATATGTACGCTGCTAATAAAAAGCCAGTTAAACCGACGAGAGGAGGAAATATTTTCTCCGATGAAAGCGGGGTAGATACCAGTCGAGATTGGGAAGCTTGGTCGCTTTATTCACTTAGTATTTTAGGTACATCCTCAGATGAAGGTGATGAAACCAAATCTACTAATTATGATTTATATCTAGGGCTTGAGAAGTATTTTAATAATCCTTCAGCTTGGTTTAGTAAAATGTCACCAGTGGTGTTTATCCATACTAAATCCAACAGTGCATCAACAAATACCGAAACCGAATCCAATTCCATATTTCAACTAGGCATGGGAGTAAACTACAATTTTTCAGCAACACCTTTTGCTTATAACAGAATTATGGGTTTTGCTGGCATTTCTTTAGCCTATGGTTCAGCTAGCACACAAAATGGTAATGAGGAGGCCAGTGGAAAAGCATCAACTATGATGCTAGGGGGAGGTATTAAATACTATTTGCCTATGGGACTTGGCTTTAGATTTATGTTGAATTATCAAAGTGAATCTCAAAGCTTTACTTTTGATGATGATACTAGTTTAGCAACTACGACAACGGGATTTGTGACTTACGCTGGATTAAGCTATCGTTTTTAATTAATGCACATTTAAATCTCGAACCATGACAATATTCCCGGTGCAAGTTATCTTATAATGCATTTCTTCTGGTTTTTTCTTGGTGGAATTGGATACTAGGGGAGTTATTTGATAAGTAATTCCAATGACGGCATTACCACCTTTTTTCAAAGCTTTTTGTTTTAATTCAGCGGCTAAAAAGGCATAGGTGTCTGTCAGTTTTAAGGCAAAATCGGGTTGATTATCACTGGAAGGGAGTGGTTCGTCACTGGTTTTAGAAAATTCAGAAAGTTCCAGTTCCGAAATGGTCTTGGTGGCAGCTACAATATCTAGGTATTTAATAATTTCAAAATTTTGTAGTGAAGTCATAGTTGATAACATAATGGATTGGGCGCTTGCTTCATGATTAATTAAACTATGATCAGCTTTATTTTGATGTAAATTGTTTTTGGTCACTAATCCCTTGGGATGGTCGTCGTAATATTTTGATTCAAAAATTTCTTTGGAAAGACCGAATTCTATATTTACATCAAAACGACGGAATTTATGGGCCAACATAATGGCTGAGTATTCGCTGATTTGAGAAATTAACAAAGATCCATTTTGCAGGCCTTGTTGATAGGTTTTTTCGTTATCAGAATTTAGCAATTCATACTCTCGCATAATTCTTATAATATCTTCCGCATCATCTTTATATTTGATATTTTTAAGTAAAATGGCAAAAGGAGGGTTGCCTCCCGTTGTAATTTTACCAGGCTCAATGTTTTGAGCAAAATCCTGGACGTCCTTAAATTTAACTGAACTATAAGTCTTATGTTCTGGTTGTTCTGTTTTTAAAATTTTAGGAGGTGGATCGTCGTTTGCTTTTTCAAAAGAAAAATTTTGCTCGGGTAGACGGGGATGGGGAGTGGTCTCTTCAATTACCGCATCCTCTTGATTAGATGAATTTTCAAAATTTTCTTCTAAGCTAAAGTCAGTATGGACAGGCAAACTATTTTCAAAGGATGATTCAAAAGGGGAGGTGTCAGTGTTTGATTCAAATGGTGACACTTCTAAAGAGCTTGGTTCTTCCTCTATTTCAGAGCCATCTTTTAACACATCATCTAATTCTGAGTTATCTTCATCATGCAGGTACTCTTTTAGGTCTTCTATACGAGTAAGATCATTTTTATCGTTATCTGACATGAATTAAGCTCCATGGCATTGTTTAAATTTTTTGCCAGATCCGCATGGGCAAGGATCGTTACGACCTACCTTATTTTGTCCTCTGCGGACAGTTTTGCTACCGTCTTCGGACATTTTTCTGATTTCTTTTGCCTGATCAAGTTGGGCCTGGAGTTGGGCCTGTTGTCTGCGTTTTAATTCCTCAATTTCTTCTGGTGTATAAAACTGAACTTTAAAAATATGATCAACAACTGACTTTTTGACTGCCACCTTCATGCTGGTAAAAAGTTCAAAAGATTCTCTCTTATATTCATTCAGAGGGTCTTTTTGAGCATAAGCACGCAAGTTGATTCCTTCTTTCACGGAATCCATTGCTTGCAGGTGATCTTTCCAATGTTTATCAAAAATGGATAGTAGAATTTCCCGCAAGGCCATTTTAATTTGTTCCTGGGCGTAACCGCTAAATTTTTCCTCTAGACTTTTTTTGGCAATAGTTGCTATATATTCTTCGATATTTCCATCATGTTTTTGGGAACATTCCAGAGCTGTTAACTTGTAGTTAATGTTGAAAGTGGTTTGTAAACCATTTTGCATTTCATTCCAGGCCCAAGAGTCAATAGGAACTTTTCTAGCCGGTCGATAAGCATCTACAAAATAAGTGGCGACATCTTCTATCATTTCCATGATAAAACCCATGTTATCTTTGTCGCTTAATATTTCTTTTCTTATCCGGTAAATGACCCTTCTTTGTTCATTCATTACGTTATCGTATTCTAGTAAATGTTTTCGAATTTCAAAGTTGTATCCTTCAACTTTCTTTTGGGCCTTGGCAATGGCGTTGGTGATCATTTTATGTTCAATAGGTTCATCTTCATGCATACCGAGAGTATTCATAATACTTTGAATTTTTTTTGAACCAAAAATTCTCATTAAATCATCTTCCAAAGAGAGAAAAAATCTGGATTCACCAGGGTCGCCTTGGCGTCCGGATCTTCCTCTTAGCTGATTATCAATTCGCCTTGCTTCATGTCTTTCTGTACAAAGGATAAAAAGACCTCCAAGCTCTTTGGTTTCATTGGGGAGCTTAATATCGGTTCCTCGACCGGCCATGTTGGTGGCAATCGTAACAGCTCCTTTTTTACCAGCATCTTTTATAATTAGGGCCTCTCTTTCATGTTGTTTAGCATTGAGAACTTCATGAGGAATTTTGTCTTTTTTTAAAATTTTTGAAATTTTTTCGTTATTGTCAATGGAGATGGTGCCCACTAGTACTGGTTGACCTTTAGCATGTAGTTCTTTGATAAGATTAACTACTGCGCGGTATTTAGCTTCTGCGTTTTTGTAGATGAGATCGGGTTGATCGATTCGGATCATGGGAACATTGGTTGGGATGACCACGACATCAAGGTTATAAATTTTCATAAATTCTTCAGCTTCGGTATCGGCAGTACCGGTCATACCTGCTAGCCTGGAATATAATTTAAAATAATTTTGGAAGGTAATGGATGCCAGAGTTTGATTATCGGTTTTAATGGTTAAGCCTTCTTTGGCTTCAATGGCACCATGTAAACCATCAGACCATCTAGATCCTTCTTTTAGTCTGCCAGTAAATTCATCTACAATGACAATTTTGTCGTCTTTAACAACATAATCAACATCTTTTTTGAATAAGTGATGGGCCCGTAAAGATTGATTTAAATAATGCAAAAGACTGACATGCTCAATGCTGAAGATATTATTTATATTCATCTTTTCTTGGATAAAATTGATCCCTTCGTCAGTATAATTGGATGAACGGGATTTTTCGTCCACAGTAAAGTGCACATCCTTGGAAAGTAATGGGATCAGTTTGTTGGAAGTGGTATATAATCCAACACTACCTTGACTGGGACCGGAAATTAAAAGTGGAGTTCTAGCTTCATCAATTAAAATGGAGTCCACTTCATCCACGATACAAAAATTATGTTGTCGTTGAACATAATCTTCCAAAGAAAATTTCATATTATCTCTTAAATAATCAAAGGCGAATTCATTGTTAGTTCCGTAGGTAATATCTGCCTGATAGGCAAGATGTCTTTCTTCCTCGGTAATGTCAGAAGTAATGCAACCGACGGTTAAGCCTAACCAAGTGGGAATTTTACCAGTCCATTGAGAGTCTCTTTTGGCAAGATAATCATTAACGGTGACTAGGTGGGCACCATTACCGGTTAGACCATGGAGATAAAGTGGAAAAGTGGCAGCTAGGGTTTTTCCTTCACCGGTTTTCATTTCCGCAATTTTACCTTCAAAAAGGGTGATAGCTCCCATTAATTGCACATCGTAAGCCCTTTCGTTTAAGATTCTGAAACCAGCCTCTCTGACGGTAGCGAAAGCTTCTGGCATAATTGATTCTAGGGCAGCGCCAGTTTTTAGCATTTCTTTAAATTTGTTAGTCTGGGCCTTGAGTTCATCATCGCTTAATTGTTTCATTTTAGCTTCGAATGAATTAATCAAGTTGACGATGGGTAGGAGTCTTTTTAAATCACGATCATTCTTTGTTCCAAAAATTTTTTTTATAACAGCCAACATATTCTACTCCTAAAATTTTAAATTATGAAAAAGGTCATAGGTTAATCCAAAATATAATAAAGGGGATCAACCGGGGTACCATTAACTCTTATTTCGTAATGTAAGTGGGGACCTGTAGAAATACCTGTATTGCCAACTTGAGCAATAGTGGTTCCTCTTTTAATTTTTTCACCTAGTTTTACTTTAGATGATTTGGCGTGGGCAAAAATGGTTTCAAGTCCATAGCCGTGATCAAGTTGGACAAGAATTCCAAATCCAGGTTTTTCACCGGAATAAGTTACAATTCCATCCGCTGGTGCGATAATCGGTGTGCCTATATCACCACCAATATCCAGTCCTTCGTGCATTTTAACCCTGCCAGAATAGGGGCTCGCTCGATGTCCATAGTAGCTGGTGATCCAACCTCGAGCAGGTAAAAGAGTAGGGGTGGATTTGACAAAAGAGTCTTGGTCTAGGAGATATTGGTCAATTTGGTGAATGTCCACCTCCAAGTCGCTGATGACTTCTTTCAGTTGTTGGAATTGGTAATCAAAGGAAGCAAATTCATGAGATAAAGCAAAAGTTTTGCTAGCTAATTTTGACCAGGCTTTGGTAATTTTATAACCGGTCTGTTGACCAAAAGTTTCCGCAATTTTAAGTTCATAGAGATTTTTAAGTTTGTTATATTCTGCCTGGTTGGTATTATCAGCAGGGCCACTGAGTCCTTGTAAAATGGTATTGATTTTTTGATCATGATCTTTGTTTTTTTCGCCATGTTCTTCTGGGGCATCATTCGTAGTAGAATCTGGACTGCGGTAATCTAGAAAGCTTTTGGATTTATCAATATTTTTAAGCCCGGTAATAATTTTTAGTTTTTCCTCAAAAGTATGAATCCTTTTGATGTCTTCTGTCAGAGTATTGATTTTCATTTGGTTGAGCTTAATTTGTTCTTTAAGCAATCTATTTTCTGTTCGCAGATGTTTATTTTCATAAACTTGTAAAATGATTTTCCAATAGTCGTAGCCAAGTATTCCAAGCAATATGAAAAACAAAACAAACAAAAAAACAAAGGCCCTAAAAAAAAAATTGGGTATGCGGATAGATTTTATTCCTTTTTCTCTGCCGGGAATGATCATGACTGTCAGATATCGATCCAAAAAAGACTCCAAGTATATTTATGCTTTGATTACTCTAACCATCAACTATTTTAAAGCTGGGAATAGACATTGGCAACTTTTATACTTGAATTAACTTATCAGTTTATTTGGCCACAATCATAATGACAGAAATATTATCTTGACCACCATTCATGTTGGAGAGTCCGATGAGAGATTTAGTTGCCATATTAAGTTGGTCTTGGGTGGCTTTACTCGGATCTGGTACACAAGTGTTTATTATGTGCGTAATATCCTGGTCATTTACTTTGTTGTAGAGTCCATCTGAACAAAGAATGAACATATCATTCTTAATAACTTTGTAGGTAAATACATCAATTTTAGTTTTATTTTCGAAGCCCACCGCTCGAATGAGGATATTTTTTTGTGGATCAAGCAGTGCATCTTGTCTTGAATATATCCCTAGATTAATTTTTTCCTGAACTAAAGAATGGTCTTTAGATAGTTGGTATATTTTTTTTTTATTAATTAAATAACCGCGAGAATCTCCCACATTGCCAATATAGAGTGTCGGCCCTTTAAAATAAAAGGTCAAAACGGTAGTACCCATACCTTTTAAGCGAATGTTTTCCTTGCTTTTGTTATATATAGCCGTATTGGCACAGCGAATGGCGTGAATAATATTTTTTAAAGGGTCTGGTGATTCATTATTCAATATTGATTTAGAAATTTCCTCTACTGCCATATTGGAAGCAATATCACCACCGTTATGGCCGCCCATTCCGTCAGCAACTACAAATATTCTTTTGTCGACATTTACATAAATGGCATCTTGATTAGTCAGACGTAGCTGACCAACATCAGTCTGACCAGCCGCTAGTAAGGGCATAATTTTCCTTTTTTTTCAATAAAATCCCTTATGTTGATCAGTGTTTATTTTGTGCTTGATTTGGGTTTCTGTCAATTACGCTAAGATATTATTGCTTACTGGATAAAAAGAGTCGGATACAGGAATAACCACTGGTTTTTTAATTTTTAATTAAACATGGATAAGGGTATAATTAATATATTGGAATGAGTGGAATTTCCAAAGCTGGTTTATATATTTGGGAGGAATGAATGCAAATGGATATCAAAAAATTCATGGAAGAACATTATAAAACACAAGATTTTACCCATCTTCATTGGGGAGGGGATTTTCAAGAATATTTGAATATAGTATCCAATAATCCCAAAGTCGCTAGAAACTCATTTCAAAGAATTTACGACATGATTATGTCTTATGGAACATCCAGCTATAAGGAATACAAAAAGGATATTATCAGATATCATTTTTTTGATGATCCAAGTGGTGACGGACAAGATGCCGTGTTTGGCATTGATGTGCATTTGATGAAGTTAGTGAACTTTTTTAAATCTGCCGCCAGTGGATATGGTACCGAGAAAAGAATTTTACTATTGCATGGTCCAGTAGGATCTGCCAAATCTTCGATCGCCAGATTGCTAAAAAGAGGGCTGGAGAGATATTCACGAATCGATGATGGTGCGCTTTATACTTACGAGTGGTTTGATGAAGAAGTAACGGATATACTCGGGGGACAGAGTCATTTTCCTTGTCCAATGCATGAAGAACCTTTGAAAATTATTCCTGATGAAGTTAGAGAGCAATTTTTGGAACAAATTAACAAAGGTAAAAAATCATTAGAAAAAACTCATATCAAGGGTGTCGTATGCCCAGCTTGCCGTTTTATTTTCAATGAATATATGAAAAAGTACAACGGTGATTGGTTGCAAGTCATCAAACATGTAAAAGTTAGAAGACTTCTTCTCTCCGAAAAAGACCGAATTGGTATTGGAACATTCCAACCCAAGGATGAAAAAAATCAGGATTCAACTGAGTTAACTGGTGATATCAACTATAAAAAAATTGCAATGTATGGTTCAGATTCAGATCCACGGGCCTTCAATTTTGATGGAGAGTTTAATATATCCAATAGAGGTATTGTTGAATTTATTGAAATGCTCAAATTAGATGTGGCATTCTTATATGATCTTCTCGGTGCAAGTCAGGAACATTCAATCAAGCCTAAAAAGTTTTCTCAAACCGATATCGATGAAGTTATTCTGGGGCATACCAACGAGCCGGAATTTAGAAAACTACAAAGCAATGAATTCATGGAAGCACTAAGAGATCGTACCGTGAAAATTGATATCCCTTATATCACCAGACTTAGTAATGAAGTGAAGATCTATCAAAAAGATTTTAATACTAAGAAAATTCCGCATGTACATATTGCTCCTCATACCATTGAAATGGCTTCTGTATGGGCCATCTTAACCAGATTAGAAGAACCTAAAAAAAGTGATCTTACCAAACTGCAAAAGCTTAAACTTTATAATGGAAAAACCCTTTCTGGTTACAACGAAGACAACGTAAAAGAACTTCGCAAAGAAGCCGTTAGGGAAGGGCTCGAAGGTATTTCGCCCAGATATATCCAAGATAAAATTTCCAATGCTCTGGTGAAACATGGGGAAGTTGGATGTTTAAATCCATTTATGGTGTTCAATGAGTTGGAAGCCGGACTTAAGCATCATGCCCTGGTTAACAGTCAGGAGCAAATTGATCATTACAAGGATGTATTGGCCCAAGCCAGACAGGAATACGAAGATACTGTGAAAAATGATGTGCAAAAGGCCATCAGTGTGGATGAATCAGCAATTCAAACCCTTTGTGCCAACTACATTGATAATGTGAAAGCCTATACCCAAAAAGAAAAAATCAGGAATAAGTATTCTAATAAATTAGAAGATGCCGATGAAAGATTTATGCGTTCCATAGAAGAAAAAATTGATATTGCAGAATCTCGTAAAAATGATTTTAGACGTGAGATTATGAATTATATTGGAGCGTTGGCCATTGAAGGTAAAACTTTTGATTATAAAATGAATGAAAGGTTGCATCGAGCATTGGAACTTAAATTGTTTGAGGATCAAAAAGATTCTATAAAGTTGACCACGATTATTTCTAAAGTTGTTGATAAAGAAACCCAGGAAAAAATTGATGTCGTTAAGTCACGACTTATTAAAAATTTTGGTTATTGCGAAATTTGTGCCACCGATGCATTGAATTTTGTGGCTTCAATTTTTGCTAAAGGTGATTCTGTAAAAAGTTAAAGAATAGAGGAAGTTCATGGGACATCCGATTAAAAGAGACCACTCCCGATTTCGTAAAATTATTAAGGGTAAAATCCGAGATAATTTGAGAAAATACATTTCGAAAGGGGAAATGCCATTACCCAAAGGTGATGGAGTCTATAAGATTCCTATGCCTTCAATTGATACTCCTAGATTTCGTTTTGGAGATAAAGAACAAGGTGGAACTGGACAGGGCGAAGGGCAAGTCGGAGATCCGCTTGGACAAGGGGAAGATCAACCAGGTGAAGGAGAAGCTGGTGAAGGTGAGGGAAAAAAAGAACTGGAAATTGATCTTACCTTAGAGGAACTGGCGAGTATTCTAGGTGAGGAACTGGAACTTCCTAATATTGAACCCAAGGGTAAAAAAACCATTCAATCGGAAACCGATCGCTATACTTCTATTGGACTAGTTGGTCCTGATTCACTTAAACATTTTAAAAGAACTTACAAAGAAGCTTTGAAAAGACAAATTATGACGGGACATTATAATCCCGAAAATCCGATTATTATTCCGGTTCGAGGTGATTATCGTTACCGTTCAGCTAAAAGCCATGTTGAATTTGAAAATGCCGCCGTGGTGATCTATATGATGGATGTGTCTGGATCTATGGGGGATGAACAAAAAGAGATTGTGCGAACGGAAAGCTTTTGGATTAACTTATGGCTTAAAAGCCAATATAAGGACATTGAAATTCGCTATATTATTCACGATGCTACCGCAAAAGAAGTCGATGAATATACCTTTTTTAGGACTAGAGAAAGTGGTGGAACATTAATTTCTTCGGCATTTAAATTATGCAGAGATATTATTAAAGCAGACTATAACAAGGATGAATGGAACATTTATCCTTTTCATTTTTCCGACGGTGACAACTGGTCAACTGATGATACCAAACAATGTTTGGAGATACTGGATAATGAAATTATTCCGGCTTCCAACGTATTTTGTTATGGTCAGGTGGAAAGTCGCTACGGATCTGGACAATTTTTTAAGGATTTAAAAGCGAAATATGGAGAAAAATCAGAAGATGTGATTTTAAGCCAGATTAAAAATAAGGATGCTATTTTGGATTCTATTAAAGATTTTCTTGGGAAAGGAAAGTAGATAATGAATAGAACTAAACCCATTGAAGGGGAACTTTTAGAATTAAAAGAGGAAATCGAAGTATATGCCAAAGATTATGGCCTGGATTTCTACCCGGTTATATTTGAAATGTGTGATTATGACACGGTAAATATTTTAGCAGCACTGGGGGGATTTCCTAATCGCTATCCACATTGGCGCTTTGGGATGGATTACGATCAAATGTATAAAGGCTATGCTTATGGTTTGCAGAAAATTTATGAGATGGTCGTCAATACTAATCCCTGTTATGCTTACCTTTTAAGCGTCAATAATATTGTTGATCAAAAAATTGTTATGGCCCATGTTTATGGCCATGCTGACTTTTTTAAAAATAATGCCTGGTTTAGATCAACCAATAAAAACATGATGGATTTGATGGCCAACCATGGTACCAAAATTAGAAGGTATATGGATGCCTACGGGCAAAATAAAGTTGAAGATTTCATCGATAAAGTTTTATCTATTGATAATTTACTGGATATTGATGCCTTATTTTATAAAAGAGTTGTTTCTAGTAAAAAAGAAGAAAATATTGAACATAGCTTTTCTGATGATTCGGATCTGAGCATCTCTTTGAAGTCCTTTATGAAAAGTAAGGAGAGAGATGAATTAAAAAAAGAAGCTAAAACCGCCCATAAAAATGCGGATGTAAAAAGAGTTGAGTCAAAAAATTTACCAACTAAAGATATCATGCTTTTTCTTCTGGAAAATGCTCCGCTAGAAGATTGGGAATCAGATGTCATTGGAATTCTTCGAGAAGAAGCCTACTACTACCTTCCACAGCGTCTCACCAAGATCATGAATGAAGGTTGGGCAAGTTACTGGCATTCTACGATCATGACTCAAAAAGCGGCTAAACCGGCTGACATTATTCATTTTGCTGATCACCATGCTGGCGTTATGGCCATGAGTAAGCAAAGATTAAATCCATATAAAATTGGCATAGAGCTTTTCCGCGATATCGAATTCAGATGGGATACCGGAAGATTTGGTAATGAATATAATAACTGCGAAGATATGAATGAACGGGAAAATTGGGATACTAAGGCCATGCTGGGGCGAAAAAAAATATTTGAAGTCCGACAATCCCATAATGATATCTCTTTCATTGACGAATTTTTTACCCAGGAATTTTGCGAAAGGATGCAGATTTTCACCTATAAGTATAACCCTCGCACTGGACGAAATGAAATAGCTTCCAGGGATTTTCAGGCCATAAAACAAAAGCTTTTAAATCAACTTACTAATTTTGGATCTCCGATGATTGAAGTTATTAGTTCCAACGATAATAATCGAGGTGAATTGCTACTTAGGCATATTTATATGGGAGTAGGTCTTGATTTAAGTTACGCTACTGAAACCATGAGAAATATTTATTATCTTTGGAAAAGGCCTATCAATTTATTAACTATTGATGAAAATCATGAAGTCAAATACCACTTTGATGGCAAAGAGCTAAAACAGGTGGAAGGGCGTCCAATGCCTACAGCGCAAAGCAATTTACCGGAAAATAGTTAATAGTTAAAAAATATTTTTGGAAAGTTCATCATTTATAGACTGGGTTTCGTCTAATTGTTCCAGGTTTTCTTGATCGACGATAAGGTCTTCCTTGATGTTTTTTAATTCCCAGGTCTTTTTTAAATTTTCACTGGTAAATATTGGTTTAGGTGCTTGATCGCTTTTGCGTTTAAAATGCTTGGATACATCAGGCCAAATCAGAAGCTGAGTTTGTACCCAGCAGGATATTCCATCAAATTTGCTGCAAGCATAGTTCGAATATCTTTCAATTTCGTCGGGATAATTAAGGAAAATGGCAAGAAAGTTTTTCAGCTGGAAAACTTTGTCAGGGATATGGGTAGTTGAGGTGAGATCAAAACTGGCCAGAGCTTTCCAAGCTTCCAAGTAATTTTTGTTTCGCAGCAAGAATATTGATCTTAAAATGGACAAAGTACTCTGATTGACTCCTGTAAATTCAAGTTGGTTAACAAAATCCAACCCTAAAGTATAATCGGATAGAATATAGGAAAGCGGGATGATTTTCTCCAAGGCATTTCGGGAATTGTGTTTTTTTAAAAGTGCCAGTTTGTATTCGGCAAAGGCCAGTTCGGTTTTATTTTGCTTTAAATAGATACCTGCCAAAATGTTATGAGCATTAGCGGTATCAACATCTTCAATAAATTTTTTTGCATTGGTGTGATCTTTATTTCTAAAATAAATAAGCGCCATTATTTCGCGAAATCTATCGGACTCATAAACTTCTTCGGATAGGTTGGGTAACAAATTAATGATTTCATTGTGTAGCCCAGTATAGAGTCCAAGTTTCAACCACAAAAGGGCTGAGTTGACGGAATCAATATAGGTCAAAAGTTCTGTATAATTTTTAGGAGTAAGTACGTGTTGAATATTTTTAGTTGAATTATTTTCTTCATTATTATTACTTAATTTTGATATATTTTCTTGAACTTTGATAAGGTTAT
>Ga0208375_1001810_pt1 | contig 22150 bp, 37 predicted proteins | sample RifOxyD1_FD_184038 | JGI IMG/M metagenome (GOLD analysis project Ga0208375, IMG submission 184038) | Soil microbial communities from Rifle, Colorado - Rifle Oxygen_injection D1 (SPAdes) | ecosystem: Environmental > Terrestrial > Deep subsurface > Rock core/Sediment | place: Rifle, Colorado... | reverse complement strand
ATACTGAAATGAGTTTTCTAGACGCTAAAAATAATATTTATTGTCTAGATTGTGTTATAGATTTTGTCCACTATGTAGATGTAGAGAATCTTTTAAAAATATTAAGAAAGTTTAATTTTGATATTACAGATAATTTGCATGCGGGTAAAGGTATTCCTATAGTGTTTGCTTCACCAAGTAAGCACGGAGTTACTTATAAAACAAGATCTTTTGATCCAATATTATTAGATGATATAAAAGTAAACTATGATTCTAAAGTTATTGAAAAAATTAACACTCTCTTAGTAGATATGAGCAGTGCGTCTCATGGTTTAGTATTAATAAACGGACCAGTGGGAACTGGAAAGAGCTATTTAATACGCTCAATTCTTACAGAAATGAAAAATAAGGGCAGAAGAGCTATTGCATGTCTTCCACCCACACAATTTTTTATTGAAGCTGATCTATTAACTAATGTAATTACTCAATTTAGAAGGTCATGCTTTGTATTTGAAGATGTTGGGGACTTAGTGTCTATTGAAGCGTCTTCTCAGTATATGGATGCTAGATCAAATTTACTAAATTTAACTGAGGGGTTTTTATCACTGTTAGCTGATTCAATTATCATAATCTCGTTTAATTATGACATTAGCAAAATTGATCCCGCAATAATTCGTCCTGGAAGATGTTTAGCACATATAGAAGTCAATAACTTATCTTATGATAAAGTTAAAGACATGATACCCTTTGATATATTGCATAGAGAATATTCTTTGGCTGAAGTGTATGAAATGAGAAGATTAAAAAAGCCAATACAGAGTTCTCACATAAAATTTGGCTTAAAAAAGTAAAAAGCTATGGAAAATAATTATTCAACTAGTATATTAGAAGTCACAAAATCTTTAGAGTCGTTATCTTTGCCAAAGGAGCCTTCTTCATTTGGTGAGAAATATGCTTTTCCTGAAGAGGTTACAAAATCTTCTTTAATTGAAATTGGTCGATGGATGTTTAAATTAGCTGCTTGGAGGTCTTATTGTTTGCGATTGTTATCTCATGAAGAATTGGAATATAATATACTGAAGAAATCATTTGACTTGGGCGTTAATAACACAGCTTTCGAATTAGAGAAAAAACAGGAGAAGAAAAGTACTAAGGACTTTCTCATTTCTAATACTATAGTAAATAATGTTGCTTTTAAAAAAGTACAAGTACAACTAATAGAAAAAGAATCTAAAATAAAAGCTTTGTTGCGTTTGTTAGATATGTACCAAATACAAGCAGATTGTATATCTAGAGAACTTACTAGGCGTGATTTAGAATTAAAAACAAGCAGGTGATTTATGAGTAAAAAATTAACTAAAGTACGTTTTGAATGGGATGATAAGTCATTTTTGGAATATTTGGGAATTGAGGCTGAAAAATGGGATAAAATGCTAGGTAGTGTTAAGGATTCTGCTAGAACTCACGGTGTAAAACCTAAATGGGAAGAACTTAAGGGGATTTGTGGGAATATAATAGAAATAGTAGAAAAAGTGTTGAAGTAAACCTTTGAGTATAAAAAATCTTCTTAAAACAATCAAAAATGAGAGCTTAAATTTTGAAACTGATAACTTTAAAAAACTTATTGATGATTCTATATTTAAGTGTCAAAAAATTAATACTCCTAAAGTTAGAACAGAGTTTTCTGCTTCTGGGATATCAGACACTGAGAGACAATTATATTTTTCTATGATTGGGTTAGAACAGGCGCCTATACCTGCGCAGACTTTAAGAAAGTTTGACAATGGCAATGATATGCATGAGCGTTATGGGGTTTATTTTGAAAATGCTAATATTTTGTCTGGCAAAGAAATAGTTGTAAAAAAAGATGAGCCGCCTATTTCAGGAAGACTAGATGCGATATTAAATATTTCTAATACATTATTTGTTTGTGAACTTAAATCTATACATTCATACGGTTTTAAACAAATATATAAAACAAAGGTGGGAAAGCCAGAGCATATATCACAATTACAAGTGTATATGGATATTACTGGTATTAATAATGGTTTGTTAGTATACGAAAATAAAGACGATCAAGAGTTTGTAGCTTTGCATTGTACTTTAGACAAAGAATTAATAAAGCAACTTTATGCTAAGTTATTTTCTGTCTTAGAATATTTAAAAATAGGCAAGCTTCCTTCTAGGTGTATTTTTTGTAGTATTTTAAAACCAAATGTTTATTGCTCGTATACAAAAATTTGTAGTTCAATGGAGAAGATAAATGAGTGAAGAAAATAAAGTTGAAGATTTTAAGCAAACAAAGAGAAAGTTTGTCGAGAGATTGGTGCAAATAGTAGATAGTATAGAACCATTTATTAGAGCTGCTGAATCTATTGATTCAAATAGTCACATTAGAACATTGACATATAAGATGATAAATGAAAATTTATCATTGCTATTGTCGAAATCTTTATTATTAGTTCATTCAACATTAGCATTACCAGAAGAAGTGAGATTGTCTGTGAATGACAAAAATATTGATAATCTAGCAAAAAGTGAGACTCAATATATTAAAGATAATTCACTTGAGATTATTGTGAAAAATAAAGAGCCAATTGTGTTTATAAATTCTCCAAACAGCAAAGAATCTATAACAGATATAAAAAATAAATTGTCTGAAAGTTTAAAGTAAATGGGCATTATATCTCCACTGTATGACTATGTTACTACAGGGGCAAATACTATGAGCGATTTGCACAATAACACAATATGTCCCACTAGGGATATTATTTTTGATCTTTCTTCAATGAATTCTAAAATTAAGATTAAGTTCACATCTTTTGAGATAGAACTTACTACTAAAGAAATTAAAGATATTTTATTTAGACTATTTCCAGAGAAAATAGCTATGAAAGTTTCGGAGAAGTAATGCCACAAAAAAGGATTAAGTGTATTTATCCTAAATGTTTGAAAAATCAAATAGCACATCAAAGTATTAATAATCTTTGCCCAGAACACACTAAAAGTTTAGAATTTTTTATTTGGGTTTTAAATAATTATAGAATTAGAACAGAAAAAGATAAAAATACTAATAGTGGTTTATGGATACCATAATAAAGCAAATTATAGGCTGTGATTACGACAGCACACAAATATCTTTTGTCGTAATAAATTTGCATAATAAAATAAAAAATTACTTTGAGATAGATTCTAAAGCTGCAACTTCAGAAGAAAGATTTATAGAACTTACTAACAAATTATATCATATAATAGATGCTGAGGATTTAATTACTGATGCGAAGTTCATAGTTGAAGGAAATATTTACTCTGTTAATCCTAGAGCTACTTTAGGACTTGCGCAAGTAAAAGGCATGATCTTAGCGACTTGTATTTATCATGGAATTCCATTCCAAGTTATTCCAGCTAAAACGTGGAAAATGAAAGTGCTCGGTAATGGTAACTCTAAAAAAGAAGATATAGCAAAATGGGTGATTAAGAAGTTTCCAGAATTAAAAGGAAAGAGTCAACATATATATGATTCTTTGTGTATTGCATTAGCGGGAAATAAAAGGGGGGATATTGAGAAATCCAAAAAGAATACCAATAATATTAGAAAAAATAAAACAAGAGTGGGAAAAAGTTCCTGATATGCGTTTGTGTCAGCTATTATCTAATATTGCGCAAATGAATTTTAAAAGAAATGATTTATTCTATTATGAAGACGCAGATTTGGAAAAAGGGATTGAATTATGGGAAAAGTTATTTATGCCAAATGAAAGCGATGTAGCTAAAGGGAACAAACATGAGTAATATTGGTTTAATAAAACGGGTAATTAAAAGAGATGGTCGTATTGTAAAATTTGATAGCAATAAAATAAATTTTGCTGTATTAAAAGCAATGACGGTTGTCAATGAAATAAATGAAGATGTGGCTAAAAAAATAACTGAAATTGTAACTAGCGAAATTAATGGACGAGAAGAAGTCCAGGTTGAAGATATTCAGGATGCTGTAGAAAAGAATCTTATAAAATTTTCAACATATAGAGTAATTAAAGAATATATTTTATACCGTGCGCAACATTCTGATATTCGCGAATATAAAGCAGCTATTAATATAGATGACGAATTAAAACTAACTCCAAATGCAGTAAGTCTTCTTGAGGGAAGGTATCTTAAGCTACTAAGCGACGGAAAAAAAGAAACACCATCACAAATGTTTAGAAGAACAGCGAAATATATTTCTTCTATAGAAAAAAGATATGGCGGAAATTCTATTAAATGGCAAAAAATATTTTATAATATGCTATCTAACCAAGTATTTTTCCCGAATATTCCATGTTTGTCTAATGCGGGGATAGAAAATTTGAATTTCTTGGCTGCATGTTATGTTTTATCACCAGAAGATTCTATTGAATCTATTTTTTCAACGGCTCGGGATTGCGCAATTATCACTAAATCTGGTGGTGGCATAGGCCTGAATTTTTCTGATTTAAGACCACGTAATGATATTGTTAAAACTACTGGGAAAGTATCCAGTGGTGTAGTAGGGTTTTTGCCCGTATTTAATTCAGTTATTGATTCTGTAAAACAGGGCGGAATGAGAAGAGGTGCAGCTCTTGCTCTTTTAAAATGTGACCATCCAGATATTATAGAATTTATAAATTGCAAGAAAGAAGAGGGCAAGTTTTCTAACTTTAATCTCTCTGTCGCTATTACAGATAAGTTTATGTCTTGTGTTTCAAAAGATACTGATTTTCCACTTATTAATCCCAGGACTAAGAAAAAAGTGGATTCAGTGCGAGCCAGATATTTATTAAATTTAATTGCACAGAGTGCCTGGGAAAGTGGTGATCCTGGTGTAGTATTCTTTGACACATACAATAAAAATAATCCAACTCCTACTTTAGGGCCAATGTATAAAAATGCTTGTATAACAGGGGATACTTTAGTTATGATAGCTGGAGATTCACCAAAACCAATAAAAGAACTACTTGGAATGGAATTTCCAGTATATTGCACTGATAATGAAGGAAAATTGGTAATTAGAAAAGCTTATAATGTTAGAAAGACTAGAGAAAATCAAAAAGTATTTAAAGTAACTCTTGATGATGGTTCTTTTGTTGAAACAACTGAAGATCACAAATTTATTTTGCAAAATAATCAGAAAGTATTATTAAAAGATTTAAATATTGGTGATTCATTAATGAGATTTGATCGAGTTAAAAGTAAATGGAATACTGTAAAATATTGGAAATCTTCTAATTGTGGGCATGCTGGAAAGGTTGAACATAGACTTCTTAGCGAATTTTATTTTGGAAGAAATTGTGATAAAAATGAAGTAATTCATCATGTAGATTATAATGGGTTAAATAATTTGAAAGATAATTTACAAATTTTAACAATAGAAGAGCATAGAAAAATTCATGATATTTCAGGAGAAAAAAATCCCTTATTTAAATTAAAATTAAGAGGCAAATTTGAAGAATACAAAAAAAGAAATTCATTTTATAATACAAAAGGAGAAAATAATCCTAGATTTGGAGTTAAATTATCCCAAGAACAAGTAGAAAAACAAAGACAAACTTTATTAAACCGGTATCAAAATGGTTTAGAGTCTCATTGTAAAGGAAAAACTAAAGAGAATTATGAACTATTAAGAATAATTTCTGAAAAATTAAAAGGTAATAAAATAGAAAGAGTTAAAATATTTTGTATTGATTGTAAAAAAATAAAAATAATAAAAGTTAATAATATTAATGGCGAATATCGTTGTAAGCATTGTGCTATAATTAATTTTAATAAAATAAATAAAACTGGAATTCCTCTTAGTTTAGAAACAAGAAAAAAAGTTAGCAACGGACTAATAAAATTTCGTAAAGAGAATTTAGAATTAGATCATCAGAATAAAATAAAAGCCGCTAAAGCTAGTTTAAAATCGAAGAAAAATAGAAAGATTAAAGACAATCATAAAGTTGTTTCAATTGAATTTTCTAAAATTGAAGATGTTTATGATCTAACGGTAGAAGAGTTTTTAAATTACGCTATAGTTACTTCAAATTCAGCTGAAAAACAAAGCGGGATTATTATCTGGGACTGTGGTGAAACGAGCTTATTACCAAATGAGCCATGTGTTCTAGGCAGTATTAACTTGACAAAATTTGTTGTAGACAATCAAATCTCTTGGCCAGCTATGCAAAAAACAATTATCAATGCGGTTCATTTTTTAGATGATGTTATTGACGCTTCAGATTATCCTTTGCCAAAAATTAAAGAAATGACAGTTGCTAATAGGAAAATAGGCCTTGGGGTAATGGGATTTGCAGATTTACTTTATATGCTTGAAATACCGTATAATTCTATGGAAGCTATTAAACTTGTAGACAAATTAATGGAGTTTGTTTATCTTGAGGCTAAAAAAGCTTCTGAACAATTAGCTAAAGAGAGAGGGAGTTTCCCAAATTTTAATATTTCAATTTATACTGATCCAATTAGGAATGCTTCATTGACTGTAATTGCGCCCACGGGAGAAATTTCTATTTTGGCTAATTGTTCTCCTGGCATAGAGCCAAACTATGGTTTAGTCTTCAAAAGAGCAACTACTTTATCTGCAAAGGAATTGATTACAGTTAATCCAATATTTGAGAGTATTGCTAAAAGAGAAGGATTTTTCTCAATCGAATTATTAGACAAAATCATAAAAAATGAAGGCCGCGCGACGGGAATAAATGAAATTCCGGAGAAATGGCAAAAGATATTCATAACAGCGTTAGAAGTGTTACCAGAAAATCATATACATATTCAAAGTAAATTCCAGGCACATGTAGATAATTCTATATCAAAAACAATTAATATGCCAAATAATTCAACTGTGTCTGATGTAGAAAAAATAATTAAAGATGCATATGATTTAAAATGTGATGGCGTCACCATATTTAGAGATGGTTGTAAAACTAAACAGGTTATGACTACGGGAGATAATTCTTGTCCTGAATGTCATATTTCGTTGGTATTCTCAGAAGGTTGTTTCCATTGTCCGTCATGTGGATGGGGAAAATGTAATATTGCATAAAAAGGTGTTTAAATGAAAATTTATTGTAACTTTGACAAGTGTAAAAATTATAAAGAGCTTGATGATATCTATCATTTTAAATATCATAAAAATTATGTTCCCATTGGTACAACGGGAGAATATTATGGCGAGTGTCTTATACAGCCTAATTTTGATGAAAAAACACACGAAGATTTGAAATTTAAAATCAAAAGAGTTATTTGTAGTAATACAGGCAATATCTTTTGTTGTAATTCTTTGGAATGTTTGTGGAATAAAGCTACCATATGCGAAAGGCATGAAATTTGTATTGATTCCAATGGATTTTGTGTTACTTATTCGGATAAGAAGATAAAAGGTCACATAGATATGATGAGATTTGTAGGGCAGGGACATTCAAATTTTTAATTTTATGCAATGATTATCGGAAATTATGACGAAGATGTATTCTTTGGTTACTTAAGTTTAGTAGCTGCAATGATACGTTTGTCTATATTAGATCTACATTCTGATAATTATGATAATAAAAGTGATGCCACTCAATTTCTAAAATCGCCATTTATTGATTATCTATGTGACGTATTAGACATTAATAAGAAAGAGTTTCAAATGAAAATTTTTAGTACTAAAAAAATATGGCATAAAAAATATGACTAATGTGAACGATGAAATTAAAAGCAAGCCTGACTATGATGTTTTAAAAGCTAAGGCTAAACTACTATATTTCAGCGGGAAGTATAAAATAGATATAGCTAATGAATTAGAAATTGCAGTTTCTACTTTGATTAGATGGATTAAAGAAGGTAATTGGCGAGCAGAAAAAATAGACTTTATAAATTCTCAAACTAAAGAAAATCTTGGCACAATTATGCGTCATGCAAATGCAGATACAGAAAACACTTTAGCAACACTGCAAATTATTAAAGATAAGATAGAAGAAGCTCTCAAAGATTCTGGGATGAAACCACACAAATTTACTGACGCGGTGGATACTTTTCTGGATACTGTTAGATTAGAAAAGCAATTGAAACAAGAAGCTTTTCAACTTACTTTTGTTACAGAGATGAGTAGAATATTGAGAGAAGAAATAGCTGATGATAATTTATGGGAAAGGATTAGAATCAGATTTGCTAAATTACTTGGATTAGATAAATACGAAAAGTCGTCAGATAAAAAATTATTGATAACAGAAGGTGTAATTGATGGGGAGGTATCACAAGTATCCTAACAAGGATTCTAATATGACAGAACTCATACATGCTGAAGAAAATTTTAAACATGCTTTAACTGTTTTATATGAAAATATGAATCAGAAGAAAGAAATTTCTTTAGAACCTGATTTGTCTTCATTAGATAACTTTATTCAAAACACTTTTTCTCTTAGTTTTCCAGAATTTGATTTTGACACTTGGCATATTCATTTAATCGCGCAAGATATTGAAGAAGCTATCGCTGAAGATAAATGGTATGTTTTGGTATTACCAAGATTTCATTTAAAATCTACTATATCTTACGCTACGGTATTATACAAAATGTTAAAAGCACGATTAAGTGATGACTTTGTCTATATTTCCTATAAAGCCGAACTAGCAACATATCACATATCAAATATAAAAAGAATCGTGGTCACTAATCCAGTACTAAGCAAATGTTTAGTCGATAGACAAAAGCAATCAAACACTAGTTTTTTATATGAAAATGGGCAAAAACAATTTAGAAGTATTTCTAGTGGAATTTTCGGTGTTAAAAGAGGTATTCATACTGGACGCTATGGCATGACTATCTGCTTAACTCCGGGAACTAGAATTTTAACTAATTCTGGATATACACATATAGAAGATATCCAAACTGGTGATATGGTTCGAACACATAAAAATAGATACAGAGAAGTCACAAATATTTTTAATAGATATATAAAAGAGCAAATAACTATATTATATTTAGACAATAATGAGATAATTGGAATTACAAAAACTCATCCAGTTTTGACAAGTGAAGGCTGGATTCCGGCGGGAGAATTGCGATTAGAAGATGATATTATGCATTCTAGAATGAAAAAAATAGTTCATACTTGGTATGAAGGATATGTATACAATCTTGAAGTAGAAGATGATAATTCATATGTTGGTAAGGGTATTATTTATCATAATTGTGATGACATTTTGGCAGATCCACAGAATCCTTTAACTTTTCCAGAATTAGATAAAATTGAAAAGTTTTATAATGCAGAAATTAGCAATATTCCTATTCCAGGTAGTTTTCTCATGGTTGTTGGAACTATACAAGATTATTCTGATCTATTGTTTAAACTTAGGGAAAATCCAAGATATAAATATCGGTATATGCCGGCGTTGAATCCAATATTAGAACAAGCAGATAAAAAAGTATTATGGGAAAAGGGATTTAGCTTAGAGAAATTAATGGAACATAAAAAAACAATTGGCGCAAAGGCTTTTGCTTCTGAATTTGAACTAGCGCCAGTGTTATCTACAGAAGCTTTTTTCTCTAGAGAAGAACTTGATAAAAACATTGATAGAAATTTATATAATATAAATATGCCCGGGTGGTAAGTTTAAAAATGAGTAATTTTTGGATAGAAACTTTTACTGGAAAAAGATTTGATTTCATTGATCTAGAAAGCAATGAAATAGATATAACAGACATTGCGCATGCTTTAAGTTTGTCTTGCAGATTTAATGGACACTGCAATAAATTTTATAGTGTTGCTGAGCATTCTGTAAGAGTGTCCGATATATTGGAAACAAAAGTACAGAAATTAGCTGGATTATTGCATGATGCTAGTGAAGCATATTTATCAGATATTACTCGTCCCTTTAAATCTCTGTTTCCAGAATATAAAGTATATGAGAGAAAAATACAAGATTACATATATCTTACTTTTGGCGTGTCTTCTCTTCTTTCGTCAAGACGACATAATTATCTATTTGATGACAGAATAATAAAAAGAGCTGATAATATCTTATTAGCTACTGAAGCTAGAGATTTGATGTCTCAAAGTAATATGTGGAATTTATTTGAAGAACCCTTAGTAGATAAAATAGTTTCGGCTACTTCTGAGAAAGCTGAAGAAAATTTTTTATTTAATTTTTATAAATTAACTGAAAGATGAAATATTTTACTGATGGCGCCGGAAAAGGAAAAAATAACTTTGGAAGATGTGCTTTTGTAAGAGAAGATGGCTATCAAAAAATTGAAGAATTTAATAGAATACAAACTAGCAACGAAGCTGAATATCTGGGTATCATATTAGCTTTAGAAGATGCATTAAAGAATAAATACATTTCTACTGAAATATACTCTGACAGCCTTTTAATAGTAAATCAATTAAATAAAAAATATAGATTAACAAGAGTAAATTTAGCAAAGTTAGCAAAAATAATTTGGGAAAAATATCCGGAAATTAATAAATCTTTTATTTGGGTTTCTAGAAAAGAAAATGAAGCTGGCAAATTATTAGAAAAAGCTAAGAAGGAAAACTTAAATGAAATGTGAAAGTTGCGGGAAAAATAGTAAAAACTATAAAAACATAAATACTTTAAAAAGTCATATACACAACTTTCACAAAGTAAATTTTTCTGAAAAACACTTAATCTGTGCATTTCCGACAATAATTAATGCTACAATTGTTAAGCCAAATATTATAAATAAGACTAAAATTCAAAAACTAGGTTTAGTTAAGAACTATATATTCTTTGCTATATGCTTATTTTTTATTATATTTGTTATTTATTATATATGGAGATAAATGCAGGATGGACAAAAGGTTAAGTCATTGGTTTTAAGATTAAATGTTTTGTGAAAATTGTAATATTTTAAATAACACACAATTCTCACTTCTGCTACAAAGTTATGATAAATAAAGTAGGTCCAGTTGTAGCTGGGGTAGACATTGGTAAAAAACGTTCGCCCTCACATATTTCTGTATTCGAATGCATGGATAATATTTTAACTCAAATTCATCAGAAATTTTTAGATGGATGGGATTACACTCGTCAAGTAGAATACTTTATAGAGGCGATTGAATTTTTCAAGATAGACTATTTATATTATGATAATACTAGAGGTGAAATGGAAGAGCGGCATTTGCCTCAAAGAATTTGCATTCCAATAGTGCTTTCTGAAGTGAACAAAAGAAGAATGGCTAATTCATTTTCAAAATTAATAGAACAAAAAAAAATAAGATTGTTGTCTGATGACAGGTTTGAAAAACAGATATTGTGTGTACGAAATGACTTACATGCTCCTGAAACTCCAATGGGACACGGAGACAGCTTCTTTTCAGTAATGTTAGCAATAGCAGCATATGAAGACCATTTTGGAGCTCTATCTAGAGAAAACTCTAGAGTTATAAATTTATCTTCTTTTGTGAGCTCTAAAGAAGAGGTTAAGAATAATGCATCACGGAATGATATTTCTATTTTTGGAAAAATAGAAATTAAGAATAAGTGTATTTTTTGTGGAAAAGTGGGTTATATAGAACAAAAGCAAGGTGGCGGAAGATTTTGTGGTTATTGTCTTACAAATTTTTAAGGATAAAAAATGAAATATACGGCCCAATTTGATGAGAGAACTAATGTATGGCGGATAGTAGATTTAGAACATGATTCTATAAAGATACTACATCCAGATGAAGACATTCCAGACGGAACACCTGGCATGCTTGTGTTAGACAATTTAGCTGTAGACGCATTAGTTTCTGCTGTAAAGAAAAGATTCCCTGGAAAGTTTCAAGTGATGCAGATAGGCCCTAGAGATGAAAATAGAAAAGTAAAAGATTTAATTGTTAAACTTGTTGCAGAAAGCCCAACGACTGAACTTCTTCTAGTGAAAACTTTGGTTTTAGAATCATTGATGAAAAAATTGCAAGAATAAGATAAGATTGAAAATTAAATTTAAGAGTAAAATAGGTCCTCGTCCAATGTGTCAGATATGTTTCAAAAATAGAAATCAGATTAATTCCAAAGGCACAGATTGGAAATATCTTTACGGACATTATTATTGTCCACTACATTCTAAAAAAGAAATAACTAAATTTGTAATGCTTGTATTATTAGAGAAATGAAAGATTTTGTTCCAGAATTTTTTGCGTCTACAGGATGTTGTATTTGCAACAAGAGATTAGAAAAAACATGGCGCGGTAAAGAAATAAACGGAAACAATTTATTAGAATTTGCTTTAAAAAATAATTGGATTGTATTGCGAAATTATGATTTTTATTGCTCTGAACATAATATGGGTGAGATAGATAAGTTTCTAATGGTTAAATTGCTGGAGAAATAATTGATTTGTTTTTATCATATAGACCTTGACGGTGAATGTTCTGCTGCTATAGTATACAAGGCTAAAAATAAGCTTGGTAAGTATATTCCAGTAAATTATGACAAGAAATTTCCACTAGATATAATTTCTCTTAATGAGGAAGTGATATTAGTTGACTATAATTTTGATAAAGATGAAGACTTTGAAAGTTTGAAGAGCATAACAAAAAATATTGTCCTTATAGACCATCATTTAAAGTCTGTAGATTCTAAATTTGATAATATTAAGGGAATAAGAAGAACAGATAAAGCTGGATGTGAATTAACTTGGGAATATTTTTTTCCTACGGTTAAAGTTCCAAAAGCTGTAGAACTTATTGGTGATTTTGATACGTGGAAGTTTAAATACGGAGAATATACTAAACAATTTCAGGCGGGTTTAAAAATAAAAGATACTTGTCCTGAAAGTGATATTTGGAATCTTTTATTTGCTCTGAGTGAACATAATAACCTTGTAGATGAGACTGTAAAGCAGGGGGTTATTATTAATGAATATATGCAAGTTAATAATAAACGCCTAATTGATAATTTAGCTTTTGTGACGAGATTTGAAGGATATAAATGTATTGCATGTAATATAGCTTTTACGGGTGCAATGGTTTTTGATTCTCTAAAAGAAGATTTTGACATTAAAATAATTTTTTATTTTAATGGGCGTGTGTATAATATTTCTTTATACACTGAAAAAAATGATATAGATGTAAATAGAATTGCTAATAAGTACGGTGGTGGTGGGCATAAGAAAGCTGCAGGTTTTCAAATAGAAATATTGCCTTTTAAAAAGTAATGCGGAAGTGGGTTTGTAAGACATGTGGCAAAAGAGGCGTTTGTTTAGATGCAGCTAAAACTGAATTGATCGTTGATATCGTTAAAGCTATGGATAATGGTTACTTTGAGGTTTTTTATTGTATGTCAGAAGGGCATCATACTAAAATATCTCGAATGACGATTAAAGAAAAAGCTATTTATTTATTGGAGAAATAGTATTATGTTAAATTATGAATTCTTAGACATATTAAAATCTGTAGACATAGAAGATATAACGGATAGCGCAGAGAAAACAGCTACAACAGGGGGCTTAAAGCAGGGTGTCAATAAAAGTAAACGCGTTATACTAAGTGATGACAAAGAGTATATTCTAAAGTTGGGTAGAGATGAGCATATTTCTAAATGGAGGCTAGTTCCAAAGAATGAATTATATAAAAGAGAAGTTGTTGCTTTTAAAATAGATGGAATTTTAGGTTGGGATATAGTTCCGTTTACTAAATTAGTTAAAGTTGACGGAAATCCGGGTAGCGCTCAAGAATGGATAGATGAAGCTGTTCATATAAAAAATATAGATGAATTCGTGGACAATTTAGACGATACTAATTTATGGAAATTTGGTTTATTTGATTTGATTATTGCTAACGACGATAGACATTCGGGAAATGTGCTGTGGGATAAAGAACAGAAAGAACCTGTAGCTATCGACAACGGGTATTCAATGCCATTTACTTCAAGTGCCAAAAATCCTAGAAGCTTAATACTTTCTAGATTTGCTGTAAAAATAAAAGATAACGAAATTCCAACAAATTTTTTAGAAGATTTAAAAAAGTTGTATTTTTCATTAGATAGCAGCCAAATTTCGGAAATATTAGATGAGCCCTCATATTTAGAATTTATTTCTAGATTAGAAGAACTTATTACAAAGAAAAGAGCTAATTTAGAGAACTATAGGATAATACCAAAACTATTAGAAATTCCACACGAAGTAGATTTAGAGCAGCTAGATATTTATTCTTGGGTAGATGAAATATTAAACAAAGCTAAGTTTAAAATAGAAGGAAAATTGCTGTATGGAACTAAAAATCTAGGATACCAAATAGTTTATGATTCATATAATTCTTTGAAAGAAGCCATAGATAAGTATTTTAAAACAATAACTCCTGGTACAAATGAAAACATTATTGTTGACGGTTTAATTCAAACATTAGAAAATTGGCAAAAAGAGATCAACATAAAACTGCAAGTTCCCATAGAAGAGCTATTTAGACGTGGTTTTGCTGCGGGTATAATTGACACAGGTATTTCAAAAGATTTAGACTTAGTTGATAAATTAGCTTTAGAATTTATTGTAAAACATCCTGATGGAATATTAGAAACTTTAAAAACTTTTAGCAATGAAATAAGATTAAGGTTTAAAGAAATTATTGCCGACCATTTTAAAGACCCAGAAAAAGTTTTGAGTATATTTGGATTAACTAGTGATTTAGGAAAAGAAGTTGCTTCTGAAAAGTGGAAGTTTATGCGCATAGCTAGGACGGAAACAAATAAAATCGTTAATTCTGGAAGAATAACTGGATGGAGCAAAGATCCATATAAAAATGAATATTATTATAACTGGGATGCAGCGGCTGATAATAGAACTAAGCAAGTATCATATTGGAGAATGAATAATGGCCCGTATTCTTGGGAAGAAATTTGTTTTTTATGGGAACATCAAAAACAGCTAATGTCAGATAATACATGGGAAAATGATATTTATAATAATCGATGTTCTGCGAGCAGATATCCCGCGCACAAAGAGGTTAAGGGAAATAGATTTTCGGGCCAATTGAATATGTTTGAAAAAGTGTTTGATCTAGGTTTTGAATATGAATAATATTGAAACTATTCCTGAAGGTCGTTATTGCTATGATGAAAGTCATGTTTGTCCATATTGGAGCATAAGAGAAGATCTACCAAAGCAAGAAAATGGGTTTTGTTCTTTTTTAAATAAAAGTGATTGGGATATTAATGAGGAAATGGGTGAATTAGAAGAACTATATACTAAAACAAAAATTCCTGCGCATGAAATAACAATGAGCCTATTGTGGGATCAGTGTAAAGAGTGTGATATAAAATTAGGAGATGAAAATGACAGATAAAGAATTATTAGATTGGTTAGAAAAGCAAGAGGGACTGGGTCTTATTTCAGATGACGCTGGAAGATGGGCTGTGAGTACGGGAGGAATACAAAATGTGCCAGAATCGGCATTTCCAATAGATATAGCAAGTACTTTCTTTGTTGAAAAAGAATATTGGAAATCAACAATAAAAGAGGCTATAGAAGAAGCAATAAAAAAGGAGGATGAATAAAAAATGTCGCAAGCAGTAATTTGTCCCGTGTGTGGTGGTTCTGGAAAAGTGAATAAAGAATTTAGTCCAACTTTTGAATCTGAAAAAGTAACCTGTCATGGATGTGGTGGTCTTGGATGGGTCCAAGTAAATTCTCAAATACCATTTGAATATCCTATATTTGGGGAAGACACTAATAGATGTCCTAGTTGTGGGGGAACAAGAGAAGCTACACCTGGAACTGGATGTGGTAAATTTCACTATGGGACATATTCAAGTGCCCAACTTTAAAGATATAGAAAAATATCTATCTAATATAGATTTAACTTTAAAAGACATTAGAACTAGTTTAGAAACTGAAGTTAACTGTTTAAAACAGTTATTAGTAATTGGAGAAAATGATAAAAAAAATAAAGAAACAAAAGAAAACCGAAAAAATTGATGCTCTAATGCAGTGCTTAAATGAGTGGATAGCTGAAACAAAAAGTTGTGGATTACTTCCGCACAGTTTTGGGGCATTTTTTGCGCTTGATCCAGAAAATAATTATGAAGTAAAAGAAGATTATTTATTTGCGCAAGGTAATAAAAATACTATTTTAGAAATTATAAGTGTTTTAAAAGATTGTGTTGATAGTGAAAAAGATGGAACATTGTCTATTGGAAAATAAAAAGGGAACATATTGTAAAATAATCAGTAAGACTTGTCAAGAAGGCCTTTGTAAAGAATGTCAAGCTTGGATAGATTTTTGGAATAAAAAGTAATAGGGGGTTATAAATGTACGTTGTATTTGCAGTTGGTGTAATAATTATAGCTATTATGATAGTTATGTTTGGATTTCGCAATAGTATGAGAATAAATTTGAAGACTGGATATTGGAATAAAATGCTTTATTCTGGACCAAATGATATTGATATAGCATTCGCTTTTTCTCCAATAATACCTACTACTGAAGTTACAATTTGGTCTATTGATGGCAAGGGATATAAGTCGACTGCGCCTTATTGGGCAAATGACTTAAAATGGCTATTGCCACAAGGAATTTATTTGATTTCAGTAAGTAGAGATGTCTCTCTTCATTTTCCTGGTGCAAAAATAATAAGCCGAGAAAAAATAAATTAGTTAAAAATGTATGTTAAATGTCCTATTTGTGAAAAAGTTTTTCATATTTGTCTTTTCAAAAAAATAGCAAAAGATACTTTGCAATGTCCTGAATGCGAACATACATTTGAAATAAAGGAGTAACAATTTAATGTCCAGAGCTAAGATCCCTATAGATGAAGAAGAATTTAAAAAAGATTTTAATAATCAAGAAATAACTTTTCCAGAACTAATGCAAAAGTATGACAGAACTGAGACAGCTCTTAGAAGATTTGCAGTTAAAATAAATTTAAAATTTCCCAGAAGAGATAGTAAACATACACACTTTATGTCTTATATGCCTAAAACTAAAGATGAGATAAACAAATTTAGTGAAGATTTACAGAAATTAGAGGCTGTGGAACTAGAAAGAATATATAATGTTACTTATAGAACTATTGATCAATGGGCAAAAAAATATGGTGTTAAGAAAAGTAAAATTTCAGTGTCACCTAAATTCTTAAATCATAGTGCATCTTATGAGGACTTGTTAGGATTATTGAAGTCATATAGTAAAGTTTCTGAAGAAATGTTCGCTCCCAAAACTATCAATATGAAAATAGAAGCCCGTAAACCTATAGCTCTTGTTTTTACTTCTGACTGGCATTTGGGACATCCGGGAGTAGATTATACTAAGTTTGACAAAGATATAATGTCAATATTGAACGAACCAAATACTTATTTATACTTAGGAGGAGATTCTATTGAGAATATGATTTGCTCTAAAATAACTTCAGTAGCTAGACAAATTGATGTGTCTATTCAACATGAATTTATGTACAAAATATTGGAAAAATTAAAAACTAAGATAATTGCTTTTGGTACTGGAAATCATACTTTGTGGACAGAAGCGCAAGCTAAGATTGATTCAATGAAAGAATTAGCAAATAGTTTAAAGATAGTATATACTAGAGATGGTGGTTTATTAAATTTAACGGTCGGAGATATTGAATATAAAATTCTAAGACGACATCAATATAGAATGAATAGCGCTCAAAACTTAACACATTGTGTAAAACAAATGTTAAGGTTAGAAAATGATAATTTTGATGTGGGTGTTATTGAACATGGCCACGTGCCTGCTATGGAAGAATTTTATTACAAAGGAACAAAAAGAAGTGCTTTGAAGTGTGGTTCTTATAAAATTCTTTGGGATGAATATGCACAAGGAAAAGGATTTACGGGAGTAATGGCTTTAAATCCAACTATAATATTATTTCCAAAGACATTTGAAATATTGAGTTTTATTGATATGTATCAAGCTTTTAAGGTGTTACGAGTATTACTTAATGAGAAACTGTAGATATTGTAATAAAATAACAACTAGAAAAGGCAGTACTTTTTGTAATAGAATTTGTTATAAAGCATATATGAAACAACAGGGTTACAAAAGTATACCTGTAAAAATGAAAATAAACAGTGTTTCTATAGAAGCAAATAAAAAAAGATCTATTACACAGAGTGGAAAAAAGCAAAGTGATGAATGGATAAAAAACCGTTCTATAGCTTTAATGGGAAGAATATCTGGAATGAAAGGTAAAAAACAATCTGAGTATTCGAGATATTTAATATCTATACATAATAAGGGAAAACATAGTAGTATGTGTGGAGTAAAAAATCCTAATTACAAAGGTGGAAAGTCTATTTTTTATACCGAATATGATGGTGAATTCTCTGAAGAATTAAAAAAGAAAATTCGAATGAGAGATAATTTTACTTGTATGAAATGCTATAAAAGGGGATGGTTAGTTCATCATATAGATTTTAATAAATTAAATTGCAAAGAAAACAATTTAATTACAGTGTGCAAAGGTTGCCATATGAAAATACATAACAAAGATTTATATTGGTTTGCTAAAAAGACTTTATCAAAAGATGAGTTTTTAAAGTTATTTCCTAAAAGTCGAGGCTTATTAAATAAGACTTTTCAAGTTAAAATATGATGCTAGAAGTCGTGGTTTTTGGGGCTCAGCGATAGCAAATCCTTCGGTAATTTTATATCCACATGAATTTAAAATCTTACCATTTATGGATTTAAGAGAAGCTGTAGAAGCTTATAGTAGATGATAGAAAACGAACAGCAATATTATATTACTAAGAAACAATTAGAATTATTTTTAAATAATTTTAATGTTTTTCTAAGAGTATATAACAAAAGAAAAAATGAATATATAATTTTTACTGCAGAAAAAGATGGTTTAGAAAGCCAAATATTAGATTTGCAAAATGAACTTAGCGAGTATGAGTCAAAAAGAAAGTGTTTGGAGGAACAAATTGCCTAAAGTCTTCAATAAAAAACAGATAAAAGTATTCCTTACGGTGCAGTCTATATCGGGAGACCTTCTAAATGGGGTAATCCTTTTAAAATAGGTAAAGATGCAGGCGGTAATTTTTGGAGTGGGGCGGATGTTATTCAGTTGTATCATTCATGGCTGGAGAGTAATGAAAAAGACGGTTTGCTTCAGGATTTAGGGGAACTAAAAGGTAAAGATTTAGTGTGTTGGTGTAGTCCTCTTCCTTGTCATGGGGATATATTATTGGAATTAGCGAATAAATGTATTAAAATTTCTTGAAAAATTATATAATATAACTATAATGTTGTGCTTGAATAAGATGCTATGCAGGTCTAAGAGACAAATTTGGTAGATGAAAGTCTATCTCCCAGGCTAATTCTGTGAGGGAAAAGAATTTGGTTGTGGTCCCAGTGAATATTGGCATATTTACTGCAGAGGGACAAACACTTGAAAGAGTAGGTCCGGCAGAAGGCCAGAAATGGCAAAAGCTAGGATGGGTCTTTCCAACATTATGTTTATAAGTGAATGAATAGACTTCAAAATAAAATTATATCAGAACTGAAGAAATCAATAGTATTGGGCTTGAGAAGTAATAGAGATAGAGTACTTTCTATTTCTAAGAGAACAGAAGAGGGATTTGTTCCACGAGATACTGGCAATTTGTCTATGTCTGGTCATGAAACAGATACAGCTAATAGCACTGGAGTAGTTTACAATGCTAGAGGAAAAAATAAGTATCATTATGCTAGTATCGTTGAAGCGGGAATAGATAAAGATATACCAATACGTGGAGACCAAATAATACGAAGGAAGGGATATACTGATAAAAAGGGCAATTATCATCCACCAAAAGACATCGTTTTAAAAAATAAAAGATTAGTTTATATAAGAAAAAAGGTTACCACTGTTACTCCAGAAGGTAAGTTTAGATACTCTAGAGAACCCGTGGGTTTTAGAGTAATAAGTAAAATATCTGCAAGACCTGGTCAATTCTTTTTAGCCAGAGCTGCTAAAGAGGGTTTGCAATATCTTGCTGAAGATATTGTTTGGTTTATGAACAAAGTACATGGAGTAACTGTTAGCAGAAAATAAAAGGAGGGTTTATGGAAGACAAGGAAATAAATAGTTATTTTTCAGTTTTGTATGACAGAATATGCGAGTGTCTATGTTTAGTCATATCAGAATCAGAAAGAAGGTCTACTATAAAAAGCTGGGTATATAGGTTAGTTGATTCTTTGCAAAAACAAGTAAAAAATAGTACAACTACTACAAATTTAGAAGAATCTTTTAGTCATTTTGTAGGAAAAATACTGTCAATTATTGAAAGCCTAAATTTGACTGAGAAAGCCTATAAAGCAAATAGAAAACTTATTTTAGATGAGATTTATTCATGTAAAGATGCTTGGATAGAGTTAATGAAAAATAATAGCAAAATAACTTCAGAAAAAACTGACGATAAAGGCGGAAATTAATTATGAAAGAAACCTCGAATCTTAATTATGAACCAATGAATTGTTGGTTTTCTTATTATCTAGAAAAAGAAAATAGGTTTGTTATTAGTATTAATGGTACAAATTATACTTTGGTTCCCGCTGAATTACAAAATATATTGTCTTCAATGAATCAACTGTTTAATATAATAACTATACAAAAGGGGGCTGAGGGAATACGAAATTTCTTAAATCCCGTTAATTCAGAGGAATTGAATGCTACTGATGCAATTAAAGAAGTCGAAGAACTATTAAAAGAAAAAGACAATGATAACAATAAAGCTTCCTGATTCTATATATTTAGCGGGCAATAAAATTCCTTTAGAAATTACTGTTGATGTTTTAGCTGAAGATGGAAATTTAGGCTGTTTTTATACGTCTCAAAGAAAAATAAAGTTTTACAAAAGTCCGCCAATGGATGTAGTTCTTCATGAATTTATTGAAGCTATTTGTCATTTGTATAAAAGTGAGTCCGTTAATCATGACGATATAACTTTAATTAGTAGTGGTTTAGCTGATATTTTAGACCAACTGGGTATTAAATTAGAGGTATCTAATGACTAATGATTTAATAAACAAGATAGATAATTTTTTAAAATCAAAAAAATATATTAAACCTGAAAAGGGACAAAAGCCTCCAAAGGGTACTCAAATTAAAATTGGACCTAGAGAAGGTAAATACTATGAAGAATATCAAGATTTAGTTCCAAAAGAATTGAGAGAAAAAGAAGCTAAACTTTTAGCTCATCCAGCCAAAGTACCAAAACGACAACCGTGGATTTGTGGCAAATGCAAAAATGAATCTTATTCTTCTTTTGGGCCGCCTGTATTTTGTAGTAAATGTGGAGAAAGAAAAGACTTTTCTCAAAAGAGTATTTTTGGCGGTATGAGACATAAGAAAGATGCCTCTTGAAAATTTGGGAAATGGAAAATGGAGATGGGGAAAATCTGGTAAAATATATTCCGGATCTGGAGCGAAGCAAAAAGCAGAAAAACAAATGCGGGCTATTTTCGCATCTGGTTATAAAGAAATGATAAAAAGTATTGATAATTTTTTAGATACAATTGGAGGAGCTAACAATAGTATGAAAAATGAATATTTAGAAAAAACATTAAAAGACAAAATAAATAAAGTATTAACAAAGACAAAAAATACTTCTTGGGAAAAACTTGATAAAAGTTTAGGAGAAACACGTCGTCAAAAAGAGTCATATTTGGGAAGATCTTCAGAAAAGTACAAACCTATGACACGCCGTGAATTTGATGCTCCCAGTGTGCCAGATCCTTGGTTTGCAAAAAAACCAAAGAAAATCAAAGTTCCAAAAACGCCAAAATTACCCCCATTACCCAAGGGATTTAAGAAATCTAAAGAACTAATAGAAAAAGAACAAACTATACTTTCAAAATGTAATAAACTTATTAACACTTTAAAAGATGAACCAGAAGTAAATGAAGAAGAAATGATAGATAAAGCAGTAGTGAAAGAATTACCAGACGGGGTAGCTGAAATATCAGAGAACTCAGAGACAACTACTAGCGAAATATCTAATGAAGAAATTAAAGATTTTGGGGGTGAATCTAGTATAAATAAACCAGATAAGCCACATGTCAAAGATTTAAAGCCCAGTGAGAAAAATGTTTCTAGTTAAAGGAGAGATATTGCTCATGTAGGGCAAAACTATGCGTAACCGGGCTTGCAATCACAGGAAGGAATGCTAGAAAAAGAAATAGGTGAATAACTTTAAGGAGGTTTTTAAATGACAGGTTGGTTATTTATACAA
>Ga0208375_1001807_pt1 | contig 22179 bp, 18 predicted proteins | sample RifOxyD1_FD_184038 | JGI IMG/M metagenome (GOLD analysis project Ga0208375, IMG submission 184038) | Soil microbial communities from Rifle, Colorado - Rifle Oxygen_injection D1 (SPAdes) | ecosystem: Environmental > Terrestrial > Deep subsurface > Rock core/Sediment | place: Rifle, Colorado... | reverse complement strand
TTCATACGCCAGCAGAAGCTTGGACTGCGGAACTACTTAAAGTGGCGTGTGTTAAAATTAAAAAATCCACCAGAGTGGTGGTGCAAAATTATTAGGTGAGGTGTTCGGTTATTGGGGTTAATGTGGGCAATGATAACTACGTATATCATAACATGTAATATAGAGTACGTCAATACTTTATCCACAGGTGGGATTCTTCCATTACTTTCACAAATGAGCACCAAAATGAAAGTTAACTTTCATTTTCGGTGCGAGTGCAGTGAAAGAAAGCTTTGCTTACATGGACGATATACCTTGTCTATATTTTGGTCAAAGTATTCCCAAAATAGTCTGACTAACCTTTTCGAATCCCGACGCAAGGGCAAGGATTTTTATTAGTGATAAAAATCCTACGTATGAAAAATATAATCGCTGCGCTCATTATTTTACACAACATTTAGTCATTCACCCCCGGAAAACATTAAAATCAAAAACCACACCCGAAGGCGTGGCTAAGATTTTATATGCTCCGCTGGATAGAGAATGTTCGAACTTTTTAGTAAAATAAAAAACACATACCTCTAAGCGTGATCTTTTGTCTCAACCTCTCTGCCTAATTCTTTTCCCTTCGACTAGATTTTTTAGCTAACAGTTCTTTTTTTGCCTCTAAACGTTTTGGTGATTTATAAGGGCTTTTCTTAGTTTTGTTTTTTGGACTCAATGCAATTATTCGTGTCATAGCCACTAGTATATAGTAAATTTGATTTACAGTGAAGGTGTTCAACAAAGAAGTCATTTCCTTGCTCCGTGGGCAGGATTCTTTCTCTACGAGAACTGTACACCTTGTGGATTTTCTTTTCGCAAGCTCAAGAAAAGTCTCACAAGGTCTTCGAATACTGACGTAAAGCACATTTAGTGCTTTACTCCCGCGGAGTCAAAAAATCAAAAACCACACTTGCGTGTGGCTTAAGATTTTAATGGCTCCGCGGGCAGGATTCTTCCATTACATGGACGGTATACCTTGTCGATATTTTATTTCCTTACGTCACAAAATATCTGGCAAGGTCTTCGAATACTGACGTAAAGCACATTTAGTGCTTTACTCCCGCGGAGCATTAAAAATAAAGACCCCAGATAGGGTCTAAATTTTTATATGCTCCGCGGGCAGGATTCGAACCTGCGACCAATCGCTTACACTTATCCAAAAGTTTCCTAAAGGGGTGGACTATATCATCACCATTCATCCAAAATTTGGGTGGGTATGGTGCAAGGCGCTTCCCGACAAAAATAAAATATTTTTGTAAGTACTCCCGTTAGGGATAGTCTCTGAACCTTCAATCTGATTACTCAGAAAGCTTGGCTGCTGATTACCCACAGCATTACCTGGGAGGGCTTCCAGCAATTCACCTTGTTTTTCATTCCAACATTTCTATTGGAAGCTGCGTAACGCCATCGTGTATCTCCATATGACAGTTCATGCACAGAAGGATACATTTATCGAGTTCAGCGCGTGTCTTCTCCCATGATCGTGTAAACCCGCGTGAAGAAATACCGAAGTCTTTCTTATTGGGTTCTACATGATGGAAGGAGAGTGCTCGTTTACTCTTGTTGTATCCGCAAATCTGGCAAGCACTACCTTTGTACTCGAGAGCCATGTCGCGAACTTTTCTTCTTCGCTTGATGACTGCTAATTTCAAATACTCGGCACGATCGGCGTAGGTTCTCGTTTCTTTTTTGGCCATGGTATAGACATTTAGTCTATACCATAACTCTAAATTAGAGACGATGTGTCCACAGGCGACTGCTCTACCGCTGAGCTACCGCGGAAGATAGCTACTCCTTGCTTATTGATAGGCAAGTGGGTGTATTGTACAGATAATTACAGATATTTCAACATGATATAATGGGGGATATGAGAAACAAGCTTTTATTTATAGTTGCAGTATTAATCGCGGTGATAGTCGGTTTGTATATTAGTGTGCAATATGTACTGGCTCCGATATCAGTAGTTGATCAGAATAATAATCAAAATATTATGTCAAACTCACTCACTCTTACTTCGCCCTCTTTTCTAAATGGTGGAATCATCCCTTCACAGTTCACTTGTGATGGCGAGAATACACCACCACCATTAACAATCAGTGGCGTGCCTAGTGGTACTAAATCATTAGTATTGGTGGTTGACGATTCGGATATTCCGCAGGAAGTTAAGGATGCCCGGGGGATAGAAAAATTTGATCACTGGTCTCTGTATAACATTCCACCGGAGACAACTGAGATTGTTGATTCGGAAAGCTTTAGCGCTGGTGAAAACGGGGTGGGGGAAATGCGCTATACTGGACCGTGTCCGCCACCTGGCTATGAACCATCCGAACATCGCTACAGCTTCCGTTTGTATGCGTTGTCGGGAACATTAAATTTTATTAAAGCACCAACGCTAGATGAGTTGGAAATAGCAGCGGCTGGAATGATGATTGAAAAGACGGAACTGGTTGGACGTTATCGAAGGTCTGTTGAATAGGGCAAGTAATTAAGAATCTGTCCAACACACAAGCATTATTATAATTACTGATTGAAATAATATAAATTATGTTAAATCTTTACTACAATCAAGGATGTCCATATTGCGCTCGTGTTTTGGAGGCCAACGAAGAGATAAATGCCAAGCTAAATTTGATAGATATCACAGCTGATAGTAGCTCGCGAGCTGAACTAATTGCTAAGGGCGGTAAGAGTCAAGTACCATATTTAGAAGATACTGACCAGGGTGTAGCGATGTATGAGTCGACTGACATAATTGATTATCTGGCTAAAAATTATGGTACGAGCGTTATACCGAATGTCTTTCAAGCTAGTAATGTGTGTCCGATTGATTAAATTATGCAAGTACGTGTCCATGTTTTCGCAGATATGAAAAAAGAGGTGGTAAAAGTTGTGGGTGAACATAACTTTGAAATGAAATTAAAAGTTCCCGCTGAACGTAACCTAGCCAATCAGAGAATGCGCGAATTAATCTCAAGGTGGTATAATGTAGGTGTGGGCAAGGTACGAATAGTCACTGGCCACCACAGTCCACGCAAAGTTGTTGACGTGTTACTAGATTAAGACCTAGCAAAGATTATGTCATTCCCAACCATTGCGTTTAAACATACAAATATTGGAGTTGATTACAAGTTGCAAGATTTACTAACACAAAAGTTCACGTCCTTAGAGAAACTTATTGGTGACGAAACTGATATTCATTGTGAGGTTGAATTTGAGAAAGAGTCTATTCAACGTAGTGGAAATATATTCAGAACTGAAGCGAACCTCTGGTTTAGGGGAAACCTGTATCGAGCCCAGGCGAGTTGTGAGAACTTTGAGAAAGCGATTGATGAAGTGCGCGACGAGCTTGATAAAGAACTAAGATGTGCCAACAAAAAGCGTACGAACATATTTTTAAAAGGATCCCGAAAGATTAAAGAGATTATGATGTTTGGTCGGTAAGAAGTAATAAAAGCGCGATGCACCATGCATTGTGTGACTCGGATGCTAATTGTTACCTCTCTATTCTTGTTAATATTACTACATAAACCGTGACTTGCTTCGTTGTGACTCGCAAAGACGCTTCGTGTCTGTCATTGTCCGTTTTCGCGAGCTTGCGAAGCAATCCATATCGTCGTTCGTAGATTGCCGCGTCAGTCGTCGTACCTTCTCCCTCCTCGCAAAGACGACTAAAACTTTAGTTTTAGTCGTCGACGGTCAGCTATGCTGGCCGTCTTTGCGAGGAAGTATGACGAAGCAATCCACGTCGTTACTCTAGATTGCCACGTCATTCTGTTACCACTCCACTCCCTTTACGGAGACTGTACACCTTGTTACTAACTATTCTCGTACCTCGAAAATTAGCAGGCAACCTCTTGAGAAAGTCCACTGGACTTTCTCACCCACGCTTTCGCGTCCGTCTTTGCGAGCGCACGAAGCAATCTGGGTTTAGTTAGCATCGGCGATGCTTTTATTTAAAGTACGAGTCAAAACCCATCTCTGATTTTCCTTCTGGTATGATACGAGTGATTCTTAACGTTTCATTGTCGGCAAGTTCTGCGTCTTTGATTTTTATACGTTTGCCTTCATGTATGAAAAATGTTTCTGGCCAGCCGTCAAAGGCGCGGATTTTCAGAAGCATTTGGTATGCTTCGTCACCAGCCGGAAGCTGGTGGGGGTCTAGGGTCAGCTCGCTCATGTCTTTGGTAATTTTGGTACAGAATGTAGCCTGGTCGTGATTTTGTTCGATTGGGGTAACCTCGCCATTTAGCCAGCGGGGAATAGTTTCGACTAGAAGTTGACCGCCGAGCGAAGCGAGGTGGCGGTCAAGCTCGCGTCCGCGTAGTGGCCATTTACTCTCACTAATGTTTGCTGGTACTTGAGCCAGAATTGGTCCGTGGTCGAGTTCTGCGTCCATTTGCATAATAGTGGCCCCCGTCTCACGAACGTCTCCTAGAATAGCACTGCGGATAGGGCTGGCGCCGCGCAGGGCAGGGAGGAGTGAAGGATGGACATTAATGGTACCGTGTTTTGGTAAGTTGAGTAGCCATGCCGGCATCAGTTTGCCGTAGGCAGCCACAATAAATAAATCCCACTCTGCCTTTGTATCAAAAATGGCCGTCATCGGATGACCGTCATTTTGGGATAAGGACACGGGTTGGAAAACCGCCACTCCACGGGCTTCCGCCCAAGCTTTTGCTGGTGGTGGGGTTAAGGTATGTTTACGCCCAAACGGAGCATCTGGATTGGTGACAACAAGTGACGGAATAAAACCATTCTTCTCCAGCTCATCGAGCACTATCACCGCAATATCAGGAGTACCAAAAAAAGCGAATTTCATAGTTTTATGCTACGTCTCTGTTTCCTTTTTCAAGGTCAGTTTTATTCCAAACTTTTTCTGCTCTCTCTGTAAAAAGAATACCGTCAAGGTGGTCGTACTCGTGTTGAATAATTTGCGCTAGGAATTTACCAGCACCGCGCTCAAATTTATTACCATTCTCGTCTTGTGCCTGCATGGTTACATTACAGGCGCGTCTAACAATACCGTAATAATCGGGAATTGATAGACAGCCCTCACCACTCTCACTGGTTTTTTTGGATATCTTGGTAAGTTTAGGATTAATAGCGACAAAACTTGGTAATGAATCACGGTCATGACTTTGGTCTTCTACTAGAAAAATACGCTTACTAATTCCAATTTGCGGAGCAGCGATAGCGACAGCGGTAAATCCTTCCATACTATAAGCATGAAGAACACTTTTTAAATCCCTCACAATCTTTTTTACCGTGCCATCAGAAAATTCCTCCGGAGTAATTTCTTCGGCAATAGTATGAAGGGCAGGATGGTTTTCGGGTACGAGTTTCGCCATATATTTATTTTGGTACTATAGCAAAAAATCGGCGGTTTGCGAAGGTAAGAAAACTATAGAGAAAAAATCTTAGGGGTTTCGCCCTTAAGATTTTTTAGACTATTCGGTCGGGATTGATACTGATAGCAATATGTGGTGGTAAAGAGCGTAGGGCTTGGATAAGGGGTTGGTTGTCGGTCAAGTTGGGGACGCGAATAAGGCAGTGCCTCAACAGTTTATGAATGGTTGAATTAGGGTTGGTATAGAATTGTCCCTTAATCTCTAGAGGCGCTAGTAGTTTTTGGACAAGATTTTCGGTTTCTTGCACCATGGTCGGGCTTCCTTGCCAGGTAATAAAAACAAAAGTTGAAAATGGTGGGTAGTTCAACATCTTGCGCAGGGCGAGTTCATCATCATGAAAACGATCGACAGCGCCACGGGTCGCGTAGAGTAAAAGGTCATCAGTTTCATTTCTAGTTTGGATAATTACTTCTTTGTCAGTTTTTTCACGTAGATTTATCAAAAGTCGAAAAAGTGACTCGTCTGCTCGCCAAGTCGGAATGGCTCTGACGGCATCAAGGGAGACAATGGAAGACAGAGTAATATTATCTGGTAAATAAGGCATAATCATTTGTGTACCGAGCATGATGCCTCCCTTTTGTTTCTGGAAATCATTCTTGATAGCCAGCGCCCGTTTGTGCGTAGTGGCAGTAGTATGATCAAAAACGGTAATTAGAGTTCGCGGAAATAATTTTTGACACTCATCATAAACATGCTGAATGCCAATACCGCGCTCTCGCAATCTCCACGAACCACAGACAGGGCAGACATCGGCCGCTCGGATTCGTTTGCCCGAGGTGCTGGATATAAACCAACGTTCCTCAGTATGGTTTTCGCCATGGGTACGCAGAAGGGAATAGGGAGTACCTGAATCTGGACAACGAAATATATAACCGCAATCAAAACAAGCAACTACCGGTGCTATTCCTCGTCTGGCGGCAAACAAAAAAACATTGTGTCTCCCATCAAGAGTATTTTTTATGCGGGTGGTTAATTCTGGTGAGAAAAGCTGAAAGGGAGATTCAGTAGTGGGCTTATCACTTTGGGTGATGATGGTTAAATTGGCTGGCAGTGATAGACGTTTTGGATGTTCATTGTATGTTTGATAAATATCTTCGCGGCGTTTGTATTCATCTTCGGTACGAGTAACAGCATCTCCTAAAATGATGTTACGGTTGGTGTTTTTGGCCAGTAGCTTCAAGACTTCCCGATGATCGAGGTTTGGTCTAGCACGCATCACATAATGACTACTAGCTGCCTCCTCAATAATAATACAAGTACAGTCTCCACGGTCGAGGTAAGCAAAATTTGGAGTGGTGATTGTCAGTGTGGCGCGAGTTAGGTCTGAAAATGCATTGTATGATAGACTTCGTTCTTTTTTGGTTTGATGTGAAGAAAAACGAATCACTCGGTCAGAAATTCCTTGGGATAACCTTTCAAAAGCCATATCAACAGCTGGGGTTGTCGGTACTACCAAAGTAACCGAACCACGATGGGCGAAGGCACTACGAATCATGCTCTTATAGGCAATAAAGCGTTCGGGAGTGGTAGCTGACAGTATTTGTGGTGTACTGTCCTCATTGTTCATGGAAGGACTGGTAACAGGATAAGGAACAATACCATTACGTACATCTGGTGGTAGAAGGGCAAAAAGGATTGTTCCAGATTTTGCAGGATTTTCCTTGTACAAATCGGCCACTGTTTTCAGTAAATGTTGTCCTAAAACGGCTGGATTTTGCTGTTCAGGCAATTTACGAAGCGAGAAAGTGGCTGCTTTGAGAGCTGTTTTCGTAGATGAAACTGGCTTGCTGTCAATTACAATACCAATAATGGTGCGCCCTCGTACTGGAATACTGACACAGGTGCCAAGGTGATAATCTGAGCTGGAAAAATAAGAAAGTGATTCCATATGACCACCTCGTACCAGAGGAATGACTTCGATGACGAACATTGGGACAGTATAGCAAAAGAATAGGGAAGGTGGTTGAAGGGTTAATAGTTGAATGGTTGAAAGGTTCGATAGTTACAGTGTAGTGACGAAAACTCAACATTGAAACCGCGCGTCTTTGCGAGGAACGAGTCCGCAGGCGAGTGACGTGGCAATCCACGATGGTGAATGATGTGGATTGACACGCTGTGGCTCGCCTGTCTGCCATGCCTGCGCATGCAGGGCAGGCAGGCAAAGACGAAAACGAAGCGCCTTTAGCTGCGAGCGAAGAGCGGCAGGAGTAATCCACGTTGTCCGTTCTGGGTGTCTTTCAAAATTAGGGGTTAAACCCCTAAGTAATTTTTTCTGTTCTAAAACGCATCCAAATACGAGATGTCGGCTCCGAGTCCGGATAGGCGTTCGACTAGGTTCTCGTAGCCACGGCTGATGCTGTAGGTATTGCGGAGGACAGACCGGCCGGACGCCCCCAACATAGCAACAAGAAGGATGGTGGCTGGGCGCAGGGCCGGTGGACAAATCAGTTCAGTAGCACGTAGCGATGTTGGTCCAGTGATGTAAATGCGATGTGGGTCGGCGAGGACGGTGTCGGCACCGAGTTTGTCCAACTCAGTAAAATAGATGGCACGTTTTTCGTACATCCAGTCGTGAATCAATGTTTGTCCAACCGCTTGAGTAGCAATAACAGCGAAGAAGGGTAAATTGTCTGCATTCAATCCTGGGTAAGGTCGGGCGTGGACCTTTTCTGGTGAAGCTACCAATGAGCTGGCTTTTATTTTTAAATCAACCAACTTGGTATTCTGATTATGTGATAAATAGGGTTTTGACTTAGTATACTGCAAGCCCATTTTTTCCAACACCAAAAGTTCAAGCTCTAAAAATTCAATCGGGCAACGAGTAATGGTGAGATTGGAATGGGTAGTGATGGCTGCCGCTATGAAAAACATACTATCGGTGGGGTCCTCGGCCAGGGTGTATTCAATATCCCGATTGATATTTTTAACTCCAGTTATTGTAAGCGTGGTGGTGCCGATACCGGTTATTTTTACACCAAATTTTTGTAAAAATACGCACACCTCCTGCACCATATAATTAGCCGAGGCATATTTAATCGTGGTAGTACTGGTGAGTCCGGCAGCGGCAAAAATAGCATTTTCAGTGACAGTGTCACCAGACTCATAAAGAACTATTTCATTTGGTTGTTTCGGCTGGTAGCTGATCTTAAAAGAATCATGAGCGGCCTCAATAGAAACACCAAAATTTTCTAGGGCAAAAAAGTGGGGGCGGACAGTCCGACTACCGAGTTTGCAACCACCTGATTGCGGTAGGGAAAAGTTGGTCAGGTGATGAATCAGTGGCCCAATAAACATCACAATACTACGGGTCTTCTTGGCGGCCTCAACATCAATATGTTTGAGGTTAAACTTTTTGGGTGGAATAATAGTAATGGTAGAGCCGTGCCAGGTTACTTGGACTCCGATACTCTCAAGGACTTCAATGATGCGATGTACCTCCTCAATTCTGGGCATACGATGTAGAGTAGTTTTACCTTTATTCAAGAGTGATGCACAGAGTAACCCCACGGCGCCGTTTTTGGAGGTGTTAGTTTCCACTGTACCAGTTAATTTCTTACCACCAACAACAGCAATGTTTACTGTCCCTGGAGATAAGCTGACAAGATTTTTACCCAAGGCATGACTAATCTTTTTTAGCATCTCGGTACTAATATTTTGGTTACCAGATTCGAGACGAGCGATAGCGCTCTGGGTAGTTTTTATTTTCTTGGCTAATTGTGTCTGGGTCATTCCTCGACTCTCACGGACGTCAGTAATACTTTGTCCAATATTATTTTCCATATTATGTATATATAGCATATATGCTATATAATTGTCATTTGTGTAATGGTGGAAAACGCGTAAACTGTTATGACTTTGTATGTTTGATAGATTTACACCAAAAGTAGGCATTGATTTGGGAACAACCAATGTGTTGGTATTTGTACCTGGGCAAGGAATTGTTCTTAATGAACCATCGGTGGTGGCTATTTCGGAAAATAATACTGTTTTAGCAGTTGGGATGGAAGCTAAACAAATGATTGGTCGTACCCCTGAGAGTATTCGGGCCTATCGCCCAATGAAAGACGGGGTCATTGCCGATTATCGAATTACTGAAGCGATGTTGCGTTATTTCCTTAAAAAAGCCCTGAGTCGTTTTAATATTTTTAAACCAGACGTAATGGTATCAGTACCAGCCGGAGTAACCTCAACCGAGAGACGGGCAGTGGTAGAGGCCACCATGAAAGCCGGCGCACGTAATGCCTATGTGGTTAAGGAACCGATTTTGGCAGCGATTGGTGCCGGAGTACCGATTTATGAAGCTCAAGGGCATATGATTGTTGATATCGGTGGGGGAACAATTGATGTGGCGGTAATTTCCCTCGGTGGTATTGTGGCCGCTAATTCTGTCAAATGTGCGGGTAATCGTATTGACGCGGCCATTATTGATTTTGTGAAAAAGACGCGCAATCTTTCCATTGGTGAAAAGACGGCCGAGGAAGTAAAAATAAAAATTGGCTCGGCCCTACCACTAGAGGAGGAATTGGTAATGGACCTAAAAGGGCGAGATGTTTTTACTGGTCTACCCCGCACCACCGAAATTCGCACTAATGAAGTCGTGCGCGCTATCAACAAAGAACTGCGCGATATGATCAAGGCCATCAAGGATGTTTTCCAAGAAACGCCACCAGAGCTGGCTTCAGATATTATTGATGGTGGAATTATTATGACTGGCGGTACTTCGCAATTGCGCAATTTTCCCGAACTGGTCAAACGAAGGACAGGAGTGAAGGCAATTCTAGCTGATCAGGCACTGTTTTGTGTGGTGAAGGGGACTGGAGTAGCTTTGGAGCACTTAACCACCTACAAACGCGCCATCCTCACCAAACGCTAGATTTTGCGCGTCTGCTACGTTGCGCTGCGTCGTCCGCCACTCACCGTACAATCAGTACGGCTCGCGCCAGTCTCCTGGCGCGCCTTGCATCCATCACAAAATCTAGCGTTTGGTGCCAAAGCAATAATCTTGGCGAGGTGGCGGAGATTTGTTCAGTCAACGTACAATGAGTACGTCTTCTTCTCAAATCTCCGCCACTTCGCGCTCTTCACTAAAAATAACCGCTTTGTTATTTGGTAATAATTTCACTAAATCTGCTTCGTTGCATTTCGTAAAACAATTTTCAACATTTCCAATTGAATTAAAATACTCAGTTATGCTTTTCCCTTTTGGACGGGGTTCTTTACGTTGCGGTGGGTCAATATTTATTTGAGCGGCTAATGTTTTGATTCATTGGAAACGGTTTTAATTAAAATAAGACTACCCCAAAAACCTTTCGGTTAACCGAAAGGTTTTTGGGGTGTGTGGCTCTGTCCACCATTTTCACCGCGCCTTGACCGAATTTTCGGTCAAGGCGCGGTAGTATATAGGTATACAATTTATTTATGTTAGAAGGGACACCAAAACAATTTTCTTCGCCGGAAGAGGAACTGCAGTATCTGCGTCAGCAAGTGGCTCGTCGTGAGCTTGAATTGTTGGGCCATGATCCTGAGTTGATGAAAAAAGAGCGGGACGTTGTTACCAAACAAGAAATTCATGCTTATGGGACCTTTACTCCTCAGGCAGTTTTGTCAGACGGCCAGCGATTACAGGGACATGAATTGGCATCTCAGCTGGAAAATATCAAGACGGTGGCTGACCCAATTGAGGAGATCATGACGCTTGTAGTTGAAAAGGGTATTCGTAATGCCCTTACCGTACTTGAAAAAGTTGATAATGCTTTTGTGATAGACGAGGTTCATCGGCGTTTGATTGAACATATTCATCAGGGTATGCCAATCCAAGATCTTAAGGAAGATGTGCCTCCGTGGCATCTTATGCAATTGACTCTCTTTGAAATTACTTTACCTGAATTAAAGGGAGCTAATGATAAAGAATATCAACTGGCTGAATTGGTGGGTATGATGGAACAATTATTTGCTGGTTTGGGCACTATTGGCGCCAAGCAAGCGCACAATCATTTCGTGTTTGAGATTGCGGTAGCGGATAATAGTGACGACATTGTTTTTTATGCTGCTATACCAAATGGATTTGTGACTTTATTTGAGAAGCAGACACTATCGCTGTTTCCTCATGCAGTTATTACAGAGCAAGTGCATGATTATAATATTTACGTTGATGGTGGATACACGTTTGTGAGCGAAGTGCTATTAAAAAAACATCCTATTTACCCAATAAAAACCCATGACGCCTTTTCTTCTGATCCACTGGCGGTAATTCTCAATGCCTTTTCCAAAATTGAACGGGAGGGCGGCGGAGCCGCCCTCCAATTCGTCGTCCGTCACCCACAACACACCTATCGTCAGACTTATGAGGGAATTATTAAGCGAGTCCGCAAGGGAATGAAAACTGGTGAAGCGATTAGACGTAGTACTTTTGGCGGAGAGGTATTGGCTTCACTCAGTGATTTTGCTTTCTCAGCTGCTAAATCAGAAAAGGACACTCCTGATACTTTAGAAGTGGACAATGAATCGTTGGATGTTTTTGCTAAAAAAATCACCACCCAGATTGTTGAAACTAATATTCGGATAGCGGTGTCGGCGCGGACCGCGGTCCGCGCCGAACAAATCCTCGAAGAAATCGAGGCCACCTTCAATCAGTTTGATGCTGTCGAATCCAATCATCTTATTTTTAAACATCACCACGGTTCAGCTCTCAAACAGGCCGAAAAAGCTTTTTCATTTCGTGAATTTAATCAGAAGCAGTTAATCCCGCTATCACTGACCGAATTGGCTACAATGATTCACTTCCCGGGCAATGGTATTGTTTCTTCGCCACAATTCAAGCAATCTAATGCTAATACTGCTCCCGCACCAACTCAGATTCCGACTAAGGGCACACTTCTAGGCGTCAATCATCACCGTAATATTTCGCGCGATATTTTTATCACCGCTGAAGACCGCTTGCGACATTTCTATATTATTGGACAGACAGGAACTGGTAAAACGACCTTGATGAAGAATATGATTGTCCAAGACATCTTGCGTGGCGATGGTGTCTGTATGATTGATCCTCATGGTACTGACATCGAGGATGTGATTGGCGCCGTCCCGCCCGAGCGGGCCGACGACATCATTTACTTTGATCCGTCTCAGATGGAAAACCCTGTCGGTCTAAATATGCTCGAATACGATATCAATAAACCAGAGCAAAAGACTTTTGTGGTTAACGAACTATTTTCTATTTTCCAGAAATTGTACGGTGGTAACCCTGAGTCAATGGGGCCGATGTTTGAACAGTATTTCCGTAACGCCACTTTGCTAGTGATGGAAGATCCGGATAGTGGTAATACGCTGATGGATATCAGTCGCGTCATGGCTGACGCCAAATACCGGAGGATGAAATTAGAAAAAGCAACCAACCCCGTGGTCGTGCAATTCTGGCGTGAGATTGCCACCAAAGCCGGTGGGGAAGCGTCACTCGAAAATATCGTGCCGTACATCGTGTCAAAATTCGACGTCTTTACCGCCAACGACTACATCCGACCAATTATTGGCCAGCAAAAATCCGCCTTCAATTTCCGGCAGATTATGGATGAAAAGAAAATCCTCCTGGTTAATTTATCCAAAGGTCGCCTAGGCGAAATCAACGCCAATCTCATTGGTATGATTTTGGTGGGCAAGATTCTGATGGCGGCCTTATCGCGTGTTGATGATTCTAGCAAAAGCTTTCCGCCATTTTATCTCCACATGGATGAGTTTCAGAACGTGTCGACCAATTCCATCTCGGCTATTTTATCTGAGGCGCGAAAGTACAAACTCGGCCTCACTATTGCCCACCAATTTATCGCTCAGCTTGACCAAAATATCCGTGATGCTGTTTTTGGTAATGTTGGTTCGATTGCAGCGTTCCGAGTTGGTCCAGATGACGCTACCGCCCTGGAGAGCCAATTTTTGCCAGTCTTTAATGCGAGCGATTTGATGAATGTGCCAAATCACAATGCCTACGTCCGAATTTTGGCCGATGGTACACCAACCAAGCCATTTAGTATTTCAACCCACGCCCCAACGCCTATTAATAGATCGGATGTAGAAGAGAGAATTGTTGCGAGCGCCGCCCGCTACGGTCGTCCCCGGGCAGAGGTCGAAGCCGAAATTCAAGCAAGGTATATAAAAGAGCTGGTTCCATCGTTGGGGGATGATATATTATAGTTATTATGGAAAATTCTGAGCAGGCAAATTTGGAAAATAAAAAATTAATAAGCATTGAAACTACTGACGGATGTTTGGAACTCCTCAGACATTCAGTAGTATTGTTTCGCCAAGTTTACCAAATTCGTGATGCTCTTGGTTTTGGAGAACACAGGTCCCGCATGTTGAATGCAGATGTTGATGGTTATCGCACATTTCGCGATAACTACCTAAAACTAAAAAATCACTTACGCGGAGTCATTTCTAATACTGAAGAAACAGGCGGAGGGGTAACTTTTGAAACTGTGGAGAGGGCACAAGTTCTATATAACCGCCTGATCCAATATCGGGACAGGGTGGTTAATTTTGCTGAATCAAAAGGAATTGAATTTGTTGATGAAGAGGTAACCGATAATGAATTAATGACTATGGAAAAAGAAGAATTACCAAGATCCGCAGTGAACGATAGTTCACTTAAGGATATGGCTGAACATACATTTTTACCAGAAGAAGTTGGTACTAAAGACGATTTTGTGAGGAACGTGAGAGGTCGTTTAATAAAGGCGGTTGTGGCGGCCGGGGAGACCTCAGAGTATGCAAACAACCTGCTAGCAAAATCACTAGATAAGATGCCGTTTAATGGTAGACCAAAAGGTGAAATTGCTGCCGAGGTCAATCGAGTTATCCTTAATATTTACAAAGGTCTCGGAAAACCAATCCTGTCCGAGGAAGTCAAGTTACCAGACACAGATTTATTTGGGGAAGCAGAACCGGTTGTGTCTGAAGTTGTCTCAGAAGTGGGTGATATTGGTGCAGATACTGATGCAAAAAATAAAAGAAATGAGAATAGAGTGGCTGAAACGCCAATGGAAAATGCTGATACAGTAAAACATGAAGCGGGGCCAGTTTTTGATTTGAAAACTTTACAAGACAAAGTTTCTCAATTGGAAAAATCAGCTCAGAATGCGCAATTTAACTTATCGGAAAGAAGTGAGTATTTACAACTAAAAGAGCTAGTTAAAAAAATAGAGATTCTCGATGGACGGATTAGTAACGATGGACTCGATTGGGAGTCTGATGAAAAAATAAGAGCATTTCGCCTCAAAACAACTAACGAACAAATTACTTTTTTACAAGCACAGACAGATGGATTATTACAAATATTGAATGACAAGATTAACCAAAAATCTGAATCATTTAAAAACCATTTTGGAGATGTGATGGTTGAATTGAGAAATTCAATGCCTGAACTTGATACCGATTTTTCTAAATTAGAATCAGAGCCAAAGATAGAAAAGAAAACCGGCTGGTGGGATAAAGACTTTCAAAAGTCTGGTGATATTAATAAAGAAATGGTTGCACAGGACCCTGGAACACTCGAGGATGAAAGCACCTCTGTTTCAAAATATCAAAATCATTTGCCTGGTAGGGAAAATGACGATGACAATAGCAAGGTACTTGATTGGGAAGAAAATCCAACATCAGTTATCTTTCCTAATTCTAGGGATAGTGATGACATATCTAATGCAGAATTGTTGCGAAAAAACAAACTAGAGGATTTGTCTTCTGGAGTGCCATCTAATGAAACCTTAAAAAATAACACTTCAACAAGTCCCACAAAAACCAGCGAAGTATTGATAGAGAAAGAAGATCAGGAAGTTGATGTCTATACAAAAATACGTAATCGATACATGAAGATAAAGGGAGATGTTGGTAACTTAGTTGTTTTTGACGCCACTGTAAAAGATACACCTGTATATGAAACTCATAAACGCCAAGTAATAAAAATTGAATCACTCTTAAAGGACAAAAGATCAATTACTGGTAATTTTAGTTATATTCAAGCATTACTTAATATTATGGAGGAAGATGTAAAAAAAATGTTGGCCAGTATTGATAGGCAATCCACTTCCGGTGAATCAAAACCAGAAAAAATAAAACCCAAAAGTGAAGAAGAAATATTAAAGGAGATGGACGGCGACATCGAGAGATTTCGATTACTGCTCGGGGCGGATAGTGAAGACAATGAGCAGTTAGCGACGTTGATTAGGATCAGATCATTGGTGGCTGATCAGGGGGAAGAGGATAAGACAGTGCATAAAACTAGATTAGTCCCATATTTAAGAGTATACCGAGAGAACCTTGAAAAATTGGAAAAAGATCTACAAGCCCAACCGTCGAGAAAACCAAAAGGTGAGGGTTTGCCTTATGGTATTCCTATTACCGAAGCAATGAAAGACAACTACCAAACTTCTGGTGAAAAACTTCACGCTACTAACGCTGAATTAATAGCGCTCGATAAAGAGTTAGCGGAAAATATGGCTAGGCCAGGGGAGGACTGGGTACTCCGAAAACGTAAAGGTATTTGGCTGCAGATGGATTTGAAGGATTTGGAATTGATGCGAATTAAGAGAGCACATCTTGAAAATTACCAAGACTTGGTTAAAGTTGGTACGCCGAACGCCGAGGTACCCGTATCGCCAGTAGTAGAATTTGAAAAAGCTAATCTTGAAAGAAGACTAGCTTGGCAAAATGAAACCACTAAAAAACGTTTTGGATTATTAAAGAAAATTTTTAGTCGAACAACAGCTGGGGTGGCGGTAGGAGCAGTGGTGGGAACTATGCTCGGTAATGGGGAAATACCAAACGGTGGTAAAAGTCCTTATGTATCTTTAGATAAAATGTCTATCGGTCAGGCACTGGCAGATTCAGGAGACGAGATGCCAATCATAGCGACCAACCCCGATGCCCAAACTATCAGTCATGATGCTCCTCAGTTGGGTAATATTGATTTGTCAGATAGTTTACCGGAAGTGGTGATATCGCCAGAGCCAGTGTTGCCACTGACAGATTCATCAGAAATAATTCCTAAATTGTCTTTTTCTGAATCAACAGTCCAAAGTGGAGTTAACGATAATAATATTTTCAGTGATAAGGCCTTGCAGTCTGGTCATGATGCTGGGGTGGAATTAAAGTACCCAGAGAATATAAGTCCAGATAATCTGGTAGCGCTAGAAAAAATGGAATCCAATCGGTTTCTGGTAGAAGTTCCGCATGATGTCTATTGGAATATTATGGAAGGACAAACTAACGCTGGTGATTTGCCGTTTTTGAGCAAAATTAACCTTGATTACAAGCAAGCCCTGATTGATTTGGTGCGTGACCGGATTGATGCTGACTCAGAATTACGATCGGAATTAGGTTTCGGTAAGGATTCGGCTGATCAAACTTATATTGGAGAGGAGATAAATATTGAATTACTTAATAAAATAACTGAAGAAGTGGCAGCTCAAAATAATTTCCTGTTACCTAGGTTTACGCTTGGTACTGTGGCCAAAACTGAAGCAATTTTACCAAGTGGAATTGCACCAGTCGAGAAGAGGCAGTTTGATAGTCCGAATGCCGTTGAGGGAGAACACAAGTCACCGATAGAATCTGGAGCTGTAATTATCACCGATAGTGTAGCCGAGCAATTTAAAAATGATTTTGTGGGTGGCGAGCAGGCATACAATCGAGTGTTCAATTCCTGGATTCAGGCCATTGAAGGATTTACCGATGGAGATGAGGGTTGGTTTTCAAATTTATTTGGCAAGGCAAATAAAAGTGCTTTTGCTGTTTTAGAAAAGATGACAGTGGCAGAGTTAGATAATTTGGCAAAGTTATCTTCGTCTGAATTGCGTAAAGAAGTGCGACTTTTAGAATTACCGATTGCTGAAGTCAGAGCTTGGTTGGATAAATTCACTACCTGGATGAATTCAAGGCAGTTAACTGGAATTAAATCAGCTGACGAGTTTTCTAAATTAGCCAAGAAAGCTTTTGTGCTAGAAAAATTAATTCCCTCACCTAAGGGTGAGGAAAAATAAAATATGGATATCTCAACTATTTTAGCTACAGATTTAAAGTCCACTCTCGGTTTAGCTGACATGAGTAAGGTTCAGCAAAGACAGTTTTTAGATGACTTGGGCGGGGTGGTATTGGAAGGTGCATTACTACGTTATCTGGAGCAATCTGATGAGGATGACCAGTCAGTTTTTAGTTCCTGGGTCCAAACCCATGCCAATGATGGTGACTTACTACCTAAATTATTAAAAACCTACCCAAAATTTGAAAACTCTCTGACTGATGAAATTGATGCTTTTAAAACTGATGCCATTAGAGTTGCTGATAAAAATAAATAATTTTTAGGTAATGCACAGAACTAACTAACAACCAGTATTATTTTTTAGATAGGGGTGTTATTATTATCTTAATATGGTAACGGGTGATCGTTCTTTAGTTAGTGTAGGCACTTCGTTTGATTTTAATTCTCAAGCGGGTATTTTGATTGTCTTACAAGCAATTCGTTCCAGCGACTTAGTAGTGGCTAAGCGTAATGAATTGCGTGATTTAGTTTTTCTTTATGCTAATGGCGGAGGTGATCCGGCAATGAGAAACATGCTTGAAGAGCGACTGCTTGCCAATCAAATAACGCCAGCCCTCATTACGATTTCGGTTAAGAAAGAAAAGGATAACAATCAACCAAGTACCGTAATGTACAGTGCCGGATTTTCCGGTGGCCGGCCGGCTCCAATTTTTACCCCAGCAGTGATTACCGGGCATGGAAGTGAAGCCACACAATCAGATACAGTTAGTCAACCACAATCCGAAGTGGTAAATGAGAAGTATGATGTGAGTATAGTTGAAAATTCTAAGGAAAATTTGGTCCCTCCTTTCATTTCACCTGAATCAATAAAAACAGAAGTGCCAAAAATAAACCCGCAGACTATTTTTAATCAGTCTGCTAGTGAGAAAAATGGGGCGGAGGCCACAAGTGTTAGTCCTGTTTCGCTGGACCGATTAAGTAGAATTCGGACAATAAAAGCTGACATCAATGATAAAGTCGGTAATCCAGTTAATCTGATTAATATTGATAACAGTCTCGGTCGAGAATATATGACCTCATTGCTTGAGGCAATGAAATTACTTAATGGTGGTTCTGAAAATGAAATTACAAAATCAATGCAACGGCTTGAGGTTGTTTATGAACAAGTAAAAACATTAATTGAACTCAATGAAGTGAAAGACGTGCCAGAATTAAATTCACAAAGAAAGATTGATATAATTGAACCAATTCAGCCGACTCCAGTTGTTCTACAAAACCAACAAACATCTAGGCCGGTAATAGTGTCCAGAATTACACCAATAACTCCGTCACTACCACCTACTCCACCCACTCCACCCACTCCACCAGTCCCAGAAATAACAAAGACAATCCACATCACTCCTCCAACAATACCAGCAAGACAACAGTCAGCGCCAGTGATGGAAGTTAAACCTGTTTTGGCACCAAAACCGGTACCAGAAACCGTGGTGACACAATCAATTCAACCTGACATTCAGAAGGTGCCGGTTATTCCAAGACCTGCTCCTCTTTTGCCTCCAGTTGAGCCAATAACTAAAACGTCATTAATTGGAGAGGTTACACCACTGGTAAGTCCAGTAACTATGTCTAGTGCGCCAGTTGAAGAAAATATTTCAGCTGATAAAAGTCCAGCTGATGTTGATCAGGTAATACCAATTATATCCACCAGACACGGGATTGGTGTTCCGGTGGCAGATGCTGTGCCATTGCGAACCCTACAGGATTTACCGTCTGCTGATTCATTAAAGACATCAAGCCAGGGAGAAAATCCTCTTTATACTGACGAAATTGATAATGGTTTAGACCAACTTCTTTCCGAATGGGTTTTATTTAAAAGAAGTGGACTCTTTGGCACTGGTCCTAAGGGGCGTGAACATCCATTGTTTAAAAAAATTGCCGAGATTCAAATGCCGTTACTTTTATCTGGGCGTTTTGAGGGATATGCACCGGAAATAAAGCAAAGTATTACTGATTATATGAATGGTTGGCGTTATGAACAAGGTATTATTTATGAGCCAGGTGAAACTTTTGAACAATATCTGCGACGAGTAATCCGTCATATTATTGATTGGCAAAATAAGAAACGTGCGACATAATAATGTCATGCTTCCGCACCACGCCATTGTTTGTATTACTGATTCGCGATCTGAATTGCCGTTTGATTTGGTTGAATTGGCTTTAGTATCTGAAATAGTAAATATTACGACCATTACTTTATCAATTGCGGAAGTGCGAAGATTGATTGAAAGGGCATATCAAACACCATTTGAAAGATCCAGTCAAACATTTATTATTGATGTGACCCAGATTGCAGTTGAGGCCCAACACGCTCTCCTTAAAATTTTAGAAGAGCCACCCGTCACCAGTAGATTTATTTTTTCCATTCGTCCGGAAACTACTTTGTTGCCAACTCTTCGTTCACGCCTTCATGAGATAAAGAGAAATGAACCAGCTGTAGCGGTTTTACCAACGGAGTTTATGGAATTCTTGACAGCTTCAATTGGTGAACGGATGGCTATAATTACCAAGGTGAGCAAAGACAAAGATGTGGTTTTTTTGGCAAATTTGGCAACTGGGCTAACATTATGGTTACAGCAAAACTCGTTGAATATCAGAGATAATAAGTCTGCTCAACTATTATTGTGTCTAACGTCCTTGCAGATGCGTGGGGCAGGGAAGAAAATGTTGTGGGAGGACATCGCTCTACAATTACCGATAAAAAAGACCAGTGGGTAGTAAAATGCTATACTGGGCGAAACCTTAGATTAATATTAAAAACATCAACACCATGGACGAATCATTTGAACAAAAATTAAAAGAGGCGTTGGGTTGGCTACGAAAGGAATATACTGGTATTCGAACCGGACAAGCAACTCCAGCACTACTGGATGGTATTAAGGTGGAAAGTTATGGGACCTTTATGCCGATTGTACAGGTGGGTTCGGTGGGTATTGAAGACGCTAGAACAATTAGAGTTGCTCCTTGGGATTTGAGTCAAGTGCCGGCAATTGAGCGTGCCATCAGGGAAGCCGATTTGGGGGTTTCGGTTTCCAGTGACTCAATGGGTCTGCGAGTCATATTTCCTGAACTCACCAGTGAACGTCGTGCCCAGTTGGTAAAGCTTGCTAAAAGTAAGTTAGAGGACGCCAGAGTGACTGTCCGAGCGATCAGAGATGAGGTGATGAAAGATATTGATGCCAAGCTCAAAACTAATGATATTAGTGAAGATGATAAATTCTCCATGAAGGACAAGGTTCAGAAATCTGTTGATAATATTAATAGAAATCTAGAAACACTATTTACTCAAAAGGAATCAGAAATCAGTTTATAATACTATGTCTATAATAATCTCCGTAGGAATTTTTTTGGCAGTCTTGTTCGTACTAATTTTAGTACATGAATGGGGACATTATATTGTCGCCAAACTAACCGGAATGAGAGTCGATGAATTTGGAATTGGTTTTCCGCCCAAACTTTTTTCCTTTAGAAAGGGCGAAACAGAATATACCCTTAACGCCCTACCAGTCGGTGGCTTTGTAAAGATTTATGGTGAAAACCCAGATGAGTTAGAAGTGGATAATGGGGGAGGGGCAAACGACCGGTCGCGCGCCTTTGGCGCGCGACCGAAGTGGGCTCAAATACTAGTACTTTTAGCTGGTGTGACTATGAATATGGTCTTGGCCTGGTTGTTGCTAATTGTTATTTTGTTAACCGGAATACAGTCTACTGTGGAAGAGGGACAACAAGGTGCTGATGCTATGCTAGTTATTTCTGATGTGATGGTTGGTAGCCCGGCCGACGGTGTTTTGCCACCTCGGAGTGAAGTAGTTTCAGTTATGGCAGGGAATAAGAGGTTAGATAATTTAATACCGTCAGCTTTTAGTGATTTTATAGTAGAGAATGCAGACGTTGAAATAGTTATTACTTATATTTTTAAAAATGAAAATAGCACTGCGATCCTAACACCGCATACTGGAGTACTAAGCGACTCATCTTCACGACCGGCTATTGGAGTAGCTCTGGCCCTGGTGGAGTTAAAACACTATTCTGTATTGGAAGCGATAAGTCAGGCCAGTTTACAGACTGTTGCCATTACTAAAGCCATCACTGTAGGCCTTGGCGGCCTAATTAAAGGAGTCATAACTGGCACGGCCGATTACTCACAAGTATCTGGTCCGATTGGAATTGTTAGTTATGTAGGAGATGCAGTAGCGATTGGATTCACTGCACTGCTTTATTTTATGGCTATCATATCTATTAACTTGGCAGTAATAAATTTATTACCAGTGCCGGCTCTTGACGGCGGAAGAATTATATTTGTGGTGATAGAAGCAATCATTAGGCGTCCGTTAAACCCGGTCTGGGCAGGGAGAGTCAATCTAGTTGGTTTTGCCTCCTTGATGCTGTTGATGTTACTGGTAACGGTACACGATGTGTTGCGTCTTTGGTAATCTGTATAAAGTTGTCATCGTTATCGTTGTGTTTGCAATGACTTCCATGTTGTCGTAGCTGTCTTTGCCTGCCTGCGCAGACAGGCGAACCGTAGTGAAGCAATCCATATCGTCGTCATCGTGGATCGCCACGTCATTCCCTTACAGGGACTGTACACCTTGTCGCTCTTTTTACAAAAGAGCTGGCAAGGTCTTGCGAAAATCCTTCTATACAGAAGCTGTTCAGGTTGTC
>Ga0208375_1001804_pt1 | contig 22187 bp, 21 predicted proteins | sample RifOxyD1_FD_184038 | JGI IMG/M metagenome (GOLD analysis project Ga0208375, IMG submission 184038) | Soil microbial communities from Rifle, Colorado - Rifle Oxygen_injection D1 (SPAdes) | ecosystem: Environmental > Terrestrial > Deep subsurface > Rock core/Sediment | place: Rifle, Colorado... | reverse complement strand
ATATAAAAGTAAGTTATACTATAAAAATATTTAAAAAGATGGTGAACCAGATAGAAATTAAGGACCTTACCAAAAGGTTCGGGAATCATGTAGTTCTAGACAATGTTAATTTATCTATTCCTCAGCAGAAAATTTTCGGCATTATTGGAGAATCAGGTTCTGGAAAAACAACTTTGCTAAAAACAATAATTGGTTTCTGGAGAAGTGACGGAGGCAAAATACAGTTTGAAGGCAGGGACTTAGAAAAAAATACAAAATTTATAAGACAGATAATTGGCTTCGCAACCCAGGATTCGGGAGTATATCCAAAATTAACAGTAAAAGAAAATTTAGAATATTTCGGAAGTTTAAGCAATGTCCCGTACTCAACTTTAAAAAATAACATTGAAAAAGTTTTGAAATTTGTAGAATTAGATTATGCAAAAAATGAATTATCTGAAAATTTATCCGGAGGAATGATGAGGCGTTTAGATATCGCATGTGCTTTAATTCACAACCCAAGAATTTTAATTCTAGATGAACCAACAGAAGACTTAGACCCGTTATTAAGAAGGGAAATTACAAATTTAATCAGAAAAATTAACTCAGATTCAACAACAGTTATTATAACTTCCCATTTATTGGATGAAACAGAAGATTTATGCGACGAAATAGCCATTCTACATAATGGAAAAGTTCTAAAGCATGGAACCCCAGAACAATTAAGAGACTCATTCTCTAAAGAAGAGGAAATTATAATTAATCTCCACTCTAAAAAATATACAACATTAATGGCTAAACTAAAGAACCATAAAAAAAGTATATCTTCAATGAAAGTAGAAAATGGAAAATTAGTAATCAGAACAAGAAATGCAGAGCCGGTTTTAGTTGAAGTCTTAAGAACTGTTGATAGATTAAAAGATAAATTATTAGAAGTGGATGTTAGGAAAGCTTCCTTAGGTGAAGTATTTGAAAGCTTGGTGAGAAAAGGTGGTTAAGCTATACGAAATTGTAAAAAAAAATTTGAAGATTCTAATTAGGTCTAAAAGTTCAGCATTAATTATTTTACTAGGTCCATTATTATTAATATTATTAGTAGGCTCTGCCTTTAATACATCCTCATTTTCAGAAATAGCAATAGGCTCTTATTCCGGAAGTTATAGTGAGTTATCAAACTCTATATTAACAAAATTAGAAACAGATAATTATAAAGTAACAAGATTAGAAAATTCTCAGCAGTGTACAGACGGAGTAAAATCGGGTGTTGTTAATATCTGTATAATCTTTCCAGATAATTTAAATGTTGAATCAGGAGAAGAAATAGAATTATATGTCGACCAGTCAAGAGCTAATTTAGTATTCGCAATTAAAAGTGCTATTTTATCAAAAGTTACAGAAAGATCAGATGAATTAAGCAAGGATTTAACGGAAACAATTATTGGGCAATTAACCCAGACTAGTGCTGAATTGCAGTTAAAAAGAGATGAAATAATAAATGTTCAGCAGAAAAACTCTGATTTAAGAAGCAAAGTTGGAGAATTAGAAAGCAATATTATCAATATGAATGTTAATTTTTCTGAACTAAGTTTAATAGTTAGTGAAATGGAAAATGAAACTAATGAGCTTGAAACTGAATATAATAAATCTTTTAATGCATTAAATAATTTAATTGACTCTATTGACGCGGAAATAAATAGTTTCAATGCATTAGACGCTTCAAGAACAAATGCTTTATCTAAAATATCAGAAGTAAATACAGATCTATCATCTTCAAATTTGCAATTGCAAACAATAAGGGACACAACAGATTCAATAATTACAAGAATAGAAGCAATAGCAGTTACTGATGTGGACAGCATTGTCAGCCCAATTAAAACAACAACAAAACCAATCTCAAAAGAAGAAACCCATATCAATTACTTATTCCCAACTTTAATAATGATGGTTGTTATGTTTGTATCAATTTTATTATCCTCCATAACTGTTATAAGAGAAAAAACTTCAGCAGCATTTTTCAGAAATTTCATCTCTCCCACAAACAGCATAGTATTTATCTTCGCCACTTATTTAACCAATATCTTAATAGTTATTTTGCAGTTAGCAATAGTATTTGGGGTTATGGTATCTTTCAATCCGGCTTTATCCTCAACTTTAATAAATATCTCCTTGGCTTTATTGATTATAACAACCACATTTATCTTATTAGGAATGATAATAGGCTACGTGTTTTCTTCTGAGGAAACAGCTACAATCGGCTCAATATCATTAGGAACTATTTTATTATTCTTTTCAAATACAATAATCCCATTAGAAACCTTGCCAACAGGCTTTAGGCAGATAGCTAATTATAATATTTTCGTAATAGGAGAAGCAATTATCAGAAAAATAATTTTATTCGAATCTTCATTAAAAGGAATCTCAAAAGAATTATATCTATTAGGCGCATATATCTTAGTATTTATCGTTATAATATTTGTAATCTACAGGGCAAGCACAGAATTATATAATATTAAAAGGCATTTGAAAGGAAAATAATTAATTAATAGGGATTACCATCGGATCAGCAGCAACAATCATACCTTTTTTTCTTTCTTCAACTTCTCCACCATAAGAATAAAACAAGTCTATAAAGAAGGTGGGTAAATTGTGTTGGAATGATTCTCTATATCTTCTTAGCATTCTTTCAGCCCTTCTTCTTTGTCCAGGACAATTTGTGCATTTATATTCTAAGATAGAAACTCTAGCCTCATGTACTCTGCCATTTTTATGGGGATATCTGCTAATATAAACAACATCCGGTTCTCCTCCTCTTCCTCTACCCATTTTTAAATAGCCTTCAAGAGAAGTAAACCAAACCCTCCCATCAAGTCCAAGTAAAGAAGGGTTATCTCTTAAATAAGAAATCATAGCAGCATGCTTTCTTGCAGCATAATTATCTCCATTAGAACCATTATTACTCATAAATAATATTCAAAACAACTTATTTATAACTATTATTACTCTCTAAAATAAACAATAAATTATTTATACTACTATACTTTAAACTAAATTAATGCAAAAAATAGACATTGAATTTATAAAAAACTTACAAAATCATCATTAGAACCACTATCCGAAAATGATAACCTATAAAGAAGATAAATTATTAAAAGACAAAAATAGTATATATGCTTGCTTGGTTAAGAAAAAAGATATAAAAGATAAGAATTTTACATTAAGGACCCCAACATTAAATATTAAAAATAAAGATATTATAATAAAGTTAACAAAAAAGAAATATGGCAATTTTGATAAGGGATTTCTAGAATTTATAAAAAACTTAGAAGTTTATACAAAAATTAAATTTGTCTCTATATATAAAGCAAAATACAGATATCTGAAATTATTTAACAAGAGTAAAGCGAACATTATATTCCTAAGGGTGATAAGTTTATGTTTAAATGAAAGTTTATTTGGAGATGTGATAGAAATTAATAATTTAAGATTATGTCCAAAAAAAATCAACAGGAATATTTCTTATTTAGTGGGTGTAATTAATGGAGATGGTCACCTCAGAAAGTCAGAAACATTATTAGAAATAACAGATGGACAATCAGATAAAGAAAAATTAAAATCTTCAAAGGAATATTTTGAAATTATAGATGAACTGATAAAAAAAGAGTTTAATGTAAGTGGAAAAAAATTCAAAACAGAAAATGAATGGAGATACCACTTAAATAATAAATGGTTGTGTAGATACATCAATTATTTCTTCAAAGTACCTTTTGGTAGAAAAAGCGAAATAATATATTTTCCAAATAATCTAAAAAAATATGAAAGTGAATTCTGGAGGGGTATAATGGATACAGATGGTTTTATAGATGAAAAAACAAAGAGTATCAAAATAAAAAGTAACTCTAATAAATTAATAAAACAATTTGAAGGGTTTTGCTCAAGAAATAAAATATCTTTCTATACGAAGGAAGAAAAAGAAGCAAAGGCGGTTAATTTATTTTCAGAAAGTCTGTATAAATATGCAGAAGTTATAGGATTCTCACATCCAAGAAAGAAAAATATATTAATCCAACATTTAAAGAGAGGACCAAATTATAAAGTATTAATAAGTTACAATAAAGATTTCGACAGGGATACTATCCATCTTTTAAAATATCTTAGACCTTATAAGAAGAATATAACTTATATAAAACAAGGGCTTTATCATCAAAACGGCTCAAAAGAAGAGACTAAAAAATTAATAAAAAATATAGAGGAAAGATTTAAAATAGAAGCAACAGAAGTAAAAAGACCCAGACGGAGTAATCATTTCTATATATGTTCTGAAAAATTCAGAAAGTTTTTAATTGAAAATGTTATATATGGTTTACCTTGGCAACCTTTAAATAAACAAGAATTAAATAATATATCGAGAAGGTGGATACTATAAAAGAAATAATAGACCCATGGGAGTTTAAGGAAGTAAAAAATTATGAAAAGTCTATGAAGGATTTTGGTATAAGTGACTTCTCTAAATATACAAAAAAACTAAAAAATGCCCCAATAGAAATAAGGCGTGGATTGGTCATAGGTCATAAAGATTTCAACAAAATAGATGAATGTATATCTAAAAAAAAGAAATTTGCAATTCTTACAGGTCTAATGCCATCTGGAAAATTCCATTTCGGACACATGTCTGTTATTAACCAAGTTATTTATTATCAAAAATTAGGAGCTAAGATATTTTTACTATCGGCAGACATAGAAGCTCAGTTAACAAGAAATTTATCAACAGAAGAAACAAAAAAAATTGCTATAGAAGAATATTTATTAAATTTCATAGCTTTAGGATTATCTAAAAAAAATTTTGAATTTTATTTCCAGTCTGAAGGTCCAAAAAGATCAAAAGAATACAATAATTTAAGCAAACTAGCCTCAGCAAAAACAACTTTTAATGAAGTAAAAAACATTTATGGAGATATTAGCCCAGAAAAATTAACCTCCGCTTTAATTCAGGTTGCAGATATTCTCTACCCACAGTTAGAAAACTACAAAATAACATTAACGCCTGTTGGATGGGATCAGATTAATCACGCATCTTTCTCAAGGGATATAGCATCAAGAATGAATTTCTTTTTACCATGTTTTACTTTTCATAAATTACTCCCAGGATTGCAGGGAATAAAAACAAAAATGTCTTCATCAGACCCAAGTTCTCATATAGCATTAACAGACTCTGAAAAAGAAGTTGAAAATAAAATAAAAAAATACGCATTTTCAGGAGGTCAGCCAAATCTAAAAGAACATAAAGAAAAAGGAGGAAACACAGAGACAGATATCTCATTCCAATACTTAAAACTATTATTCGAACCCGATGATAAAAAATTAAATAAAATAAAAGAAGATTATGAATCTGGAAAATTACTAACAGGGGAATTAAAACAAATTACAATCGAAAAAATTAATTCTTTCTTAAAACAGCATCAGGAAAAAAGAGAAAAAGCAAAAAAAGAATTAGATAAATTTATTCAGTAGGATCAAATTCATCAGCAACTCTTAAAAGTTCACTAACTTGTTCATCAACTAATCTTTGATATCTTAAATTAACAAAAATACTAGGAGCATCATGATGTTTTCTTAAATACCTTTGAAATTCCCTAATCATTTCAGAACTCCAAACTTCTGGATGTCCATCAGTATAATACATTAATCTTTCGTATTCATCACCATTAGGATCATAATCTCTCATCTCAAGAATCCATAGCAATTAAGGCCTCTGGAGAAACTTCATTTTTTTTATTTAATAATCCATATTTATTCATATATGCTTCAGCGATCCTATAACAATCCTCTACTGAATAAGGGGATATCATTCCATCATTTCCCAATCTTTCAACAGCCCTAACAATAGTAAGCCTATCAATTAAGTCTTCCCTTCCAGTTAAAAAAGAATGAACCTCATCGATAGCATCTCCAAATTTTTTCTCAGCTTCCTCTCTAAAAAATAAGTTTCTTCTAAATACAGTATCAACATCTTCTAAAACTAATTCACAATATTCGCTGGAAAATATTTCATTCATTTTACATCATAGGCGGCATTCCATGTGGCATACCGCTTTCCCTTTTGCTATTGCCCCCTGCAATTACATCATCTATTCTTAAAATTAATTCAGTTACTTCTGAAGCGCTTTTAACAGCCTGAGTTTTAATTTTCAAAGGTTCAATTACTCCAGCTTCCCAGGAATCAACAACTTTGCCTTCAAATACATCTATCCCTGCCCATTTATTTCCGGATTCATGAGAACTTTTTAACTCAGTCATCATATCAATAGGGTCTAAACCAGCATTCTCAGCTAATGTTCTTGGAATAACTTCTAAAGCGTCAGCAAAAGCATTAACAGCTAATTGTTCTCTTCCGCTTAATTGATTGCTATACTCTCTTAATTGCTTGGCAGTTTCAACCTCAACTGAGCCTCCGCCGCCAACAACTTTGCCATCAACTAAAGCAGCATTAACATCCCCTAAAGCATCAGTAACAGCTCTCTCAACTTCATCAACTACATGCTTGCTTCCTCCTTTAACTAAAATAGTAACAGATTTAGGATTAACACAGTCTCTAACATAAGTCATTTCCTCATCTCCGATTTTTAATTCTTCAACAACGCCGGCATTACCCAAATCATCTTTGCTTAACTCATTTAAGTTAGAAACAATCTTTCCGCCGGTAGCTCTTGCTAATTTTTCCATATCGGAATTTTTAACTCTTCTTACAGCGTAAATATTTTTTTTAGCTAAGAAATATTGCGCAACGTCATCTATTCCTTTTTGGGAAACAACAACATTAGCCCCGGAATTAACAACTTTCTCAACCATTTTTCTTAGCATAGTTTCTTCCTGATCTAAAAAGTTTTGAAGCTGACTAGGATCATTAATACTTATTTTAGCTTCAACTTCAGTATTTCTAATTTCAATAGCGACATCCAATAAAGCGATTTTAGCATCTTCAACTTTAGATGGCATTCCAGAATGGACTTTCTCTTTATCTAATACAATTCCTCTAATAAGCTCAGAATCCTGAATCCCTCCGCCAACTTTCTTCTCTATTTTTATGTCATCCAGATTAACTTTCCCATCTTCAGAAATTTCTTTAACAGCTTTAACAATAATTTCAGCTAAAACCTCTTTGGCATTTTCAGCCCCTTTTCCAGTCATCGCAGTTATAGCAATTTGTTTTAAAACATCTTCGTCATCAGCAGTTATAGTCTCGCAAATCTCATTTAATATTTTATGAACCCTTTCAGCAGCTAATCTATAGCCTTTTGTAATAACAGTAGGATGTATATTTCTATCTAATAATTTTTCAGCATTTGATAATAATTCTCCAGCCAAAACAACAGCAGTAGTAGTCCCATCTCCAATCTCATCTTCCTGAGTTTTAGCTATCTCAACAATCATTTTAGCAGCAGGATGTTCAATCTGCATTTCTTCTAATATAGTAACTCCGTCATTAGAAACAATAACATCACCTAAACTATCAACCAGCATCTTATCCATTCCCTTAGGGCCTAAAGTAGTTCTTACAGTCTCAGCAACAGCCTTGGCCGCCATTATATTATTTCTTTGCGCATCCTTCCCTGTAGTTCTTTTTGTATCTTCTGGTAATATGAATATTGGTTGTATTTGATTGCTCATCTTAATTCCCCCTATATTATATAGACACTAAAATTAGCTATTTTTAAAGCTTTCTGTAGACTGGCTCAGTAGAAATCCTTATTAGATAAGGGTTACTCCTAACCATTAAGATGGGATGTTAGAAGAGTAAACCCCATAAATAAAAAGAGGAAGGAAAAGAAATATATTAAGTTTGTGAAAAAAATTCTTAAGAACCTTAAGAATTTGAGAGTAAGAAAATACTCACATATTGTATTATTAGCTTTGAAACAGGAATTTGATAAGAGTTATAGGGCACTTGAGGACATATTAGATGTATGCACTGAAGTCCTTAAATTGCTTGGAATTAAAGAGGCTCCGCATTTCACAACTTTGCAGAAGGCTGCAAAGAGGTTAAGAGTGCAGTTTTTAGATAAAATAATGTCGGATTTATCTTGCTCACAATGAGCCTTAGCATAAGAACAAGTATTGATGCTACAGGTTTTCAGCTAACTAGAACATCATCTCACTATATTAATGTGCTTAAGAAGGATAAGAAAAAACGCCGTAAAATAAAGAAATACATGAAATTATCCGCCTTTGTTGATTTGGACATCAGTTGATTATTTCAAGCAAAATCCGGAGAAGTCCTGCACATGATTCTCCTAATTTTGAGCCAACGATTATGAAAGGAAAGAAAGTTTTAGATAGTACGGGTAAGAAAATAAAATCTGTTGATTCTGATAAAGGCTATGATAAAGAAGAGTATCATAAATTTGTAGTAGAAGAGCTGAAAGCTGAAGATAGGATGAGAATTAAAAATAAAGATGTGCCAATTCATAGGACAAAGGGAGAATGCAGAAAGAAAGCAAAAAGAAGGATTAAGAGATTTAGAGCAAACTACCGAAGTAAAAATGAAACTGTATTCCTGTAATCAAGAGAATACAGGGTTCAATGATAAGAAGTGTAAAAATTGGCATACAAAACAAAGAAATGTTGTTTAAAGAAATAGCTTATAATACTGGAAGATTAATTAAATCTATCCTCTCAATAGAGGATTTCTATTGAACTTGTAGACTAAACGTCTATTCTATTTCCTTCTGCATCCTCACACCATTCAACATAGTATTGGTCAAAGCTTCCATCCATCAAACAGTGAGACTCATATCTGTTTCTGCAAACAAAATTGGGATAACCCCCACTAAAAGTATGAACATTAATGACTTGAGGTCCCGAAATAATAGAATGATCTTCACAATTATAAATACTCCTATGTAAAAGCTTAGTATTATTCAGAGGATAATCTAAATTAGTAATTACTGTATTTATATAATTGTTTTCAGCTTCTTTTTCTGGGACTTTATAGAGCTCTGGATTTTTTTCCGGGATATAAACATCTGCAGAATTATCGGGTTTAACTAATATATATCCTCTTCTAAGGTTCAAATCTTTTGATTTTTCACCTTCTATTATCCCTCCATAGACAAAAACTTTATTGTTTTCTTGCTGGTAACAATCTCCTCCTCCACAAAAAGTCAAACAAATTCCAGCAGAACATTCTATTTTTGGGAATCTATGTGCCAGAGTTGATTCTTCTGGTATTTCTTGGGCTAATAAATAATTCTTGCCAGAAATCTTCAGTGCGTCTCCTTGTCCACACCCGTATATACTTGAACAAGGTACAAGATCCATAGAAATGGGTTCTCCAAAGAGTTTTTCTTCCTGAGTTGTGCACCCAGATAAAAATAAAATCCCAAACACTAAAAAAATTAAAATTTTTTCTTTTGTTGGTTTTAAAAATTCAGTTAATTTCATATATTTAGCTAAAACTTAAAGCTTTTTAAATTAATCCTTTATTTTTTTTGGTTAAGCTTTTTGTCAAAAAAGGTTATTTTTCTAAAAACAAAACTTATATTAACTAAAATATATAAATAAAAAAGTATGTCTGATTCATGGCCAATAACAGAAGAAGGAACAGTATCTATTAGGCAAAAAGCGGATTTTAATTTAAAGCAATTATACAAAACTTTCCATGATTTCTCCCAGGAATATAAATACAAGTTTAATGAAAAGAATTTTACAAGAAAAGACAAGTCTGACGGATCTGAATATCAAATTGAATGGGTATTTGAGAGAAAAGTAACCCAGTTTATAAAATTTAAAATAGATGTCGAAATCTGGTCATTAAGAACAACAGAAGAAAAAGGAATGTTCAAAGGGGATTTAGAAATGAATTTCAATGCTGTAATGGAGATGGATTATGAGCATAAATGGGAAAAAAATAACTTTACAAAATTACTAAGAAAAATATATATTTATTATATAAAAAAACCATATTTTTTAAAATACGCAGGGAAATTATGGACTGAAATATATGACTTGCATGCAAGGTCAAAAGCTACATTAAACCAGTTTACTCCTTAATATTTTTGGTTAAGCTTTTTGTCAAAAAAGGTTATGCATCTAAAAAAACAAAACTTATATTAACTAAAATAATATAACGAAACACTATGTCTGAAAAAGATTTCATAGCTAAGGGATTAAAGATAAAGCAAAAAGCGGTATTTGATATGGGTGAATTGTATAAAGTAATGTATAGGTGGTTCTCAAGAAATAATTATGATTTTCAAGAAAAAGAATATTTTGAAACTGCTATGGGAGATGGAGCAAAAAAACTTGAAATTGGATGGTATGGTGCAAGAAAAATATCAGATTACGTTAAGTTCCATATAAATGTTAAATTCTTAATTATAGGATTAAAAAGCGCAGAAGTCCAGGTGGGTAATGTTAAAAGAAAATCAAATGAAGGAGATTTAGAAATGAGATTTGATGCAATTATCGAGAGAGATTATGATAGCAAATTTGAAAACAGCCCAGTCACAAAATTCTTTAGAGAATTCTATGATAAATTTGTAATCAGATCAAGATTAGAAGGTTATGAAGACCAGCTTCACGAAGAAGTCTATGAACTAATGTCAGAAATAAAATCTTTCTTAAATTTATTTAAATTCCAAGAAATTAAAAAAGAAAGTTAATTGTTATATTATTGAAAGAACTCTGAATCTCCAGCTTCTTTTATAAATACAAATAATTTCCTTGATAATTTGTCAACTTTTTCATCCATATCTTCATAAACCTCTTCTGAAATATATTTAAAATCTCTGCTCAACATCAAAAGGACAGTTAACTCTTTACAGCTCCCATAAGCATAAATAAAAAATTGTAAAAAAGATTTTTTACTTTGTCTACTACATCCTTCAGCAATATTTAAAGGGATGCTTGTACTTGCCCTTCTTATTTGTGAAATTAAATTATCTTTTTCATATTCAGGAAATTTCTCAATCAATTTATAAAAATCTAAAACCAAATCATATCCTAAATTCCACACTTCTAATCTCTTAAAGTTTCTTGCCATTTTTTCCAAATCATTTTTTAATAAGTATCACAATCACAAGATTTAAATAAGGAAAATTTTTAAAACTTACTCTAAATGAAAAGAAGTTCTAGGCGTTGGAAGAAAAAGGGCCAGATGAGATGGAAATGGCAAAGAAAAAGAATGAAGAAAGAAAAAGCTAAAAGAAAAAACAAATAATTCTAAAGTTTATAATCTCCTTAAAAGAATTAAGTGTATGCAATATAAACTAAAATATGTTGAATTTATTCGATTTTAAATTTCAGTCTTTCGATTTTATTAACTTGATAGAAAGATTTAAATACCACTTATTAGCTCAATTTCTAAGGACAATGAACTAATTGTCATTAATGAATACTTTATCTTGGATAAAGTATGAGATAGATATGATAAAGTAAGCTTCTTAAATTAAATTGCGACTAAAAAATAATTCCCGTTGATTCTGCGGGAGATTGCTGCTATTGAGATTCGACTTAACCATGCAAGTTTGGGGTTTCTTCGGAAACACCGGCGTATCGCTCAGTAACACGTCGATAACCTACCCTTAGATTAAGGATAACCTTGGGAAACTGAGACTAAACCTTGATAGGGGATTTCTACTGGAATGTAGTTTCCTTTAAACGTGAGGTCTAAGGATGGGTCGGCGCCTGATTAGGCAGTTGGCGAGGTAAAGGCTCACCAAACCTATAATCAGTAGGGGTCTTGAGAGAGATAGCCCCGAGAAGGACACTGAGAAACTGGTCCTAGCCCTAAGGGGTGCAGCAGGTGCGAAAACTTTACAATGCACGAAAGTGTGATAAGGGAATCTCAAGTGCTTTACTTTTTGGTAAAGCTTTTGTTAAGTGTAAATAGCTTAACGAATAAGTGGTGGGCAAGACCGGTGCCAGCCGCCGCGGTAACACCGGCGCCACGAGTGGTGATCACGTTTATTGGGTCTAAAGGGTCCGTAGCCGGTTTGGTAAATTCCTTGTAAAATTGTTAGGCTTAACTTAACAACTTGCAAAGAACACTACCTTACTAGGAACTGGGAGAAGGCAGAAGTATTTTGGGGGGAGTGGTAAAATATTATAATCCTCAAAGGACTACCTGTGGCGAAGGCATCTGTCTAGAACAGGTTCGACGGTGATGGACGAAAGCTAGGGGAGCGATCCGGATTAGATACCCGAGTAGTCCTAGCTGTAAACGCTGTGAGCTATGTGTTGCATGTTCTTAGAGGACGTGCAGTGCCGAAGCGAAGGTGTTAAGCTCACCACCTGGGAAGTACGGTCGCAAGACTGAAACTTAAAGAAATTGGCGGGGGCTTACTACAAGGGGTGCGGCGTGCGGTTTAATTGAACTCTACGCCGGAAATCTCACCAGGAGCGACGGCAGAATGAAGGTCAGATTGAAGGTTTTACCTAACGAGCCGAGAGGTGCTGCATGGCCGCCGTCAGTTCGTGCCGTGAGGTGTCCTGTTAAGTCAGGCAACGAACAAGATCTATATCTACAGTTGCCATCGTCTCATTTGAGGAACGAGCACACTGTAGAGACTGCCTTGGAAACAAGGAGGAAGGTTTAGGCCACGGTAGGTCTGTATGGCCCGAATCTCCTGGGCTACACGCGCGCAACAATGGTAAGGACAATGGGATACAACTCCGAAAGGAGAAGTTAAACCTCAAAACCTTATCTTAGTTTAGATTGAGGACTGTAACTCGTCCTCATGACAACGGAATCCCTAGTAATCAGAATTCAACACGTTCTGGTGAATACGTCCCTTGGCCTTGCACACACCGCCCGTCAAACCAACCGAGCAGGGCTTAGGTGAGGAATATTCCTAAGAATATTTCGAACCTATGTTCAGTAAGGTGGGTTAAGTCGTCACAAGGTAGCCGTAGGGGAACCTGCGGCTGGATCACCTCCTTTTACTTTATCATATCTTTTTTTCATATTCAAACTGGGCCCGTAGCTCAGCGGTAGAGCACTGCCCTTGCAAGGCAGGGGTCTCGGGTTCAAAGACATCCTTTCTTAAGGTGCTTGGAAATCCCGACGGGTCCATTTATGAAATTTAATGCAATTCAAAATTAGGTTATTTTGGATGAAGGACTATGACAGTTTATCTCATAGTCGTGCATAGTCTAAAGTTGGTCTTTGCAATCCATTAGGTGGATGATTCGGCTCAATTTGTCGACGAAGGATGTGGCTAGCAGCATTATGCTTCGGTTAGGCGCACGCAGCCTTTGACCCGAAGATTTCTGAATGTGACTTCACGTTAAATCCGAAAGGATAGACAATTTGGGGAATTGAAGCGTCTTAGTACCCAAAAGAAAAGAAATCAATTGAGATTCCGTTAGTATCAGCGAGAGAAAGCGGTGTAAGGCAAACCGAATCTGTTATAGTAATATAATAGAAATGTGGTGTTATAAGACTTGTTTTTAGATCCTAATTAGTGAGTTGAATTATTCTGGAAAGTTTAATCATAGAGGGTTATAATCCCGTAAGCTAAACTAAAAGGATCGTACAAGTATCTTGAGTAGTATTTGTTGGATATCAAGTACGAAATTTGGAGGCATCAACTTCAAACCTTAAATACAAATTGAGTCCGATAGCTTACTAGTACCGTGAGGGAAAATTGAAAAGTACTCTTAATCGAGAGTAAAAAGATCCTGAAACCTAATGGAGATAGTATGATACGGCGTTGGTTGTATCGTACGTTTCGAATAACGGACCAGGGAGTGTATCTAAGTGGCAAGGGTAATTAAAAAGTACCCGAAGCGAAAGCAAGATCCTGCAGTTCACAAGAGGAAAGGTATGAAAATGCCTTAAGTCACTTGGGTACGACCCGAAACCAGACGATCTAATCCTGAGCAAGATGAAGTGAGATTTCTATCTCATGGAGGTCTGAAGAGTTTCTGCGTGCATGCGTTCTTCTGACTTGGGATTAGGGGTGAAAAGCCAATCGAGTCTGGTGATAGCTGGTTCCTACCGAAATTGACCTTAGTCAAGTCTCAACAGAGATTGCCAAGAGGGTATAGATACGGATTGAGAGTTTAGGCCGGGAAACTGGTCAGCTCTTTGTTCAACTCAAAATCTTTTGGCTTCTTAGAAGTTGGGAAACGGGGGCTATGGGGTAAGCCTTAGCTCCTAAAGGGGAACAACCCAGATTGCAATTAAGGTCCCAAAATATCAGTCAAGTGTTAAAGGGTGAAAGGCGTCTAATTTCATAGACAGCAGGAAGGTATGCTTAGAAGCAGCAATCCTTTAAAAAGTGCGTAATAGCTTACCTGTCAAGATATTAGGCCCTGAAAATGGACGGGGCTAAACTGATTACCGATATTGCAAACCATTTACTTTTAGTAGATGTGTGGTAGGTAGGCGCTATGTTAGGGTAGAAGTTTTTTCGCAAGAAAAGATGGACCTAATAAAGATGATTATCCTGGTAGTAGTAAGATCAAAACAGAGTGAGAATCTCTGATACCGAAAGGGCAAGGGTTCCTCAGCTCTGTAGTTCAGCTGAGGGTAAGTCGGTCCTAACCAAGCTCATAACTTGAGCAAGGGGAAAGGGAAACAGGTTAAAATTCCTGTACTACTTGAGTACATGTGGCAACGCAAGACCAATTCTAAAAGGTTTTGGCTAAACCAACATTAATCATCGTTAATGCTAATTAAGATAAAACAGAGGAGTACTGTAATGGTGAGAATCTGTTTAAACTTAAGATGGGCTGTCCTAGAGACAGTTTGATTGATGCCAAGACTCTGTGAAACTAGAATTGGTAAGTAACTTAAGTAACCGTACCCAGAACCAGCACTGGTGCCCGGGGTAAGAAACCTAAGGTATGAGGGTGTAATTTAGCTAAGGGAATTCGGCAAATTGGCAGCGTAGCTTCGGTTTAAGCTGTCCCTGTGTTTGTAACCACATAGTTGCGATTACAGGGTTCAATAACAAGGGGGGTCCGACTGTTTAATAAAAACTTAACCTTCTGCTAATCCGTAAGGACTTGTATAGAAGGTGACGTCTGCCCAGTGCTAGTACTCGAACTCCAGTTTCAACTGGATTAAGAGCTAGTAAACGGCGGGGGTAACTATAACTCTCTTAAGGTAAGCACAAAGTTGCCTTAGTAAAATCTGGCTATATGCTAAGAAATCCGAGTATCCTGCACTACCAAAAACTATTTTAAGGTTTAATTATACCTTATATATTTAGAGGTAACAATGTGATAGGTGCGGACAATCAGCAGGAAAGGCTAAATATCAATTGGTTAGTCGGTTTTACAGATGGAGAAGGATGTTTCCATGTGGCATTAAACAAGATGCCTGGAATGTCTCTTGGTTGGCAGGTTCTTCCTGAATTTAGGATAGTTCAACATGAACGTGATGAAAAACTCCTCTATAAAATTAAAGATTTCTTTAATTATGGAGATGTTAGAAAAAATCACGGAGACAGAAAAGACTTCAGAGTTAGAGGTTTAGAAAATCTAAATAAATTAATCAGGTTTTTTAAAAAATATCCTTTACAAACTTCAAAAAGAAAAAGTTTTGAAATCTTTTCTGAAATTATTGAATTAATGAACAGAAAACAACATCTTAATAAGGAAGGATTAAAAAAAATCGCCAATCTAGCATCTAAAATGAATCGGAAAGTAAAAAGGTATTTAGAATCCTCAGAGACTATACGCCAGAATTCCTAATAGGAATAAGATATAGTCCGACCTGTTAAGCGATTAACAGAGATGTACAGAAACGTACATCCGCCATTTATTATGGTTAGTACTTGACTTTAAAGTTAAGGAAAGTAACAAACGTGAGCGAAATACCTTGTCGTTTAATTGACGACTCGCATGAAGGCGCAACGAGACTCCTACTGTCCCTAGTTAAAAGCCCCTGAACTCACTATACTGGTGCAAAGGCCAGTGACTTCCAGTGGGAAGCGAAGACCCCGTAGAACTTTACTATAACCTATAATTGTGAGATAAATTTTATTGCTCAGTATAGGTGGAAGCCGTTAAAGCTTAGCCTTCGGGTTAAGTGTAGGCAAAATTGAGATACCACCCAACAAGATTTATCCCACTAACTGGAGATCCAGGACATTTATAGGCGGGTAGTTTGGCTGGGGCGGTCCCTGCTGAAAAAGTATCAGTAGGGCCCTAAGGTCGACTCAACAGGTTTAGAACTCCTGTGGAGAGTGCAAGAGCAAAAGTCGGCCTGACTGAATTTTGAAAAACAAAAAATTCAGAGACGAAAGTCAGGTCTAGCGAACCTCTAAACCTCCTTGATGGGGGTTAGAGATGACAGAAAAGCTATCTCGGGGATAACAGAGTCGTCGCGCCTAAGAGCTCAAATCGACGGCGCGGCTTGCTACATCGATGTCGGCTCTCCGTATCCTGGCTGTGCAGAAGCGGCCAAGGGTGGGGGTGTTCACCCATTAAAACGGATCGTGAGCTGGGTTTAATACGTTGTGAGACAGTATGTATGATATCTACTGGAAGTGTTGATGTCTGATAGGAAGGACCGTCTAGTACGAGAGGAACGGCGGTTCGGGGCCTCTGGTTTATCTGTTGTCTGATAAGGCAGGCAGAGCAGCTACGCCCTTAACGGATAAGTGCTGAAAGCATCTAAGCACGAAGTCGGCCTAGAAAAGAGACATCTTAGAGTACCTGTAGAAGACAGGTTTGATAGGACTGGCGTGTAAGTATCAAGCCTCGGCGAGATATTAAGCGTGCGGTTACTAATAACTCATTTTGACCAACTTTAGACTAACCTTTCTTTTTTAATTAAGATTCCTAGTGAAAACTATCTTTAGATGCATAATCTTTTTTAACAAAAAGCTTAACCAAAAATTCAATTCTTTTTTTCAACTTTAAATTTTAACAATAAAGAATTAGGAACTAATACCTCATCTCCTTCTTTAGTTTTAATTCTTGTCTCTATTAAATTAATATCCAATATTTTTCCCTTAACATTATCAATAACAATATTATCATCCTTCTTAAGATGTGCCCTATAGTGTATATAAAATCCTGCAGTTATATTAGGAACAAAATCTTTAAATGCCAACGCTGTTAAAATAACAATTATAACTAAAATAGTTATTAAAATAATATATAACACAGTAGTCGTCAATCCAATTTGATTCAATGCTAAAACCAATGAAACAAAGTAAATAATATACATAATCAATCTTGAAATAAATTCTTCAGCCGGAACATTAATTTTTAACTCATCCTTTAATAATAAATTTAATTTAACTTCCTTTAAAATTTTAGATAATAACTTAGAGAAAAATCTTCCAAATAATAAGCCCAATAAAATAATCGCTATAGCCGCTACTAATTTAACTAAAGTGCTGCTTAAAAAAGCATTTACCTGAATAAAATCTACCATACTTATAATCTAGATAATATAGTTTATAAAATTAACTTTTAGATCGTTCATCATTCACAATAACTTTAAAAAACCTATAATGTTCCTTTCTTATATGCCAATTAATGCAGATATCCATTATCAAAAAGCTGAAGACGAATATAATGACGCTTCTACAACTGAAGAAAAAATAAAAGCCTTACAAAATATGATTAGCAAAGCTCCTTCCCATAAAGGTGCTGAGATGTTAAGAAAAAATCTTAAGACCCGGTTAGCAAAATTAAAATCTTCTCTGGAAAAATCCTCTAGAAAGGGTTCATTTCAAAAATTTAATTTTAAAAAGGAAGGTGCCGCAACAGTTGCTTTAGTTGGTACAGTCAATTCAGGCAAATCTACTTTATTAAAAGGATTAACCAATGCTAATGTCCTTATAGCTTCTTATCCTTTTACAACAAAAAAACCAGAATTCGGAGTTTTAGATTATTATGGGGTTAAGATACAATTAGTTGAAATCCCTGCTATTGTAAATAATTTTCTTAATACTAATGATGGAAAAAGTTTATTAGGAATTATTAACAGCTGTGATTTAGTTGTTTTATTGTTTAATACTCCCTCAGATAAAAAAATCTTAGACGTTGAGTTGTTTGATATCAAAGTCAAAAAAATAATTTATATTGAAAATGAAAATATAAAAGACAAAATATGGAAAAACCTGGATTTGATTAAAATTTACACTAAAGAGCCTGGCAAACCAAAAGCCTATCCGCCTGTAGCTTTGGATAAAGGAAACACTGTTCGTGATCTCGGCTTAAAAGTCCACAAAGATTTCATTAAAAATTTTGATTATTCCATCGTAAATGGCAATTCAGCAAAATTTAAAAATATGAGATGCGGGTTAAAACATGTTTTAAAAGATGATGATATTGTTGAGTTTCATATTAAAAAATGAAAATATTATTCGTATGCAAATATAATCGCTTTAGAAGTAAAGTAGCTGAAGGTTTCTTTAACAAGTTAAATAAAAATAAATCAATAACTGCTAAAAGCGCCGGAATTTTTCAAGGCTATCAAGTAACGGATACAATTAAGGAATTAGCTAGAGAATTTGGGATAAAAATAACATTAAATCCTCAAACTATAAGTGAAAATATGCTAAAAGAATTTGATTATATAATTATAGTAGCTAATGATGTTCCATCTTCTTTGTTTAATCATGATTTCTGCAAAAACGTAATTGTTTGGAAAATACCTGATACTAATGCTAAAGATAAAGAAACAATAAGAAAAATATTTATAGAAATTGAAAAAAACGTTAAAGAATTAGTTAAAAAACATACATAATAAGATTTAAATAGTATTAAAATATTCTATCTTTAGAGGTAATAACTATAAAAGGAGAAAATTCTCATTTTGTATTGCTAGCTATAGTAGCGGTTGTGGGTTTAACAACAGTGCTTAAATCAGATGCACAAACCCAGCCTACAGTAGTTTTAGTTCCTTCAGATGAAAGTATTTTTGAAGAAATAAGTTTAGATGCTGAAGACTTCACTGGAGATATGGTTAATATCAATGGAACTAGGTATTATAGACGTCGTGGATAATTTTTTATTTTAAATATTTGTCCATTAAATCCCTTGGCCAATTAGAATTTATTAATTCTTTTTTTATTTCTTCCTCATTTTGTCCTTGTTTCTTCGCATCTTTAATATATTCCTTTAATTGCTCCTCGGTGTTAGAAATCTCTTCTTTTCTGAATCTATCTTTATTTTTGTAAATTAAGAAAAAAACAACAATTAAAATAAGAATAATCCCATAATTAATTAAATCTAAATTTTGCCCATCACTATCCATCTTAGCAAAAGAACTTACATCTATCTCTAATAATTTTTTACCATAGGGGTCAAATATTTCTATCCGTTTAGCATTAGAATAATAGGGAATGCTAATTTCCAAAATAGTATCCTTAATTTCTGGTACATCATATTCTGGAATAAATATCTGATTTCCATTTTCATCAAACCAAGAAGGATCAGCAGCAAAAACAATATCTACATTAATATCAAAATATCTTGAATATAAAACATCATCTTCAAAAGAGATTAATCTTAATAAGTAACCAAAACTCGGCTGGTCTTTAGGTTCAATATAATTAGTTTTCAATAATTTCACAGGATCATTGAGTAAGTCTCCATCATTATAAATTAATAATAATTGAAATACTTCTGTTTCTTCTGCTTCAGAAAAAGGTATAATCAAAACAAACAAAAAGAATACAAAAATTTTTAATAAAATATTTTTTCTCATTGTTCCAATAATTCAGGAAAATTTTCCCTACAATAACCTCCAATGTTATTATTATCAATATTTCTAATAAAGATTCTGCATATAGCTCTCTCACTTACAAGACCTAGAGAAAATGGTTCAGAAATATGATTTCTCATGATTGAATTAATCATAGATCTTTGATGAGAAATATCATACTTACATCCATCAAAACATCCTATTTTAGTTAAACAATCAGGATCATCATCAGTACACCCTTTACCAAGTAAATCTTCCCATCCTTGAATTCCAACCTCTCCACAAGAATTAATATAGTTACTTAAATGGCAATTCGGACTGCTTCCTATTGCACCAGAAATTGCGTAATTGCTTCTATCTTCTATATACTCATCATCTAATCCATAAAGATGTGAAAATTCATGTACTGAAATTTTTTGAAAGTCACTATCTCTAGTAGAGATATAAGTAAACTTAAGTCCTTCTGCAAAAGATCTGAAATTAACATCAACAAGAAAAATTCCTTTTTTATTTGGATGATTACAAAAAGATAAAGCACTAATTTGGTTTTCTATAAGTCTGGAGTGAAAAGATTCCTCACTATGTGCTGGGAATATCCAATTGCTTGTTATAGGGTTGGATGTAAGAATAGGCACATACCAAAAATTAAATAAGTCTTTATTAGAAGCATAGGGTTCAACAGAAAGAATACCATTCCCATCTCCTTCAAAATCAATAGCCTCAAGAGATTTTTCAATAAATGGATCTAATTCTTCAAAGTTTGTAGCAACAAAGACAAGATTATATCTGTCCTCTTCTGGATTATTATGGCCATCTATTAACTCAAAACAAATATCCTCCCTTAAAAAGAAAACATAGTTTTCATTATAAGTAGCTTCATTCCCATCTTTATCAGTAGCAATTATCATAATATGATATTCTCCCTCATCATGACTTTCTTCATTCCACAAAGCTCTGAAAGTTTTCTTATCATCATCACTATGCAATCTTACACTTTCATCATTAATAATGGCGATAACATCTATATTCTCCCCACTATAAGTATTATCTGTGACTCTAACAACTATTTCAAACAAATCATTTATATGGAAAATATCTCCTATCTTTGGAGAAACTATTTCCTCTATAACCGGAGATTCTATATCTGTAACACCTTCACAAATATTATTACAAGGTCCTCCGCAATCTACTCCGGATTCACCTTGGTTTTGGAACTCATCAAAACAAGTGCAGGAACAGGTATTACAATTTTCCACAAGAACTTTTTCTTCGGTACAGTACAATCCTCTTGTTTCTCTAGAACAATTCAAAACAGGAGTATTATCTATGCAAACGTTATCACTTAAAGAAACACTATAAGTATTATCTGTTAAGATTATTTGGTTATTTAGCATCCATCTACTATTTTCATCACTCCATCCATATATTGAAGTGCATTTGTATTGTGGGTAATTCAAGTTATTACATAACTCTTGAGAATCAATTCCATCAAAAATTTTAGGCAAAGGGGTCACATAAGTACCAGATCTTAAATTGTCATTAGTAAAAGGGTCATTTATTTGCTCGCCTCTTAAAATATAAGAAACAATTCTACTATCCTCAGCTTCATCAAAAACAAAATTATAAGCTGTATTCTCAATCACAAAATCTGTGTTTAATTTTCCACAAACATGAGTATATGTCTTTTTTACTTTTTCAAAAAAGATTTCATCATTATATCTCCCACTAAAAGACAATTCTATTGTTTCATCAGGATTAAGAACATTATTAACGGTAACAGTTGGATCATCTATGGTAAAAATATTAGTTTCCTGTGCAAAACTAACTGTATTAATATATAAAATATTCCCATATATATTTTTTAATTTAAGTCTATATTCAAAAGTCCCATCCTCATTCCTAGTAACCTCTATTTCTTCTATCATTAGTTTATTATCTATAACATTTTGATTCTTATTTCTAACAGTTAAAAAAGAACATAATTTTGGTGATCCCCTCCCTACATCATAGTCGCAAATATTAATTAACATACTCACAAGCCCTTGTTGATATTTGATTTTATTAAGAGAATATAAATTAGGTATCTCTTCACAAAGATCAGCAGCAGTATTATATATTATTCCAATAGAACTGTCAGGTAAGATTATATTATCATAAGATTCGTAAAAACCTTTTCCATTAAAATAAGTCCTATGATGATAAGTATATCCTAAACCCCCACATTCAACCTCGTTCCCAAATTCATCCGCAAAAATAAAAAAATCTTCCACACTGATAATATTATCACTATCCAAATCAAATTTATCCTCAAAATTTTCATTTTCATTTGTCAAGCCAAAATTATCAGAAAATAAAAAAAAGTCATCATAGTCAACTCTTCCATTTTCAACAAAGTCTACGCATTTACCCTCAGCAACAACATTTCCAGTTATGCTTCTGAAATAGCTGCTACTTAATCCAAACTTATCTCTCATCTCTTCTTTTAATTTTTCTCTCTCTTCGCCATTAGCATTTAAATATTTTTGAAAAGAATCAA
>Ga0208375_1001800_pt1 | contig 22256 bp, 18 predicted proteins | sample RifOxyD1_FD_184038 | JGI IMG/M metagenome (GOLD analysis project Ga0208375, IMG submission 184038) | Soil microbial communities from Rifle, Colorado - Rifle Oxygen_injection D1 (SPAdes) | ecosystem: Environmental > Terrestrial > Deep subsurface > Rock core/Sediment | place: Rifle, Colorado... | reverse complement strand
GTTCCACAGGCCGTCGCCCGCCAGGTCAAACAGTTCAAACACGCCGGGAACATCCCCGTCCTGGACGGTCATGTTGTTCTTGATTGTATTGACCAGCGCCCTCACAAGCGTGCGTTCAAGGGGTTGATGGTTGAATTTCCTGCCGCTGTTTTTACTGAGCGACCGCATGAAGTCCGGTTGGATCGTAAAATGACTGCCGACAGTTCCGTTTTTTCCGTCGGTTATGTTCAGATCCGGGCCCTTGATGTTGGGGGCGCTTTCAATGATGTTCTTGAGCGAGAAAATACTGTTGTAATGATTTATTTTTCCGGCAACGTCCTGCGATTGCAGGAAGGCTTCATTGGCCGAATTGAACGCCGACCAGCCGGAAGAAAGATATTTCAGGAACAACGGAAAGAAAAAGGCCGGCAATACATTATTGCCCTTGTGCGTGACGACGGTCTGGACGCCGGCCCGGATCCATGCGTCCGCGAGCGATTGGCCGTAGCACGACATTACATACAGAAACCGGACGGAAGCGCAGAGATTGTTTTCGATCATTTTGGCGTCGATATCCGGACCATTTGTAATGGTGATATTTCCGGTGGTGCCGTGGGTAAGGATCATGGCATCAACCACGTCATCGATGGCATATTCATCGTCCAGCGTTTTGAAAAAATTTTCTGCAGCGGCGTTTTTGCCCGTTAAAAACACGATACGGTCATAAACGCCCGACAGATTGTTGGTGACCATGAATTGAGCGGTGTATTCAAGCGTTGTCGCCGCGCTTTTGCTGACGGAGCCGTTGTCTACAAGCACAACCAATGCTTTTCCCCACCCAAGCTGTGGAGATGCAGCAAGTGCAAAAAACACCAAAACCACTTTGATAACATTCATTATTCCACCCACACTCTTGAAACCGACTTAACACGACGCGGCATGGCGGGCAACATAACGGGTGGTAACTCATGTCATGATTGATGAGGTTGTTAAAGTGGCAATAATTCATTAAACTCAAGATGGGGTGTCAATTGAAAATAGTATATTTGACAATATTGTTTTGCACGATTGGTGCCGCGTCTGGACCGGTAAAGGCGTCTGGTATCATAGAGTTTTCAATATCAAGACAGTCTCCAGTGTCCCCGCCTTCAGCGATTGAGCTGCGCTGTGGAAGCTCCGCCTGCAATATCAGGCAGATGCTTGGCGGACTGGTGGTTGAGCAGGTGGACGTCGCGCGTTCGCGGATAATCCCGCTTTTGGACGGGATCGAGAAGGACTTGGGCGGCCCGGAATCCGTCCAAAGCAGCAAAGCGGCGGGTTTAGCCGCAACCATGAGCGATGTGCCGGTGCTTTCGGCCAGGCTCAAGTATAAAGGCAAAGAAATTTTTTTTTCAAACATTGTCGCCGGAAGCGAGGCGGCTGCCGCGGCGGTGTTTCGCGTCGAGTCCGCGCTTCAGATGATGTTTGAATGAGGAGGCCCGTCATGCGGCGTATTTTATCCAAAAAAGCGGCAATACTCATGTCGGTCAGTGCGCTGCTGCTGTTTCCCGTCCTGTTCGTTGCGGGTGACGATGGTGTGGTTGATCCCAACGATATAAGAAAATCCTTCAACAGTGGATGCGATTATTGCGTCAATGCGCCGAATTTCACCAACTCCGACCATTGCGTCAATATCGGCAAACAGTCGTGCGGAACTTCTTTTCCGAAGCTTGCGCGGGGGCTTGAAGTGGCGCGCAAGGAGCTGCGAAACATGTTCAGGAAGGCGCAGGCCGATGCCGACCGGCTTTTGCGGTCCGACAGCACCTATCGCCACAATCTTGCAATGGCCAAGACATATAAAAAATCGGGTTTGTCTTACATGGCCAAAATGCATGAGGATGTCGCTTCCACATACCGCAACCATTTTGTGTACAAGGCGCTTGCCGAAAGAATCGGAAAGGACCCCGCATGGGGAGAGACAAGGCTCAAGGCTTCGTTTGCCAGGGCCAAAAATGCCGTAAAAGCGGCGATCGGAAAAATGCAGATCCAGCCGTTTTCGCGCACTGCCATGATGGACCGGGTAGAAAAAGCGGAGCTTGTCACGCCGCGGATGTTGATCGAGCAGACCTATGCCAGTCCCGCCAAGGGAAAGCATCTTTTTTCCCTGGTAGCCTGCACCAAGGAGTCGGTGGATGTGACGACGGCAAAGCAGGCGTCCAAGGCGGAAATTGCAGATTCCATGAAAAAGAGTTCTGTGTGTATTAAAAACATTCTAAAAAAGAACCCCAAGATATTGCAGTCAGGCGGAATGGACACGTCCGTCGCAGGATTGTTTGCCTCCTGCGGATCAAATTTCATGGAAATGGGGGCATTCAACAATAATGGCGGCGGGGCCGATGGCAGGTCCGGCAGCATCACCGTTTGTCCGGCATTCTTGCGAGCGGCGACAGCGGCCGGGAGTTTTGACCCGATGATGTCGTTTGTGCTGGGACATGAACTCGGGCATTCCGTGGATTATGACCGCTGCGCCGCTTATGGAAGCGGCGGAAAATGCGTTCAAAAAGTGAAGGATTTTTTTGTCTGTGCGCGCAACTGCTATGCCATAGCGTACGGCGGTGATTTCGGCTGTCGCCAGTCCGAGCAATTTGCCGCTTGCGCCGAAAAAGTGGAAGGCAAAATGGAAGAGACCATGGCGGATCATTTCGGCGCCAGCGCGCTCGCGGCCGAGGTCGCGCGGGCGCCTGCTGCCAAACGTTTCGGGAATGCTGCTGATTCGCTGTCAATAATTTGCCGGAACATGATCAATACCCGTTTTTCGGCGGCAGAGGGATTGTCGGGGCGTCCCGGGGCGTATGTCGGTCAACCCGCAAGAACTCATCAGTTGATGCGCAACGCGGATATTTCCGCAGCACTGGGCTGCAACTCCGGAAGCGATAAAAAACTCGCAGAATGTTCGGTCATGCTCCCGTGCAAGACAAAGCCTGCTTGCATGAAGGAAAACAACCTGTTCCCGAAATGTCACGAACAAAAACATTTTTTTGGATATCACTAATGCCATGTATTAGAGTGGTGTAATGACAAACCAAGACAATTCCGGCCGGACGCAAGGCACTCCGGCCATACCCATGAGCGAACAGATGCGCGTCCGTCACGACAAGACCCGTAAACTCCGCGAGCGCGGCGAAAATCCCTTCAAGAACGGCCTGAAGCCCGACGCTTGCGCCGCGGAGCTGCACGTCCAGCACGACAACAAAACCCGCGAGGAACTCGAAGCGTCGCCCAGGCGCGTTACCGTCTCGGGGCGCATCATGGGCATCAGGATCATGGGCAAGGTTTCGTTCGTTTCGATCAAGGACAGCTCCGGCATCATCCAGCTTTTCATCCAAAAGGACAGGCTCGGCGAAGAAGGTTATGCGCATTTCAAGGAGCTCGATACGGGCGATATTGTTTTGAGCGAAGGAAAGCTTTTCAAGACAAAAACCAATGAGCTTTCGGTGCACAGCGACAGTCTCGTGCTTCTCACCAAGGCGATGCGTCCGCTGCCCGAAAAATTCCACGGCCTCACTGACGTCGAGGTGAGATACCGCCAGCGTTATGTCGATCTTATAATGAATGACGAGGCAAAAGAGACTTTCCGCAAGAGGTTCCGGATTGTCGAAGAGGTGAGAAAATTCTTTCTCGAACACGATTTTTTCGAAGTCGAGACCCCGATGATGCATCCGGTGGTGGGCGGAGCCAACGCCCGGCCGTTCGTCACGCATCACAACACGCTCGACATGCAGCTGTATCTCAGGATCGCGCCCGAGCTGTACCTCAAGCGCCTTGTCGTGGGCGGCTTTGACCGCGTGTTTGAGATCAACCGCAACTTCCGCAACGAAGGCATCTCGATCAAGCACAATCCCGAGTTCACGATGCTTGAGTTCTACCAGGCATATGCGACCTATGAAGACCTGATGGATCTCACGGAGGCGCTCTTCCAGCGCGTGGCCGACCGCGTGCTCGGCTCGCGCAAACTCAAATATGGTGGCGCGGAGATCAATCTTGACGGCCGGTGGCGCCGCATCAGCGTCGAGGACGCGATTGTGGAGATGAGCGGGTTCAAGGACCGGACCCAGACCAGAAACAAGACCGCGCTTCTGGGCTATTGCAAAAAAATGAATTTTCCGGCGAGCGAAAAAGAGAGTGCCGGTGATCTCATGCTGACGATCTTTGACTCCGAGGTCGAATCGAAACTCGTCCAGCCCACGTTTGTCACGCACTACCCGCTCGATGTTTCGCCGCTCTCGCGCAAGAACGAAAAGGATCCGTTTATCGTCGACCGCTTCGAGCTTTTTGTCTGCGGACGCGAGATGGCAAACGCGTTTTCGGAGCTCAACGACCCCGTGGACCAGAAGGAGCGGTTTCTGGCGCAGGTCGAGGCCAGGCGGGTCGGCGACGACGAAGCCTGTGACATGGACGAGGATTATGTCGCCGCGCTCGAATACGGCATGCCGCCCACGGCGGGCGAGGGCATCGGCATCGACCGCATGGTCATGCTCTTTACGGATTCGCCGAGCATCAGGGATGTGATCCTCTTTCCGCTCATGCGTCCGCAATCCGGAGAGCAGGCGTGAGCGGCAACCCCGTCACGATGCTCGCAAAAAAATTCCTTCTGTCGAAGGCGTCGGACGGCTTTTTGTCGTTCATTGCCTGGGTCTCGGTCGTCGGTGTCGCGCTTGGCGTGCTCTCGCTCACGGTGGTCACGAGCGTGATCAACGGTTTTGAGGGCGAGCTTATAAAAACCATCACCGGCATGAACGGCGATGTCGTGCTGTACTCGCGCGGCGATCCGGTGGGCGATGCCCCGGCGGTCGAAGAAAAAATCAGGCGCGTGCTGCCCGCAGCGGAAGCCATCACGCCGTCTTTCATGGCCGAGCTCATGGTTTCCGGTCCTGACGGCGTGGCCGGCGCGGTGATCGACGGAATTGACTCGGCGACTTTCGGATCGGTCACTTCGGTCGCCAGCCACGTGGTGCAGGGCCGCATGCCCGAAAAAGAAGGCGAGATCGCCCTCGGTGCGTCGCTGGCGTCGCGGATCGGGGTGTTCGAGGGCAACCAGGTCAGGATCATCGTGCCGTTTGTGCAGGATAAATCCGGCGCCACCGGCGCCGACACCGGCGGGATGTCCGCTCCCAAGGTGTTCAAGGCGCGCGTGAGCGGGATCATCAAGATGGGCATGCACGACTATGATTCCAAGTTCATGTTCGCGCCCATGCTCGATGTACAGAAATACCTCGATTATCCGGGCAGGGTGACCAGCTTCAGGATCAAGCTCCGCGACGGCTCGGACTCGCGCAGGGCCTCGGACGCCCTTTCGGCAAATTTCGGGTATCCGTTCCGCGCCAAGGATTGGGGTCAGCAGCACAAAAATCTTTTTTACGCCATCCAGCTCGAAAAAGCCGTCATTGCGGTCATTCTCACCGTGATCGTGATTGTGGCGGCCTTCAATGTCGTCAGCACCCTCATGATGATGATACACGACAAGACCAAAGAACTTGCCATCCTCAAGGCGATGGGGCTCCGTCCGGCGCAGGGGTTTGCGCTCTTTTGTTATACGGGCATGGGCATCGGCGCGGTGGGCGTCGCGGTGGGCGTTGCGGTGGGGATGGTGCTCAATAAAATCCTTGAGCGCACAAGGATCATCAACCTTCCGGCGGACATATATTATATCGATTATCTGCCGGTGATAGTGCGCTGGAATGAAATCGCGCTTGTCGGGCTTGTGGCGCTTTTGATAACTTTTGCGGCAACGATTTATCCGTCGTGGAGGGCGGTCAAGAGGTCGCCGCTTGACGGACTGAGGTACGAATGATGGACACCATAAAAGTCGGCGTTCCGGCGGGCGGGCCGCTTGTAAGGGCGCAGGGGATCACGAAGATTTTCAAAAAGGACAAGGCCGAGATCCCCGTGCTCCGTGGAGTGGACCTTGATATCGCCGCGGGCGAGACCATCGCCATCACCGGCGCGTCCGGAGTGGGCAAGAGCACTTTGTTGCACATCCTCGGTACGCTTGAGCCGCCGACCGCCGGCAAGGTGTATTTCGGCGGCGCGAAGCAGGATCTTTTTTCCTATCCCGAAAAAGAACTCTCGGGGTTCCGCAACCGGTCGCTGGGGTTCGTGTTCCAGTTCCATTATCTGCTGCCCGAGTTCACGGCGCTTGAAAACGTGATGATGCCGGCGCTGATCGCGGGTCATATGCGCCGGCCGGCCGAAAATCAAGCGCGCGAGCTTTTGCAGTTCGTGGGGCTCGGCCACCGCCTTGCTCACCGGCCGAGCGAACTTTCGGGCGGCGAGCAGCAAAGGGTGGCCATCGCGCGCGCCGTGATATTGCGCCCCAAACTGCTGCTGGCCGACGAGCTGACGGGCAATCTTGATTCGGTAAACAGCGGCATCGTGATGGACCTGCTCGGCAAGCTCAACGAGAGCACCGGTATCGCCGTTTTGCTGGTTACGCACGACATGGGGCTTGCCGGCAGGATGCAGCGCACGCTCGTTATGAAGGATGGAAGGATTGTTTCCTGACAAAAACCCGCCATCCGGCACAATCGGCTGTTAAATTGTATTCTTTTGCTGTTTTGGAAGTCATGAACTGATTGCTGTCCAGCCAATTGTCGGCAATGATATATGGTCCACGGTAAGCAAGATAATGTTTCAATTCCTTGGCATACTCAACCGTATCTTTGTTCCAGTATTCGATTACCATCGGAAAAAAATACCTGCTGTGTGAAGGGTTGCCCAGGAAATAAGACGCGTTTCCTGACAGGTAAAGTATAGGCTCTGATCTGTCTGTTATAATTTTTTTCATGCATTTTGCGCCGGCAAGCTGGCTTTTTCTTGTAACGTTTCCAAGATTGTAATCCAAGTGGTAAACAAATCTGTTTATTGAATGCAGATGCCTCATGACAACGCTTGCGGCAGGAGTGAATGCTGACGCGAAAAGAAGCATGAATACAACTGCGGTCGAATGCAGCCAAAAACGTGTTGCCTGTGCCGCAATAGCCGGCTTGTTATTTGTGCGCACAAAAAAGTCGATAATCAGGACAAGTGCAAACCATGGTGAAACAAGTGCAAGCGGTCTGAAAACGGTTTTTGGGACGAATATCCCGAGACAGAGGATCAAGACGCAAAAAGCTGAGATGTTCCTGAGTCGTTTGAAGGAAGTTCTGTCCAGGCCGGCAGACAGATGGATGGCAAGAAACAAGCTGAACATGCCTGGGAAAACAAGGAACAGATAGTGATACGCGAATCCTCGTCCTTGCAGTGTCACGGAAACAAAACCGGAGAAAAAAAGAAGCACTATGGCGGAGGAATACATGAATTTTTTCTGTGACAGCGAAAGAAAAAATGCGGAAAGCCCTGCGATAATGCCGGCGCCGAACATCCAGTGGTTTGCAAGAAATCTGTAAATCGAAAGGATGGTGAATTTCAGTGGTCCGATGAATGCCTCTGTCGGTTTCGGGCGGGTTATCGCCCACGCAAGATCCCTGAATTCCTGCGGGTGGAATATTGACACCAGTATGAACAGTGCTGTTGAAAACAGCAGGAAGCCCGTTGTCATTATTACCAATTGTTTGCGTAAAGACCGGTGTTTCACGGCCATAAGTGTCGCCACAAGAAACACTTGAAAGGCAAAAATACCTGTTATCATCTTCAAATAAAAAACAAATGACAGCAAAAAGCCGCCGAGAATGGAATAGGGCATCCTGTTCAAGAGAAAAAAACCAAATGCCAGCAGGGACAGCGCGAGTGCCGTATCTTCAGCCTGGAGCGTGTTTGAAAATGCCGAACCAAGAAAAGAAAATGAGACCAGGAAGAAAACCGCGGCTTTTTTTTCGAAATTCCATGATGGAATGAGTTTCTGCGGCGAGAACGCCAGAAAAACGGACAGGCCGGATATTGACAGGAGATAGCTGACCTTTATGGCCGCTTCGAAGGCGGTCTTGTTTTCGAATGAGACAAAAAAAGTGGCAAGTTTGTACAACAGCCAGATAAAGATGCGGTTGCCAAATGGTTTCAGCTCCCAGGAATCGAATACCCCGCTGATTCCGCCGCCATATTGGATTGATGCAAGATGGGCTGATGCAAAAAAACCTTGTACATCCCACCCAAGCGGGGTGGTAACCAGTGCTATGGCCAGAAAAATCCACCAACAGGTGGTCACCACCTTTTTTGCCTGGTGACGCGTCATCTATCTCAGGCTTTCTTCCACATACATCGATATCTCTATCAGGCGTTCCAGAAGCTCTTCCCTGGAGGCGCCGGGAAAGTTTTTCTGGACCAGTTCTTTTGCGAAAAGCCTGGATAGATACCGCAATTTCAGAGCGGTGCTGCGCGTGGCGAAGACAAAATCCCGGTGTCCGTTGTTGACGACAACAAGATTCATGGCCTCATCATAACGCGATCTCCAGAGTTCGCCCGGGGCCTTGTAAAACGTATAGCCGGGCAGGCCCTGCATTTTGGAGACAGCGGTTTTCCGGGGCTCGAGTTCAGCCGCGACCGTAATCTGCGCTTCCGCCGTGACGGGGTTCGGGTTTGACGAACCGGTGCGGTCGGTCTGCGTTACGGTGACGCGGATTTGCACAAGTCCCGGTTCCTCGGGGGCGGTGAATTCGACTATTTCTGAAGCGGTGTTCTTCAGTGCGCCGCTGCCGCTTCCCAGTTCCCAGTTGAAAGTGAGATTGTCCGTCACGGTTTTGCTTTTCCGGTCGCGCGCCACGGCCCTGAAATTGCGCGTCTGGTTTACCGCCACCAGTGACGCTGCGGGCGAGACCCGCACCGCATGGAGCGGACCGGGAAAATCAAAAAACGCAGGTTGTGACTGCAGCGCCGGGCCGCGCTCATCGGCCGGCTCGACAATTACGGCCATGTTTTCATCCGGTACGGAACCGTCCTGTGCGGCGGCTGCAGACGGTTTGTCGTGTGATTGCTTGAGATCAAACCAGTCGTACTCTTCGGGCGGCAGCGCCAGCATGGCGTCGCGGAAGGCCTTTTGAAGATTGTTGAGGGTGTCCTTGCTTGCGCGCTCCTCCTCGGCGAGCCGGAGAGCGTTAATTTCGCGCTCGATCTGTGGTTCGATTGAACCCACAAACCGGCAGAAATCCTGAAACTCGTCACCGCGGATGATCCCGAGCCTCGTGCCGGGCGTCAGCTGGATGAGAGGTGCATCGATCATGCCGAGCAGATAAGCGGAATTCCACGGCGGACGGTTGAATTCATCGAGTTCGGTGATTGATTCAAGTACTCTTGTTCCGAGCCGGTAAAGCCCGACCTTGTTTTCAGGCCGGGGCGTATCCAGATACAGCTCAAATGAAAGCGGGCTGCGCACTTCGGGCAAAGGCGGCAAGACACCCAGGCGCCTGCCGGTGAATTTGCGGGGTTCGACCTTGTATTCGCAGCGCGACGTCCGGTCCACGATCCTTATCTCGACACCGGATTCGAGAATCCTGTTGCGCAACTCGGAAGCCAGATACCATTGGATTTTTTCGCCGTTGAGCTGCCTGATTCCCGGAAGCAGCGGCCTGATGATCAGTTCGGTCCCCGGACTTGTGAGAAGACTGCGGCGGTGACTGACGTTGTAACGCGGATGGCCTTTTTTCATGGTCATCTGGTAGATGCGGCCGTCGTTGCCGGCGGAGCGTATTATCAGCTCATCTCCGATTGTCCAAAAACTGAGGAGCCCGATGCCGAATTCCCCCTGGATGCCTTTTGCTTCAAGAGGGTTTCCGGCTTTAAGACTGCGTTTGATAGAATCGCAGATATGCGTGGCGACATATTTGAAGTCCGGAATACCGCCGGCGTCCTTCGGAATTCCGGTGCCGTCATCGACGATGCGCAGGTAATGCCTTCCGGCTTCCTTGCCGCGGAAGATGACAATGTGTTTTGCTTTGGCGTCAATGCTGTTTTCAATGAACTCGGCAATAGCTTTGAGTGGATTGGATTGCGAAAGAGCTATGATGGTGATTGCGTTCCAGTGGTCGCCTATGCGCAGTGCGCCTTTTTTATGCTGTCCGGCGTCGGATGAGACTATTTGCACCATTTCCATTCTTGATGCCACACTGCATATACCAATTCAAGCTGGGTTTTTTTGATGTGGCAGCAAAAAATCATTCCATTTTATCTGATCATAGACTAACCCTGTGATTCTACATTGGCAGTGACTAGGGTTAAGGGGATTTTAAGACGGTGATGAATTCATTTTTCAAAGCGTTGAAGATGATCATGTATATGGTTGTTACGCTCGCCTTTGTTCCGGCCCAAGCTTCTGACCTCAAGATTGCCACCGCCTTTTACGGAAAAACCGTCGCTTCCGTCGAGGTCTCGGGCCTAAAACGCATCGAAAAAGATGCCGTGCTTGCCAAAATTTCGCTCAAGCCCGGCCAGAAAATCAGCCGCGAAGCCGTCCGCGCCGATATCAGCGCGCTTTTTTCGATGGGCTATTTTGATGACATCGAATTTGACGCCGAAAACGCCGCCGCCGGGCACGCAAAACTCATGCTTATTCTCAAAGAGCGCCCCGTAATTTCCAAGCTTGAGTTCGAAGGCAATGACCGGATCACCACGAGCGATCTTCAAGAGGTGATCAAGGTCAAGGAATGGTCCATTCTTGACCTCAACAAGATCAAGGAAGACGTACAAAAAATTCAAAAGCATTATGAAGAGAAAGGTTTTTATCTTGCCAAGGTGAGTTTTGAAGTAAAAAAGACCAAGCAGGCCGACGAGGTCGAGCTTGTTTACAAAGTCAACGATTATGACAAGGTCAGAATAAAGAAGATCACGTTCCTCAATAACAATAAATTTTCGGACGAGCAGCTCAAGGCCACCCTCATGGAAACGCGCGAGGGGGGGCTGCTGTCCTTCATGACTGGCGCGGGCAATTTCAAGGACTCGGCGTTCAAGACCGACCTGCAGCGCCTTACGCTCTGGTATCTCGATCACGGTTATGTCAAATTCCGCCACGAAAACCCCGTGGTCACCGTGAGCGACGACAAGAAGTGGCTCTACATCACCATTTATGTCGAAGAAGGCGAGCAGTACAGCGTCGGCAAATACGACTTCAGCGGCGATCTTCTTTTTCCGAAAGAAGAGCTGCACGAGGGGTTGATCCTCAGGCCCGGCGAGATTTTCAGCATCACCAAGCGCAACGCCGACATCCAGAAACTTACCGAAAAATACGAAGATCTCGGTTATGCGTTTGTGAACGTTGTGCCGAAGATGCTGTTGAACGACGAGAAACGCATTGTTGACACGGATTATTCGTTCGAGAAGGGCAACCTCGTTTATTTCGGCGAGATCAACATCACCGGCAACACCAAGACGCACGACAAGGTCATAAGGCGTGAACTCAGGATCCATGAGGGCGAACTCTATAGCGGCACCAAATTCCGCGAATCGCGCGAGAACGTCGAGCGGCTCGGGTACTTCGCTCCTGGCGAGGTCGTGTTCAACAAGATCACGCCCAAGGGCCGGAGCGACATCCTCAATGTCGAGATCACCGTAAAAGAGCGTTCCACCGGCACCATCACCGTCGGAGCCGGCGCGGGCAGTGTGCAGGGCATCTTCTTCATGGCCCAGCTCTCGGAGATCAATCTGCTCGGTCGCGGCCAGTCGCTTACCTTCACGACCCAGATCGCGGCCAGCAAGGAGTCAAAGACGTTCAACCTCGGTTTTACCGAGCCATATACGCTCGATACCCGCTGGACGAGCGGTTTTGATTTCTTCTACGTCACGCAGCAGATCCCGAACAAATACGTCACGCGCAAGCTTGGTTTTGACATAAGGGCCGGTCATCCCATAATTGACTATACCAATGCCTATATCACTTACAAAAACGAAGGGCAGAGGATCGATATCGCCCCACGGGATGCCGCCAAGCTTGACCAGGTGGACCTTGCGGCCGACCGCGGGGTGCTTTCGAGCCTCATCTGGCAGATCGTCCGCGACAAACGCAACAACCGCTTCGAAACCACTGACGGCAATTACCAGAGCATCTCGCTGGAGACCGCCGGCATCGGCCCGCTTTCGGGCGACAAGCATTATTACAAGACCATTCTCAATGCGCGGTATTATAAAAAAGTTGTCGGTGATCTCGTGTTCCGTACCAACTGGGAATACGGCCAGATCAACCCGGCGGCGGGATTCCGCTCCCCGCCTTCGGAGCGTTTTTTCCTCGGCGGCCCGAACGACCTCAAGGGATTCCAGCTTTTTTCGGTCGGTCCGTACCGGCTGGTCCCGGTCGAGGGGAGTTCGACGCTTTTTGTAAAGGAGCCTACGGGCGGTCTTTACAAGATGATCGCGCTTTTCGAACTGGAGTATCCGCTCATTCGTGACGCGGGGATAAAGCTGGTCACGTTTTTTGATGCCGGCAATACGTTTGCAGCTTTTCCGCACGGGTCGCAGTTCAAGATCCGGCATGACTGGGGTTTCGGCATCAGGTGGTTCTCGCCGATCGGACCGCTCAGGTTTGAGATCGGTTTTCCGATCGATCGCGCCGCCGGGGAGGACGACAGTTCGTTCCACTTCTGGATCGGGCCGCCGTTTTGATTTTGTGAGGAGAAGAACATGAAAGTCAATGAAGCTGTCCTGGAAAAAACCGTACGCCGCTGCCGCGAGCGCGGTATCGTGATTCCGACGTTTGCCCAGCAAAAAGATCCTGCCAAGGTGCCCGGATGGATACGCAAAAAACTTCCTTCGATCGGGCTCTGGGACGTGAATCCGCTCAACCTGTTCCGCATCACCTGGAAAAACGACGTCAAGACCGGCCAGTTCGGTGACGTGAATTACATCGAGATCCCGCGCGAGATCACCGGCATCAAGGCGCGGGTGATCGGGCTGGTGGGCAAGTATTTTCCCACCGGGGCGCACAAGGTCGGGGCGGCGTTCGGCTGCCTGGTTCCAAAGCTTGTGACCGGCGAGTTCGATCCCGATACGCAAAAAGCCGTGTGGCCGTCGACGGGCAACTACTGCCGCGGCGGCGCGTTTGACTGCGCGCTGCTCGGTTGCACGGCGGTTGCCATTTTACCCGAAGAGATGAGCAAGGAGCGGTTCAAGTGGCTTGAAGAAATCGGGGCCGAGGTCATTGCCACGCCTGGTTGCGAGAGCAACGTAAAAGAGATCTATGACAAGTGCTGGGACATCCGCAAGAACCGCAAGGACTGCGTGATTTTCAACCAGTTCGACGAGTTCGGAAATTCAATCTGGCATTATCACCTGACCGGCAGCGCGATCGAAGAAGTTTTCAAAAAGGTCGCGGGCAAGCGCGGCAGGCTCGCGGGTTATGTGTCGGCCACCGGTTCGGCGGGAACGATCGCGGCGGGCGATTACCTGCGACGGTTGTTTCCGGATGTGCGCGTTGCCGCGACCGAGGCGCTGCAGTGCCCGACGCTTTTCATGAACGGTTTTGGCGGTCACCGGATCGAGGGCATCGGCGACAAGCATGTGCCATGGATCCATAACGTGCGCAACACGGACATGGTCATCGCGATTGACGATGAGGCCACGATGCGCGTGCTCCGGCTTTTCAACGAGGCCGCGGGGCAGCGGGCGCTTATGCAGGGCGGTGTCAGTGCCGCGCTGGTCGAGCAGTTGCCGCTGCTCGGGATATCCAGCATCTGCAACCTGATCGCGTCCATCAAACTCGCCAATTATTACGAGCTGGGTGCGGACGACGTGGTGTTTTGCATGTTGACCGATTCGGCCGGGATGTATCAGTCACGGCTGGCAGAACTCAAAGCCGCGCATGGCGAGTACACGGATAAAGACGCTTGGAGCGATCTCGGGCGCTATCTGCATGGCGCGACGACCGACAACTTGCGCGAACTCGGGTACCGCGACCGCAAGGCGCTTCACAATCTCAAATACTTTACCTGGGTCGAGCAGCAGGGCAAGACGGTCCAGGAGCTTAATCAGCTCTGGGATGGCGCGTTCTGGGATGAAAAATTTGCTGATATTTCCGAATGGGACCGCCTGATCGACCAGTTCAACCAGAGGGTTGGAACATGAACCTTTCAAGCAGTGTGTAGTCCTTATTGTTTCTGGCGTTGTAAAGGGCGGCAATGTATTTTTGCCGTCTTTCTTTTGGGAAATGTACGGAATCAAGACCCCATGAAGGATTTGCGGTCATTTGTTGTGCACAAAAATATTCAACAAGAATTCTTCCAAACCTTCCGTTTCCATTTGTAAATGGATGGATTGTTTCGATTCTTTCATGAAACCGTGCCGCAATTCCGGTTTTTGGGAATGTCAATTTCAGCAACCAGAATGAAAGGTCGTCCTCAAGCTTTTTGATCTCCGGCCATATCTGGTACGGCAGACAGAAGTCCGGATTATCAAGCTCATGCTTCCGGATCTTGCCGGCCCAGGACCAGACATTTTTGAAAAGTCTCCTGTGCAGTTTGAGCCAGAACCCGTATTTTGTGCAGTCCTGTTTCTGGCGCCCAAGCCATGCAAGGCCTTCGGCTATATTCTGCTCTTCGTATTCGTCAAGTTCACCCATGGTTTGAATATGACGCAGTTTGAGGCCTTTTTTCATCTCTGGCGCAAGGGGTGTCTGCCCGCTCCGGTCTTTGAAAATAAAACGATTCACCAGACATCGCCTTTTTTCAGGAGTATTCCGGCAAGTGCTCGTACGCGTTCTTCAAATGGCTGCTTCACGCGCTGGTTTTCAAGCGTCATGTGTGTATCAGCATTTGATAAAATACGTTTTGCCTTTGTGAGTGCTTCATTTTTTATCATTTTGTCGATGTTTGTTTTTGGCACGAAAGCATATACAAAATCGCAATTCATGCCCTTGGCCATTGCTTCAAGTGTGCCAATGGTGATCCTGCCTGCAATCTCGCCTTTTTCGGCTTGTGCAATTGTAGGAATGGAAAGTCCGGTGCGATTGGCAAGTATTTTCATTGTCATGCCCAGTGATTGACGCATATAGCGGATCCATCCCGTACTGACCATGAGATGTGGCAATATCTTACGTATAGAGCTAATGCGGCGATTTATTTGTAAAAAAGCTAGTGTTTCTAATGGCTTCATGTTTTTGGTCCTTTGATAAAAGTATATAATATTACATAAATAATATCAATAAAAATATGTATAATTACATAATTTAAGGCTCCGGCGCCGTGGGTTTTGCCAGAATCTGAAAATTCAACGCTGAAGGTTGGTGTCCTTTATATTAGAATTGAACATATGCTTCGTGGCGCTCTAAAACCAGTATATCCGGTTATTGTTGCCACCCTGTTTTTGATGTCGGCCACGGGCACAGCGGCCGGCGAGTCCGTCTCGTACATCCGCAATACCGAGGTTCCGGCCAAAATACTCACGCCGACGCCCGAGGGGTCCGGCATCGAGGGGCTCCGCTGGCTCGATCAAAAGGCGGATATTGTTTTTGGTCCGTCAGATTCACCGGCCTGGGTCAGGGTGCGCGGGTCGTTCAAGCGCAAGGACTGGACGCTCATGACGACGATGCTCAAATGGAAATATGTCAGTTCGGGCCCGGCGGCGCCGGATTTTTCGATGTATGTGCCGATAAAGGAGCAGGAAACAAAGGCTGTCATCATCGCGATCGGACCTCTGGGCGAGATCGAAAAAACCACGCTCACGGTGAAGGCCCCCTACTGGCCCATGAAACCGCCGCGCCGCCTGAGCTTGACGCCGGGGATCGGCTTCACGTATCTCATCTACCGCGAAGACCCGCTTGGAGTTTCGCTCCAGGAGGGCGTGCTTACCGCAAAATTTTCGGTCAACTACCAGCTCATTCCCGCAAAGCTCGAACTCGGCGGCAGCATCTATGGCAATGTGCAGCCGGTGCTGGTGGTTCCGTCCACGGTCGAATCCGCGCGGTTCATGGGTATCAACGCGCGCGCCGGGTACCGCTTGCCCATGAGATGGTTTGACTGGCGCTGGACGGCGTATGGCGGAGCATATTTCTGGATGATGTTCACGAGCGGATCGAAGTACGGCATCCAGTACATCAGCGGCCCGCAGCTTTTCTTCGGCGGCGCGAGCACGGACCCGAACATCCGGCGCATCGGTTTATATATCAAATACGCCCCGCTGTTCGAGAGCTTTACCGCGGTCAAATTTGCAAATTTCGAAGGCGCAGTCGGCGGCGCCTGCCAGATCACGCGTCCTGGTGCCCGGTACAATGTCCAAGGCACGCTGGATGTTTCATGGCTTCAGTTCACGCATTCGGTGGGCAACAAGATCCGTCTCATGACTGTGTCGCTTGGCGCGCAGGTGGGGTGGTAGGTCGGTGTAGTTGCGGGACGGGGTATGGATATACAGCTATCTGGCGTAATGCTTTTTATACCATTCCACGGTCATGCGCAGTCCTTCTTCAAACCCGTACTTTGCCTTCCAGCCGAGCACGCGTTTGGCTTTGTCGCTGTTGAGACACTGGACCGGGATTTCGTTTGAAGCCTGGTTGAGAATCACCGGTTTGACATCGCCACGATTCATTACCGCGAGCACCTTGTCCACCACGTCGCGCACCGTGAGCCGGAGGCCGTACGAAAAATTGAACGCCTCCCCGCCGTGCGCCGTATGACCGCCCGCGCCCCCCGCGCCGGCGCGTTCTTCCATGGCTTCGGCAAGCGTCATGTAGGCATGGGCGCCGTCTTCGGCAAAAATGTAGTCGCGGATGAACTTGCCGTCGCTCCTTATCACCGGCGCGCGGCCCTCAAGCACGTCGCGCACCGTGCCCGGAATGATGCGGCTGAAATTAAGGTCGCCCGGGCCGAAAAAGTTGCCGCATCTCGTGACCGCGACCGGGAGATTGTAGCTCACGAAAAAACTCCGTGCGATCAGATCGGCGCAGCTTTTTGAAACGTCATACGGGTGTTCGCCGCGGAGCGGAAATGACTCGTCATATGCCTCGCCTTGCAGGTTTCCATAAGCTTTGTCGCTTGAGGCCATGACAATACGCCTTATGCGCCCGCCGCGCGAGCGGTCGGCGTGGAGGCGCGCGGCCTCAAGGATGTTCCAGGTTCCTTCTACGTTGGCCTTGAAGGTTGCAAGCGGGCCGCGGTTTGCCGTGCCCACGATGGTCTGCGCCGCGAGATGAAATATGGTGTCGATTTCGTACTCGTTGATGGCGCGTTCCATGAGCGCGAAATTTTCGACCTCTCCGCGCACTATGTTCACGCGGCGGTCAAGCTCCCATTCGTGGAAGGTCGAGCGCGGCACCGAATCGCGGATGAGCGCGGTCACGTCCGCGCCGGCGTCCACAAGCTGGCGCGTGAGGTGCGAGCCGAGAAGTCCGGTCGCCCCGGTGATAAAAACCTTTTTTCCGGTCCATTTTGTATTTGCCATTTCAAGCTCCGTCTAGAAGTTGATTCTTTCCTTCTCAATAACCAGCGGCCTTTTCAAGACCTGTGTATGAATCGATCCGATATATTCGCCGAGCACGCCGATGAAAAAGAGCTGCACCGACGAGAAGAAAAAGAGGCTGATCAGCATCGGCGCCGTGCCGAGCCTGAAATAATCCCAGAAAACGAGCTTGGCGATGAAGTAGCCGACCGCAAGGAAAAGGCTGAGCGCACTCATCGCAAAGCCGGCCATCGTGGCGATGCGGAGCGGGACCTTGGAATGGTTGGTGATCCCGAGCATCGCAATGTCGTATAGCGTGTAGAAGTTGTTTTTCGTGATGCCGCGCTTGCGGCGGGGCTGCTTGTAGGTGATTTTGACGGCGGGATAGCCGAGATCCGAGATCAGCCCGCGGAAGTAGGGGTAGGGATCATCGATCTCGCGGAGTTTTTGAATCACCTCGCGGTCATAAAGCCCGAAGCCCGTGCAGTTTTTTGTGAGTTCGATGTCCGACAGGCGCCCGATGAAGTTGTAGTAGAGTTTTCTGGCGAGGAACATCGCCGCTGTTTCCTCGCTCTCGTTTTTCACGCCAAGGACGACTTTGACGCCGCCTTCCCATTCGCGGACAAAATCCGCGATCATGCCGGGGGGGTCCTGGAAATCGGCGGCCAGCAGGACCGCCGCATCACCCGAGGTCTGCAAAAGGGCGTAGTAGGGCGAGCGGATGTGGCCGAAGTTGCGGGTGTTGAGGATGACTTTTACATTCTTGTCTTCGTCGGCCAGCTCTCTCAGAATTGCGGCGGTTTTGTCTTTTGAGGCGTTGTCGATGAAGAGGTGCTCGTAGGTGTATCCTGGCAGGCGTTTTATGACTTCACGAACGGCTTCATACAACGGCCTGACATTATCCTGTTCATTATAACAGGGAGTGACGATGCTCAGTTTTTTCATGTTACCGGGATAACACGGAATCCGGCGCGAGGCCACCCTTACGGCTGGGGGGCGGTGGTCAATTGTCGAGCCGCGGATCGCATCCGGAGAGAAATTTTCTGTGTCCGTTGATGATTTCTGTTAACGCAATATCAACTCCATCGGCACAGGCGATGTACAGGGACGACCCCGGCATGTAATTCGTGCGCGTTTCGCATTTTTCTACAGACCAGCCTTTGACACGGGCTCGGTGCTTTCGTGCCGAAATTCCGCCGACAATCGTATTGAGATCCGAATTCTTGTATTTATCTATAACAGTTTCGATTGTGAGGCGCCCGCCAGCGATGCAGGCATCCCGTTCCGGATTATCAAATCTTATTCTACACAGGGCTTCTGCCCTGCGTCTTACGGAGTTTTCCATCTGTGACATGCTGGGGCCGCAGGCCGACAGCATTGTTGCGGTTATCATGGATGCGGCGGTTAGCATGATGCTTGATTTGTTCATATGTGTTCCTTTGTGTATTCCTGCTTCCGGATTTATCTGCCCCAGACGCTGTCACTGCAGCCCCAGCCTTCCCTGAATTTGATCATTGCCGAAGAGAGCGCGATGCCGACACCGGCCTGGCACGCCATCAGATCTGAAGTGTCCTTCCGGTTTCCATATCCGGCAACGCTTGCGCAATTCTGGCTGGCATCCTGTTCGATGGTTTTACTGATCTCTCCGGCTTTGCGGGTAAATTGATCGACAGTAAGATCATGAATACGGGTATCCATGTTTTTCATGCTTCTGAAAACAAGTTCTCCGCCAGTGCAACAGGCCTCTCTAAGTTCCCCAGTAAAACGTATTTTACAAATCCTGTTTACGTCTTTCATTATATTTTTTTCATATTTTGAAATGTCGCTGCCACATGCTGTAAAAAACATGGCGATGACAATAGAAGATAACAAGAAGATTTTTCGCATTGGAAACTCCCGTCTGTGACGCAGTGTATAATCATACAGACTGGATTGGTCAAGAAATATACTAACTCTTATGTATTTGTTACCGATAAAATAATTGTGAAGAAACATCTTCTGATTGTTCTTGTCGTCATGTTTACCATGGTGGCATTAATACAATATCTTGTATTTGCAGATGATTCTTGCATCCCTCGTGAGATAAGAGCGGTTTTGAGCGAGCAGGAAGGTGTGGTCAATAATAACCTTGATGCCTTGAGCCGATATGCGCACACAAACCCCTCAACCGGCACCATAGAACCCAATCGTTTTGCCTATGCTCAAGATATGCACAAAAACAGGGTTACCTATGCGTTGGTTGAGGGGGGCCCGGGCTATCTTGCCGAAGTGGTTGCCGTTGACCGTAGTGGCAAGGTGTTAAGGGGCAGGGTGCCCAGGGAGTTCGGTTACAAGCTCGGGCTAGGCGTTGACCCTGCGGCGGGGGCAGCGGAGCAATATGTTCATATTTCAACCCTGGCTACGGGCAGAGCATTAAACGAATGGTACGCGATCGCGCGGTTTTCGGACGGGATTTTGCCAGAGGGAAGGATGATCATGGCAAAGACCCTCATGCGCGAGTCCGGCCATCTTGAGGGCCGGATGGTTTTTTTCAACCGGAGACTTAATGCGGCCGAAGGCAATCAGATAGGGAAAATCCACCAGTTGACGTCAAAAGTCAGGATTACCCTCAAGAGAAACAACCCGCGCTTGTATGATCGCATCAGGGAGCAGGTATATTCATATTTTGGTATCGAGGTGCCGCCCAACGCGGCTTCCGATCTGCTTTTCACCGGGCGGGGTATTTTTCCGCCGCCTCCAAAAACAATGCTAAAGCCCGTGCGCTCGGTGTCCGAAATCGGCGCGGGTGGACGTGAGGTGTATTTGTACCGACGCACTGACGGCAGTCTTGAACTCGTGCGCGTGAGCAGGTTCACCACCGGGCCGAACGCCGGAAAACTGGAATGCAATTATCTCAGCCAGGGCAGGAGTGCGGTTCTTGACCAAGGGGTAATGCAAAGATTACTTTCCGAGCCGGATAAAAACGGTATGAGCCGACTCATGGCGCCGGGTGGTTGACGCGCCGTATATACCAAAAGTTGGCGGACACTTTCCGAAAAGTTGGCGGACACCTTTTTGCCTTTTTGGTTGCTTTTGAGGCATTATTGCGGTCATTCTGCTCCTTAATGAAAAAACTCAAAGTAGCCATTCTCGGCAGTGGCAACATTGGTACGGATTTGCTCATTAAAATCATGCGTTCGGAATACCTTGAGTGCGGCGCGTTCGTGGGCCGCAATCTTTCATCGCCCGGACTGGCCAAGGCCCAGAGCCTTGGTGTGCCGGTATCATCCGAAAGCATGGGCTTTATCGAGCGCAACCCCCACTGTTGTGACATCGTATTTGACGCTACCAGCGCGAAATATCACCATGAGCACGCCCCCGTACTCGAACGTCTCGGCAAGATCGCAATCGATCTGACGCCGGCCAAGATCGGACCCATGTGCGTTCCGGCCGTGAACATGCACGAGTGCCTCGGGTACATGAATGTAAACATGGTCACCTGTGGCGGCCAGGCCTCTATTCCGATTGCCTATGCAATCGGTCAGACGCAAAAGAATGTCGATTATATTGAAGTTGTTTCAAGTATCGCGTCCAAAAGCGCGGGCCCCGCGACGCGCATCAATCTCGACGAATATATTCATACAACCGAGCTCGGGGTTCAGAAGTTCTCGGGCGCGAAGCGCACGAAAGCAATTTTAAATCTGAATCCGGCCGTACCCTGCATAAACATGCAAACGACTGTCATGGCAAAGGTGGACAAGCCCGATCTTGCTGCGCTCCGCCCCGCGCTTGACCGCATCGTTGGCACCATTCAGCAGTATGTGCCGGATTATAAAATCATCGTCGGACCGGTCGTCGAAAACGGCCGCATCGTGGTCATGGTCCGCGTCAAGGGGCTGGGTGATTACCTTCCGGCGTATGCGGGCAATCTCGACATCATCAATTGCGCCGCCATAGGCATGGCCGAGGAATATGCAAAAAACTGGGAAAAACTCGCAACCGGCAAAAACGGCTTCAAGCCGGCATCGAGGGAGGGAACGGCATGAGACAGATAATCATCAGTGATTCCACCTTGCGCGACGGCAATCATGCGGCCGCGCACCAGATTTCGGCTGAGCAGGTGGCCGGTTATTGCCGCATGGTTGATGCGGCCGGCGTTCATGTCGTTGAAGTGGGGCATGGCAACGGCATCGGCGCCTCTTCCCTTCAGCTTGGCGAATCAAAGGACCCTGATGCGCGGATCCTCAAGGTGGCCCGCGAAAACCTCAGGCGCGCCAAACTTGATGTGTTCTGCATTCCGGGTTTTGCCACCATCGAAAAGGATTTGAAACCGGCCCTTGACGCCGGCGTGGATGTGGTCCGGGTGGCTTCACACTGCACCGAGGCCGATCTTACCGAGCGCCATATCGCCTTTACCCGCAAGGCCGGGCGCACCGCCTACGGCGTGCTCATGATGATCCACATGGTGGGCCGGGACACGCTGCTTGACGAGGCCCGCAAGATGGAAAGCTACGGCGCCGAGGCGCTCATCCTGATGGACTCCGCCGGCGCATCGCTGCCCGCGGATGTTGCGGATCGTGTTTCGCTTCTGACGCAGAATCTCTCCATCCCCGTGGGATACCACGCACACAACAATCTCGGCATGGCGGTTGCAAACACCCTGGCGGCGCTTGACGCCGGCGCCTGCATTCTTGACGGCTGTTTGCGCGGATACGGCGCGGGGGCCGGCAATATGCAGCTCGAAGTGCTGGTGGCCGTGCTTGAGCGCATGGGCGTGAAGACCGGTGTTGATTTTTACAAATTGCTCGATGCCGCCGATTGGGCCGAAAAAAATATAATCACAGCCATTCCGGTCATCCGTTCCGTCAGCATAGTGAGCGGGCTGGCGGGCGTGTTTTCGGGATTTCTCAAGCCGGTTGCCCGCATCTCGGAGCAGTACGGGGTTGATCCGCGCGATTTGTTTTTTGAACTCGGCAGAC
>Ga0208375_1001798_pt1 | contig 22261 bp, 23 predicted proteins | sample RifOxyD1_FD_184038 | JGI IMG/M metagenome (GOLD analysis project Ga0208375, IMG submission 184038) | Soil microbial communities from Rifle, Colorado - Rifle Oxygen_injection D1 (SPAdes) | ecosystem: Environmental > Terrestrial > Deep subsurface > Rock core/Sediment | place: Rifle, Colorado... | reverse complement strand
TAACGCCTTATGGCATATGTGATATAGTTGGAGATGGACAAACATGCTGGACAACAAGGGCTGAAGATTATTGTGCATTTGAAAGAACTAATTGCCCAACACTTTCCCAAGCAGAAATAGAAAAAAGAAACCAAGAAGCAATAAAAAGGCATGAGTCCTTTGAAGCGCATTTAAAAAAAGCTTCTGAAACCTTCAGGCAATATCCTCAATGGAAACAAGAAATGTTAATGAGCATATTAGCCCATTAAAAACATGACTTCTTTATGGGCTAAATCCTATAGCGCCATGTTGAAGGCTCGCTCGGCTTCGCCTCGCTCGCCTTAATAGAAATATTTGTGCGCTTTGCGCGATTATCTAATTTTGCAAATCCTTAATCCATTTGTCCATTGATTATTAAAATCCTTGATAAAGAATGGTTAAATAAATCTGATTAAAAGAGATTAAATAAAAGAAAGGAGAATATCTTTAAATATCCAAAAAAAGCAGGGCATATTAACTTGATTTTTCAAATCAAGGAAAGACATTTAAACTATGGGAGAGTTTACCATTTATGAATTTCAAACCAACCAAATATAAGGGAATTGCATCAACTTTTGCAATAATCTTTTGGATTATTTTACTATCCTATTTTAATGCAAATTCTCTATGCAAGATGTGTCTCCCCCCAACATGTAATCAAGATTATGGAAATTGGATGATTATTAAAACCCCTTGCGATTGCAGCTGCCAAAGTTTTTTAGAAATGGCCCTGTCAAATTTAATAAATCTTTTCCTTCCATTTATATTGATTTATGTTGTTTGGAGTTTATTTGAAAATAATAAATAACCTTTGCAAAAACATTCAAAACCACTTCCCGAGCTCTGCCTGCTTGAATTCTTCTCTTCCAAAAATTGATTCAATATATCTTTTTGTCAGTTCGAGATTCTGCTTTACATAAACAGGCACATTATAATTATTTGCAAGAGCAAGAGCAGGCTCAAGATATTTGACTATACCTCCTTCTGAAATAGTGAAAATTATTTTTCCCTTGCATTTTGTACACTCTCCGCTAAGAGGGGGGCGGCGGAATTTTGAATTGCATTTCACACATCTAAATCCCTGCATTGAAAACTTTCTCAGATTTCCCCTTATATCTCGGATAAAATGCCTCTCAATTATTAATCTTGCAACATCAGAGGCATCAACTGCTCTTAATTTTTTCACAAGCTCCATTTCCTTTTCAACTTTATCCTGCATAGTTGGAAGTTGCTTATAAGAACTGCACAAAACTCCCTGGTTAAAATCGCTTGTTTCATGAGTATAGTTAATATTATTAAAAGTATCCTCTCCTTTTTTTATCCTGTCTCTAACGCTTTCTATTGAAACTTCTGATGAATGTTTTTTTTGCTCTGCTTTTTCATACATCTCCAAGGGATATTCAGAAACAAGGCAAAAATCTAATATCTGATCATCAACCTCTCCTGCAACAACTCTTCCATTAAGAACAAGCGGCGCATCCTGAGTTCCTCCGCGATGCGAAGGAAGATAAGCCCTTGAAAAATTTATTAAAACATCAAGCAAAAGCATAGCTGCTGCCTCGTCGCCGTCACAGTCGCGTCTCATAGCTGCATGCATATAAGGACTAGCCATCAACCCCTGATTTTTTGAAAAACCAATTATTCTCGAAATAACTCCTGCGCAATTATGTGGAGCCATGCATACAGCAAGATGCCCTATCAAATCCTCTTTTGTTCGAGCATTATAAAAAGGGGGCAGCCCATAAAATCTTTCAAGAAGTGAATCAATAAATTTTGAGATATTTAAAAAAACCTCGTCTGCTCTTTCATCTCCAGATTCATAGCATGCTGGGAGAATAATGTCATGGGGCATCATCTCAATAATCTGCTCGTTATTTTCTAAAAACACTCCAGAAATATCGTGAGTATATCCCAAGGATTTTAATTTTTCGATACTAACAGAAATTTCTTTTGGTTTGAAATGAGTTATAGGAAGTTCTGTCATATCATACCTGATTGTGCCGTCTTTATTCACATTAAGATTAAAAATTGCCCTAAGCATCCCCTTTGAAAGATTTTCAAATAAATGTGATTCAGATGAAGTCCCCCTAACACCTTTTACAAGAACAGGAATTTCTCCATTTTTAAGATTAAGATGTTTAATTGCATTATCAAAATATTTTTTAATTTCAACCTCCTGTCTGGAATAACTTTTTCCAACACTGTGCATGGGGCATTTTTCAGAAAAAAATCTTTCAGAACAGACCGGACAAAAATAAAATTTTCTCGTTTGAGAATGACATGTTTCGCATTTTGAATAAATTGTATCTCTCTTGCATACTTCGCAGAAATAAGTCGGAAAATCAGAAATTACAAAACCTGCATTGCATGCCTCCTGAACACTTCTAAATCTTCCTCCTTGCTCTCCAATAGGAAACAAAACATGAGGGCTTCCTGTAAGCTTCCTTAATTTTGCTTTTTCAGGCCTGCCCATTCTTGCGCCTATAAATTCTCCGGCCTTATCTTTAATAATAAATTCAGAGCAGTTATTCACAATTTCAAGTACATTTTTTTCACCCTTGCCTATAATTTTTTCCACAAGAGCATTCATTTCTTTTTCAATAAAATAATTTTCTTTTTCAAGAATAAGCAGTTCAACTCCTAAATTCGCAAAAAGTGCCTTGCTGTTAACAGGAGAGATAATGACATTCTCAGTTGTCACATCATGAGGCACGCCTAAAATTTCAAGTGTTCTTTTTGCGACTTTGAACTTTTCTTTTTCAAATGTGCTGTAAGGAAGTATTATTTTTCTGTCGATTCTTGAATAAGATATCCACCTAAGAAGTTCAAGGAAATCTTCATAATTTATCTGTGTCCAGAAAAATATATACGCGGGATGCAGAGGGATTCTAAACTCTTTTGAAAGATTTATTGCTTTATCAAATTCTACATTAAAATAATCCTCAACCTTCTGCCCAATTTTTTTCACTTCAAGATTCCACCATTCTTCCACATACCCGGGCTTTAAAAAAAGGCTATTCCTGTTCAGCACATCTCCATAAGGAAAAAGAATATCTCCAAGATAAATAATTTCCTCAACATCTTTATAAGCTGCTTTCGCTGCTTCCATTGTTTCTATTTTTTTCACGCTTCCATCTTTAAATTTAACTATTGGCCCGTCAATGCTGTCACATACAGAAACAACACAGCCCTTTGTTGGCTTTTCAACTTTTAACTGGGTTCCAACAGCAAGAAAATTATTTGTAATAGCCATAGTCGCTGGATGAACTGAAACTGCAGAAAATCCTGCAACACGCGATCTTCCATATCTGAACCTAAATGCTCCAGATCTTGAGGGATGTCCAAAAATTGGCCTTCCTGCAACCAAATCTTTCATGTAAGTAGCAGCAGTTGTTTTTGTTCCAGACTGCCGTTTTTCATGAATTCTGCAATATTCTTCAAGAAAATCCCAGTCACTTAATTTAAATCCGTTCTTTCTGAGATTTTTCAGTATTCTAAGTGCTTTTTGAGCTTTTTGAGAAAGCCCTTCTGCAAAAATAAGACAGAATCCGCTCCTTAAAAAATTAGTATCAATCCTCGGCAAATCTTTATAATTAGATGCCTCAATCTTTTCAGAGGGTTCTCCTGCAATCTGAATTGGGAGATGTCTTGCAAGAAATTCCGCCTCTTCTTCAGTAGGAAGATACTGCAAATTAGTAATCCTTTCATGAAAATCAAAAATTTCTGTAACTGTTCGTTTTATTTCGTTTTCTGTCGGATCATATTTTGCATATCCAAAAGTTTCTCTTAAGTAATCTATAATAAACAAAACAACACAGCTGGCGGTTGTTCCTGCACTTCTTATCGGCCCTGAAAAATAAGGCATAAAATAATCCTTTCCGTCGGAAGTTTTACCAAATTTAAGAAAAGTAAACCCCTCTATTGGGGACGAAACAACTCCAAGTGTGGTATACGCAAAGGCCACGCGAATTCCTGCTTCAATTGCCTGCAGGTGGGATTCAAATTTGCAGAATTTTTCCTTTGCAATTTCTTCTGCAATTTTAAGGCATACAGAAATATCTAATTTGCCATATTCTTTTTCAAGTTCAAGTATCCTGTTTATAATTTTTGGGTCATTAATTTGAGGATAAACTGTGGATATAAGTCCGACACATTTCTCAGCAAGATTATGCGCAAGAGGAATTTCCACCTTTTCAACAGGGTCAAATCCTTTTTTTCGCGCCTCTTCTGCTGCAGCATAAACTCTTTTTATTTCCTTTTCAAGATTATAAAAATATTTTTCAGTCTGCATTTTCTCCTCCTTTTTTAATCCCGTCGCTAAAATCAATAATTTTTACCTCTCTTGTTTTCATATTAAACAAAGGCACTTTGCATGGGTCTGGATTATTCCCCACTTTTTCTTCAAAGGGAGTTCTTGCCTGCCAGCAGCTTCCTGAAATAAGAAGCACGCCATTATACTCTGAAACTTCCGGCCTGTGCAAATCCCCTGTAACCACAATATCTGGAATTTCGTTTATCATTAGTGCATCTTCTTTTTCAAGAGGAGTATAAGTCACGAGAGAATGCGACGGCGCAAGATGCCTTTTTTTAAGCATGTATTTTACTACTTCTGTAGGGGAATCATGGCTTTTTCCAAGGCGAAGTTTTTCAATTTCATTAATTATTCCGTGCATACTTGCCCCATGATACATAAGAACTTTAAACTGAACCTTTGCTCCGACTTCTATCAAAGAAGGATTTGTAACAAGATAAAGATTTTTCACCTCTTTCATAGACTGCCCAAAAAATTCTCCTATAATTGGCTGCGGTTCTGCAACTCTGACAGCATCGTGCTGTCCTGCACACAAAATCATTTTTAAATCATCTCTTATTCTAAGGAGCATCGAGCTTAATTTCTTATACTGCTCATTCACATCTTTAATTATGAGCTGTGATTCCTGATCGGGATAAACTCCAACACCATCAACACAATCGCCTGTAATAAAAAGATATTTGACTTTAAGCGCTTCCTCACGCTGCTCTTTTGTTCCGATATTCCCATTAATCCACTCAATAAACCTCTCAAAATTTGATTCAAGAAATTTATTGCTTCCGACATGAATATCTGAAATAAATGCAATTATCTCGTCAATCTGGGATTTTTTCTTTTCAAGCAGTTTTATATCAGGGAAAAATAAGTCAGTTACAAATAATATCTCTCCATTATAAGAGCATTTCAGAGCAATAACCTCATCAAGCAAGAGCTCTTTTGATTTTTCAAAAACTTCTATTTTATTTTTTGTAATTAATGCACTAATCCTGCCGGTTAAATCTTCAATCTCTAAAATAATATTCCCGTTTTTTGTAGTTCTCTTGTCAAAAACCATTGCAATTATCGAAAAAGAATTATGATTTCCCTTGTCTGAATTTTTTCCATTAATCCTGCTGATAGATAGCAGATTATCAAGTTCAATTCTTTCCTGAAGAATTGCCCTGATTGAATTAAACCTGTTCCTGAAATTATTCACAAAATCCCTGACTTCAATTTTCTTTGGGCGGTTTTGATACACTTTTGTTAATTTTACATTAAACCTTTTTTCAGAAGAGAGGTTTATATTTTCATTATCTCTTAAAGTCTCTTCTGGAAGAATTATTCCAAGATTATTGAAAAAAAATTTTATTAATTCTAAATTATTTCCTTTATAGCTGGATATAATTTCATAAACTTTATCGAGATTATTTTTAAAAAAAGAAAGGGTGATAATTTTTTGTTTGTATTTATATTCAATTAATTCAAGAAGATTCTTCGCAATTTCTACATTTTCAAGTTCTCCGAGCAAATCTAATATTTTCCTGTCTATTAAAAGTCCTTTCTGCATGCAAAAATTAAGCATTTCTTGATTCATCTTAATGAAAATGAAAAGTTATGAAAGATGAATTGCATCTATAAGGATTTTTTTTACTTTTGGAACAAGCGCTTTCGGAATCACAAGTTTAATCTGCCTTGTCCTTCCTTGTCTCCCTTTTGAAATCACACTCGAATTAATCATACCCATCATATCAAATTCAGAAAGTATGTCTGAAACTCTTCTTTGTGTGAGGGGGTCATTTTTTGTTTTTTCACATAACCTCTGGTAGTTGTTATAAACTTCGCCTGTAAAAATGCTGGAAGACAAGTTGTCTTTCAATCTTTCATTTTTCTCAACAATATCAATAATTGAAAGAAGAACAAGCTGAAACTGTCTTGGTTCTGTTGTAACTATCTCTAAAATTTTGTCTTTTTCTATTTTTTCATTTGCAAAATCAATATCTTTTAAAGTAACTTTTTTAAGGCCATTTCTTTCTGCAACTTCTCCTGCTATTCTCAGCAAATCAAGGGCTCTTCTTGCATCTCCGTGCTCTCTTGCAGCATAAGCAGAACATTTTGAAATAACCCCCTCTTCAAGCACATCTGGCATAAATGCCCTGCTTGCACGTTCATTAAGAATATCCTGCAGTTGCAGGGCATTATATGGGGGGAAAACAACTTCCTCTTCTCCAAGAGAACTTCTAACTCTTGGATCAATTTCATCTAAAAAAGTCAGATTATTGCTTATGCCCACAATACTTATTTGAGACTTGCTTAATTCTGTATTTAACCTGGTTAAATTATAGAGAAAATTATCTGTAATTTTATTGACTGCATGATCAATTTCATCAAAAATAATTACAATTAATTTTTTTTCGTTATCAATTAATTCAAGAAATTTATTATATACCTGCCCTGTTGGAAGCCCTGTTGCAGGAACATTGCCCCCAAGTTTTTTTATCAGCTCTGCAAAAATTCTGTATTCTGTATCAGAAACTTGTTTTAATTTGCAGTTTATATATTCAATAATGAGATTATTTGAATTAATATCCCTTTTTAACAGCTCATTTCTAACCCTCTGAACAGAAAGAGTTTTTCCTGTTCCTGTTTTTCCATAAACAAAGAGATTGCTGGTTCTCTCGCCTCTTAATACAGGAGCCAGTATTGAGGCAATTTGGGCAATTTGTTCTTCCCTATGAGAAATTGTTTCTGGAGTATAGCTTGCCTGCAGGACAAATTTATCTTTAAAAAGAGTATTCTCCATAAAACTGGTAAAAATACTTTCAATTTGATTATTAGTTTTATTTGTATCTTCTATGCTTTTCTCGGTTTTTATTAAATCCATCTATCCTCTTTTTGTTCTAAAAACTAAACCCCTATTATTCTTATAAACTTTTGTATAACCCTTTGTATAGTATTCCTTATCTAGATTAAAAAAACCTCTAGATTCAATGATATTAATTAAGCTGACAAAACTAAGGATAATGCCCTGACACCTTGATTTCCTATGGAGAAATAACAAAAAAATAATAGAAAATTGAAATAATCTTCTATTATACCTTATTACTTCTATACTATAGATACTATAGATACTATTTTATCTTTTATCTTTTATCTTTTATCTTTTATCTTTTATCTTTTATCTTTTATCTTTTATCTTTTATCTTTTATAGTATATATTATATATACTATATTATATATATTATAATATATATAATATATAATATATATCTTTTTAAATAAAAATTAAACAAACAAAACTTATATTTCTTTATAAATATTTCTATAAAATCTCTATAAGAAGTAAGGGGGTCAGGTTATTTATCAAAAATCAGTTCGTACAACCAAATTCCTCTTTTAAAAACGAATAAAATCAAGATTTAAGAATTATTTTTGCGAAAGATACTTCCATTTTATGGCTTATCTATCTCTTAATCTCAGAATTTCTTCATTTTTACAAGTTTTTTAAAACACAGAATATCGAGGGTATTCTGGAATGATGATTTAGCAATATAGAAAAGTTTAAATATAATTCTAAAGTCAATCTTTTATGTTACCTGAAAAAAGACCGTTAAGAGACTTTATAGGAAAAATGGTGGTTACTAAGGAGGGGAAAAGACTTGGAGCAGTTCAGGATATTACCTTTGAAACAAAAAGTGGCGAACTTATCCAGTTAGTTATTAAAAATTCGACTCCTTATACAAATAACCTAAATCTTGAAAGAACTCATCTTGGAGAACTTCTTATACCTCATAACTCTATTATTGCAATAGGCGATTTTGTGGTAATCTCTGAAGAAGATTTAAGATAAATTTATTTTTAAAATGTCAAGGGTATTGGGTTTTGGTTATAAGAAGATATCTATTGAGAGAAAGAAAGAGAATCAGATTTCCAAAATAAACACAAATATTGAAATAACCAATATTGTAAAAAAAGAGCTTGATTTATTTAAAGGAAAGGATATCTTGGATGTAAGTTATGATTTTAAGATAATCTACGACTCTGCTGTTGCAGAATTAGATTTTGAAGGTTCTGCGATTATTGAAGTTGATGATAAAAATTTATTTAAAGAAATAATTTCTGAATGGAAAAACAAAAAAATTCCCGAAGAATTCAGAATTCTTGTTATGAATGTGGTTTTATCAAGGTGCAATCTCAAGGCGCTTCAGCTTGAAGAAGATTTTAATCTTCCTCCACATATCCCTATTCCAAGGATTACAGGCGCTGAAAGTTCTTCTAAGGAAAAATAACCCTTCAAATTACTTATATACTCTTTTCTCATAATGCCTTTTAAAGAAAGCAAATACCTTTTCATTATGCAAATGAATTAAATGTGCATTCCTCTTATTTTTAATTAAATTTTTATCTCTTTTTCTGGCGATAATAGGGGCTTATACTCTTGTTCAGGATAAGGTTATTTTAAGTATAGTAAAATATCTTATCTAATAGTTTATACCTCCTTTCTTTTCTAGACTGGACAGGTTTTTATCAATTGTTTTTATAGTTAAGTATATAAGAATTAAAATGTTTTATTTTTATGCCAAAAATATCAGAAGAGAAAAAAAAGAGAATTTCAGAGCAGATTGTTTCTGTGCTTCTTGACAGCTTTCCATCATCAGTTTTTACAGCACATATTGCAAGAGAATTGGCAAGAGACGAAGAGTTTACAAAAAGTCTTTTGGCAAACCTCGTACAAAAAGGGCTTGTTATCCCAGTAACTAAAAATAGTTCAGGAGAAGAGTATTCTAGGCGAATCCGCTGGCGTCTTTCAAATGAGGCGCATATGACTTATTCTGGCAGTTTAGACAATAAATCTTTATAATATCAGATATTCTTCTTATAGGATATGGATCAGATTAAAGAGGCATTTTTAAAAGTAAAAGAGGATATTTTAATATTAAATAACACCTTTGCAGAATTTAAACAAGAGTTGGAGTCTATCCAAAAGATTCTTCTTGAGCTTACAAAACTTTCTTATTCAAATCAGGAATTAATACTTCAAAGACTCTCTGATTTATCTTGTTTTGAATCTAAAAAAGAGGATTTACTTCTGAAATCTGCTTCGACACATCCTTCGACAATTATGCCCCCTAATCCAACAATCCAGCACATAAATTCGACAGATATTACCACTTCGACACATTCTTCGACAGATAATTATGCCTTTAAAGGGTTAAAAAACAAAGAAAACAACATCTCCATAGGAAATAGGGGGGTTTCGACAGACAGACAGACAGACAGACAGACAGACACTTCGACACATTCTTCGACAGATAATTCTTCTAAAATCATTACTAATCCCCCTATTCTTCCTAAGGACTCTTCAATTTTCATTAATCCTGGTTTAGTATTAGAGCAGCTAGACTCTCTTAAAAAAGAGTTACGATTAAAGGTTAAGCGTCTTACAGGACAGGAAATTAAGGTTTTTTCAGCAGTATATTTGTTAGAACAGCAAGGACATTTAGTAGATTACCCCCTTTTATCGACGAATCTTTCTATATCTGAAAGTTCTGTTCGGGATTATATTCAGAGGATTATTAATAAAGGAATGCCCATAATCAAAGAAAAAATTAATAATAAACGTATTATTTTGCATATTCCTGAAGAGTTTAGAAAATTAGCTTCAATAGATACGATTTTAGCACTTAAATCTCTTTAATTTTGCGGTTCACCGAATACTAATTAAAATGCACTTATTTCTACATGATTTCTTTATCTATTAACTACATTTTTCCTTTATTTTTACCTATTTTGGATTATTATTAACTACACCTTTTTCCTCAATTAGCTTATTTTTTCTTTTTTAGTCTCACTTTACCCCATTCTTTATTTTAGCTCACCTTTTACCGATTTGCCCATTCTTTTTACAATCTTTTTTATCATTTAACCCTCACTTTTCTCCTTTTTAGTTCTATTTTTGAGCATTTTTCTCCTTTTTAACCCTCACTTTCGCTTTTTTTAGTACTTTTTCCTTAATTTCTTCAGGAATATACACCCTCTTTTTGCCATTTGGCTCACTTGATTCATATATTAATCCCTCACTTTTTTGTTTTATGCTGTTTATTTGTCCTCTTATTGTAGAAGTAGTTTTTCCAAGCATTGCAGATATGTCTTCATAGCTAAGCTTTAACTCACTATTTGCTATCACCCAAATTATCGCTCTTTCAGTAACTGATAAATTTGAAATTCCCAGAAATTCGCCTGTTTGAACAGCTGTTTGAACAGCTGTTTGAACACCCTCAACAGCTGTTTGTTTGTTAAACACCCGCCTGTTTGTTTTAAACAGCTGTTTAGACACCCCTTCATTAAACATTGCCATCACATCTTTTATTTGTTCTAGGTCATCTTTTATCGTCGATATTTCTTCTTTTAATCCAGAAAGCTGGGTGTTTATAGAGATATCTTCATTATTTAGATGCACAATCCATTTTCCAACACGTTCAACATCCTCTTTAACCTTATCAAAAGAACCTTTAACCTCATCTTTTATGGTTTCAATTTCTTTTTTCTTTCCGAAAAGTCCAAAAAACATATTTTTATAGAGGATAACTACTATTTAAATCTTTCTAAAATTTTATTCATTTCCATGGATTTTTTATGGCATTACGCACCTTAAACACCGACGATTTGACTTTAAACAGCTGTTTAAACACCCTTAAACAGCTGTTTCTCGAGGATAACTGCACCATAGAAATCTTTTTATATGTGGGTAAATTTTAGTTAATAAAAGGAGGTAAAAGAGGGCAAATGGCTCAATCGCCAAAGGATTATCGTGCAGAATATGGTGGAGCAGGAGAGGGAAATTCAAGAGATATTCCAACAAAAATTCCTGACGAAAGTTTAAGGGATGCTGTTGGACATTCAATAGTTGAAGGACCTTACCTTAGCCACTCTGTGATCCTTTATAATGTTGTTCTCGGTGATGAAGTAGAAAAGGTGAGGCACTATTATTACACTTCCCCAAAGATTCATACTCAAACTAAACTGACTCCAGATTTAAGCCAGACTCTAACAAGAGTCACAAATATCCAAGATCTATCTAAAATAATGGCAGACAATTTAGCGTTTGCATTAGAAGAAATACTTTTCTTCAAACCTTCCCCATTTAGCCACATACATAATATAAAAAATCCTGGCTGCATAGGATGCAGAGCAAATACCATAGGAGGGGATGATGGCAGTGATGCAAATTCTTCATTTGAAGAGTTTGGAGAGAAGTAAATAATTAAATTTGCAAAAACCTTTAATCAAAAACAAAATCTTTTAGCACATAAGGATTTACTCTAAAATATGCCTTGTAGCATAGAAAACTATAAAAACTCGCCTGCCTTATTTTTAATATGGCCGGAATGTTTTTCACATTGTCAGGAATAATCGCAATTATCTTGGGTATCTTAGTATTAGCATTCCCAAAATTCCTTAGGTTTGCAGTAGGCATTTATCTTTTAATTTTTGGTACTCTTCAGCTTCTTGACAACTTTGGAATTCTTTTAAGCCCGGTTTAAACAGACAAAGAAGATAAAATGGCTGATGATTCTTCAAAACATCCGATAATAAGAGATGCAAATCATGTCCCTTTAAGAAAAGGGCTTTATCTTGAAAGAGAGGATTTATCTTTATTTGAATTTAGAGAAGAATATGACTATGGAAATCATCCTATTTTTTATTCTCTCCCAGGCAATCAAAAAAAGTATCCTTCTTTAACAGATATTTCAAGAAGCTTTATTTGGATACACTCTCCTGCTTTTTTAGCAAAAAAATTAAGAGACCTATCAGATATTCTTATTACAAGAAATAGTGAATTCTCTTCCCTTTCTTCGCCAGAAATTCAATTAGCCCAAGCAGAAGATTACGAATTAATAAAAGCTGACGGAGGACATATTCCAGGCAGATAAAACATTCAATCAACGCTTAAAACTTTTAGCATACATAAAAGTAGTATATAAAAATATTAAAAAATTAGAAAGTAGACACCAAAAAACCCCAAAAATCTTCTAAACATTCGCACAAGGTTTATTGTCCGCACTACTATTTTAACACTTTTCACTGCTTTTTGTTAATTTTAATCAGGATTAGATAATTTTTCTTATGCAAAAACTTTTAATCAAAGACAAAAATATTTAGCAGGAGTATTTTTTACTAAAACTTAAAATAAACAGCCCTGATATTCTTTAGGATATCTTTTCCAAGCGTCAAATTCTCTTGCAATCCTATAACCCTTTTTTCGTATGTCTTTTTCATAATCAGACATTTTCTTTTTTCTTCTGACTTTTTCATTCATTTTTATTGCATCTGTTACACTAAAGGGAGAATTTGCAAAATCCTCTCCAAATTTGCCAAGCATCATTTCATCGTACATTTCATTTGTAAATGCACACAAATTTCCGAAAGAAATTCCAGGATATCTATATTTAAGCAAAGGTTCAATCAAGTCATAAAATACTCCTCTTTTCATTTTCAGCTTATTCCTTATAAGGCCTTTGAAATTTTAAATCTCTCTTCAATAGCATATCTGCAATTTCTTGCGGACTGCTTGCAAGCATAATTGGATGTACAAAACCTTGTTTTCTTATTCTTGTTTCATCGCCTTTTCTTAAATCCCAGCCATAACTAACTCCAAGAAATCGTGTTCCAGAGTCATAGGCAGCCCAATAATCACTTTCACTATCTCCAACATAACAAAATTGCGTTGGCGAAATTCCTTGCCCATAAAAACCGACAATCTCTTGAAAAATTAAATCTGCTTTGTTTCTTTGGGCATTATGTTTATTTATGCTTTCAAGTCCATAAATTGCAGAGAATCTTTTGGATAATTTCCTTCCAAGCCCTCTTCTTACATTTCTTTCAGTATTTAAACTAGCAATATAAACCGGAATTTTTGCCTTCTCAAAAGAATCAATCATTTCTTCAATGCCTTCAAAAGGTTTTACTTCATAATTCTCTGCAAACTCATCTTCATATCTTTTTAATATTTCAAGCACAGCCCTTTCTGCAAAACCGCAATTTTGAAGAACTTTTGCCATGGGGTTGCCGGCATATTTTCTCCAATTTTTAATATTGTCTGTTTCAGGAAGAGTTAATTTGTAATCATGCGCGCGACTCATATCTCTTAGAAATTGTGCATGCGCAGGCCAGCTGTCTAATAATGTGCCGTCTGCATCAAAAACAACTCCTGCCCAAATATTCATTAAGCAGATAATTTTAATGCTCTTATAAATTAAATTATCCTGCAAAATATTCTTTGATGTGCTGTTTTAAACAGCTGTTTAAACGCGCGTTTGTTCAGGTTGATCAGAGGAATACTTTTGAACTCTTCGGCAGATTTAAATATCTCTTATGCTATATGACTAAATGAAGTCAGATAAAGCAACTCTCTTTGCCCTTATATTATTTCTACTTCTTATTTTATTAATTGGGTTTATTGCATATTTTATTACTCATCCTGTAATAGAGATATATACTCCAGAAAAAAAATTGCCTGATGATAAAAACAAAGAAAAAGCCTTTTGTTCAGAAAGCTCAAGAAGCACAGAGGTTTGCACAGAGATTTATGCTCCTGTCTGCGGATGGTTTGATTCAGATAAAATAAGATGTGTTAAATATCCCTGCGCAAGGACCTACTCAAGCAGCTGCCATGCATGTGCAGATGAAAAAGTAGGATATTATACATATGGAGAATGTCCTAAATAGTTTTCTCTTTGTTTTTTTTATATTACTCCCTTGCATAGAAACGATCTATTTTCTTGGAAGACATTCAAGTATAATATAATTTAAAGAGTATTGTGTTAAGAGAATAATTAATGTATTTGGGCAGCATACTCTCTTTCAACAGCTGCTCTTGCAATAGCATGAGAATCATTATACTGCTTTTCTTGTTTTAAAATTCTTTTAAGAGTGCCATTTCCTCCGCCAACTACTCCAAGAGAATATGCACTCGCGAGCCCTTTTCTAAGTTTTGCATTAAGTATAGAATTTCCATTAGCACTTCTGACTGCTTCTTCTATGTCTGCCAGCAGACTCTCTTCTTCTCTTGTAAAATTTATTCTGTCTTTCATTTTATTTTTGCGTTTAATTTATTTTCTTACTATTAAGTAGTCCTTTTTAAACCTTTCGTTTTTCAAGCATAGTTTTGAGAATACTTAAAAACTTAAAATTCCTATTGTATTAATGAAAAAGAAGAAGAGAACAAGCCCGAGAGTGTTTCGCGTCAGGCGCTCATTCAAAAAAGAATTTAAGCGCCAGCTGCGTTTTGCAATTACTGCAGCAATTGGATTTACAATTGCTTTTTCATGGAGAAATGCAGTTTACAATGCTTCTTATTCTATTGTAGATAAATTTGCGAGCGCAGCAAGCAGCGCTCTTTCAGAAGCATACACTGCCATTTTTATAACTCTCGCCGGAGTAGCAGTTATTTTTCTTACCTCAAAAATTTTAAGAGATAGAAAATAAGAATTCTTTTCTGTTCAATGCATTCCTGCTGCAATCATAAAATTAAGAAGTCCTGCAAAACTAACCCATAAAATATAAGGCCAAAGCAGAATACCTGCTTTTTTGTCAATTTTCCAGAGTTTTATCGATAGAAAAATAGCAGAAATCCAGATAATAATCAAATCAATAAATGCAACTAATGGCAGATGAAATCCAAAAAACAAAACGCTCCACAAGAAATTTGAAAAAAGATTTATTCCAAAAGCAGTGAAAATAATTTTTCTTTGTTTTAAGTTATCTTTTCCTGCTTTCTTTTTGCCTGTCCAGAAAAAATAAATTGAAAGTGCGATCATTATGTATAAAATCGTCCATACAATCGGAAAAACATAATTTGGAGGCGTAATTTTAGGTTTTACGCTTTCATACCATCCCGTTGTATCTGTAAAAAAACTTCCTGCAACCGAGATTAAGATAATTGCTAAAAAGACAATAATTAATTTTGTTATTTTTTCCATTTTCCTCTTTTTTCCCTCGAAAATATTTCAACAAGTGCATCATCAATTTTAGTGCTTTTTGATGCCTTTGCAGGCGAGTTTATGCAGCTTCTTCTTACAATATCCTCAATCTGTTCTTGAATAGTGAATAAATTTTTCTTTGCCCGCCTCGCAAGTATTTTTTCCTGTTCGTCGGTTATCTCTATATAAATTTTCATTTCTTTTTTATATATGTTTTTTCAACTTTGAATGATTTATAAATTCCTTCTAAAATATCTGTTCCAGCATATCCTGCAAGAAGGCTCAATCTGTAATCAAAATTAAAAATAATTCCTGTAAAAATTCCGATAACTCCTGCAACCAAAACAGTTATTGCATAATATCCCCATAAAATTTTTCTTCTTAAGCTCAATGCTTTCAGCAAGCCGATAAATCCCCTTGTAAGCCCTCCAATTCCTCCGAGAAGCGCAGGATAACCAACTCCTACAAGAAATTCACTCACCATAAATTGTTAAGGCAGGCAGTATTTTTAAGGGTTTTGGTGGTTTAAGAACCATTTCTGAATAGTCTTAAACTATCCGAAAACTTTTCTTTTTGTCTAAACAGTATTCGAGAAGTAGAAGGTTAATATTTATTAAAATCTTTAACAATCTCCGTCTCTTCTTTTGTAAACTATGAAATAAACTCTATTGCAACTAATTTGACTTTTGATTTATCAAATGGCTCAACAATTTCCTTTTTGAACACCCCTTTCTCTATGAGGAAATTATTCAATTCTTTAATCATTTTTTTCCAATTTCCGTCCTTTTGATATGCTCTCCAAATTTTCCTTAACTCTTGTATTCTCTTTTTAGTCTGAGGCACAGAAACCAATTTATTCATTACAACATCCCATAATCTGGCTATAGAATCGTCTTCAGGAAATTCATTGAGATATGCCCTAATTTCTTCTTCTATGGCATCTATCATTTTTTTAATAAAAGTAGTACTTCTTAATTTACTAATCTCTTTTAATCTTGAGTCCTGTGTCTGGCTTAACTCAATCTCTTTATAGGTTCTTTCAATATCTTCAAAAATTATTTTATTAATGTCATAAACCTTTTCAAAGAAGTTAGGAATAACTCTTGCTTCTTTGTTCTTACAGGCAATAAAATCTATTATCTCTGTTTTATTAGTGGACTTTATCTTGTTATTTACATTATCATACAAATACCAAAAATGAAAATCTTTTCCGTATTTATAATAAAAGAATATTCCAGCAAGTTTATTCTTTTTTATTCCGCTATATACTCCGTAAGGAATTTTTTCTAACTCTTCAACAGACTTATTTTTCAAAAAGTCCTTTAATGGTTGATAAAATTTCTCTCCCCCGCCAAATGCCTCTTTTTCAAGTTCATCAAATATCTTTTCATCTCTTCCTTTAATCCTTCTTATGATTCCAAAAACTTTTGGATGTATCTCCTCTCCCAAAATTGTTTGGTCTAATCCAACGGATTTATCAATATCTATTATTTTGTTTTGCAAAACCTCTACAAGTTTCAATAATTCCTCTAATTCTTCTTCTGGGAAGAAATTATAGACAAATATTTTCGGATAAGGAGAGCCTATTCTGTCTATTCTTCCAGCTCTCTGAATCATTCTTGTTGGGTTCCAGTGCAAATCATAGTTAATCAGGTATTTTGCTGATTGCAAGTTTTGCCCTTCTGATAGAACATCTGTGCTTAATAGAATATCAATCTTCTTTTCCCTCAAATCAGAAACTATCTTCTCTCTTTGTGAAGGATTTTTGCTTGTTACTCCCGAGCTTGAAATTGCCTCAATCTTTAATTTAGAAAACCTTTTGTCCTTTATTATCTCATTATAAACATAATTTAAAGTGTCTGCATAATATGTAAATAAAACAACTTGTTCGTCTTTTGACAATTCCAATAATCTCTCTTTTAATACTTTTAATTTTGAATCGTCTTCTGGTTTAATACCTTTAACTTTTTCAAGAAGTTTTGTAAGTGATTTTATATCCGCTTCTATATCATTAAATAAATCCTCTTCCCTATATTCTTTCAAATTTATCTCCTTTTTTTCAAATATTAATCTTAAATCCTCTTCCTCTAACTCATCGTCTGCTCCCATTAAGTATTTGAAATAAGTTTCTTTTGTCAATAATTTTCCTTTTTTGAGATAGATTTTTAGCTTATCCAAAAATTCAATATGCTTAGAAATGCTTAACCTAAATGATTCCACACTGCTTTCAAGCCTTTTAAGCAAAATAGTCTTGAAAATTCCACCAATAGCAATCATTCTTCCCAATAATAATCTTTCTTCTTCAGATTTTAATCCTTCTCTCCTATATTCCAGAATTTTATAGTAAGCCATTTTTAAGTCAATAATTGTTCCAGATATCTCTCTATACATCCCCTTGTAAGCCTTATCTAATTCATAATTAACATTTTCTAATACTCTTTTTGGGAAAATAATCTTCTGTTCTTTTCTCTCGCCATTTGGCAAATCAACATAAATAAATGCTTCAGGATAATTGCTAATTATGTAGTCTCTCGTTCTTCTAATGGAAATCTCGTTCAGCAAATCATTAAGTAATGAGGGATTATCTTTTGCTTGTTTAAAGAATTTGAATAAGTCCGCTATATTTTCCTTGACAAAGGATTTTCTATCCATCAACATTAGCAGCATAATTTGCCAATACAAATCCCAAGGTGTATTGTTTATAGGAGTAGCAGTCAAGAATAACATTTTTGGCTTGTTTCCTTTTTTTGATATGTGGTCATTAACTAAAGTAAAGAAATTCTCCCATCTGTTTGACAGAGGGTTCCTAAAATTATGGCTTTCATCCACTACAATTAATTCCACTGTTTCTAATTTCCCCCCAACGGTTTTTTTAGCTTTCTCTAAAAATTCATCTAATGCAAGATTCTCTTGAGAAATTATGTTTTCTTTTATATCAATATTTTTCATTTCCTTTGACCACATAGTTGTTAATTGTGCAGGGCATATAATAAGAATGTTCTTTCTTTCATAATAACCTATTTTCTCTATTATTTTCTTAGCAATCCATGTTTTTCCCAGACCTACAGAATCAGCAACAATACATCCGCCATATTTGTTTAATCTTGTAGAAATTCTTGCAATAGCATCCTCTTGAAATTGTGCCAAATCGACTTTGGTCTCTGGCAATCCTTTTGGCTTCTCCTCTTTTGCTTCTTCTTTAACATCCTCTTTCTGTAGCTCATAAAGGGTTTTGATATAAACATCATAAGGAGTATATTCCTGGCTTCCAAATCTTGAACTTTCCAGAATTTTAATTAATTCCTCTTTAAAATCTATTGATTCTCCCCAAAACTTTTCAAACCATTCTTTTCTTGTGTAGTCTGCTTGAGATCGATGGCTCCATGTATTTAATTCACCTTCTCGTGTAAGCCCTGCTGCAGTAAAGTTTGAAGAGCCAATTACTATCCTATCATCAAAAATATACGCTTTTCCATGCAAAAATTTCTCAAACAATTTTATTTCAACATTTTTCTTCTTTAGAAATTCAATAAACAATTTAACAGTTTGAGTTGAGTCTTTTGATAACTCAAATCCTTCTATCTCCTTTTTAATCTCCTCCATTAGAACCTCTCCGAGTGTTCTTTCATTATTTATCTCTGGAGATTTGCCAAGAAGAAGCCTAAATCTACTAACTCCTTTAAGATTATCTTTAATCATTGCAAAAGCCTGGACATTAAAGAAAGCTGTAGCAACATCTAAATTCGTCTTAGGATTTTCCTTTAAAATTTGGTTAAGGAAGGTTATAAGTTTGTTACCTTCGCTATTGTCTATTATTTCTTTTTGTAAGGGCATGTTATTTTTCCTCCCTCAAAATGTAATATGCTCCTCTGAAAGCTCCTATCTTTTTGATGTATCCAAACTCTATCATCTCATTTATTTCGTTTACAGCAGTAGCGTGGGAAACTTTATTTATTTCACCATACGTCTGAGATTTTATAGTTTTATTCTTTTTAAGGTATTCTAATGCTTTTTTCTGTTTTTCATTCAAATCCTTAACCTCATTAATTGGTTTTCTTTTTCCCTTCTTGTTATACAAAATTATTCTAAAGAAACTCTCAGTAAATTTAAATTCAGGGTCACTAAGGCCTCTTTGCCTCATCTGGTTTTTCATCCTCGGAATGCCTGTGCCTAATCCTTCTACATATCCTAAATCTCTCAAAAAGCGGTATATCACCGGGTTTCTTTGAACCGAGATAGTTCCAAATAGTTCCTTAGGTAATCCTTGAGGTAAAGAACCAGGATTGGTTATTTCAATCCTATCCTCAAAGAGATAGATTTGTACGGCATCTTTGCTAAAATAATCTCTATGAGCAATAGCATTAACTATTGCCTCTCTTATAACTCCAAAAGGATATTCATATTCTTCTTCTCTTCGTGCAGAATCGGTTATCTTTATCTTTTTATTGATGTTATTCTTAACAAAAGAAAGCGATTCTTCAATAGCTTCTATTATTCCTTTTTGGATTAATTTATGTGATATTATCTCTACGGGTTCTATTCCAGAAAATTGTACCAGTTTTATTTCTGCTTGAGGGAAAAATCTTATGGGATTTTTTGCAAATAAGAGTACAGCAGAGTTTTTTATCTTCAAATTCCCATTTTTTGAAGCAAGCCTATTACTCAACAGAAAACTTTCAGTATCGTGGTTTTCAAAGTAATCCTCTTGTTTTCTACTTTTTAGATAATTCCTTATCTTTTCATCATCTAAATCTTCAATCTTGGCAGAATTGTCCCATGATTCGTCAAATGACAATATCTGACGATTCCTAAGAAACTCTAAATGTGTCTGACCTTCCAATCTCTTTGTTGTACTGCCTACTCTTACATAGATTGCTCCTTGAAAGGTATAATATACACTGTCAGAAGCTTTTTGAACTATGGTTATAGCTACTGCCTTTCCATCTATTTTATGGATTTCTATAGAAATTGTAGGAACTGGAGAAACACATTGATTTGCAGAAGACATCTGCTGTTGTAATTTATCCGCATTTTCTTTAATACCTTTAATGCCCCCGTTATCCTCTATGCCTATTAGGAGTATTCCTCCAAAGGTATTTGCTAATCCACATAGAGTCTTACTTACCTCTTGATTACTATGAAAAGACTCTTTAAACTCAACTTCTTGGTTTTCTCCTTTTGATATTATTTCCCTTAGCTGATTTACATCCATTCTATTTTTTAGCAGTATTAGAAGTATTTAAAAGTATCCATAAGTAAAATCGTAAGCCCGACTATAGATTACACAATTAGAACTAATTAGAAGTAAATTAGTAGTAATTAGAAGTAAAAATTGTAAAGTTTTTTAGCAGCACTTAAAACTATTTAAATGCATTAAACATTAGATTATAATAATGAATCATCAAGAAAGAAGAATGCTATATTCGATAGTAGGGTTTTTTGGAGGTTTGATATTTATAAACACAATTTTGCCAAACCTTTATGAATACAAACTTTTATTTTCAATAATTGGAGGATTACTTGCAGGATATGCAGGGTATAAATTAGCAAATTAAGATGGATTATAATGATATTTCAATAATTTTAGGATTACTTTTTGTGGTTATTCTTATAATCTTTAGATGGGTTCAGCTCAAAAAAGAAATTTGGGATAAAGCTAATTTGTTAACCTCTTTAGGGTATTGCGTTTTATCATTTTTGTCAGCAATCTTAATAAGCAATATGGGAAGATTGGCTTATCTTACCTATAATAATCAGATAACTGAAGAAATACTTAAACAAAATAAGCCATATGTATTTTTAGCATGGTTTTTGCTAATCCTCGCGGGAATAGTGACTTATATTTCTCTTCTTAAGGAAAATAAGAAAAAATAAGTAGATAACAAATAGTCACTCATTCAAGCTTCTTGCCTTCTCTATTCTTTGTCTAACTAACTCGCATATACTCCAATAAACTTCTTTTCTTTCTTCTTTAGTTAATCCAAGTTCGTCAAAAATAATCTTATCAAGTTCTGCCCTATCTGAGAAGGGCTTTGGTTCCTGCTCACGAATTGGCTTATTTGGGTTAATGCCCAGTTCCTCAAAAACAGAAGATATATCCCGCGAAGAAATTTTATTAAATATTTTTATTTGAGCATCTTTAATCAATAAAGGGTTGAATACAATCAATTTTCTCATTTCTGGACCATAGGTTGTTAAAACGCCACCTCCCATGTTTTTTCTACCTTGTAATTCGGTAAATAGCCAAGATACTGATGAGTTTAACACAAGCCCAAATTTTTCTATATCTTTCTTATCCTTTAAAACAAGATAATAGAATGTATGGTCTGTCAGATAATTTTTTGGATTGATTGGATAGTTAAAGACCTCATTAAAAAATTGTCTAAATAAAACATCTGCTTGAGGTAGCTTAGGTAATTCATACCAGAATTTTCTATTTTTTACAGTTTCTAAATTTTGATAACCTTTTATTTTCTTTCCTTTTTCGCCACCACTTTTTATTTCTATGTTCTGCTGTTCTCCCCAAAGAATGTATTTCAAAGCATTCGTTCCTTTCAATTCAGACTTTGGTTTATCACACAAGAACACTTTAAAATTCAGTTTTTTTGAGTCAATTATTAGAGTATCGCATTCTTTTGGAGTTTTAATTAATGGTTTCAAGAACTCGTTTTCTATCTTCCATTTTTCTTGAGATGCTTTATCAAGATAAAAAAATTCATTTGCGCCAGTAGTAAATCCCCTTGTAAGCCCTCCAATTCCTCCGAGAAGCGCAGGATAACCAAACCCTGCAAGAAATTCACTCACCATAAATTGTTAAGGCATCTTGCATTTTTAAGGGTTTTGGTTTAAATAGTATCTCCGCACGGGCGTTAAAACTATAAAGTTAATCCACAAGGTTTAAATACTTAACCTATCTATTAGATAGGTATGAAAAGAGTAAAGATTATAGAAAAATCTACACTTATTCTTAAAG
>Ga0208375_1001797_pt1 | contig 22271 bp, 26 predicted proteins | sample RifOxyD1_FD_184038 | JGI IMG/M metagenome (GOLD analysis project Ga0208375, IMG submission 184038) | Soil microbial communities from Rifle, Colorado - Rifle Oxygen_injection D1 (SPAdes) | ecosystem: Environmental > Terrestrial > Deep subsurface > Rock core/Sediment | place: Rifle, Colorado... | reverse complement strand
CTCACTCCGTGATATCTCACGAACAGGCAAACATCTCTTCTCAAACAGGGCAAATATGGATTCTTTGTGTATGACATATGGAAACAGATTATATGATTAAGTGTTTCCAAGCTATTGGGATATTACGAGAATGTTGACTTTTGAATGACATAATTATACATTTCAAGACGGAGGGTTCATAATGTCAAGAAAAGACGGGAAGAGACTTGTTGTCTCTCTGACTTCAAGGGATGTCAAAATCCTTAAGGAAGAAACTCAGAAAGAAGGAGTGTCTGAGGGGACCATTGTCAGAAATGCCCTAAGATTATATTCGGCAATAAGAGAACTGTCTGACGGACCTTTGAAGATCAAAACAAAAGACGGGAAAATGGTGACTATTTTAGTGGTCTCCTGACCCTGAGATAAAGGGGTGCCTCGGTGCACCTCTTTGTGTATATTATAAATCGTAATTTTTTATATCATACACTTTTCCGCGACCGCGGAAATCTGTATAATTTACTCCCTTTCCTTTTTTAAAAGTTTTATTTTATTTTTATGTCCACGGTTATACCCTCCGATTTTACCATCTGAGAGGATGACTCGGTGGCAAGGAATTTTTGTATCATAGTTTTTGTTTAAAATATTTCCAACTGCACGGAAAGCTTTTGGCGAACCGGCTCTGGTAGCAACTTGCCCATATGATAAAGTTTTTCCTTTTGGAATTTTACTTACTATCTCGAAGACTTTTTGTTTGAAACTTTTTTCTTTCATATTTTTCCTATAGTACCTTTCGTACGAATAAGGTATGGGTGTTTATTTGGTAGCGTTACTGACTGAATTTATGTACGAACAGTAATCGCAATTTGGGGAGGATTTTGGAAGCTCGTCAGAGTCTAAACATTTTTTCATATTCATCAAAGTTTTTTCAATCCAATCAGCCTTACCCTCGTAAGGAATTATTTTAATATCAAATTCAAGTTTGCCGTCAAAGGCTTCCCTATCACGCTTGCCGTTGGCATAAACGAAATAACCAGTGTCAGAAACTTTGAAACCATTTTGACGCAGAAGCCACTGATAAACTTCCATCTGTCTTTTGTAACCATCTTGCCACTCTGCGTCTAAATTTACTTCCTCATCTTTGCTGGTTGCTTTGTAGTCAACTACCATCAGAGTATTATTTTTATCTACCCAGATATCATCGACAGCGCCGAAGACGACAAAATTAGCTGGCTCATAAAATGTTTCCACGCCAGTAAAATTTTCTCGCCAGATGTCCATTTTTTCGTGTTGGAAAGGAATTGCCTCAATACCGTACGAGTCCATGAGGGGGTGTGGAGTTTTTTGGTTGCGATGAATATCAAATTCTTTTTTGAGCAAGGTGTCAACGGCACTGTTTAAGTTGAAGGGGAAACCTTGGGGTCGTGATACACCAATTCGCCTATCCAAATAAAAACACCTAGGACACTCCACAAATAAATCAATTTTACTTCGGCTTACCTTAAAAGCCTCTTTTGCATTTGGATCATAAAGTTTTTTTCTATAAAAAGCCACGCTATTTTTGGATTAAATTTATTTCATCAATCATACGAGTGATTTTTTCATCTGAGAGGCCGGCTTGGCGGAGTATGTCTGGATTTTCGCGAGCTTGTTTGCAAAGGACGATGCCGGCCTGCATCAAAAGTTTTTCATCGCTCGGAGTACTGCTATTCAGACAAGTGATAGGGTGAAGACCAGCTTCTTCGATGAGGTCTTGCAGGTTGCCTTGCTCTGGATAATTCCAACCGACTAATTTCATATTGCGGCATTTGGCATACTTCACAGCTGATTCAGAAAACTTGGTGTTCGTCACGAGCCAGCCTTCGGTCATTTTTCTTTCTCCTCCAAAATCGAAAGTGGCTTCATCCAAATCATCCCATCTTGCTTTTATGTACAGAGCAATTTTGAGGTCTGATTTGATGCCGAGCTCATTGTGAAATTTGGCTTCAACAAAAATCAACTTCTCTTTGTTCCATGCGACGATATCTATTTCGTGGTCTACACATTCGCCTTTGGCAATGTAATCAGTGGTAGTTTCAAAACCTTTTGCTCTGAAAATTTCTGCAACAAACTGCTCAAAAGGAAAGCCGGTCGGACCAAGTTCCATCACTGCTTTTCGGAGGGAATATTTTGCTGCCGCTTTTTTGCCACCTTCTTCTCCGCCAAGCATTCTAAATGCGTTTATATAAATTTCTTTGGTGCTCATACCATCCACCAACTCGCTTTCAATCTTTGCAGTGATTTGGTCGGTTATCTCCTGGCCTGCGCCGGCTCGCCTAAGTGAGGCTTTTAATTTTTGAGAATCAAATTCTTCTCGCTCCCCTGTCGCTTTTATTACATATATTGTATTCATAAAAATATTATCGCAAGTTTATTGGAATAAATAAACCCTTGACACTTTGTTTTGTGAATGTAATATTTTGCTAGAGGTGTACAGATGCAAAGCGAAACTATTAGTCCTAGACCTTTGATTGGTTTGATTCCTATTGGAATTCCTCGGCCGTCACACATTTTATTAAGGGACGGTGATTCTGTAATTGGAGGGTTTGGTAAACACGAAATTGAATTGACTGCAGGAAGGATTGTTCGCTTCATGGTGGAAGTCAAAAACGATTTTTGGGCCAAATTTACTCTTTTGGAACTCAATGATTTCTATAAGAGAAAAGGATGGAATCCTTCAGAAATTCTTGACGGGCTCACTGGAGCTTGGGTAGATATGGCCAGCATATTCACTGGCGCAAACGAGACGGATATTTTCCTTGTAAGCTTCCTAGACGGCAAGTTTGCGATAACTGAAGAATTTGTTCGTCGCTGTGCGGGGGAAAACGGGAAAAATGTGCGCAGGTGATTTTATGGGGGTTGCGATGAAAGTTGCAGCCTCCTTTTATAATATAATCCCGCCGCCGAGGCAGATTTCACCTTGATACAAAACCAAAGATTGGCCGGGCGAGACGCCCATTTGAGGCTCATCAAAAGTTATTTTAATTTCATTTCCTTTTTGCTCAATTTTGCATTTTATTTTTTGCTGACGATATCTGATGCGACAAGACAAATTTTCTTTAGTCTCGCGTAGCTTTCTTTGACCCTCCGAAGCCTTTTGCGAAGGGGGTAGCGAAGTGGGATCATTTAAATTTGTATCTTCTAAAATTACATTTTTGACTAACATCTGTGACGGCCGTCCAAAATGTTTGGGGGCTACAGTGATGGTATTTTTTTCAATATCTTTTCTTACGACATATAAAGGTGATTTGTTTTCTGATTTTTGATTGATGGTGAAGCCATGCCTTTCTCCTATTGTATAATGAATAGCACCGTCATGTTCGCCAATCGGCTCACCACTTTCCAGCAAAACTTTGCCCTTTTTTGTACCGATATATTTGGTCAAAAATTCTTTCATATCGATTTTGCCCAAAAAACAAAGCCCCTGACTATCCTTTTTTGTTTCTTGTGGCAAGCCAAATTTGCCTGCCAATTTCCGAACCTCTGATTTTTGTAAATGGCCGATTGGGAAAAGAATGTGTTTTAGTTGTTCTTGGGTGAGGGTCCACAAGAAGTAGCTTTGATCCTTGTTTTTGTCTGTGCCTTCCTCTAACCTCACCCGGACTTCGTCTCGACCTCTCCTCGACTGAGGAGAGGCAACTGCGCGCGTGTAATGACCCGTGGCGACAAAATCAGCACCGTTTTTTAAAGCAAATTTTAAAAAGTGGCCAAACTTTATTTCTTTGTTGCACATCACGTCAGGATTTGGGGTGCGGCCAATTTTATATTCGGCAATCATATAATCAACCACTTCTTTTTTGTATTCTTTTTCTAAATCAAGTGTAATAAAAGGAATATCCAAAATTGCTGCGGCCCTTATCGCGCTCCGTCTGTCCTCCTTCCAACTACAAGGATAACCTTCGGGTGTCCACGCTTTGATGAAGACTCCAGTCACATCAAAACCATCCCTCTGCAAAAGTGCTGCTGAAACAGCACTATCAACTCCTCCAGAAAGTCCGACGAAAACCCGCGGGCTTCGCTCAGGGCATGCTTTTTTGTTTGATTGACTTTGCATATTAAAATATGTTATTATATAAATCGGAAATCCGCAAGGAGAAAGGAGAAAGATGAAATTCCAAATAGACATGAACGGTGGAGGACTTCGAGCATTCAATGCGATGATTGATTTTGTTAGGTCAATCATGCTGAGTTCTATTTTCCAATGCGATGGTTTGTTTCTTGATTTGGTTTTCAAAGAAGAAAATCAGACATTACGAAACTCCCATTCTGGCGGTGTTGCTTTTGATCGAATCATGTTTTCGGTTGAAAGTTCAAAAACTGGGGCGACACTTTTTATCACCCTCAACAGTCCAGTGAATGGCAATACCCCCTTCTATACATTGGGTGAAGTTACTGCAACTTCTCCCTCTGAAATATTCAGTCTCCTTCTGGGAAGGTAGATTGTGGCCGGGTGCGCGGAGCGCACCCGGCCTTCATGTTTTATACAATAACTCATCCCTAAATCCCTTCCCTTACAACAAGGGAAGGGACTTTCCGAAACCCTCTCTTGTAGTAAGAGAGGGTCGACACGAAGTGCGGGGTGAGTTATTCCAGATATAGTTCCCTATTTCTTTTGTGGCCTTCAAAATTTTTGGCGTAATACATATTGCCGCTTTTGTCGGAAAGAAAATACAAATATTCGGTGTTGGTTGGAGTGATAGCGGCGCGGATTGAATCAAGCCCCGGATTGGTGATGGCGGTTGGTGGCAGACCTTTATTTTTGTAAGTATTGTATTCATGATCATCGCTTAAATCTTCTTTGGTCAAGGTGTAAGAATTTTTACCATTGTAATAAATGAACGGCGCGTCAACCTGCAAAGGCATATCCAAACGCAACCTTTTCCACAAAATCCCTGACACTATCCTTTTGGTTTCCAGAGTTTTGCCTGCCTCATCTTCAATGATTGAAGCCATGATTACGACTTGATCGAGTGGTTTTTCAAATTTCAAAACATCGGCTTCGTATTGTTTGGTTTGTCTGGTGAAATTTTCGCGCATCATCAAAATCACATCGCTCGAATTGGTGTTTGGCATAAAGAAATATGTGTCAGGAAAAAGGTAACCTTCGTAATTATTATTTACCACTTCGTTTACAAAATCTTTTGAATCGAATCTGAGTAATTCTTTTTGTAAAATCTCCGCCATCTCAACTGATGATGTGCCTTCGAATATGGTCACTCTGCGAGCGATGAGACCGAAGTCGCCTTTGTTTAACATTTTGGCGACGCTAAAGACGCTCACCGCATTTGGGAAATAATAATCACCAGCGATGACATTTTTCTCCCCACCCCAGAGGACGATAAAAGCCTTCAACCAAAAAGAAGAAAGTACCACCCCTTGTTCTTCAAATGAGCTCGCGATTTGCGAAAGTGAAGCTCCCCTCTCCACGCTGACCAGGGCTTGCTCGGGGAAAGGCCGTGGGGAGCGCCAAGCCAAAACATAAATACAACTATAAAAAAACAAAACTAGTGCGGCAATGCCAACAATTTTCAAAAAATGGCTTCCGAGAAAGGGATGCACGCCAAACAAACGCAGTCGCCACATTATGATTTGTGGATGAGTGGCGATTTTGAGCCTTATTATTTCAGCTCTCTCCGACAAAATTTGTCTAAATTTGATAATTTTTTCTTTCATCCGGTGAAAATTATTTTAAATAGGAAGATTGGCAGGGGCTTCAGATTTTTTGGAAGGAACTCTCTCAAAGGTTGGGGTGCTAGCGATAGAACCTGGGAAGTGAAAAATGGTAGCAAGCTCTTCGGCATTTAAGACAAATGATTTATTGCCGTGGAATTTTTTGGCTCTCCAAGGTGAATAAAAATATCGACGAAGTTTGTATTCCTCCAAAATTTTTATTTTCAAACTTTCTTTTGAGTGGAACCATTCATCCCAAGGATAATCAAAATCAGAGAACCAGCCCTTTGGCTTGAAGCCGTTTAAATTTTGTGAGCCGTACTGCTTCATAAATCCCAAAATTCCTCCCTGGTTCCCTGAGTTATACTTATCTTTATCAGCGATATAAATACTTCTGATGCCGACATCAAATGGTAATTTTGAAACACTACGCTCCAGCGCAGCGATCATATCTGACTCACCTTTGCTTGGGATTCTGGGGAATCCACCTTCTTCTTTGGCTACTTTTAGTTTTTCTATGATTGCGTCTTTTTCTTTTTTCATTTCGTCTTCCCAAGAATCCTCTTTTTCGTCAAAGACATCTAGTATTCTTCTCTTTTTGTGGGCGCGCACGATTATTTGAATCCAGGCGTTATGCCCTGCCGTGAGCGAGCCCAAAAATTCTATCATCGGCGTTATCGGATCAATCTTGAATTCTTCTTTTGGATCTTTATCTAGCCCATAATCGACATAAGTTTTGATGGGAAAAGGGTCGGCCTTGGTGAGTATAAATTCGCAACCCCACATGTTGTTTAATTCTGGATTGTAATAAAAAGGCTTGGTGTAATCCTCTGCTTCATAAATTTCTACTCCGGGGTATTGAGAATATATTTGTGCCTCCAATGCATTGCGATGTTTTGGTTTGGTCCAGATAAAAAATCTGACACTACCGCCAAATGAAGCGATTTCCAATGAAAACCAGCTGCGAGTTTGACCCTTCCATATGCGCTCAATCCAGGTGCCTTCACCGCCAGGCTGGTGCAGAGCGCCCAAAACTACTTCCATAGCTAGAGGCGACTTGGTAATTTCTTTTGGTAATTTTATTTCTAGCAAAACTGAGCCCTCCTTTTGCCAAAATTTTGATCTGACATAACGAAGCCAAGCATTGAAAAGAGCCACCAAAAAAGCGATTGGAAGCCATATCGGCATTGCCAAATAAATATATTTAAATGCTGAAACTAAAGCACTCCAAATTTCGGGTGATAAAAAACCGGAAAGCATATTAATATTTTATCACCCCACCTCCAAAAAAGAAAACTTACTTGGGAGTAATTTAACAAAAGGCCCCGGAAGTTTTGGCTGTCCAAAACTTCCGGGGCAACATTCCGCTTACTCCTTCTCGTAGAGCTCAATCATTTTGAGCAGGGTCAAATCCTTCTCCCACAGCGACATCACTGTCCAGTACACATCGATGACCTCTTCAATTGTGGAACAGAGTTCAAGCCACCTCTTTAATGCATTTGCTTCTTTTGTACTTCCTGCAACTGCGTCAAGGTATTCGTCTTCTGCTTCGACTACAGTTGAAGCGTTACAAGTTACTTCTTTGGAAGCCTCTTGTGCTGCTTCAAACTCGTGCAAAGGTATTTCAACCATCTCCGCCAACACACTCAAATCTTTCATAAATCCTCCTTATGGATTCAATTCCAGTCAATTTATATATTATTTATAAAATAATGTCAACAAAAAACAACCGATAGGTTCGGCTGTTTTTTGTTTAAATATTGTTTGGTTTAAGCCACTGTGTACATCCCCTGCTTGTTCTTTTTGAAGAATTTTGGATTTTGGAGGTTGACCATCACGGTGTTGGCTTTGACATATCGCTCTTTCATTACTTTTTCCAAAACATCCTCTTTGGAAAGAGGGCCGTTCTTTTTGAGAATTTCATAAATAACATCTTTGACGATACCGGTAGAATAACCCCACTCCTTCAGCGCATAAAGTCCGCGACCGACGAGCACGAAGCGAGGGTCTTTGATAAGTTCGTTGTGAGTCGTTGCAACATGAGCTTTCTTTTTGAAAACTTCACCGATGAGTTTGGCAACTTCTCTGAAGTGGATTGGAGAGCCATGTTTGCGGAGGATGAGGTATGCATAATCGCGCACACCCTTAGTTTTGATATTTGAAGATTTTGATCTGCCCCATTCACCAAGAGGATTTTTGGCAACATTTTTGGAAATTGAAAGCCAACGAGTAAGGATTTCATCTTGCTTGTAATCATTGGAAATATCTTTGAGGTGCTCTAAAAATGATGCGACGATTTCGGATTCAGGGATTATTTCATCATCACCGAGTTTGGTATAAAGTTTGCGAAGCGCATCATGAATTTTTTCAGCCAATTCGCCGTCAATGTGCCATCGATGCTTAAATTCGGTGTCTTCTTTTATTTTATTGAAATCATCTCCAACGACTAAAAGAAAATGAATGTATTTTCGAGTGACTGTGTCGCTGCCCAAATGGTTTAATAAATCATCCTCGGCAACCACGCCACCCATTTTTGAAATAGTGTTTTTTAGTTCATCAAAAACCGCTTTTTCTTTTTCATAAGTGTTAGCTTTGCGAATGTGGTTCACGGCATAATTTTCGATTTGTCTGACACGCTCACGAGTGATGCCGTATTTTTTGCCGATAGCTTCAAGAGTCATTTCATCGCCAGTCTGATTTAATCCAAATCTGCCCACGATCACATCTTGGGCTCTGTCAGGCAAGGAACCAAAAAGTCTCTTGACCACCTGCTTTGGATTAAAACTGAGCGCGAACATCTTATTTTTTGAAGCTTCTTTTGTCATAAATTTTATAAATTAATTATACCACATTATTATACCACATTTAATACTCCTAACGATATCATACTCAATTTTTTTGTCAACAAAATGGCCGGATGTGTATTACTACACTCCGGCCTGGTTGGCTTTGAAGCCTAAGAACAGATATCTAGTAGGAAATTGAATTCGATGGATTTTCTGTTTTTTCATGTTCACATCGGTTGGTCTTGTCGTCTTGTAGGTGATCTCTTCTACCATCTCTTTGGTGTTATGCGAGAAGATGGAATAATGTTCATCTATCGACGATACAACCAAAAAACTCGGAGCAAAGAACAACGGCTTTATGTGCGTCAACAAACTTGTCTCGTTGAAGAACAAGGGAGAACCAATCCTGCCGAAGGAATTCTGGGTTCTCGTCAAGTCCGTTGCATTATGATCAACACATCCCAAAATCCTTTTGAACTCACTCCTTCTGAGATGTATTTTGCCTCCAGAGATTTTGTATATCTGCAGGATCGCGGTATTGGTCAAATCGATTACGCCGAGGTTTTGCAGAATTCGATACCCGTTCTGAAATTTTTGGATCAAATCATCGGGGATATCGGGTTGGCGTTTTCGACTCTTGCCCTGAACTTTCATGACAGCAATTTCTCCCTCAGCATTTAATGATGCGAGATCATCCCATTTGTTAGTTGTGGGCCTGAGAGAAAAGTTTGAAGCTATGCCTCGAAGATAGGCTCCAAAATTTTGCTGAATTGATACTCCTGAGCCACTCTTTGTGGTCAATTTGGCGTTTTCGATTCTGAGATTTTGACTGATCGCCCTCTCAGACTCGAGTGCCTTCCGAAGGATTACCTCCTCCCTTCTTTCCTCCGTGTATTCCCCGCTAAATTCCCGAAGAAAGTTAACAAAGTCTGCACGTTTTTTAAGGGCTGAGAAGGCGTTGGAGTACTTCACTTGCAGTTCTGCTGTTCTTGGCGTCTTCATCTTGGTGTCCTCGTGAAAGATGGACAAAAGATGACGTGCGCGTCCTAGGCAAAACGCATGAAGCTCTTCATCGTTGAGCCCAAGTTCCAAAATTTCCTTAGTCAAGCCGATTACCCGTAAAGGGTTTTCGGCTTGACCGGAATTTGTGAAATGGGCCAAGAGGTTTTCTCGAAGACTATTCGTCACCATAGTATGATCCTTCGGGAGTGATTGAACCTGCGGGCACGAGATTAAGCTGTTGTCCTTCGTGCATGCAGGCCGCACGTGCTTGGGCGTATGAGGCATCTTCGAAGAAGCTCATAATATCAACGGGCGGCAAGATGCCAGTCTCTTGGCACGCAGGAATGATTTTCCTGGTCAAAAAATTGACAATAACCGAAACAATCTTGGTTTGGCTTTCACCAAACTTCTTCTTGCTGAGAGTTTCGTAGTAGATATCCTCAGCGTTTTCCATGATTGAACTGAGGACCGTCTCCGTTTTCTCACCGTAGGTCTGAGCCAGCACAATGGCTGACCGAAGACTGCAAGAAAAACTCGAAAACTTCGCGTCCTCAATCACGGAAATGATTGTATTCACGAAATCCTGAAACGCGTCAATCGACGAAAAGAACACTCCGGGAGAAATCTCCTTGCGTTCAAATGCCGACATGGTGAGCGGGCTCGGTCCGCGATGAGCGGTCAAAATCTCTGCGAACTTTTCGGGTCGGAGGTCGTAACCATTCGACGCCAAAGCCACAAAAATCTGTTGCTCAAGAGGCGCGGGGATATGCTTCTGAATCTGAGTCAGAAGCATTGCCGGATTCCTTGGGCCAAGTCTGTGTGCGACAGCCAAAAGTCGAGGGTCGCTAGCTGAGATAGCCAGCGCCCCATAACGTTGCAAAACCGTCAGATCTGTAGTTTGAGATTGCATTTATTTTACAAAGATCCTTTCCTGCTCATTACTATAACTTTAAGAAATTAATTTGTCAATCCCAACAGTCTGTTTTAAAACAAAGTTAATGATTTTGTTTGGCACAAAAATAACTTTTTTTATTTCTTTATTTTCAAGCCATTTTTGAACTTCTGGCATTGTTTCGGCTTTTTCTTTTGCGTCGCTTTCAGATATGCCAACCGGTGCCTCAAATTGAGCTCTGATTTTACCATTTATTTGAACAACGATATTTGCATTTTCCTCCTTTATTTTAGACTCATCATATTTTGGCCACTCCTCTAAGTGTATCGATTTGGTATGACCAAATTTGTGCCAAATTTCTTCTGTCATATGCGGTGCAAATGGCGCAAGCAGTTTCAAAAATATTTCAAATTCGGACTTTCCAACTTGCGCCTTTTCACTTTCCAACTGATTAAGCAAAATCATCATCGCTGAAATAGCAGTATTGAATTTATAATTTTGAATATCTTCAGTCACCTTTTTTATGGTTTTATGCAAAAGATTTTCGAGTTTTGAATTTTGTATTTCTGATTTTGAATTTGTTTCGGATTTCGAGTTTAGTATTTCGGATTTTAGGCGCCATACCCTCTCCAAAAATCTTCGGATTCCAACTACTCCGCCCAAATCCCAAGGGTATTGCCCGGTTTCGTTGTAAGGTCCGATGAAAGCCAAATACATTTTGACTGTGTCCGACCCAACTTTTTCAACTTGTTCATCTGGGTCAACTACATTGCCTTTGCTCTTGCTCATCTTTTGACCATCAGGCCCCAAAATAAGTCCACGGTTCATTCTTTGTGAAAAAGGTTCAACTTCATTTACTAAGCCCAAATCAAAAAGTGCTTTATGAAAAAATCTTGAATAAAGAAGATGCATATTGGTGTGTTCAGCTCCGCCAGAATATCTTGAAACTGGCATCCAGCTTTTGAGTTTATTTTGAATTTCTGAATTTTGAAATTGTTTCGAAATTGATATTTCGGATTTGAGATTTGCGCTTATACAATAAGCGATGAAGTACCAAGAAGAATCAACAAAAGTATCCATTGTGTCACACTCTGGCGTCCAGCCTTTACCAAAAATTTTCTCCACTCTTTCTTTTAATTCTTTTGAAGTAGCAATTGGTGACTCCCCTTTTGGTGCAAAATCTTTTATATCTTCCGGCAAGAGCCATGGTAAATGCTCTTCGGGAATTGGGTGCGCCTTGCCATCCGGACCATAAACTACCGGTATCGGACAGCCCCAATATCTCTGGCGACTCAAAAGCCAATCCCTCAATTTGTATTTAGTCACCTTTTCCCCAAACTTCTCAGCTATCTTTTCCCTCGCTTCTTCACTTTTTATTAATTCAAATCCAGGAGAATTAACCAAGACACCTTCTCCTGTAAAACAAACCTCTTCTCCTCTTTCAAATGCTTCTATCTCGTACTCTTTTTCATCAATTCCTCTTATGAAATTTTTTAATTCCTTTTTGTCCACCCAAACAAGACTGTGTTTGGAATCTTCCTCGTCAGAAATGGTTTCTTTTTCCTCATTTTCAAGTTCAAATAAAAGTAAATCAACTTGGGCTATTCTATTTATATCCTTATGGGCTGCATAAAATTCATTTACGAAAGGTCCCGCAAGATTTTTAATAAATTTTAAATTTTTATATCCTGTCTCTTCTTTTATCTCTCGCAAAGCCGCTTCCACATTTGTTTCTTCTCCCTCAACTCCTCCTATAACAAAAGTATTCCATGGAAAGTTTTTCCATTCCAAACACAAAACTTTATTATTTTTTGGATTTATTATGATTGAATGAACAACCTTTCTAAAAATAATTTCTTTATTTGGTCTAAACGGATTGGCTGGGTCACAAAAATACGGAGCAATCACATTTTTAATCGGCAAATCATATTTCTTAGCAAATTCAAAATCGCGGTCGTCGTGAGCGGGCACAGCCATCACGGCGCCGGTGCCATAATTACCCAAAACATAATCAGCGACAAAAACTGGCACCTCCTCACCATTTGCCGGATTGACGACTTTGATTCCTTTTATTTCGACTCCAGTTTTATCCTTTTTTGCATCCGTTCTCTCGATTTCTGTTTTATTTTTTGTTTGATTTATGTAATTTTGAATTTCTGATTTGTTTCGGATTTCGGATTTCGGATTTAGAATTTCTTGTGCGAGCCATGGGTGTTCCGGTGCGAGCACAAGGTATGTTACTCCAAACAAAGTATCAGCTCGGGTTGTAAAAACTTCTATTTCTTCTTTTGTTTCGGATTTCGGATTTCGGATTTCGAATTTAAACGAAGTTCCTTCGCTTTTCCCTATCCAATTTCTCTGCGCCGTCTTTATTTCTTCTGGCCAATCCAAATTTTCCATATCAGAAAGTAGGCGTTCGGCATAATCAGTAATTTTGAAAAACCACTGTTCCAAATCTTTTTGAATTACTTCACTATCACATCTCTCACACTTGCCGTCCTTCACTTGTTCGTTGGCCAAAACTGTATTGCAAGATGGGCACCAGTTAACGGAGGCCTTCTTTTTATAAGCCAGACCTTTTTCATACAATTTTAGAAACAGCCATTGGGTCCATTTATAATATTCTGGATCAGCGGTAATGACCTTGCGTGACCAATCAAATGAGTTGCCCATACTTTGAAGTTGCTTCTCCATGTAAGCGATATTTTCGTAAGTCCATTTGCGCGGGTCAACTTTATTTTTTATCGCTGCATTTTCAGCAGGCAATCCAAACGCATCAAAACCAATCGGAAACATCACATTGAAACCTTGCATTCTTTTGGCTCGGACGAAAATATCTGGCACAGCAAAAGCGTACCAATGCCCGATATGCAAATTGCCTGATGGATATGGGAATTCAACTAACGCATAAAAATTATTTTTCCCAGCAACCTCATCGGGAGTTTTATATAAATTATCTTCCTGCCACTTTTCCTGCCACTTTTTTTCTATTTCTTTATGATCGTATTTTTCGTTCATATATTAAATATAACTCACCCAACCCTCTCTTACAACAAGAGAGGGCTTTAAAACCAACGGCTCAAACCGAGCGGTTTGAGCCGTTGGTTGTTTAGTGTAATTAGGTCAATTAGAATAATTAGAAATTCTCTATCCCCTCACCTGTGTCGGATATGCGACTGGGTCGACGACGCGAGTGAAGCATTGTTCGCCTGCGTCGTGGTTCCAATTTTCATTTTGAATGACGCTCCCTTTTGGATAGCTCACTTGCACGCCATATCCGTTTTGACCTGCAGTATTTTCATTATTAAATTCAGCACAAAGTTTAAATGTCATCTGCCCCGTTTTTTCATAACCATAACTTTTTTGATTTTGAGGATCAGTTGGCACAGTTATAAAATATTCTTTGTTTGACGCCATTTGCTCCAAACTTGTTGGCAAGGCGCCATTCATCTGCCAATAACTTATGACTTGCCATTGTATTTCTTGAAGATTCATAATTTTCGTATTGTCGTATTTCATATTTCTCTGAGTTGCTGGCGAACCAAGCACCGAGAAACCCCAAATGATGGATGCCAAGATAATCACCGCCATCACGATTGGTCTCGTCCTCCTACATTTTGGAGAAACTTTGTCGCGAATATCTTGTAAATAATGCATGAAGACAAAAGCGGCGACCAGAAGCACTACGAGCGCTTTCAAAAGGAAGCCCGTTGTTAAATCTTGTCCGTCCAAAAATTTGTAAATGACAGCGATGAGGTCGCCCGCGAGCACTCCTCCAGCGACAAAAAGTGTCAGATATGAAAGCCATTTGCGAATTGCCAAACCTCTCTTCTCTGGTTCAGTGCGATAACCTTTTTCCAAAATCCAAGAAAGCAAAATTAAAATAGGAAAAGAAATGACAAGTATCGCTATCGGCATACTTATTGATGGATTGTAATATTGATAGACTTCAGTAGTTTTCGAAAATGCCACATCGATGACGGTGAAAAGCAAACTGATGAAAGACATAACCGTAGCGTAAAGTGCCACGATGACACCAAGATTGAGAAAGAAATCCACCGCGCTTGTTTTTAATGGACTATAATTAGAGTTTTCCATGATAATGATAGTTATGATTAATAAAATAATAATATAGGTCCCCAAAATAAACATATTAACATTATACCATTTATACTTACTTATATAAAGCCACTAAATTCTGAACTCTACGACATCCCCATCTTTGACGATGTATTCTTTGCCTTCGGTGCGGAGGAGGCCTTTTTCGCGGGCGGAAGCGTATGAGCCGATTTGGAGGAGTGTGTCCCAAGGAATCACTTCGGCGCGTATAAATTTTTCTTTAAAATCATTATGAATTGCTCGGCCGGCCTCGGGCGCGGTGCTATTTTTTTTGATAGTCCACCCTCGCGTCTCATCCTCGCCAGTTGTAAAAAATGTCTCTAATCCCAAAAGTTCATAACTTGAAATAATCAAATTCCCTACCCCATCGCTATCAGCCCCCAACTCTTTTCTGAATGATTCTTTTTCTTCGCCTTCAAATTCCTTCAGCTCATTTTCAATGTTGGCATCCACTAAAACATATTTGGCATTATTTTCTTCAAAAAATTTAATTAATTTTTGAAAACGTTCGTCGTTTATTTCATCCAAATTTTTTCCTCCCGCCTTCTTATTTAAAACATAAAGGATTGGTTTGCTCGTCAGAAGCTGAGTGTTGATGACAAATGGTTTTTCTTTTTCATCCAATTCTTCAAATACTGTTATAGCCATCTTTTCATTTTCCAAAGCTTTCAAAACTTTTCCCAAAGCACTTGCCTCAAGTACTGCCTCCTTGTCACCTCTTTTCAAATCCTTTTCCAAATTACCCAGTCTTTTGGAAACAGTTTCCAAATCCTTCAAAATCAATTCCAAGTTTATAATTTGGATATCACGCAGAGGGTCAATCTCCGCCTCAACATGCAAAATTTTTGGGTCATCAAATATACGGACCACTTGTGCAATGGCGTCGCACTCTCTGATATTTCTCAGGAATTCATTGCCCTTCCCCTCCCCTTTTGAAGCGCCCTTTACTAATCCAGCTATATCCACAAACTCAATCACGGCCGGCACTTTTTTCTTAGATTTTGAAAATTCGTTAAGCTTCTCAAGCCTCTCATCAGGCACAGCGATAATTCCGACGGAGGGGTCAATGGTACAAAAAGGATAATTTTCTGCGGGCACACTTTTTTTGGTAAGCGCGTTAAATAGTGTGGACTTCCCCACATTTGGCAACCCGACTATCCCACAGGAAATATTCATGATGGCTTATTTATACCACAAAACTTCCCAAATTTAATCAGGAAGTTTTTGTAGGAAATTCGGAGGCAATAATGCTTTGCGGGATTATACGCCAGATACGTGGTCACCGACAACTCCGTTATTTCCCGAAGTATTGCTTAACAACATGACACCACTGCTCTCATCTATGCCGACAGCATTGGCATAAGCCGCAGCTGATGAGTTGGCACTTATAGTTACCACTGTGCCCGCCTGATTTACATACGCATATGTCATTACGCCATATGTGACAGGTGTGGTAACAACTGGAAAATTAGTAACAAGAGTAGTAGCACCGAGAACATCGCCAGAGTTGCTTACAATTGCGACACCACTATGTGCCGCTATGCCAGGCGCATTTGCGATAGCCATCGCAGGAGAATCAGCAATCACAGTATTCACTTGGCCGGACTGAGTTACATACATATATGTCGCCGCAAAAGAAATAGCTGGCATTGCCAAGATGAGCATTGCCGCCATGATTACCGTGGTTTTCATAGAATTTTTAATATTTTTCATTTTTTTTGATTATTTTTTGCTTAAGTTTAGGGCCGATGAATCTTCCACAAAGTCGACCACTACAGAGTTACTTTTGTGTATTTCCACCACCCTACCCTTCACTAGAAGTGCCGTATCGGGCACTATTTTATTACAAGAATTAACTACGCAACGCTTTGACGATGGCAATGAGTATTACCGCGCCAACCAGAGCTACCAAGAAGCTGTAAAGATTGAAGCCACTCACTCCCCCTTCTCCAAAAAAGCTAAATAGCCAGCCGCCCAAAACTGCACCTATGATACCGACTATGATGTTGAGTATCGCTCCTTGTTCCGCATTGGTCTTCATGATGATAGAGGCTATCCAACCAACCAATGCGCCAAATACAATCCAAATTAGAAATCCCATATTTTTATGATTAATTAATAAATCTATTATTCCCAATTATTAAAAGCGCCAAAAAATACTTAAAAAAGTATTTTACTTAGAATCAATTATGTTGGCGCTCATTATTAGAGCCGAGCCAGACTTAAAACAATTACACAACAAAAACTCCCTGACGAAGGGAGTTTTTGAAGGCAGATTTAGTTTAATATTCTAAATAAATTTGCCGATGCGAGGAGATTTGTCGCTTCATACGACGAGCTGCTTTGCGCAGGTAATATTGTATGTCTAGGTGTCTTGGCATTGAATCCAATGTCCCCCCATTCCCATACAGAACCCAATTTTTGTCCCTCGCAATGTTCATGTCGCGTGTTTGTATACCCATGACATTAATTGTTAGCTATTAATGAATTAATACTGATACTAGAGTGGTTACTGAGCATCAAGCTCTGCCGCGGCTTCTGGTGTTGAGACAGTCTTACTCATCAGAAATAATTTTACGATGGCGAAACCAATTATCCAGTAAACGAGCATCGCAAGCAGGGTGGTCCATTCCATGACACTGCCCGCTACTGTAGTCCTCTGAAATACAGCCAAAAAAGGAGCGGTGAACGGCCAAGTCACGGCGTATATGAAGTTTGTAAATCCGGCCGCAGCATTTGCTCCCATTAGCTTCAGTACGAATCGAAACGCCAGCAATACTTCAAGAACTGAAAGGATATACCACACGATTTGCGTTCCTCTGAACAATGGTTTCGTGGTGGATGAATTATATGACGAGTCCATAATTTTAATATTAATTTATAAAATCTATTTTGATGCCTGTTTTATCTGATGTTGCCTGTGAGTAGTGAGGTACTGTCAGAGTAAGCGATATCTGTATCCATTGCTCTTGAGATGATATCTGGCGTTTCTATTTGGACTGAAGAGTTATCATTTCTGAAAAATATGAAGATGCCCGCAATTAACAGCAGCACTATGATGACTCCTAATATTGTTCCTGTATTCATAATATTTTTTTTAGTCCATTAATTTCTTGTTCTAATCTTTTGATATAAACTTCCAGTTTCCCTGTCCGCTCCGCCATCGTCTCTTCAAATTTATTAGTGTGGCGAGCGAGCATGTCGGCGACATCCATCATCTCGGTCACATCTTCAATCGCCAAAAGTATGATAGGTGGAAATGTTTTTGTATCCGTCTGTCCTTTAATGAATATCTGGCGGGCGTTCAGTATCATTATTTTTTTGCCGATAAGCGGAAACTCGTGAGTGACTTCAAATCCTTTGAAAAAAGTATTTTTGGGTAAGATGTCTTCCAGCAATTTTTTGAGCGAGGGTATATTCCACTGACCATTTCCAAGTTCGTAAACGATTTTATTTTCGGTGTCCTGCGGTTTAACTTTGAATGTCAGATAAAACGGTTCATTGGCCGCCATCACTCGGAAATCTTTATCGAGGACTAGTATCGGTTCTCGCACCACATCCACTACTGTTTTGATATATGTCCAGCTACTTTCCCACAAATGGTCCACGAAGTCGGCGCTGACTGATTTGAGTATTTGCTTCGCTTTATCTTTTGTTAGTTCCATATAAGTGAAGCCGTTTAGAAATTTAAATTATTGCAAGGCCAAACCCAGTTCTGTTTCGTATTGTGCCTCGTCCTGCTCCAAACACGCATGACACTCTGTGAAATGGACTGGCACTTCCACTTCATCTTCTCGGTTCAGATATTCTGGTCTTTCAAAATGCCACGAATTTTTATAATAAAAGGTGAAGCACTTTTTACACATTGTGAGACCCTTAAAATTTTGATTAATTGTTGAAAGTTTTTTAAACATATTTTTTTTGATTAATTATTAATATTAAATCTTAATCTAATATTAATATTTTATTATCAAAAAAACATAAGTCAATGTAAAATATCCCTATTTGTATGAATAAGCTGTTTATAATCTGTTAATAATTTAATATTAACTTAATATATGAAGTTAGGTTTGCTTTAGTGGCAGAGTGACACTAAATGTACTCCCTTTATTTATTGTACTTTTCACACTGACTTTCCCGCTGTGAGCTTCAGTTGCCCATTTCACGATTGCCAGTCCCAAACCGGTATTGCCCCCCGTTCCACGCGATTTATCTACCATATAAAATCTTTCAAATATATGTGGCAAATCTTTTTTTGCTATTCCGATTCCATTATCTATTACTTTTATGATGACTGATTTTTTAGAATTTTCCACTAATATTTCCGTCCGTCCCCCCATCTTGCCGTAAGTGACAGAATTCCTGACGAGGTTTGTCAGCATTTTTTCCAAATATTTTTCATCTCCCCAGATTGTGATATCAGGTATTTTTTTTGCCAGTATTGAAATCTTTTTGTCAAAAGAAATTGTCCTAGATTTTTCGACAACATGCTGAATTAAGGGCTTGAGATTTATTTCCTTGTGGACAATCTGGTCCTTCAAATCTTTGGTGCCTGAAGTTATGAGAGTTAAATCCGAAATAATTTGGGACAGATGCTTGATTTCGTGATCAATCGCTCGTAGAGCGCTTTCTGGAGATTTGGCATTTTTAAAAATGCTTTTGGTTGCGAGGTCTACATTGCCTTTGATTATCGCGATCGGTGTGCGGAGCTCATGAGCCGCATTGGCAATAAATTCTGTTTTTATTTTTTCTTGTTGTAGGAGCTTCCATGTATATTTGAGCATCTCAGCCTTTTTGAGGTTTTCATATTCCCTCTCAGTAAAATTGCGAATGGTGATAGCTTGAGCCGTCATGTTGCCGAGCAAAGTACAGAGCTCCTTGTCTTCCTCACTAAAAACATGTTTCTTTCTGTAACACAGGACCAAACTTCCGTATGTTGTTTCGTTATAGTAGATAGGGATAATGGCGTAGCTTTTTAAGTATTTATTAATTTCAAATTCATAATTTTCTTTTCTTACGTCGCTATCAAAAAAAGGTTTTTTGGTCTGGCGAGCTATATAATTCCCAGCCTTTTTTCTGGGCACCGGGGGTTCATAAGGAGTAGATGGACTCTTGTATGCCAACCGATAGTCTTCGTTATCATGAAATTTCCACCACGCGAAACCAAAATCAGCGTTTAGGATTTGGATACCTGTCTCGGTAAAATTTCTCACCATAGTCAAAATATCTTTCTCTACTAGTGAGTCCAAAGTTGTCTTGTTAAGGAGAAGTATTTTTTTTGAAACTAATTGAATCATAAAATTTTAAACTGAAAGGGCTAGTCTTTTTTCTATATGGCGTGAGCCGCAGAGAAACAAACTAACCCTTAATGGGGTGTACTTTGAGAAACGAGTACACATGGTGGAAGTATGTGTGGACACCTAACAGCTCTACTTCCAATTGTTTGCGGAGCTTCCCGGTCGGACAGAAAAGCTCGTCTTCGCTATATGCGATTGTCTGCCCCCATTCTACTCTAGGCAAGAGCGTGCCCATCCATTCGCGAGGGCTACAATTGTCCTGGTTGAACGGATGAACGAGGTACAGAGATGGCACCAAAGGGCCTTCAATGAGAAGAGTGGCCAATCGGCACATAATGCGTCGCATCTTCACTCTCCTTTGAACCTGGATAAACTGTGAGGCAAAGTATGCGAGTGTGTTGGCATCGTCCAGCTCTATACTTTCCCACTGGCTTTCGATGTCTTCCATTATCACTTCTGCTTTACCTGCCGGTAAATCTTTAGTTAAAGAGTTGAAGTTGTTGCAAGCAACTGGACTTGCATCATATGCCCTGACACAAAATCCCAAGGCCACCGCTTTCGTTATCCACCCAAGATCTCTGCCAAGACCTACGCCGAAAATCTTTATTTCCGGATTTTTGATGCTGGCAAATTCAGGCGTAGAGCTAATTCGGATAAGTTCTTTCTCCATTACGATGTTGCGGATAGAACCAGATTTCTCATTCTCCGACTTGTAGACTTCTTCGTCTACTAGTCCTAGCCTGACAAGATCTTTTGGAGCCAACGGATATGGGTTGCTCTCGTCTTTGGACAACTCTGTATCCCAGCGTTTTCCTATGATAGTGCTTTCAACGCTGACTGCAGATGCCAAACCCAATTTGATTTCCATCTCCTTTTCCTCCTTCCGATACCATTATACCACAAAACAATACAAATTCCACTTTACTCCTTGAGTGTGAATCCCACCCCTCTGATAGTTTGGATAAGAGGTTTATTTTTTTCGCTGTCAATTTTGCGACGCAAGTATCTGATATGCACATTTAATTCATGATTAGTTTCTTTGAATGTCGGTCCCCAAGCATAATCAATAAGTTTTTTCCTATTTAGCGCTTCTCCCTGATTAGAAATTAGTATATCCAAAAGCTTGTACTCCTTTGGCGACAGAGCAATCACTTTGCCAGCCCGAGTGACCTCATGCTTTTTTTTGTCCATTATCAAATCAGCGACCTTCACAATATCCGAATCAGTTTTTTTCCTGCGACGGAGGACGGCGCGTATACGGGCAGTGAGTTCCTTGAGGTCAAATGGTTTTATGAGGTAGTCATCAGCGCCAGCATCAAATCCTGTCACTCTGTCAGTCACACTATCCCTCGCAGTAATCATAATAATTGGCGTGTGAATCTGTCGCTCCCGAAGTTCCTTACAAACAAGGAAACCATCTTTTTTGGGAAGCATGATGTCGAGCAGTATTATGCTGTAGCTATTGGTCATCGCTTTCTCCAGTCCCGTTTCTCCATCATAGGCGACATCAACAGAATAGCGCTCTTTTTTTAGCGCCTTCTTTAAAATATCCACCAACTTCTTTTCGTCCTCAACAATTAAGATTGCCATATGTTCTCCTAAAGGATAACTCTTATATTTAAATTTGCAAGCATAATAAATATTAAGAATATATTAAATATCCACACCTTATAAACAGCTTAAGAACATTACAACACAATATTAAATTGACTTTAGTTTACCGCTAGAATACAATTATTAAATTGATATTAAATTATGAAAAAGCCTCCTAATATACATATATATTCACACTATGACTCAAGAACAAGAAAACCAAATAAACACTGTTTTAACCAACGCCCATAATGAATATGTGAAAGGGCTCAATCACTATGCATATTCCAAAGTGCACAACCGCGCAACGGGTGAAGATTTGGTCCAAGATACATTTTTGAAAACATGGAAGTATCTCGCGAGGGACGGCAAAATCGAAACTATGAAAGCGTTCCTCTATCATGTCCTAAACGGGTTAGTGATCGATGAATATCGCAAGCGCAAAGCCTTCTCACTCGACATCCTTTTGGAAAAAGGGTTTGAACCGAGTATTGATGAATCCGACCAACACCTAAATGTGATGGATGGAAAGGTGGCGATGACATTAATTGATAGTCTGCCCCAAAAATATCAAAATGTGATGAATATGCGATATGAAAAAATGTTGTCGCTTGGTGAAATGTCACAAATCACCGGTGAGACCAAAAACACCATCGCCGTCCAAATTCACCGCGGCCTCAAAAAACTCAAATCTCTATACAATAATCCAGGACTTTTGCACTCCTTGACTTTTCCCTCATAATTTGCTATACTTATAGATGGAATAGGGTCCTCCCGCTACCCCTCAAGTAGGACAGATGATAACTCATAATAATAACTCGTTGGTATTTTAAATCCAATCACCTCCCTCGGTCGGTCATTTAAGAAGGTGTGAATTTCATTCAATTCTTCTTCAGT